>Ga0187867_10000935_pt1 | contig 25615 bp, 27 predicted proteins | sample June2016WEW_13_1_FD_132976 | JGI IMG/M metagenome (GOLD analysis project Ga0187867, IMG submission 132976) | Peatland microbial communities from SPRUCE experiment site at the Marcell Experimental Forest, Minnesota, USA - June2016WEW_13_10 | ecosystem: Environmental > Terrestrial > Soil >... | reverse complement strand
GAACGCTGCAACGCCTGGGACGCCAACGAACGCCCGCCATGTCGGCGGGCTTGGCCGACCATGTATGGCCTTTACACGAATGGATCACATTTCCGGCCGTTCAATCGGAATAGGCCACTAGGGGAAATTCGAAATTCGAATGACGAATCAAATTCGAATGACAAAATTCGAAACGAGGACCGTTTCGTCATTCGAATTTTGAATGTGATTCGAATTTCGAATTTCGGGTTTCGAATTTCCGCGAATTATCAATTCGTCGACGATGCCTCTCGAGCCAGCATGCTGGGTGGAACAATGCCGGCCATGATGGAGCTATTGACCTTCGATTCATCGATCTGCTGGGCGTCGGTGGGCTCGATGACCCGCAGGCTCAGTTGCGGGTCGTTGGTGGGTTCGCCGTTGATGCCGATGAATTGGCCCATGAGGGCGGTGATTTTGGAGTCGCTGGTGCGGACGTAGATTTCGGTGCGTCCGGTGGCCGGGTCAACGAGGCGATAGAGCGTTCCGCCGCCGACCTGGAGGCTGGAAGGCTGCAAGGTTCCGACGGCGACGAAGACCTGGATTTGCGACTGTTTGAGACGCTCGGCCAACTCCTGTTGCTCGGCTTGCAGGGCCAGTTGCCGGGCGGCGGCGAGTTTTTCCAGGCGCTGGAGCTCGACCAGTTTCGCCTTGTTGCCGACACGGGCCTGGAGCGTGGCGATGCGGATTCTCACAACGCTCTTCAATTCATCGGATAACTGGTCGCTCTTGGCGATGGACTGATAATTGGCGATGAGTTCATCAAGCGGCTGGGAGTCGAGGGACTGCTTGCTGATGTCGGAGAACTTGGACTCGAATTGAGCGAAAAGTTCTTCGGGGCTGGGCGGCGGAGGCGCCGCCGCCACGGCTGGCTGAGTTGACGGGGCCGCGGCCTGGACTGATGGATTGGTGGTTGGGGCGGCCGCGATGGGCGCGGACGGGGCGGTGGTGGGGGTGCTGGTCAGAATGGCATTGGCGGGGTCGATTGGTGCGCTGGGGATCGCCGGGCCCGCGGCCGGCGGATTCTGTGCTGTTGGCGCCGCGGGTTGTGGGTTGGCCGTGTCCGGATTGGCCGCCACGGCCGGATGAGCAACCGTCACGAAATCTTTCCTGACGTACAGATACGCCCCGGCCGGCGGTTTAATCTTCAGGAATTCTTCTTCCTTACCCATGATCTCGACCTGAGCGCCCGCGTCCAGATGGGTTTGCACCGTGGTCTTCATCGCGTTGGTCAGGCTGCCGGCGCGAACGTTGACGTTGTTTCGATTGATCTTGCCGATGGCGCTGTCGCCGGGGTGATCCACGAAAGCGGCGTTGACGTAGGAGAAGCTTCCCTCCGGAGGAAGGATCTTAAGCCAGTCGAACTTGATTCCGACGACGGTGATCGCGGCGCCCCTGGTCAATTCCTGGGTGGGGTAATACCCCTCGCCGGGACCGCTTCGGACGTAAACCGAATCGACGTTGATGACCCCGTCGATCTGGTACCGTGAATTGGCGACATTCGGTTGGGGAATGGCATCCTGAGCCAGGGCATTCAGGCCAGGGACAACCGACAGCGCGACGGCAACGAGGATAAATCGGAAGGACATTGCAGCACCTCCATGTGCGAGTGGGCAATCCATTACCCGGCTTTTAAGCCGGATTTTGCGTTTCTGGGGGAATAGGATACCGCTTGGCGTTGAAATGTAAAGGGGGAGGCACGCACATTATTGCGCGTGGGCGCAATAACGGCGCGGGAGTCACGGTACGGGTCGGGCAACACCTATAGGATGAAGGAGGTCATTTGGACGATTGGTGCATTCGATTCTCTAATAATTCGCCGAGAGACGTGGCGAATTTCTGGAATCGTTCCGCCGGGACGTTTTGTTGCAGCACCGCCAGCGCATCCTTCGGAAAATGGAACAGCAGGGTCTTTTCACAATCCACCGTAACACACACATCCCCTCCCCAACTGCCGAAATCCGCCCCGGACACTTCGCGGATCGAAGACCAGGGAATCAGGATCGGTGAATCTGAAGCGAAGCTGGCCGTGACCAAGAGTCCTTCCTGAGCGAATGCGATGCGAAAGAACTTGCTGCCGCTGCGAAGCCCGCCGCACATTCCCTTCACTGCGTATTCCGCGCCGAGCGCATGGACCTTCATCGGTGGAAATCGTTGCGCCAGCGCATCCCAGCCGCTTATTTTTCTGAAGAACCACTTCATGCGCAGCAACACAACCGCAATGACGGCGAAGGGCAATGCGATCAGGACGGCTCTTCCAAAGCCGCTGGTTTCAGCAAGTACACTTAACATAGGACTTCCCATTTTAACCTCGGCCGGAAGTCTTGTCCCCAGATGCTTGCCTCGGCAGCTTCGCGTGCGATGACGGATTCAGAGCGCCTCGGAGGATGGGCGAGTCGCTCGGAACACGCGATCCCGCACCGCAGCCCACTCAGATTCGTCCGGCGGCAACTGTACCCAGATCGCATCGGCGTGGCGGTCGTCCGCTTCACGCAAGGCCGCGTAGAGTCGCCGGGCGTATTCCGCCGCGGAGGACGGCATTTCGATAATCGCTTCAGGCTTGCACCACTTTCTCAACCGGCGTGCCAGTTCCGTTCCACCGATTATCAGGAATACCGCATTTCCGTCAGGCGGGCTGGAAAGTGAAGCTGAAAGAAGTTTCATGTCGGCATCGCCCAGGCGAAAGGCTGGTGTCGAAGGAGAGTAATGGACTAGCTGTTGGCCGGGACTTCGGGCGGGTTTGCTGTCGCCGCCGACGGCCATGCGAATCTCGATAGGGCCAAGGAGTTCCTGAAGACGTTGTTGGGTGACGGCGCCCGGCCGGAGAATCGCCGGTTGGGGCGAGGTCAGGTCAACCACGGTTGACTCGATTCCCACCCGGCATGGGCCGCCATCAAGGATCAGGTCCACCTTGTCGCCCAATTCGCGGCGGACGTGATCGGCCGTTGTGGGGCTGATGCGATTGGAACGATTGGCGCTGGGGGCGGCAATGGGGCCGTCAAATTGCCGAAGAAGCTCCAAGGCGATCGGATGATCCGGGCAACGGATGGCTACGGTGGGCAGGCCGGCCGTCACCTCGGGTACGATTTGCTGGCCCTTGGGCAATACCAGCGTGAGCGGGCCGGGCCAGATCGCTCGCGCCAAACGCTCGGCGGATTCCGGCCAATCCGTCACGTATCGTCTGGCGACCGGAACGTCGGCCACGTGAACGATCAGGGGATTGCCCCTGGGCCGGCCTTTGACCGAAAAGATCTTCCCCACGGCCTGGGAATTGGTGGCATCCGCGCCCAGGCCATAGACCGTTTCCGTGGCAAAAGCGACGAGCCCTCCGGATCGTAAAATCTCAACGGCTCTTTGAATCTCGGTGCTGCCGTGCATCAACGGCGATCATAATCATGATTTGCCGAAGGATCACGTCGCTTCAACAAGCCGATGGTGTTTGAGCCATTGTGTTGCCTTCTGGCCGTCGGTGCAGATCATAAAAACTTCCTGGACTGTCCCCGTCCCCAGAAACAAACACTTCAGCCCCGCCGCCGTCTGATATTGCAGCTTAAGCTTAAACGGAACCGCCCCCTTTCCCCGCCGCACCTTGATCCTTCCCGGCACGATCCGCGATACAAACGGGCATTGGTTGACGATCCGATCCAGAATCGCGTCCAACCCCGCCACGCGTCCATGCTGCCGTTTGATCCGGCCGAATTTCATGATCCGGACATTAGAATGCATTTGACGGGGATATAAAGCATCATACGTCCGCCAATTTTCCCGCCAGATAGCTTTCGTACGCGCTCATGTCCATGAAGCCGTGGCCGGAGAGATTGAAGAGAATCACCCGTTTTTTCTTTTCGTCTTTCGCCTGGATCGCCTCGTCGATGACGGCCTTGATGGCGTGGGCGGATTCCGGGGCGGCGAGGATGCCCTCGGTTCTGGCGAATTGAACGGCCGCGTCGAAGACGGGGATTTGCTCGTATGCCCTGGCTTCGATGAGGCCGAGTTTTTTGGCGTGGCTGACGAGGGGGGCCATGCCGTGATATCGCAGTCCGCCGGCATGAATGCCGGGGGGCACAAAATCATGGCCCAGGGTGTACATCATCATCAGCGGCGTCATCTGCGCGGTGTCGCCGAAATCGTATCGGAATTCGCCTTTGGTGAGCGAGGGACACGAGGCCGGCTCGACGGCCATCAATCGATATTTCTTGCCATCGCACAAATTGCGATGGAGGAAGGGGAAGGCAATGCCCGCGAAATTGCTCCCGCCGCCGGCGCAGCCGATCACCACATCGGGGTCTTCACCGGCTAACTCCATCTGCCTGATGGATTCCTGCCCGATAACGGTCTGATGCAGACAGACGTGATTGAGCACGCTTCCCAGGGCGTATTTGGTGCCGGGATGGGTGACGGTGTCTTCCAATGCCTCGCTGATGGCGATTCCGAGGCTGCCGGGGTGATCGCGGTTTTCCTGGAGGACTTTTCGCCCGAATTGGGTGTGATCGCTGGGGCTGGGATGAACCGTGGCGCCCCAGGTTTGCATGAGAATTTTGCGATACGGTTTTTGCTGAAAACTGACGCGCACCATGTACACGACGCACTCGATGCCGAAGAAATTGCACGCCATCGCCAGGGACGAACCCCACTGGCCGGCTCCGGTCTCCGTGGCGATGCGTTTGATGCCCGCCTGCTTGTTGTAATACACCTGCGCGACGGCGCTGTTGGGTTTGTGACTGCCGGCGGGAGAGACGCCTTCGTATTTGTAATAAATATGGGCCGGCGTCCCCAGCGCCTGTTCAAGGCGAAGAGCCCGCCGCAGGGGCGTGGGCCGCCACAACGCATAGATTTGACGAACTTCATCGGGGATTTTTACCAGTCGATCGGTGCAAACTTCCTGCTCGATGATGTTCATGGGGAAAATGGGGGCCAGATCCTGCGGCCCGGCGGGCTGCCTGGTGCCCGGATGCAGCGGCGGCGCCGGCGGCTGCGGAAAATCCGCCATAATGTTGTACCAATGCGTCGGAATCTCCTGCTGCGATAAAGTGAAAAGGCTCGATTGGATCACGGTTTCAACTCCTGTTTTCGGTGGAAGAGGTATGGTAATGGCAATTGGCCGGGGATCAAAGGGAATCTTTTCGCCGTCATGGCCGCGAATTCAACCGCGCAAAATCCATCGCAGGACGGCGGCATAGTTGGCGCCCTTTCCCTGCATGAGAATTCCGACCCGGAAAATTCGCCCCGCCGCCCAGACGAAGCCAACCGTCGCGGCCAGCGTCGATACCGCCGCAACAATTGGTTGCCACACCGGGACGCCCGGCGGAATCGTCAGCCGCATCACCATCACCGTCGGCGCCGACAGCGGGAAGAAGGACAAGGTCATCCCCACCGCCCCCGACGGGTTCTGGAGGACCGGACCGAGCACGAACATCGGCAGAGCGATGAACAACATCACGGGCATGATAAAACTCTGCACTTCCTTGACGTTAGAGCAAGCCGCGCCGGCCGCCGCGAACAGCGAGCCGTACATGAACGTCCCCACGATGGTGAAGAAGAAAAACCAAGCGATCGACTGCCCGGAGACATAACCGGACATTCCAAATGAATAGGCGAGATAGTACGCGCCGCCGAAGAAAATCGCCGCCAGCGTCAGCGACACGGCCACGCCGCCCAGCAGCTTTCCGATCATCAGTTCAAACGGAGTGACGCTGCCGAGCAACACCTCGGCGATGCGAAGTTGCTTCTCCTCCACGACGTTTCCGGCGATCGGGCTGGTTCCCATCAACGTCACCACGAATATCAGCATGATCATCACGATGGGAACTGCCACGTTGACCAGTTGACCCGATTGCGACTGATATTTGATTTTTCCGTTGCTGCTCTCGGCCAGCCCGCACTCGACGACCGGCGGGGGCCACAGCAGGGATTGAAGTTTCTGATATTCGGCGCCGGCGCTGGCGAACCTTTTTTGGATGACGACGGACGGCAACGTGCTTCGCAACAGCGAGAGGAAGTCCGAATAGGTCGGCCGGTTCGTGGAGTAGCGGATCGTCGCCGCGTCTCCCGCGCCGGCCTTTGAGGGACTCAGCACCGCGGGACCAATCTCCACAAACGCCAGCAATTGGCCGGTGCGGACGCGGTCCGACAAACTCAGGCGCTGGCGGTCCAGGGCCGCCGGATCGCGCCAATCCACCGGCGCAACCGGCTCCAGCACGAATCTACCGCGCACCTGCCGACCGGAGGCGTCGAAAATCTCATGCTCGTTGTGCCGCCGCACCGCCGCCGCAATCGCGCCATAAAGCGATGCGCCGGGCGAGCAGTCCATCACCGCGACGTGGTAGGTCGACGTGTCCCCGATTTTCTGCCCGACCTTTTGGGCGATCAGGCCGCCGCTCATCATGATCGGCAGAAGCACCAGGGTGATAATAAACGACTTGCTCCGCACGGCGGCGGAATACTCGCGGGAGGCGATGATCCGGGTCTTGCGTGCGTTCACGATTCACCCCCGGAGGGCGAAGCCCTATCCGGGCCGCCCGCGATTTGAAGGAAAATGTCCCTCAGGCTGGGGCGCGTCATTTCGAAATGCTCGACTTTTCCGCGTTGCATCAGCAGTTCCAGAATCCGCTGCCGATCGGCGCCGGCCAGGAGGGCGAGTTCCTGCATGTTTCCCAAGTCCGTCACCTTGGCAACGCCGGGCAGGTCCCGAAGCCGCCGGTCCGAACCGTTCGTCCAGTCGAGGCGCACGCGCAGCACGTCGCCGCCATGTTCCTGCTGAATTTGTCGCAGCGTCCCGTCCAGGACCTTGTGCCCCTTGTGAATCATCAGGATCCAGTCGCACATCGCCTCGGCCACGGACATGTCATGAGTCGAGAAAAGCACCGTCGTCCCCGCTCGCACCAATTCCAGCAGAATCTCCCGGACCACTTCGGCGTTGATCGGGTCCAGGCCGCTGAACGGTTCGTCCAGCAAAAGCAGTTGCGGCCGCGCGATCACCGTCGCGATGAACTGGACCTTTTGGCTCATTCCCTTGGAGAGCGCCTCGACCTTGCGATCGGCCCAGTCGGAAAGCTGCATCCGCTCCAGCCAGCGAATGACTTCGGCGCGCGTGGCCGCGTGACCCTTGAGTTGCGAATGAAAGCGGAGAAGTTCGACGACTTTCATCTGCCGGTAAAGTCCGCGCTCTTCCGGAAGATAACCGACGCGATCGTTGGCGGCGGCGCAAGTCTGCTCGCCCAGCACGACGATTCGCCCCTGGTCGGCGTGGATGATGTGCATGATCATCCGCAACGTGGTCGTTTTGCCCGAGCCGTTGGGGCCTATGAATCCGTAAACGCTTCCCACCGGCACGCGCAACGACAATCCATCGACGGCGCTCTGGGCGCCGAACGTCTTGGTCACGTTCTCAAGCTCGATGGCGTGCACGGGTTGGTTTCCTACTTCACAGACCTTTCATTCGCATATAAGCACCCGGCCGGGGACCAAAGGTAACACAATTCGGCGATCGCCATCATTGGATGGCGAATTGAGCGTGCAGCGGGGCGGAGCGATCCCAAAGGGCAAATTAGAGGTCGCGCGGCTCCGCAGTCAATCACATAACCCAAACTTCACGAGTGCCGCGTGGACGCCGTGGTCGTTGTTGGAGGGGGCGATCCAGTCGGCGGCGGATTTGACGACGTCGCTGGCGTTGTGCATGGCGACGCCGATGCCGGCCAGCTTAAGCATTCCCACGTCATTGGGGGCGTCGCCAAGGGCCATCACCTTTTCCAGGGGGATTTGATAGTGTTCGGCGACGATCTGTAATGCGGCGGCTTTGCTCACGTTTCGGTCCATGATCTGTAGCAGTTCGGGATCGGTGCGCACGATGGTGATTTTGTCGTCGGTCGTCGGCAGGAGGAATTCGAGCTGGTCGATCATGGATTTGTCGCCGAGCAGAAGTAGTTTGGTGACGGGTTGATTGCAGAACTGCTCGAAAGGGGCGACGACATCGGGCCGGAAGAGGCGGCCGGTTTCGGTGGTGTAGGTCTGATCGAAACGGTCCGTGTGCATGCGGTCGAGGATTTCGCAGGTTACCAGGACGGAATCGAAGCGGGATCGGGCGGTTTGGATGAGCCGGCGGACCAGGTCGCCGGGCATGGGGCGATGGAAGATGACCCGTTTGGCGGGCTCGTCCCAGATGAGTGCGCCGTTGTAATTGATCTGCCAGGTGTCGAGGCGGAGCTGGTTGTAGACGTGGCGCACGCTTCGCGGGGGGCGGGCGGAGGCGATGATGACGCGGGCGCCGCGATCGACGGCGGAATTCAGGGCCGCAAGGGTCTGGTCGCTGACTTGCTTGGAGTCGTTGAGGAGGGTGCCGTCGAGATCGATGGCGACGAGGCGGACGTCATGGCTCGGGGGATTTGGCATGAGGGGCGGAATTCGGCGTCGCGATACGGTCTGGCGGTTCATGGAAACCTGACAAAAAAGGACGGATCGTTTATCGTGTATTGAGGGCTGCGAGGCAAGGGGTTGACTTCGGTCACTTGGTAGTGCGGCGCTGTTAACCACGGGGTTATACCGTGGTGATTTGAGGCGACAAAAGCCGGTGTTAGGATGTATCCGAACGAGTGAAAGGGCATCAATCGCTAGAGGAGTGCGTTTGCCGAAAGAGGTGAGGTGATGGCGCGGCGGTCCAAGGTTGTTATTGCGCCGGAGCGCATAGAGCGGGGTATATTCCTAATTCGAGGGCATCGGGTGCTACTTAGCCCGGATCTGGCAATTCTCTACGGCGTAGAAGCCCGGGCATTGGTGCAGGCAGTGAAGCGCAATTTGGATCGTTTTCCTCGCGACTTCATGTTTCAGTTGTCGCCGGTGGAGTTCGCAATCTTGAAATCACAAATTGTGATTTCAAGTTGGGGAGGTGCGCGTCGGGCGAGGCCCTATGCCTTTACGGAACAAGGCGTTGCGATGCTGTCCAGCGTGCTTCGCAGTAAGCGGGCCATTGCCGTGAACATCGAGATTATGCGAACCTTTGTCCGTCTGCGGCAATTGATGGCGACCCATGCCGATCTCGCCCGGCGGTTTGACGAACTGGAGCGGAAATATGACGGCCAGTTCGCGGTTGTTTTCGATGCGATCCGGGCGCTCATGGCCGACCCGAGCGATGCCCCGAAGCCGAAGATCGGATACCAAACGGAAAGCGGCCACGTCTGATGCGCCCAGCCAGAAGGTTACAGAATTGAAATTTTGGTATCGCCGGCTGCTTTCGCGCAATAAGCGGTTGTGTTTATCCGGAAAGGATCAGACGTTGTGGAAACGCGCTTAACAACTTGGGAGGCAACCGTTCAATTGGCTCAAAGGGCTGGAATGACACGGCAGCCGGCAAAGGTATTTTTTATCAAGCACAGGCGGAGTTGGCATATCAGCACCATTCATTGTCGATCCGTGCACGGATGGCGTCAGAGCCACAGCGGCTGTAATCTTTTCGGTTTCAGATTGTGGAGATTTCAATGAACCGGCCTCGCAGTGAGATCGTGACGGAAGGGGATCAGCGCGCTCCGCAGCGTGCATTTTTCAGATCGATGGGGCTGAGCGACGAGGAGATTCATCGCCCGTGGGTGGGGGTGGCCAGCACGTGGAACGAGGCGACGCCGTGCAATCTGACGCTGGACCGGCAGGCGAAGGCGGCGAAGGAAGGGGTGAAATCGGCGGGCGGCACGCCGAGGGAATTCGTGACCATCGCGGTGTCGGATGGGATTGCGATGGGACACGAGGGAATGAAGGCGTCGCTGGTATCGCGCGAAGTGATCGCGGATTCCATCGAGCTGATGATGAATGCGCATGGATACGATGCGCTGGTAGGCCTGGCGGGTTGCGACAAGAGTTTGCCGGGGATGCTGATGGCGATGGCCCGGTTGAACGTTCCGAGCGTGTTTCTCTATGGTGGAACGATATTGCCGGGCAAATTCAAAGGCCGGGACGTGACGATTCAGGACGTGTACGAGGCGGTGGGGGCGCACTCGGCGGGGAAAATGAGCGATGCGGACCTGTATGAGATGGAATGCGGCGCGTGTCCGTCGGCGGGAAGTTGCGGGGGTCAGTTCACGGCCAACACCATGGCGTGCGCGGCGGAGGCGCTGGGGATGGCGCTACCGGGCAGCGGTTCGCCGCCGGCGGTGGACGTGGAGCGGGACGCGTTTGCGGTGCAGGCGGGCCGGCAGGTGATGTGGCTGCTGGAAAGAAATATCCGGGCCCGGGACGTGATGACGCGGGAGGCGTTTGAGAATGCGGTGACGATCGCGGCGGCCACGGGTGGTTCGACCAACAGCGCCCTGCATCTGCCGGCGATCGCGCACGAATGCGGGGTGACGCTGACGCTGGACGACATCGATCACATCAGCCGGCGGACTCCGATCATCGCCGATCTGAAACCGTTCGGGCGCTATACGGCCTTCGACGTGTTCAATGCCGGCGGGATTGGGGCGATCCTGCGGGTGCTGCTGGATGAGAAGCTGATTCATGGGGATTGCATGACGTGTACCGGGAAGACGATGGCGGAGAACCTTGCGGGCGTGAAGCTGAAGGCGGACCAGAACGTCATCATGCCGGCGTCGCGCGCCTTGGAAAAGACGGGCGGGCTGCACGTTCTGCGCGGCAACCTGGCGCCGGAGGGATGCGTGATCAAGACGGCAGGCGTGAAAAAGCTTCAACATCGGGGGCCGGCGCGAACCTTCGACAGCGAAGAAGCGTGCATGGCGGCGGTGCAGGGGCAACAGATCAAGAAGGGCGACAGCGTTGTCATCCGTTATGAGGGACCCAAAGGCGGGCCGGGGATGCGCGAGATGCTAGGGGTGACGGCCGCGATCGTCGGGCAGGGGTTGGGATACGAAGTGTGCCTGTTGACCGATGGCCGATTCAGCGGGGCAACGCGGGGCCTGATGGTTGGGCATATCGGGCCGGAGGCGTTTGTCGGCGGGCCGATCGCGCTGGTGCAGGATGGCGACATGATCAGCATCGACGCCGAGAAGGGGACGATCAATTTGGATTTGAGCGAAGAAGAGTTGGCGAAGCGGCAATCGCGCTGGAAGCAGCCGGAGCCGAAGTATTCGCGCGGAGCGCTGGCGAAATACGCCAAATTGGTCGGACCGGCGTGCTATGGGGCGGTGACGCAATGAGGGTCGCACCCAAATTCGGCTTTTGAGGGTGCCATCCAACGCCGCGTTGCTCAACGAGGGCATTTTACACATTATACACTTTTCAGATGTTACTTAGTGATCGCTAGTTTTCGCATTCTCCGTAACTAACTTTCCCAATTAGACTTATCCTCGATGCAAGATTCGGCTCGCCAAATCGAATGGATGAGTGCGCCAAATTTGGCAGTAAATTGCCTACGCACAGCTATTGCTCTGCCGAAGAGAGCAGTCGCTCATAGTCTATCCGGGCGATATGACAACTCGCGGCACGTCAAACGATGGCGGCGTGCGACTTTTCACTCAACTCCTAAATGTTTATTTAAACATCACTTGCAACTTGTGCATAATCATCTATAAATACAGGATTGACACAGGGATAATTTCGTAGTAAGTTATTGGTATGGGCACGATACAGGATGCACGTGGTGTTTTGGCCAATGCCGAGGCGTCGCTTCGGCAACTCATGGAGTCGGCGTTGCGAGAGCAGCGGTATGTTGATGTTGCCGAAATAGCGGGGCTTGCTGATGGCGTCGCTCGGCTTTCGCAAGGTCGTGCGTTTGAGCAACCGCCGCCGGTGCAGACGGTCGCCTCGCCCGTGGCTGGAATCAGCACGCAAGGCGGATCGTCGCCAATGAAGATTGGGAAGTTGCGGAGGAACGGATACCCGCGCTTTGAGTGCGATGGTGGCAAACTCGTCAAGATTGGATGGTCGAAGAAAAATAGGGCAGCATACGAACACCGCGCGCCGCGCGAAGCGGTAGTCGCATTCGTGCGCCAGTTGTCTGGGTCTGTTGCCGAAGGCAAAGTGTTTGCAGTAGAAGACGTATTGCCCGTGCCGGACCTGGCAAATGGCGGAGAGATTCCGGCTTATCAGGTATATCTCACGCTTGCTTGGCTGCGAGACGTTGGAGCCATCGCAAAGAAGGGACGCGATGGTTATTTATTGCGCCGGGGCGGCCTTGCCAATGGTGCGCTGGAGAAGTTTTGGGCGAGCCTTCCGGCTCGCACTGCATGATCGTGGGGAATCGAACCATGCCGAAGATGACCAACGCCCAGATTCATAAACTCGCGATGGATTTGCTTCACGCGGATGGCGAAGGTGCAGTCGTGAAGGTGCTTCAATACGCGGAATTGTGGGATGCCCCTGACAATTGGCGTCTACTTGGCGACGATGAGAACAACTTTAAGACTGTCGGCGGGCAGCAAGCACGTCCGGAACCGGCCTTAGTGGAAAAGCTCATTAATTCGATCGATGCGAGACTCACGGGAGCGTGCCTCCGGGCAGGCATCGATCCAACTTCGGCAGACGCGCCACAAACCATTCTCGACGCCAGAAAGATGTTCTTTAATACGACCGACCGCACCGATCTTGCGAAGAGTATTACGCTCGCTATCAGCGGCGCGCGACCTCATCAAGATGGGATGCCTTGCCTTACGATATGTGATCTCGGTGAAGGCCAGACGCCAGCGGCTGTTCCCGACACCTTCATGTCGATTGACCGGAAGAACAAGCTGCGCATCCCGTTTGTTCAGGGAAAGTTCAATATGGGCGGCACGGGCGCGCTCATGTTCTGTGGAAAACGCAAACTACAGCTACTGATTACTCGGCGTGATCCGGAAATCCTGAAACGGCAGCCGTCCCGGCGTTCCGACGATTCTCTATGGAGCGTAACCGTCGTGCGGCGTGAAACTCCTCCTGAAGGTCCGGGACAGGTTCGCAACCCATACTTCAAATATTTGGCGCCGGTCGGCAGTGATCTCGCGCCAGGCAATGGTGAAGTCTTAGCCTTTGACGCGCAGACTTTGGAGCTGATGCCGGAGACTAATCGGCCATATGTTCGTGCGGTCGCATGGGGTTCCTGTCTCAAGCTATACGACTATGACATGAGAGGCTTTAAGGGGCATATTCTGCTGAGGGCAGGGCTCCTCTCTCGTCTTGAGGTCCTCTTACCTGAGGTGGCCCTGCCGATTCGCGTCTACGAATGTCGAGAAGGACTTCGCGGGCACGAAGGCAGCTTCGATACGAATCTTATCGGATTGCGAGAGCGATTAGAGGCGAGTCGGGGCGACAGCTTGGAAGCTGGCTATCCAGCTTCTTTGACACTTAATGTGCAAGGGTAACCTATCGGTCTAGCTCGGCCAATTTCGTGAACCGCGACGCGCAAGGTCATGCCAGGAGTATAACACTAAACGCATGTCCCGAACAAGTACCAAACAACCTTGGACGGCACTTTTTGGGGTGCGGAAGCAGAAATTGAAATATTAGGCGAACTCATCGCGATGAAGATTCAATTGCTGAGGAAAGCGTTCGAGCCAATGCGTCCCATCGGATTGGCGGAAGGGGGGTAGCGTTGGCCAGCAGGCGGTCGAGCTTGCGATAATCATCGAGTTGCGCCTTGGCCATCGGGTTTGTCCGAAGAATCCATTCCAAGGCCATCCGCTTGGCCGGTGGGAGTGCGTCGTCCAGATATTGCAGGAGAAGGGAATCGAGATGGGCGCGGCCAAAGATTTTTGCAAGCTCGGAAGAACCCCCACCCCAACCCTCCCCCTGAGTACAGGGGGAGGGAAAAAGTTATGGCCGCACCCATCGAGATTTTCTGAAGGCATGGGTATCAATTAGAGATAGTCCTTAAGGACTTCCCGAAGCCTTTTGCGTCCTTGAAAGACGTGCCATTTCACGGCCTCGACGCTGCATCCGAGGATCTGGGCAACCTGTTTTTGTGGCAATCGTTCGATCGTAAACAGAATGATCGCGGTCCGCTGTCTGTCGGACAGGTGCTTCAGGGCGTTGCGAAGCACACGGCCCATTTCGGCGCTTTCGAGACGGTGAAATGGATCTGCATTTGACGTTGCGAGAGATTCGGCGGAAGCCAGGAGTTCATCGAGGGCCAAGGCGGCGCGTGTATTGCGAGCGCGCCTGAAATTGAGGGAGAGGTTGGAAACGATCCGCATGAGCCAGCCGCCAAAGGCCTCGGCCTGCTGGAGCATCGGCAGATTGGTGAAGGCCTTGAGGAAAGCATCCTGCGTGACCTCCATCGCGTCGTGGACATTGCCGAGGAGGCGATATGCGACGGCTGCGGCGGGGCGCTGATATCGGACAAACAGTTCGTTGAACGCCGAGCGATCGCCGTTACGGGTCTGGCGGACAAGATAGCCGTCGCTCAGTCGGCGTTTTTCGGCGGGGGATGGAAAAGGCAGGTTAAGAATCGCCATGACGGCACCTCGTTGCAGGGACTTTGTCGCGGATATGGCGCAAGTCCTTTGTTTCATGGTGGATGCGCTCTATCCGTGTTCGATATAACGCGACAAAGCGCGGCGATGACCGCAGGGATTATGAGAGTTGGTGCGACCTTATAGCCGGGGTTGTTTAACGCGATTGGGGCAGCAGGCTTCGGCAGTAATCGGCGATGAGCTTGGCGATGGCGGCGGGGCCGGCGGAAGAAGAGTCGATCATGCGTTGGACGATGGCGCTGCCGACGATGGCGCCGTCAGCAATGTTCGCCAGTGCGGCGAGATGGTTCGGCTTGGAGATGCCAAAGCCGACGCAGATGGGGCGGTCGGTCATGCCGCGAATTTGGTGGACGTTTTCGGCCAGATCGGCGGGCAACTGGTCGCGGGCGCCGGTGATTCCGGAGACGGAGAGATAATAGACGAACCCGGAACAAAGGCCGGCGATTTCACGGCGTCGCTGGGGAGTGGTGGTGGGCGCGATGAGAAGAATGGTGTCGAGGCCGGCGGCGCGGATTTGGCGGCAGACGTTGTTCGCCTCGGGGGGCGGGAGATCGGGAATAATCAGGCCGGCAAACCCGGCCGCACGCGCATCGGCGAAGAATCGGTCGGCGCCATATCGGAATACGATGCTGTAGCTCAGCATCGCCAGCAGGGGAGTGGGAATCTGCCGAGCCGCGTCTCGAACCATTGCAAATACGTCGGATACCTTCACCTTGCGGGCCAGGGCGGCGGTGAAGGCTTGCTGGATTGTCGGCCCATCGGCGATGGGGTCGGAAAACGGGAAGCCGATCTCGATGGCGGCGGGCGCGATGGCGTCAAGGGCTTTGAGCGTGGCGGCGGTGGTGGCAAGATCGGGAAAACCCGCGGGCAAGAACGGCACCAGACCGATTCCTCGGCCGCGAAGATCGGCGAAGGATTGAGCGATGGATCGCGACATTTGGGGCATTGGCATTGACCCGCGAGCGAGGCGATGATAAGCCTCGAGAATCATGGGTCAAGCAATGCGCAATCCGGCAGGCGATGAGGGGCGTGGCCACGGATTTTTGCGGACCGGCAAAACCCCCACCCCAACCCTCCCCCTGAGTACAGGGGGAGGGGGAAATAGGGCGCGTCTGACGGGTATCCTGCCCGTCTTGGCGGCGGCGATCGCCTGCACCGTGTTGATCGCGGAGGCGATTTTCACCGCAGTCCACGGCCGCTCGAACGGCGATCTCATGGTGAACGTTATCCCGATCCTTGGCGCGGTCGTTTTGTCGATTCCGACGGGACAGGCGTGGTGGGTTGTCGTTCAAAACCTGAAAAAGTCTCTGCGCCGTGAATGATTCCGAAATCGCGGAAGTGGGAAGTCAAGTCTTCGAGACCTTTGAATGGGGATGCCTCCTGCCCACTGAAGTGGGCAGGCCGCGCAAAGAGCGAGCACTTGTTGAACGGATTACCGGGTCATTCAAAGGCGTCATTTATCAATCAGACGCGCTACTTCCTGGCAATCCTTGTCACCGCGGCCGCTGAGGTTGACGATGACGATCTTGTCCTTGGGCAGGCTGGGGACGAGCTGCTGGAGGTGCGCGAACGCGTGGGCGGATTCCAACGCGGGGAGAATGCCTTCGAGCTGCGCGACCAACTGAAAAGCGGACAACGCCTGGTCGTCGGTGATGCTGACGTATTGCACGCGGCCGGTGTCTTTCCAGCAGGCGTGTTCCGGCCCGACGCCGGGATAATCCAGGCCGGCCGAGACGCTGTGGACGTCGGCGGTCTGTCCGTCATCGTCCTGAAGAACGTAAGAGAGGGATCCGTGGAGAACGCCGGGACGTCCGGCGCAGAGTGCGGCGGCGTGCTGGCCGAGGGCCGAACCGCGTCCGCCGGCTTCGACGCCGATGAGTTTCACGGATGAATCCGCGGCAAATGGAGCGAAGATGCCCGCGGCGTTGCTGCCTCCGCCGACGCAGGCCAGGATGTAATCGGGCAGGCGGCCCTCGATTTCCAGACATTGTTGCCGGGCCTCGCGGCCAATGACGGATTGGAAATCCCGCACGATCATGGGAAATGGGTGAGGCCCGACGACGCTGCCGATGATGTAATGAGTGTGGGCGACGGAGCCCATCCAATCGCGCATGGCTTGGTTGGTAGCGTCCTTGAGCGTTTTGCTGCCGCTGGTGACCTCGATCACTTTCGCGCCCATCAGGCGCATGCGAAAGACGTTGAGGTTTTGACGCCGGATGTCTTCGGCGCCCATGTAGACGTTGCACTGGAGGCCGAAGAGCGCGGCGGCGGTGGCGGCGGCCACGCCGTGCTGGCCCGCGCCGGTTTCGGCGATGACGCGTTTTTTTCCCATCCGGAGGGTCAAAAGGGCCTGGCCGAGGGTGTTGTTGATTTTGTGGGCGCCGGTGTGGTTCAGGTCTTCGCGTTTGAGATAGATTTTGGCTCCGCCGAAATGTTGGGTGAGCCGGCGGGCGAAATAAAGGCCCGTGGGGCGGCCGACGAAATCGCGCAGGTAATCGTCGAGTTCGCGTTGGAAATTCGGATCGGATTTGGCCTTGGCGTATTCCGCTTCGAGTTGGCGAAGGGCGGCGATGAGAGTTTCGGGAACGTAGACGCCGCCGTAGGGGCCGAAATGGCCGGAGGGATCGGGGAGGGTTGGCGCGGCTGCTTGGTTCATAAACGGTATGGTAGGGATGGTTGCCGCGTGTGGCAATGACTCTTGAGAGTTGCCCGGCAGTTGATAATGTGTATAATACACACAATGGAAAGCAGCCGCGAGATCGTGCGGCGTCTCATGGCGGAAGGTTGGTTGCACGTGCGGACAAAAGGTGACCACTATCAGTTTAAGCACCCGGCCAAGCCAGGGCTTGTGACCGTCCCGCATCCCAAGAAGGACCTTCCGATTGGGACGCGACGAAGCATTTTCAGGCAGGCCGGATGGAAATGGAAGTAACCGTGCGATATCCAATTGTTATTCACAAGGACAAGAAGAGTGACTATGGCGTGACGGTGCCGGACCTGCCCGGTTGTTTCTCGGCCGGGTCAACGATGGATGAGGCGATGGCGATGGCGCGGGAAGCGATTGAACTGCACATTGAGGGTCTCATCGACGAGGGAATGCCGATTCCCGATCCCACGCCAATTGATCGCCTCCGACGAAATGCCGACTATGCGGGGGGAATCTGGGCGGTTGTGGAGATTGATCCAGGCAACCTGCGGACGCGATCCAAACGAGTGAACATCACGTTGCCACAGCGCGTTCTGGATTCAATTGACCGTTTCGCCGCAAGCAAAGGCGAAACGCGCTCCGGCCTGCTGATGAAAGCGGTTACAAGCTACATAACCACACGGCGACAGACGCGACGGAAGTCGGCGTGAAACAATTGGATCACGACGCGCAGCGAGCGTAGTGCGAAGCGATTTGCTCGCCCAATAGTTTCTTCTCTTCGGCAGTGAGGTAACAAAGGGGTGACCCGTCCCGGTTGGGTTTCCACCAATAGATTGCAAGCTGCCGACCACTGACTAAGAGTCGAGCCTTAGCGAAAAGCAGATGTGCTTTCCCTTCCCATATTTCACCGCCCTTTTGGTCGAAACGAGTTTGTAGCTCTTCCCAACTCGTGTTGAATAATTTGGGAATTTGGTGCCATCCGGGGCCATGGCCAAAGACTATTTCTACGCATGGGCAACAATTGAGGACGTCGAGCCAATACTCTTCCCCTGTTAGCGGCAACTGGCGCTGTGTGTCGGGGTTGCATTTCGAGATTCCACACTTGGTGGCAAACGGCGATACGTAGTCGGTGTGGCATGCAGTTCCTTCTTCAAATGAAGCACCAACAAACTCGAGGAAGGGAGTGTACTTCTCGAACCATTGCGAATATGCGTTTCCGAGCTCGAAGTAGCGATCAGATCTGCGAAATGCCTCTGTGATCCGATTCGCGGTCAATTCGCCATTTTCCCAGTGTAAGAAACGTTGACGGCTCGGCTCCAAGGGCGCCTTCATTCCGGCTGTCGTTTTGTGATTCTTATCTCGAAATTCGTCTTCCGACGGATTCAACCCGGCGGTCACCACACGCGCCGTTTCCCATCTTCCAAACGCCAAAACGGGAGTACATTCCGGTTCGATGTCGGCGCAGGATTCGCGAAGCAATCGCAACTCTTCCCAAGCTTTTTTGTAAAGCTCTTGCATGTCTCTATGCTCTAAAATCAACACTTGGGTGGCTAGGTTGGCGAGCAATTGGCGGTGCGGGCTGGCGGAGCGCGGCGATGAGAGTTTCGGGAACATAAACGCCGCCGTAGGGGCCGAAATGGCCGGTGGGATCGGGGAGGGTTGGGGGGAACGAGGCTTGGGTCATACGACACATGCTAAGCGAGGGCCGGCATTTTGAAAATGCATATCAGAGGCGTACATTGGACGGCGCACCAGTGGTTCCGTAGGACGGAGCGGCAGATTTCTGATCCGCCGGTCGCAGGTTCGGAGCCTGCCGTGGGCCGTGGCCAATGAATATTGTCAAGGCAACCGAACGGTTTGAAGCGATCTTGGCGCAGCATGGGAAGATGTTGCCTGAAGATCTGGCGATCAAGCACCGGCGGATGGCGGAAGGGGAATTCGCGTTTTTGCGGGCGACGTTTTATCGGTGGTCGCAATTATTTCCGGTGATTTGCGTTGAATTGGCCGATGCCCCGCGCGTGCTCGGCGTCGGCGATCTGCACGTCGAGAATTTCGGAACTTGGCGGGACGGCGATGGGCGGCTGGTTTGGGGGATCAATGATTTTGACGAAGCGTGCAAGCTGCCTTATCCCGTGGACCTGGTGAGATTGGCGGTGAGCGCGGCGCTCGCGGTGGAGTCGTCGCGTTTGGACATGGACCCGGCCGGCGTTTGCGGGGCGATCCTTGATGGATACGTGCAGGGAATTTCAGGCGCGGGCGATCCGTTTGTGCTGGCGGAAAGGCATCACTGGCTGGCGGCGCTGGCGACCGAAGCCCTGAAAGAGCCGGCGAAATTCTGGGACAATCTTCAGAGCCTGCCGGCGTTGAGAAATCGTCCGCCGGCGGGCGCGATCAAGGGGATCGAAATGATGCTTCCGCAGCGCAAGCTTCCGTACCGCCTCGTGCGGCGCGTCGCTGGAATCGGGAGTCTCGGCAAGCAGCGGATCGTCGCGCTGGCACAATGGCACGGATCGGTGATCGCGCGGGAGGCGAAGGCGATCACGCCGTCGGCGTGGTACTGGGCGGCAAAGGCGTCAACCGATGAATTGTTTTACGAGGCGATTCTGGAACGCGCGGTGCGATGCCGCGATCCCTGGGTTCGGGTTCGGGGAAGATGGTTGATTCGGCGGCTGGCGCCGGATTGCGGACGGGTGGAGCTGGCGACACTGGTGAAATCCGTGGACGCGAACCATCTGCTGCACGCGATGGGCCGGGAAACCGCCAATATTCATCTCGGTTCGCCGAAGGCGATCAAAGAAATTCGCCGGGATTTGCGAACGAGGAAGCAGGGCTGGCTGCACATGGCGGCCAGGTCAATGGCGGAAGCGTTGCGGGAGGATTGGAAGATGTGGAGAGAGACAAGCGGTTTGGGAAAGTGATGCGCCTGGTGCGCTGCGCCACAGGTCGATTGTGATCGGCTCAGGTGTGCAGGGCGACGTGGGACCACATGCCGCCGTTGTAGTTTTCGAGGCCGCAAAGGGTGTCGAAGCGCAGGATTTCTTTGCGGAGGCCGTCCAACGCGCTGTCGGCGGTTTCGTTTTCGGTGCGCACGGCCTTCCAGGCGCTGCTGAGCTTGTCGAAGAGGATATCGAGTTCCGAATTCTCAACTCCGCGCATCCAGAACTTTGCTTTGAAGTGTTCGATGCTGAAGTTGAGGATTTCATCCTGCGCCGCGGAGATGTTCTTTTGAATTCTGGCCCGGTCGTGTTCGGCGAGAGCGGGATCGGTCTCCTCTGCCAGCCGTTGGCGGGCGAACAGGACGGCCGAGAGCGAGCAATAGGCACGGGCCAGGGGGCCGCGTATGTTCATGAGGTTGGAAAATCGCCAACTATTTTTTTGCCAGCGGTAAACAAAAAGGAAGGCAACCGCGACTTGAAGAATGGCAATGACCAGTTGAACGATCATTCCAATGATGAACATTGTTGTTGGGCTCATACGGGCTAGCGTCCAAATCAATGAGTTGGGTCGAATTCCAATTGCAATCGACCGCGGTTGAAGATTGGCCTGTACCAATATACCAGGGTTTGGGCGGATGATGCCAGTTTCTGGCATGCCGACAGAGGGATATTTGGGAATTTGACAATCGCGGATCGGCATTGTCTCATCACGATGTCACGCGCGAAGGAGATTGAAGCATGCCGCGTCCTGTCACGTTGTTCACCGGCCAGTGGGCGGATCTGAAATTTGAGCAGATTTGCGAGAAGGCGAAGAAGTTCGGCTATGACGGCCTGGAACTGGCCTGTTGGGGGGATCATTTTGACGTGCAGGCGGCCCTGACGGACAAGAACTATTGCAAAGGGCGATGGGAAATTCTGGGGCGGCATGGCCTTGGTGCTTTTGCGATCAGCGCGCACCTTGTCGGCCAAGCGGTATGCGATCATATCGACGAGCGGCATAAGCAGATTTTGCCACCGGAGGTGTGGGGGGATGGAGAAGCCGAGGGCGTGCGGAAGCGGGCGGCGAAGCGGATGATCGACACGGCCAAGGCGTGCCGGAAGTTCATTGATGCGGCGCCGCGGCCGACGGGGTTTGGGGCGGTGGTCAACGGGTTCACGGGGTCGAGCATCTGGCACAGCATATATGCGTTTCCACCGACGGATCAGAAATATTGGCAAAGGGGTTTTGACGATTTTGCGAGGCGATGGACGCCGATTTTGGATGCGTTCGACAAGTTGGACGTGAATTTCGGGCTGGAGGTTCATCCGACGGAGATTGCGTTTGACATTGCCAGCGCCCAGCGGGCGATCGAGGCGGTGAAGGGGCATAAGCGATTTGGGTTCAATTACGATCCTTCGCATCTGGGGTATCAGGGCGTGGATTACGTCAAATTCATCCGCACGTTCGGCAAGCGGATTTATCACGTTCACATGAAAGACGCGTGGTGGGGGCATGGGGATGGGACGGTGGGCGTTTTCGGGGGACACACGACGTTTGCCGATCCGCGGCGTTACTGGGATTTCCGCAGTCTTGGGCATGGGGACGTGAATTTTGAAGAGATCATCGTGGCGTTAAACGACGTCGGATACCGGGGGCCGTTGAGCGTGGAATGGGAAGATAGCCGGATGGACCGCGAGCACGGCGCAACCGAGGCGGCGGCGTTCGTGAGGCGGATCGACTTCATGCCGTCAACTATCGCGTTTGACGCCCAGTTCGATCAATAAGGGACTGCCAGATGAAAGTGCGGCTGAGGATGTTCGCCATCTTGCGAGAGCGCAGCGGTGTTTCGGAGATGGAGTTGGAGTTGGCCGAGGGTGCGACGGTTGCGGATGCGATTGAGGAAGTGGGGAAGAGGTTTGCGTCGGTTTCGGGCCTGCTGCCACGGACTTCAGCTACTGTGAATCTTGAATTCACCAAGCCCGGCGTTCGCCTGGATGATGGGGACGAACTTGCACTAATCCCACCGGTGAGCGGAGGCTGCGGTGGATGAGCGAGGCGACGTTGTGGAATTGCGGTCCTCGCCACTGGACGTAGCGGCGGCGGTGGCGGCGGTTGGGGACGCCGACGGCGGGGCGATCGCGATGTTTCTGGGCGCGACCCGACAGGAGACGCGCGAGGATGGGCGGAAACTGCTGGGGTTGGAATATGAAGCATATTGCGAGATGGCCGAGGCGCAGATGCGTCGGCTGGCGGAGGAGGCGCGGCGGCGCTGGCCGATCTGCCGGTTGGTCATGCTGCATCGGATCGGCCGGGTGGAAGTGGGGCAGCCGTCGGTGCTGATTGCGGTATCGACGCCGCATCGCGCCCAGGGATTTGAGGCTTGCCGTTTTCTTATCGACCAGTTGAAGTCGGAGGCGACGATCTGGAAAAAGGAGATTTGGGGGGATGGAAGCTCGACGTGGGTGGGGATGGTGCGCGATTGACTTTATTGGCGGTCGCTCTAACCTTCCGACATGCTATTTCAGCTTGTGCAGACGGTGTACTGGCTGGCGCTGTCGGTGTGGTTCGGCGGCGCGATGTTCATCGGCGTGGCGGTGCAAGTGATTCACCGCACGGTGCGCGAGAACAATCCGGTGCTTCCGCACGTCCTGAGCGTGAATCTTGAAGGGCAACATTCGACGCTGTTGGGGGGAACCATCGTCGGAAATCTGATCTCGGCGCTGGCTAGAATTGAATTGGCATGCGCGGCGATTCTGTTCCTGACGATGGGATCGCAGTGGTTTCTCATCGATCTGTCGGATACGTGGGTGAAGGCAACGGCGTTCGTGCGGTCGGCGTTATTTCTGGCGGCGACGGCGACGGTGGCATACGACGGCTGGGTTCTTTGGCCGAGGATCAGAAAAGCGCGGCAGACGTTCATCGACAACGCGGATGATCCGGAAAAGGCGAATCCCGCCCTCGAGCTGCTGGACAAGCTGCAGCAGGACAGCGAAACGCTGCTGATGATTCTGGTGTTTCTACTGCTGGGGATCATTTTATTCAGCGGCAACATTTACCGCCCGATCACGTTCCGCAGCGGCGGTTGATTCATCTGCCATGGCCAAGACGACGAACAAGAAGCTGGACGAGCGGCGTCGAAGGGTTGCGGAGATTCTGCCGATCCTGAAGCGGACGTATCCCAACGCCAAATGCACACTGGACTATCGAACGCCGCTGCAATTGTTGGTGGCGACAATCCTTTCGGCCCAGTGCACAGACGAGCGGGTGAATCTCGTGACCAAGGAGTTGTTCCGAAAGTATAAGAGCGCGGCGGATTTCGCGAATGCGCCGGAAGGTGAACTGGAGAAGGACATTCAGTCAACGGGGTTCTTTCGAAACAAGGCCAAGAGCATTCGCGCGATGGCGGCGTCGTTGCTGGAAAAACACGGAGGCCGGGTTCCGCGGACGATGGAGGAATTGACGTCGCTGGCAGGGGTGGGGCGAAAGACGGCGAACGTCGTTCTGGGCAACGCGTTTGGCCAGAACGTGGGAGTGGTGGTGGACACCCACGTCGCGCGGCTGAGTCAGCGATTGGACCTGACGGACCATTCCGAGCCGGAAAAGATCGAACGCGAGCTGATGGACCTGGTGCCGCGGGAGGAGTGGACGCTCTGGTCGCATTTGCTGATTCATCATGGACGGGCGATTTGCCAGGCCCGGCGGCCGGCATGTGAGAGATGCCCGATCTACAACGAGTGCCCGACGGGGCCGAAAATCCTGGCGGAGCGCCCGGGAGAATGAGCGGGCCATGCGTCTGGCGGAATTGTTTCATTCGATCCAGGGCGAAGGAAAGCTGATGGGAATGCCGTCGGTCTTCGTGCGCGCCAGCGGGTGTAATCTGCGGTGCGTATGGTGCGACACGCCATACGCGAGTTGGGAACCGGAAGGGGAGGATACAACGGTCGCGGCAATCGTGGATCGCGTCGGCAAATTCCCGGGTCGCCACGCGGTGATTACGGGAGGGGAGCCGATGATCATGGCCGATCTGCCGGAATTGTGCGACGAGTTAAAAAGCCGCGGCTATCACATCACGATCGAAACGGCCGCGACGGTATTTGCGCCGGTCAAGCTTGATTTGGCGAGTTTGTCTCCGAAGCTCTCGAATTCGACGCCGAAGTTACGCGACGCGGGCCGGTTTGCGCGTATGCATGAACAAAACCGGCTGAATGTGGAGGCGATTCAGCAGTTCATCGATCGCTCGCCGGAATTCCAGTTGAAGTTCGTGGTCTGCGAGCCGGCGGACATGGGAGAGATCCATGATTTGCTGCGGAGGCTGAGGGGATGGTCGCCGGGCGACGTGCTGCTGATGCCGGAGGGGACGACGCAAACCGTCCTCGATTCCCGAGCCGGCTGGATGAGCGAAACCTGCAAGAAGGAGGGATTTCGCTTCTGCCCGCGGTTGCAGGTGATGCTCTACGGCAATCGCCGGGGAACTTAACGGTTAATCTTCCTCCAGGATGGAAACTGGCTGGCGGCCGGCGAATCCGGTCTGGATCTCGTGCCAGAATTCCACCGCTTCCTCGCCCAGCTTCCAGCAGAGGCAGACATCATGGCCGCGGTGCCGGCCGATGAAGTCGACGAGGCCCATTTGAAAGTCTTTCAGATCGCAACCGACTTCGTGCAGTTCTTCGACGTAATTCTGGAGATGCTCGACAACGAGGTCGAGCTTGGCCTGGATCGCGGGCTGATCCTTGTGCTTGGCGGTTTCAAGGGAGGTTTGCAGCAGGGTGATGTTCTCGTGGGTCCTGACGATATCGGAAACGATCCGGCGAACGAGCGGCAGCGAACGATTTGCCTCGGCCAGTTTGAATCGCTTGGCGGCGCGAGAAGGCGACACGGATTTTGGGGTTGTGAAACGCGGACCGGCCATCGAAAAAGACCGCCTTTCTCTCCTGGGCGATTAGATTCTCCCGCAGGCGCGTGCGGAGGGCATCAACCCTTGTCGCATTGGCGGCCCGCATCGGCTACGCGAAACCTAAGCGATTATGATCGCTCTTGGGCCGGTGTCAACCTGTGAAGCAAGCGGCCTGTCTCTTTGGTGCAGTTGGATTGAGTAAATGGGAAAACCCTAACGGGACGTGCGGGGAAAGTGCGGGTGGGGCGGGTTGGTTGGGGGGGCACTCGTCCGTTCAAGGCGGCATCGCGCGGCGACACAATCGCCCGATCCCGGCAATACTGGCGTTGTTGGGTCCGATACCTCTCTTGGTATGCCGCGCCGTTCTCGGGTCGGGGTCCGGCGAAGAAATAATCAAGAAAATTCGCGGATTTTTGAAAAACACGCCCTAAACTTTCACCTCCCCGCTCTAAATATAGAGGGACAGCATAAAACGATCGGGAAAGCTCGATTTCGAGGCGCCGTTGCGGTCGGCGCAGCCCGGATAAGGCGAAGCCTCCGCGGCGGAAGGCGAAGCCTCCGCTTTGGCACTCGACGGCGGGGCGACGGTCGCGGTCCACCTCCTTGCCGCGTAGCGCCAAACCCGGCAGTCAGCGGAAGGCGAAGCCTCCGCTACGGAAGGCGAAGCCTCCGCTACGGAAGGCGAAGCCTCCGCTACGGAAGGCGAAGCCTCCGCTACGGAAGGCGAAGCCTCCGCTAATGCCGGGGTCCCGCCGT
>Ga0187867_10000934_pt1 | contig 25626 bp, 19 predicted proteins | sample June2016WEW_13_1_FD_132976 | JGI IMG/M metagenome (GOLD analysis project Ga0187867, IMG submission 132976) | Peatland microbial communities from SPRUCE experiment site at the Marcell Experimental Forest, Minnesota, USA - June2016WEW_13_10 | ecosystem: Environmental > Terrestrial > Soil >... | reverse complement strand
GCGGGCTTGCTTCCAATCGCCCGCCGCCCGCGAAACCGATGCCAGCACGAAGTAAGCTTTGGCGAGATGACCGATGCGCCGTTCCGATTTCGGATCGCCATCCGCAAAGGCCTGGGCATGACCTACCGCGCGATTGGCCAACGCCCGCGCAGAGCTGTGGTTGCCGGCATCGGCGTCGAGGGAGGCCAGCGCCTCTTCATCGGTGAAGGTCTGCAGAGCACAATAAGAAAAACCGGCCTGCACGGCGGCACACGGGCCGACCGTGGCCAGCGACTTCCGGTACTGCTCGGCGACCGCGGAAGTCTGCCCCATACTCTGCAGCCGCCGCCCCGCAAACTCCTGCGCGACGGCCAACTGCACAGCGATGCTGGCAGATTTCGGATTCCCGTTAGCGACGGGTTCTATGATGGCAATGGCCTCCCGCAGAGTAGCCAGCGACTCGGACAAACCCTCCGCGGCCGGCTGCACCATTCCCAGACGCGACAGCGCCACTCCCAGATCGTATTGCGCAGTCATATCGCGCGGATCGGCTTGTGCCAGTCCGCGCGCCAGCGCCACGGACTTTTCACCGTACGTGCGAGCCTCCGCGTGCCGCCCTGGATTGTCCCGCCAGCCTGTATCCAGAAGGCGGGAGTAATTGCCATACACCACGATTAAATCCCGGCGCAACACCATATCGTCGGGCCGCTCCCGCAGGATCTGCTCGCGCATCTGGATTGATCGCTCATAATACCGGGCGGCCGCGGGCGGGTCTTCGGCGATCGAGGATGCGGCCGACGCGTATTCCGATCCGAGTTCCCGCTTTACATCCAGATCCGCGGGAAACCTGGCCACCAGATCCAACCAGAGCGCGATGGCCTGGTCCGCGCATGCGAGCGAGCCTCGCATGTCGTCGAAGTGGCGCAGGGCGTAGGAAAGGCTGTGGAGCGTTTCGGGCTCCTGTTTGGCCCACTCCACATTGGATCGTCCCAGTTGACCCAGCCGGTGCGCGGCCGGCAGGAGAGCCCCATAGGCCTGCGCAGCTTCGCGCGGCCGGCCGTTTCGATCGGTCAGGTCGCCCACGCTGCGCTCGATCTGCACCCAGCGCAAGATGACGGCAGGATCGCCTTGGCGGCGGCGATACAGCGGCGCAAGTACGGCCTCGGCCTTGTGATAGCTGCGCAGGGCCCCCTCGTAATCATGCAGGCTGGGGCCGGTGGGATCGCCTTGAGCCGCGCCGATCTTGAGATACGCCGAACTCAGTAACAGCCGCATGCGATCAGCCAGACCGTGAGTCTTCTCCAGGGACTGCAGGTAACCGAGCGTCGTGCGCACCACACGCTGCCGCGCCTCGACCGCTCCGGGCAGTGCGGCAATCGCATCGTGAATATCGAACAGAGTGCGGTCGGCCAGATCGAGCAGGTCCGTGAGGCGTTGTTCAGCACGAGCTCCCTCGTGCACTGCCCGATCGCGTTGTTCATCCGCGATGCGGTGCTGCACGGCTTCGGAAAGGCGCGCAGCCTCCGCCCGGACCCGCTCCCGCTCCGCCACGGCCCGCTGCACCTCGGCCACTTTTCGTTGCGATTCCGCCGCCTGGCGGGCGGTTTCGGCCTGCCGCCCTTGCGAGACGGCTATCACCATACCCGCCACCAGGCTGGCCACCACGATGACTGTGGCTGCCAGTTCGAAGCGCCTCCTCCGCAGGAACTTCCGCGTGCGGTACGCCACCGAGTTTTGCCGCGCCCGAACGGCACGGCCGTCCAGGTGGCGGAGGATATCGTCGGCAAACTGGTCCACGGAGGGGTAGCGCCGCTCGGGTTCCTTGCGCAAAGCCATCATCACGATGTTGTCGAGGTCTCCGGCCAACCGCCGTCCCAGACGCGCGGCATGGGGAAGCCTGCGGTCCACGACCGCGCTGGGCCGCGGGATTTCCGTCTGGCAGACGGCGCGCTGGACGTCGGCCGGCGTTGCGGAATCCAGGCGATGCGGCTTGGCGCCGCTCAATAACTGGTAGAGAATCGCGCCCAGGGAGTAGATATCGGCGGCCGTAGTGATGGGCTGGCCTAGAATCTGCTCCGGGCTGGCGTAGTCCGGAGTCAGAGCGAGCCCCCCGGAGGTCAAGGCCGGGTCGCGATCCGCCGCCAGGAGTTTCGCCACGCCGAAGTCCAGCAGCTTCGGCGACCCGTCCGCCGCGATGAGAATGTTGCCAGGCTTGAGATCGCGGTGCACCACCAGGCTGCGATGGGCGTACGACACCGCCTCGCACACCTTCAGGAACAGGCGGCAGCGATCCTCGACGGCCAAGCCCCGGTCGCGGCACCAGGCGTCGATGCGAAGGCCCTCCACATAATCCATCACCAGGAAGGGGCGCCCTTCCGGGGTGGTCCCGCCATCGATCAGACGCGCGATGTAGGGATGGTCCAGACTCGCCAGAATCTGGCGCTCATGCCGGAACCGCATCAGCAGTTCCGCCGTGTCCATACCGGCTCTGATGAGCTTGAGGGCGGCCTGTTTTTGGAATTGGGAATCGTCGCGAGCTACCAGGTAGACGATGCCCATGCCGCCGCGGCCGATCTCGGGGCCGACGCGCCAGGGACCAAACAGCGCGCCTATGACCGGGTCGGCGCCGAGCACCTGCTGCGCGGCGGCTTCCACCGCCAGGTCGATATCGTGCGAATGGCTGCGATCGGCCGCGAGCAGCGAATCCACTTCCCGGCGAAGATCCGGGTTGCCCCTGCAAGAGCCCTCGAGAAAGCGATGCTGCTCGGCGGACGGCAGATCGGCCGCCGCGGAGAATATTTCCTGGACCTTTTCCCAGTTATCGGACATGGCTGGCAATCGAGCGTACACTTCTTCCCAAGAGGTAATGCGTAAAACAGGAGCGGATCTTCTCGGGCCGCATCATTTTCTTGCCGCACATTCCGGCGCGCGTTGGTCCATCGCCGGGATCGGGCGCCCTCGCGGAACCCGAGGAGCAACTCCGTCGTGAGGGCGGCGCGCTCCTGGATTGGGGCGTCGTCGCGGACCACTCGGTGGGGCAGACCATCGCACTTTGTGGTCTGCCGACTTCGGGGAGCGCTTGGCAGACGACAGTGCGGCATCTTTATGGCACCCGGAAGGGCACGTTGCTCGACAGCGTGCCGCTGGGTGTGACCACCTGGACCGTGCCGGTGGTCGCGCCGACGGGTACGGCGGTGATGATTTCGGAACCCGAGACCACGGTGAACGCAGCCTCAGTGCCATTGAAGCTGACGCTGGTCGCGCCGGTCAGATCGGTCCCTAGAATACCGATGGCCGCTCCCACCTCGCCCCTCGCTGGCTGTGTTTTCACGAACGCGCCAAGGCCTACAGAAAAGTTGAAGACCGTCCCATCTTGGTTGGCCCCGCCAAAACTTGCGGTCCCGTAGAACGTCCCATTCGTGGCCTGCATCAGGCCCGCTCCCGGGTTTCTGCCGTCCGTGCAGCCGAGATGCTCGCAGAAGCTGTGCAGCGTCGCCAGCGTGCCGCTCGGCGCCATCTCGAAAATCGTCCCGTAGCCACGGGCCCCTCCACTATTCGTTGTCCCGTAGAAGTTCCCGTCGGTGCCCTGGGCCAGTACAGCTCCGGGGGCGCTGCCGTCGGTCCTGTCGAAGCTGTGCAGCGTCGTGAGTGTGCCGCTCCGGGTGATTTTGAAGACCGTCCCAAGGTCGCTGGTCCCGCCGCCGCTGGTTGTCCCGTAGAGGTCCCCATCGGTGGCCTCGACCAGCGCCGCGAGGGGGTTTGAGCCGTCCGTGCAGTCGTTTTGGGAACAGAATTTGTGCATCGTCGTCAGCCTGCCGGTCGGGGTGATTTCGAAGACCGTCCCCCCATCGGCGGGCCTGCCGCCGGACAACGTAATGCCGTAGAGGTTCCCATCGGCGGTCTGGAGCAGCCCCGCCACGGGGAATGCGCCGTCCGCGCACCCGCTTTCGGAGCAGAAGCTGTATAGCGTCGTCAGCGTGCCACTCGGGGTGATTTCGAAGACCGTCCCACCGGAGTTGGCCCCGCCATTCCTGGCTGTCCCGTAGAAGTCCCCATTGGCGCCCTGGACCAGCCCCGCGAAAGGGTTTGCGCCGTCCGCGCACCCGCTTTGGGAACAGAAGCTGTATAGCGTCGTCAGCGTGCCTCCGGGTGTGATTTTGAAGACCGTTCCATAGCCCAACCCGCCACCGTTGGTTGTCCCGTAGAAGTCGCCGATGGTGGCCTGGAGGAGCCCCGCTTCCGGGAGCACGCCGTCCATGCACCCGCTTTCGGAGCAGAAGTTATAGACCGTAGTCAGCGTGCCGCCCGGGGTCATCTTAAAGACCGTCCCCGCGCCATTGGCCCCGAAACTGGACGCTGTCCCGTAGAGAGCCCCATTGGTGGCCTGGATCAGCACCACGCCGGGGTTTGCGCCGTCCGTGCTATCAAAGCTGTGCAGCGTGGTGAAAGTCTCCTGTGCAGGCAGGGCCATCGCCGTCGCTGCGCACAGCGCGAAAATCGTCTTGAGAGTCATCGTTTTGTTCCCGCTTTCTCATTTGCTCGGATGAACTGAATCCATTCCACCGGGCAATGCGGAAAATCGCGGGAGGATTTTCTAGCAATTCGCATAAGGATCGCTTTTCCCCTTCCCGGCGTCCGTTTTGCATCCCCCCGTCGATCGGCTTTCGCCAGAACGTGCAGGCTGCGCCGTGTCCATACCGGCCCCGATGAGCTCGAGTCGGCATGCTTTTTGGAGTTGCGCCGGGAATCTGCTGCGGGGCGAATCGACATCCCGGCGGAGATCGGGGTTGTCCCCGCACGCGCCTTCGAGAAGCCGATGCTGTTCGGCGGACGGCAGGTCGCTGGCCCGTGAAAAACATTTCCACGACCGCTTCCCAGCCATCCGGTCCGCGTCCAACTCGGAATCTGCGGCTTGGGCAGGGTCTACGGCAGATCCAAGTCGAGCGCGTAAAGGTCCGAATTGCTGCGAATCACCGAAGCGACCGGCGCATCGCCGGGCGCCAGGCCGGCGAGCACATAACCGGTCACATTCGATTGGAGCAGTTGCCGCGAGCTCGCGATGCGCTCGATTCTCCGATTGCCGATTCGCACGCGGAATACTGGCTGGTCGGCACCTGCATACGCATCCTGATAGTAGACGTATCTGCCGTCGCGGGACCAGAAGGGGGGACCCAGCCCAACGCCAGTGGCCAGCGGGGTCCACCGCCGAGTGCGGAAGTCGAATAACATGATTCGCGTTCCTTCCGCCCTGGTGGCTGCAATATAGCGCGGATCGGGAGACCAAGCCGCCCGCGAAAGCCCCTCCGACCCCGGCAGCAATTCGATCTTCCGGGTCTTCCAGTCCATTACATACACCGCGGAAGCCTGGAACATGCCGCGGGAGAACACCAGCGAGTTTCCGTCGGGAGACCAACCCGGCTCGCCGTCTTTGCCAGGAGCGGCGATGATGGCCTCTGGAACCCCGCCACCGGACCGGCTCACGTCAATCACATATACTTTCACGGGTTCGCCGGCCCAAGCTCCGGAGAAGGCGATCCGTGTTCCGTCGGGTGACCAGCGCGGCTTGCTCGCGTGCAACGGCGCGGGTGTCAGCGGCGCCCGCTCGGTACCGTCGGGCCGGCTCCGCCAGAGGCTGTCGTCGGTAGCCGTCGTGTAGGCCACCCATCGGTCATCGGGCGAAAAATCGACCCACCGGCCCGCGACGCCGGAGAGATACGTCATGAACTGGCTGCGTCCGGCGTCGTAGCGCACCAATTCCCTGCGTTCCTGCCCACTGGCGAAGAAGACCCGCTTGCTGTCCGGACTCGGAGCTAGCGATGGGAACGCCAGCGGAGTGGAGTAGATCTGAACGGGACGCCGGCCGAATGCCTGCAACCAAGCCCGGTTCTCACGGATGGCCCAAAGGCTTGCCGTACCGAACTTGGATCGAATAAACAAGTAATACTTTCCCGACGGGATCCAGCTTCCGCCGTAATCACTGTCCGCGTCCGGCACCGGACCTCGCAGCAAAGGATGCAGGGCAGTGCCGTCCGCGGCCACCTCCCACAGTGCGCCCTTCCATGTGTCATGGTCATGCAAACAAAAGCGCAGAGCTTCCGGCCCAGGTGCGGGCGCCCAGCGGACGGCGTCCACGCCTCCGTTCCGGGCGTCCATGAGCTTGCGGCAATCCGTACCGTCGGTGTTGACCCGAAATAAGGCCGAGCCACGGGCAAAGACGATCCGCCTCCCATCCCGGGACCACGCACCGGCGCCGCCCAGCACATCGCCAATCCGGCGCGCAACTCCACCCGCCACGGGAATGATCCAAAGAGGCCGGTTGTCTCCATCTCCTCGTTGGCCCGACACCAACAGGCTGGAGCGGTCCGGCGAGATATCGAAGATGTCTGGCTGGAAAAGCGATGGCGTCACCGGGAGCGGCGCCGGTACGCCCCCTTTGACCGAAACCCGGGCTAGCGACCACTGGCCGCCCGTCCGCTCGGTGAAATAGATCTGGGAGCCGTCGGTCGCAACGCCGTTGCCGATGGCGGCCCGGCCGGTTTGAGTGAGCTGCAACACCTGCGAAACGCGGGGGGTACGCGCGAAAGCGCCGAGCCAATACTCCAGGGCGAGTCCGCCGGCGAGGGTGGCGGCAATGAGCGCGCTTGCCACCACGGCAAAGCGGTTGCGTCGGATGAATTTGGCGGAGCGATAGGCGAGCGTATCCGGGCGCGCCATCACCGGACGCCCCTCCAGGTGGCGCTGAATATCGCGCGCCACGAGGCCGGCCGAGGCATAGCGGCGTTCCGGCTCCTTCCGGATGGCCATGCGGACGATGTGGTCCAGGTCGCCCGCAAGTTGCGGCTTCAGCCGCGCAGGCGCGGCCGGCTCCGTTTGGCAGACCACTCTGGCGATGGCGTCCGGCGTGTAGCCGGACACCGGCTGGGCCTTCTTTCCGGTCAGCAGCTCATATAGAATGAGGCCCAGCGAGTAGACATCCGCCGCGGTCGAAGCCGGCTCGCCGCGCACCCGTTCCGGTGAGGCGTATTCCGGCGTCATCACCAGGCCAGTCAGCGTTGCCGCTTCTTTCTCCGCGCCCGGATCCAGCAGCTTGGCAATCCCGAAATCCAGCAGTTTGGGCGTGCCGTCCTTGGTCACCAGGATGTTGGCGGGTTTCAAGTCGCGATGCACCACCAGATCGCCATGCGCGAATTCAACCGCATCGCAGACCCGCAGAAAGAGCCGCAACCGATCCTCCACGCCGAGCGTATGCCGCTCGCACCATGCCGTGATGGACTCGCCCTCGATGAACTCCATCACCAGGTAGGGCACGCCCTCGGGCGTGGATCCGCCATCCAGCAGACGGGCGATGTTGGGGTGCGACAGGCGGGCCAGGATCTGGCGTTCCTGCCGGAAGCGCCGCAGGGTATCGGGCGACGCGGCCGCCGCGCGCACCAGTTTGATGGCTACCTGCTGGTGAAACTCGGCATCGTCGCGGGAGGCGCGGTAGACCGCGCCCATGCCACCGTGGCCGGCGATGGCCTCCACTCTGTAAGGTCCGAGGCGCGTACCGATCAGCCGCTCGTCGGGATCGGGCTCCTGCGCCGCGGCGGCTGCCGCCGATGCAATTGCCGCGTCGGCCGAGGCAAGCTGCTTGCCGGAATAATCCAGCAGGGACGCCACTTCCCGCCGCAGATCCCGGTCCGGGCATTCGCGCTGCAGGTAACCCGGGAGCTCTTCCGGCCGCAAGTCCACGGCACCCATGAAGAGGCGTTTGACTTCGTCCCACTGCTCCGGGTTCAGTTCGGCCATGCCGCACTCCCGGCAGGTTTACCGGCCAGTGCGTGCTCCACAGGCGGCCGGCAGGCCTCGTGGATCGGCGCAGTCCGGTGCGGCGTGCTCTCCGACCGTTCGTTGCGCATGAACGATCATATAACGATACGCGTACCTTCGGGCGTGCTAGCGGTGTTGTCACAGGTTGGCATTGGGGCGCTCCCGCCGTGGCCAATCTCGCTGCTCACCAGCCGCCGCGCCCCGTGACGGTCTGGGTTCAGGCTCTACTTGCCCAGGCCAAGAGTGGGCCGCAGCGTCGCCGGGTCGGGCCGCTCGGGCGCTAGCGCGGGATTGGCCGTGTTGCTGAACGCGTAGAAATTATGGTCTCCCGAACCGACGTAAACCGCCCCATTCACCACCGACGGGGAAGAGACTATGGCGCCGCCGGTGAGGAATTGCCACAGGTTGGCGCCGGTGGTGGCGTTCAAGGCGTAGACAGTGTTGGTGTATTCGGAAGCGACATAGACCACCCCATTAGCCACCGCCGGGGAACCCGTCCCCGGAGCGGTCCAGAGCAAGGCGCCTGTGCTGACGCTAAGGGCGTAGACATCACCGTCGAGTGAACCGACGTAGACTACTCCGTTGGCCACCGCCGGGGAAGACACCACGGCCGCCCCCGTGAAGTAATCCCACAGGTTGGCGCCTGAACTGGCGCTCAGGGCATAGATATCGTTGTTATCCGAGCCAACGTAGACCACTCCATTGGCAATCGTCGGGGAAGAGTCCACCGCCCCCCCAGCGGTGAAACTCCAAAGCATGGCGCCTGTGCCGGCGTTCAGAGCATAGACATTGTTATCGTCCGAACCGACGTAGACCACCCCATTGGCCACTGCCGGGGCAGAGTACACGGCCGCCCCGGTGGCGAATTGCCAGAGCAGCGCGCCTGTGCCGGCGTTCAGGGCATAGACATTGTTGTCTTCCGAACCGATGTAGACCACCCCGTTGGCCACCGCCGGGGAAGAGTCCACGGCCGCGCCGGTGGTGAATTGCCACAGCTTGGAGCCTCTGCTGCTGTCCAGGGCATAGACATTGCCGTCTTCCGAAGCGGCGAAGACCATGCCGTTGGCCACCGCCGGGGATGACGTTACGGCTCCCGCGGTGGCGAATTGCCACACCAGGGCGCCGGTGCCGGCGTTCAGGGCATCGACATTGCCGTCGTCCGAACCGACGTAGATCGCTCCATCGGCTACCGCCGGGGAAGAGTACACAGCGTTCCCGGCGAGGTAGCTCCAACGCAGTCCGAGAGCGGGCGCCGTAGATCGGTTAAGAACATTTTCGCGCGGGTTCAATCCGCTGTGGCTAGATGCGAAATGGAACTGCGCCCAGTTGGTTCGCACGTTGAAGGGTGCCTGCGCGGCATCGCCAGTCACAAGCGCCACCGCCCCGGTAACCCAATTGCGCCCCGGCAGCGCTGAAGCCGGCACCTGGATTTTGACTCCGGAGAACGAGCCGGAGCTGTTCGTAACAGTCAGCGCCAGGTCGGTGGTGTCAAAATAGATGTTAACCGCGGTAGACGCCGGGAAACCGCTGCCGGAAACGGAAAGGTCGCTGCCCGGCGGCCCAGCCGGCACCGAGAGCGTCACGGCGGGCTGCGCGAAGCACACTCCGCCGAGCAACACCACGCTGAGGAACATGCCGGCGATTCGTCCGGCCGATTTCAATCTTGTTTTCATATTGGATCTCCTTTTGCTTTTCAGTTTGGGTATGCCAAGCTTGGCATCCCACACCTGTAATGCGTAAAGGAGCGGAGGGCTTTACGGAAGAATTGCGGAGGGTTCGGCGGATCGCGCCGCAGCATTCTGCCCGCACACGCTTCGGGAGGTGCGGCGAACTTCAACTCGCCGGCGCCCCTTGCGAACCGGGCGCGGGTTGGTCCATTTCCCGTTGCAACCAGGCTTCCGCCAACCGGAGTTGGCGGCGGACCCCGCCGATTTCCAAGTTCAGGGCGGCGCTGGATTCCTCAGCCGTCAGGCCGCCGAAATATCGCATCTCCACCAATCGGGCAAGCAGCGGGTCCTTCTCTGAGAGCGCCGCGAGCGCATCGTCCAGCGCGATCAGGATGGAGGGGCGCTCCACGGAGCCGTCGCGCTCTTCATCGATGGCGAACTTCTCGTGTCCGCCACCGCGCTTGGCGGCGTTGTGTTCGCGCGCGTGATCGATCAGGATCCTGCGCATGGCGTGGGCCGCGATGGCCAGAAAATGGGCCCGGTCGCGATAGCCCGGCTGCTCCTTGCCCACCATGCGCACGTAGACCTCGTGGACCAGCGCGGTGGGCTGCAAAGTGTGGCCCCGACGCTCGCGCCTGAGTTGGCCGTCGGCGATTCGGCGCAACTCCTCGTAGACCAGCGGCACGAGGCGGTCGAGCGCCCCCTGATCGCCGTCGGCAATTTCCCGAAGTAAGAGAGTGACCGTCCGCGCGTCGGACATTGGCAATACCGGATTGCTTCCAGCATAACAAAGCCGGCGCCGCGCGGCGCGATGGATCGCAGGCCCTTTAGTGCTGCACGACCCCCATTTTCATCGGTCCCAAAATCCCCAGCAAATCGGCTTTCTCCTTGTCGGGCACCTTGAGCTTATCGAGGGTGGCTACCAGGTCCTCCACCACGGCATCGAATGCTTCGCCGGTGACGCCGCTCCCTTTGTGTGCCGTTACTATATCGGGACCGTTGTACTGGCAGGGTCCGCCGGCGCCCTGACACAGGAAATCGGCGAGTTTCCGTTTGTACGCCTCCGCGTTTGCGGGATCGGAAGCGGCGTGCGCAAACCACTTGTTGACGCGCTCGTCCGCCAGAATCCGGCTTACCAAGTCGTCCACGACGGCGCGGATAGCGGGCATGCCGCCGAGCCGCAGATAGAGACTCGCGTGCGGTTCCGCGGCTGCCAGGCCGGACACCGTAATGGCCGCCAGGACGGCCGTCATAATTGTTGTCTTCCAGTTCTTCACTGAGGTTCTCCTTGGTAGGTAATGCGCAAAAGCGCCGTGCTTTTTGCAGGCACGTGTGAAGTTCTTTTCGTAAGCCGGCCGCTTCAGCGGTGCAGTTCGGTAATGTCCGGCTCGCCCGCTTGGTCCAACAACTCGGGGTGCAGATAATGGCCCCGGTCGGCCTTATCCTGTTCCACTTCCACGGGAATGCGATGCACCTCGGCCCAACCGTCCTGCCGGATGCCGGTCACATGCCAGGAAACTTCCGCGTTCGGTTTGTCCGTCCGGATGGCGAACATATCGGTGTCCAGCGGGTGATCGATCTTGAAAGAACCGCCGCCCTTGAGCGGCCGGAATGGTTCGAAGCGCCGAACAGCGACGTCTCAGGAGAATATCGCCGCCACGCTGTAGCATGTTGCCAAACCACTTATCGAACTGGTGGTCACAGCATAGATTCCCGCGCCAATGTTGTAGCCGGGGTAAGCCTCGAGTCCATCCCGCCACCTTGCGCCGTGGCGCCAACAAAAACCGCTGGGGAAGATGATTCTCCGCCGGCGTTGGGGCACGCACACCACGTGATGCGTCAGTTGAAATGCGATGGGCTTCGATGAAGCTCCGACATGGTCCTCCTCGCCGCTGGTCATCAAGCCACTTGAGGAGGACTCCTGGAATGGTCAAGCCTGTTCAAGTCTCACTGGTCGAACCAGCGGCTCGCTCAGCGAGTGACTGGCGCGTCCTGGCTGAATCCGAAAGTCACTGGGCCGGCCACAATGGACGTAGTATTCGGGTTGTTATCCAGCGGCTCCCAGCCGGAACAAACACTCCCGCTACAGGGCGTCCCGTTATACTGAAAGATCGCGTGGCCTCTCATTTGATAGACCGTGCTGGATCCGGCAACGGGTGCCCCGGTGAACGGGTGGTCGTCGATTTTCACCCAGCCGGGGCAAGTGCGCCCGTTGCAGGGTGTACCGGTGTACTGCCAGATCGAAACCGCCGTAGGGTCGGTAGAAGAATCCCTGCGCTGCTGGTACAAACCGCCCCCTGCGGCGATGCTATAGGTGTCTTGGTTGTCGTCGATTGTCTGCCAGGCGTAGGCGATCGGCGACGGGGTATACTGCCTGATCGCGCCTGTCTGCCGGAAGTCGTATAGAGTGCTTGCCCCAACTGCGAAGGAGTAGACGTTTGTATCGATTTGTCCCCAGTTGTTGTACGCCCCGCCGAACCGATATAGATTCTCCCCGGACGCGGCGATGTTCCCAAAAATCAAGAGAGAGGCGTTGGCGCCGAAAAAAAACCCCTCAGGATCTTGGACGGGCTGAGGGCCGCTCAATTCCGTCCAACCGGGACAGGAGCCCCCGGTGCAGATTACGCCGTTCCACACCCAGAGCGAACCGTCTTGGTGCAGCTCATAAGGATAGCCATTGCTCCCAGCACCGATCGCCGCATCGAGTTGGTTGTTATCGAGTTCCACCCATCCGGGGCAGAAACCCTCGCTGCAGGCTGGCCCGACATACCACCAGATCGACCCATCGCCGTGCATCTCGTAGAGCGCACCCCCGCCAGCGGCGATCATGAACATATTTGGGTTGTTGTCGAGTTCGATCCATCCGGGACAGGAACCCATGCCGCAGGGTGTCCCTGTGTACTCCCAGATCGATCCATCGGAATGTGTCTGATAGAGTTCCTGGCCCCAAGCCATCGAAGCCATACTCGTCGAGATGCCGGCCGCCAGCAGCGCGATCCTCTGCCATTGCGATATCTTCATTGTCATAAAGAGATTCTCCTTTTTGTTTTGTGTTGTGCCGCCCTGCGGCAGATCGGATGAATTGAAGTCCATCCACCGGGTAATGCGGAAAATCGCGGGAAGATTTTCGTGTAATCTACACAGACGGTTTTGCTTGGCCGTCCGGGAGGATAGTCATGGCTTCTGGCCAAGACCGCCGCCGTGCGGCATGTCTGCCGCGCAACGATTGGAAGATCGGCCCCAACTGCCGGCGGGGTATGGCCGGAGGCGATTTTTCGCCGGCGTTGGGGCACCAACATCAGGTGATACTTGCAGTCCCGTTGGAGGCGAACCATACTTCCGGAAGGGTCCAGCCTGTTCAAGTCTCACTGGTCGAGCCAGTGGCTTGCTCATCGAGCCGCTCAAGACCGGAGACGTCCTCCTAGAATATGAAACCCAATTGGAAAGTCATTGGGCCGGCCACAATGGACGTAGTATTCGGGTTGTCATCCAGCTCTATCCAGCCGGGACAAACAGTGCCAAGACAGGGCGTCCCGGTATATTGCATGATCGAGACCTGTCCCGGTGAAGGGGTTCTCATCTGGTAGACCGTGTTGGATCCGGCAACGGGCACCGCTGAGGTTGGGTGGTTGTCTATTTTCACCCATCCGGGACAAACGCTCCCGTTGCAGGGTGTACCGGTGTACTGCCAGAGCGAAAACGTCTGAGGGTTGGTAGAAGAGTCCCTGCGCTGCTGGTACAAACCGCCCCCTGCGACAATTCTATTGGTGGTTGGGTTGTCGTCGATTGTCACCCAGCCGGGTTTGGTCGGCGACGCGTTATACTGCCTGATCTCGCCCGACCACAGCCAGTCGTACAGGGTGGTTGCCCCAACTGCGACGTACTTGACGCCGCTATCGATTTGCCCCCAACTGTTGTACGCCCCGCCGAACCGATAGAGATATTCCGGTTCGGCGTTTTCCATAATCAACATAGAGGCATTGGCGCCGAAAAAGAACCCATAAGGATCCTGCCCGGTTTGAGCGCCACTCAATTCCGTCCAACCGGGGCAGTAGCTCCCGCTGCAGAGCAGGCCGTTAAACTGCCAGAGCGAAAGGTCGGTGTGCAACTCATAAAGGATTGCTTGCCCCCCAACACCAATCGCCGAAGCGTTTGGATTGTTATCGATTTCCGCCCATCCGGGACAGGACCCCCCGTTGCAGGGTGGCCCAATGTACCACCAGATCGACCCGTCGGTGTGCATCTCGAAGAGCGTACCTCCGCCGGCGGCAATCATGTTCATCTTAGGGTTGTTGTCGAGTTCGATCCATCCCGGACAGGAACCCCCGCTGCAGGGTTTCCCCGTGTACTCCCAGATCGATCCGTCGGAATGTGTCTGATAGAGGTTCTGGCCCCAAGCCGTCGAAACCATACTCGTCGAGATGCCGGCCGCCAGCAGCACGATCCTTTGCCATTGCGATTTTTTCGTCGTCATAAAGAGATTCTTCCTTTTGTTGTGTGTTGGGCCGCCATGCGACAACCCGGATGAATTGAAAACCATCCGCCAGGTAATGCGGAAAAATGAGGGAAGATTCTGTGTAATCTAAACAGAAGTTTTTGTCTGGCTCCGGACGGATAGTCGTCGCATCCAACGGTGCTGCAAATGCGGAAAGCGCGACGGACTGGAATCCGTCGCGCTCCTCACGTGCGGTTGTGTTTTGCAGAAGGCCCGGCCAAAGACTACTGCTGCTGGCGCTGTTTCGGACGGGGATGGTGCAGTTCGGTAGTGCCCGGTTCGCCCGCATGATCGAACAACTCGGGGTGCAAATAATGTCCCTGGTCGGCCTTGTCCTTCTCCACTTCCACGGGAATGCGATGCGCGTTGGCCCAAGCGTCCTGCCGGATGCCGGTCACCTGCCAGGAAACTTTCACGTTCGGTTTGTCCGTGCGGATGGCGAACGTGTTGTGATTGACCTCCGATGCCACGATGGCGTGAGCAAACTGGCCGATGACCGTCAACTGGTAGCGGAAGTCGCTGTTCAGCGCTTCGAACCAGTCGGGCAGTGCGACCGTGGCGTGGCCCCCGCCGTCGGTGACGATGTTGCCGTCGTAGATGTTCTTCATATCCGGCGATTCCACAAAGGAGTGGTAGAGGTACTTGTTCGCTGGGTCCAATGGGTGATCGATCCGGAAAGAACCGCCGCTCTTGGAGATGTTTCCCGAAACTTGGATGTCGCCTTCGAATACTGCCGCCACGGTGTTCAATCCGTTGCAAGTCTCTCCACACATGCTTGTAGCGTAGATCCCGACCCCTGTATTGGATCCCGGGAAAGTCACGACTCCGTCCCCACCCCCCACCGGCTCTTGGCCGAGGCTCCCCCCGCCGAAGAAAAAGCCGCCAACGCCAGCGGTGCATTGGACGCAGCCCGCGATGGTATTTCCTCCCTGCGCCGAAATACCAACGCCGCCTTCGTTGCTCTCCTGATCGTTATCGCCATTCCCCCCAATGGCATTGATGCCGTTACCACCGCTCCCTTGAATCCCGGCAGTTCCCCCGGTTGCGGTGACGCCCACGCCGCCATACACACTAGAACCGCCGGTTACATCGATGCCGTCGCCGCCATAAATGGCGCCGATGCCACCGGTGCCGGAAAGAGCTGGGCCACCGGTCGTCACGCCCGACCCTCCTCCGCCCACCGCGAGAACACCAGCTAGGGCAGTGCCCCCTGATACGCCCCCTGCGATCGTAGCGCCGTACCCGCCGTAGCCCAACGCACTAATTGCCGTCCCGCCCGTGTTGCTGACGGCGATGGCCGGAACATTGGTAGCAGCGCTGCCGCTGAATGGCAAACTGAGAGGAGGCCCCTGAGCGCCCTGGGGGCCTGCCGGGCCCGCCGGACCTGCTGGACCCGCGGGACCCGCCCCCCAATCGTTAGGTCGAAGTTCGCCGCGCCTATCGCGGTTACCGCGAGGTCGTAGCTGCCAGGCTTCAGGCCTGGGGGAAGCGACGCGCTGATTTGTGTGTTGTTGAAGCTCACAACCGATAGTACGTGACTCCCCAACGAGACCTGCGGCGAACCGGAGACTGGCTGCAGCGCCCTGCCGTTGATCGTGATGCCGGTGAGATTGGAATTGGCCGCCGCGCTCAATACCACGGTCTGCGCGTAGGCTGCGCCGCCCAGGGTCAGCAGCGCGCACAGCGCGATGCCTCTGCCCAGCGGGACAAGACGTCCTTTGCCTATTTGGTGTGTCATCGTTTTATGTTCCTCTGTGAATTCATTTCTAAGTCCGGTCTACTGCTGTTCGCGGCGCTTCGGACGGGGATGGTGCATTTCGGTAATGCTCGGCTCACCCGCATGGTCGAACAACTCGGGGTGCAGATAATGACCCTGGTCGGCTTGGCTTTCTCCGCTTCCACGGCAATGCGATGCGCATTGGCCCAGGCATCCTGACGGATGCCGGTCACTTGCCAGGAGACCTTCACGTTGGGCTTGTCGGTTCCGATGGCAAAGTTGTTTCGGTTGACTTCGGAGGCCACCCAGGCCCGCGCCGGCTGGCCGATGGCGGTGAGCTGATAGCGGAAATCGCTGTTGAGCGCCTGGAACCAGTCGGGCAGTGTCACAATGGCATGACCGGAGCCGTCCGTGGTCACATTGCCGTTGTATACGTTCATCATGTCCGGCGATTCCACGAAGGAGTGGTAGAGGTACTTATTGGCTGGGTCCAGAGGATGATCGATCTTGAAAGAGCCGCTGCTCTTGGAGAGATATCCGCTGACGTTGACGGTGCCGTCGAATTCGCCAGCCCAGCCGTTGGGGCTTCCTCCTACAGCATAAACACCCTCCCCACCTTGAAATGAACTCCCACCGCCAGCGAAATACCCGCCCGCGCCCCCGTAGCAGGTGGCGCAACCACTAACAGCATCGCCGCCGTGCCCGGCCACTCCAGCTCCGGCTATGTCGCCAGTCCCTCCAAGGGCATTAACGCCCGGACCGCCGGTTTGTAAGGGTCCGGCGGCCCCCCGGTTGCGCTGACGCCCGAGCCGCCCTCATATTCATATGAGTACGAGCTGGTGCCCACGGCTGCGCCTGTTACGTCGATGCCGTCGCCGGGAGTAATGCCAATACCACCGGTGCCGGAGAAGGCTGGGCCGCCGGTAGTCACGCCGGATCCTCCTCCGCCCAACGCGCCTATAGCTTGCTGCCCAACCCCTCCTGTAACGCCGCCGAGGACGCCCACTCCCACCCCTGCCGTGTTGACGACTGTGAAGGCAGCGCCATCAGCGGAAGATACGGTACCGATGAATGGCAAACTGATCGAAGTTCCCGGCGCACCCTGGGGACCCGCCGGACCAGCCGGACCCGCGGGGCCCGCCGGACCGGCCGGACCAGTCGGGCCATCAGATCCGATCGTCACATCGAAGTTCGCCGCGCCGTTAGCGGTCACCTCAAGGTTGTAGGTGCCGGGTTTCAGGCCCGGGGGCAAGGCAGCGACGATCTGAACGTCGTTGGAATTGGCGCCAACCCCGAGTGTGTACCCCCCTAACGAGACTGTCGGCTTGCCGGAGGGCGGCTGCAGCCCTGTGCCTTTGATCGTGATGGTCGTGAGAGTGGAATTGGCTGCTGCGCTCAATATGTCGGTTTGCGCGTAGGCCGCGCCAGCCAGCGCCAGCAGCGCGCATAGCGCGATGCCTCTGCCTAGCGGGAAAAAGCGTCTGCATGTTTGGTGTGTCATTGTTGTTTTAGGCTCCTTTGTCGATCTCGTTCTTGAGTCTTCTAAACCCACTACTGCTGCTGGCGCTGCTTCGGACGGGGATGGTGCAGTTCGGTAATGCCTGGTTCGCCCGCATGGTCGAACAGCTCGGGGTGCAGATAATGACCCTGATCGGCCTTTGTTTTCTCCGCTTCCACGGGAATGCGGTGCGCGTTGGCCCACGCGTCCTGCCGGATGCCGGTCACTTGCCAGGAAACCTCCACGTTGGGTTTGTCCGTGCGGATGGCGAACGTATTGTGGTTGATTTTGGATGCCACGATCGCCTGGGAAAACTGGCCGATCACCGTCAACTGGTAGCGGAAGTCGCTGTTCAGCGCTTCGAACCAGTCGGGCAGTGTGACCGTGGCATGGCCCCCGCCGTCGGTGGTGACGTCGCCGTTGTAAATGTTCATCATGTCTGGCGATTCCACGAAGGAGTGGTAGAGGTACTTGTTGGCTGGGTCCAATGGGTGATCGATCTTGAAAGAACCGCCGTTCTTAGAGAGATTTCCGTCGACGTAAACGTCTCCGCTGAACAGACCCGCCACGCTGTTATAACCGTTGCAAGGTGGTGTCCCAGCCGCGCAGACGCTTAGGGCGTAGATTCCAACGCCGGTGTTGGAGCCGGGGTTAGCATGGACACCGTCCCCGCCAAATGTCGATCCATCGTTAGGGTTCCCTCCGCCTTGAAAATATCCGCCGGCGCCAGTCGTACAGAGACTGCAACCCGCGATGGTGCTCCCTCCCGTCGCGAAGATGCCATTGGCGCCGGATGGCCCGCCGTAAGAGCTATCGCCGCTCCCAGCGTAGGCGGTAATGCCGTTACCGGCGGACCCGTTGATTCCGGCCGCTCCGCCAGTTGCGGTGACACCCGCGCCGGCTTGCGCCTGATAACCCGTGACGGCGGCGCCTGTTACATCGACGCCGTCGCCGCCACTGTTGGCGCCGATACCACCGGTGCCAGAGAAGCCTGGCCCACCGGTAGACACGCCGGATCCTCCACCGCCGACGGCGAGAACACCGGCTAAGGCAGTGCCCCCTGACACGCCCCCTGCGATCGTAGCGCCGTAACCACCGTAGCCTAGCGCACTAATCGCCGTCCCGCCTGTGTTGCTGACGGCGATGGCAGGGTCATTAGTAGCAACGCTACCGCTGAATGGCAAACTGAAGCCTGGTCCCGGAGGACCCTGGGGGCCTGCCGGACCAGCCGGACCAACAGGACCTGCCGCGCCAATCGTCACATCGAAGTTCGCCGTGCCATTCGCGGCCACCGCTAGGTTGTAAGTGCCGGGTTTCAGGTTTGCGGGCAACGCCGCGGTGATTTGGACGTTGGTGAAACCGCCAACGGTGAGTGAATAGCTTCCCAGCGAGACAGTTGGGTTGCCTGAGGGTGGCTGCAGCCCAGTGCCTTTGATCGTGATAAAGTGCAGGTCGGAACCGGCTGCGGCGCCCGATATGGCGGTTTGGGCGTGTGCCGTGCCTGCCAGGGCCAGAAGCGCGCCAAGCGCGATCGCTCCACCCAGTGTGAGAGAACCGTTTTGTTTCATCATGGTGATATTCCTTTACTCTTCAAAAGTCTTTGAGTGACCTCGCGTCTATTTGCGAGGGCGCTAATTCGGCGATGGGAAGACACCCAGGGTGCAGATGGTGTAAGTGAGGCCGTTGGGCGCCACACCGCGAAGATCCGGAATAGCGAACGTGGTGACGCCGTCGCCGCCGTATAGATTGCCCAGGAGCGTGAACAACGGGGTGTTACCGGCGATCGGCAGTAGCTGGCCTGTGGCGGGAATGCCGTTGGCCACAAATCCCGCGGTCAGCATGACCTGCCCAACCGTACAGAGCGCGCCGGTGCCCGCCGCAGCCAAGCTGGTGTTGGCCCCGAAGCGCGGGTCCAAAGCGACGACGAAACCGCCGATTAGGCCATTGTTCACGGTGAGCAAGTAGCTGGCCGCCGCTAGCCCTGGCGGTGTGTCAGCCACGATCACGCTGTCGCTCCAACTCGCCACCGTCAATAGGCTGCCTCCGAGTTTGACAGACGGCGCGCCCGCGGCTGGCGTAAAGCCTTTTCCGACGATAGCGATCTGGTTGAGGGGCTGATTCAACGTCGCGCTTGCGATGCTGGGCTTGACGGGTTGGCCCCATGCCACGGAAACCATGCTCGCCGAGATGCCGGATGCGAGCAGTGCGATCCTTTGCCATTGTATTCTTTTCGTAGTCATAGCGATCTTCTCCTGGTGTATGTCGTGCTGCCATTGCCTGCCGCTGGAGGCTGTCCGGCCGCTTGGCCTTCCTGCCTCCGGCGGGCAGTTCAGATGAACTGAAATCCATCCAGCAGGTAATGCGTAAAATCACGGAGAGATTTTCGTGTAGTTTCACTTGGGATCTTTTTTTCTCTCGGCGTCCGCTCTGCGCCCCGGCGATAGGCTTGTGCTAATGTTGAACGCGATCCAAGAGCCATGCGCTCAGACTCCAGGAAGTTGTGTGTCAGAGACGACGAGAATATCAGCGGCCAGTGCAGGAATTCCAGCTCGCCGCTTTCACGTCGCTTGACGATGATGGCCTGAAACTGCACCGTGCCCTGGATGCGCCGGCTTCTGGCCAACGGGGATGCCTGGGGGCGGGTGGCTCAGCTTGGCCGACTGGACGTTGCCTCCATCAGTAATCCGCAACGGTGCGCCCACCTCCGTCTGGGGCTGAGAGGTATCGCAGGTGGCGATGTCGTGGTAGATCTGCGTGACGTGGTCGAGCAAATCTCGGAAGAGCGCCGGGGAGCCTTCCGGCAGATGCCCAGCTTTAGCCAGCGAGCGCCCCGCGGCGGAGACCACAGCCATGCCAGACAGCAGGACGCGGGCGTGGCGGCAAGCAAGGTGGTGCGCTTTGCGTGCGAAGGGTTTATCGGGAGTTGAATGTGACCGCCGGCATGGCACGAAGAGCGGCAACGCCATCGGTCGGCCAATGCGTATCTTCGACCGGTGTGAGGTGTTTCGGTTGCGGGAATCCGGCTTGTCCATCCAGAGAATCGCCAAGGAAATGCCCAGGCTAGGCCTTGTATAGACACCGTGCGATACGAATGGATGAAGCAAGAACCGGCGGAATCAGCAAAAACCGACGGCATCTCATTTGAGTTGTTCGGGACCGCATAGACGAAACCGGAGAGCAACGCTGGCACACGATCGAGTCGGTGCAGATTGAGCCCGAAGCCGGCACCGCTAGGGCGAAGAAATCACCCGGATACCATCACGTTTTGGGGAACCGCCGTGCCCTTGGCCCTGCCGGTTTGAGACGCGAGCCATCTCGGGCGGGACTGGCTTCCGCCGGCCCTCGCGGCGTTGGTGGAAGGGCGTCGCTGACAAAGAATAGTGTCCGTTAAGGGGGCAACGCCGCGATTCCGGTAAACGCGCTTCGTGATCGGAGACGAAACGCTGTCCAGGACAGACGCGTCAATCGCTGCCACTCTGTCGTTTTCTCTATTACAGTTGACTCATTCATTCTACGCCCCTTAATGGGCAATATCGGTAGCCATGAAGACCTTACCTCGGGGCGGCTGGGGAAAGCCAACAGATCTCTACAGAAAAAAATCTGAGGGGTTACACAAAAAGCTCCCACGATTTCCGCATTACCTGGCGGATGGTTTTCAATTCATCCGGGTTGTCGCATGGCGGCCCAACACACAACAAAAGGAAGAATCTCTTTATGACGACGAGACTATGGCAATCGCAACGGATCGCGATGCTGGCAGCCGGCATCGCGATGAGTATGGTTTCGATGGCTTGGGGCCAGGAGCTCTATCAGACACGGTCCGATGGATCGATCTGGGAGTACACGGGGACACCCTGCAACGAGGTTACCTGTCCCGGATGGATAGAACTCGACAACAACTCAAATATGAGCATGATCGCCGCTGGCGGAGGTGCGCTCTTCGAGATGCACAAAGACGGCTCGATCTGGTGGTATATTGGGCCGGCCTGTAGCGAGGGTTCCTGTCCCGGATGGGTGGAACTAGATAACAATCCACTCGCTATCGCGATCGGTGCTGGGGGCAATGGCACTCCCTATGAGGTGCACCAAGACGGTTCGCTCTGGGAATATAACGGCGTAATCTGCACCGGGGGCACTTGTCCCGGCTGGACGGAACTGGAAAACAATACCATTCAAGGAGGTGAAGCAGGTGCGTACTATGGCGTCAACGGAGCTATCCTGGTCTGGCAGAGCATCCCAACGACTTGCAGTAACATCGGCATTTCTCTCTCCCTGTTCGGCGGGACGCCGAACATTTGGACGGGAATCGATGAAAGCAACAACGGTTTCGCAGTTGGGGCGACTGCCCTGTACGAAATGACGTCGAGTGGCGAGGTCAGGCAGTATAACGCGTCGCCGATCACCTACGACTGGCTGACAATCGATAACAACCCACGCGTCGACTTCATTGTCGCGGGGGGCAGCGGTTTGTACGAGCTGCGAGCTAATTCCACGGCAAAATACTCGGTCTGGGAGTACACCGGTACACCTTGCGACGGGGCTACGTGTCCCGGCTGGGTGCATATCGACAACCACACGTCCGAAGTTTCACTCGTTGCTGGCGCCGATGTTGCCGGGTCCAAGACGGTCTATGAGATGAGATACCCTTCAGCCGGTGGGGTCTCGATCTGGCAGTATAACGGGACGCCCTGTGATGAGAACGTTTGCTCGGGCTGGGTGCCGCTGGATGCCAACGCGAAGACTACGTCCATCGTGGCCGGCCCGGTGCCTTTCCCGACGTATCCTGGGTGCGCGGGGTTTTAAGCGGGCCGCCTAAGACAATCGCCATTCCGGGGCTGTCCCAGGCATGAAGCAAAGAACCGGCGGAATCAGCAAAAGCACGACGGCATCTCATTTGAGTTGGCGGCGCCGGTCTTTGAAGGCCAGCGCTGCCTCGTTGTTCGGGACCGCATAGACGAAACCGGAGAGCAATGCTGGCACGCGATCGGCGCGGTGCAGATTGAGCCGGAAGCCGCCGTTGTTTTGCTGGTTGTTTCACGCATATAGGGAGGACAGCTATGGCGAAGAAATCACCCGCATCATCTCAGCCCGCAGGGCTGAAAAGCATGAAATCCGAAGACATCAGGAACAGGCAATGGACTGAAGAGGAACGTAGCGCGCTCCGCCGCGCTGCCGCTCGCCAGGCAGCTGGAGACGATTCGCACATTAACTTCGAAGACATCCCCGCCTGACTGCTGAGCACTGAAATCCAAGGGCGCAGGTCACCTGACGCGCATCAACGACATCCTCACCAACCTGATGGAAGCCGAACGCAGAACGGGCTAAATCACGGGTCCGTCGGACCGGACGCTGCGCCTTCCAAAAGGCCCCCGCGTAGACTCCTTCAAAAGCGTCCTTTCGGCAGGGCTGCGTAACGACAGCCGTCCGAATGCTAAAGATTGACAATCTCTGTTATGCCGGCTAGAGTTAGAAGGAGGAACAGGCACCCCATGAACGTCTCGCTCACCCCCGAACTGGAGAGGTTCGTTAGCACGAAAGTCGAATCCGGCCGTTACAATTCGGCGAGTGAAGTCGTCCGCGAGGCCCTTCGCCTCCTGGAAGAGAACGACGCCGCGCGCGCCGCCCAACTGGCGCAATTCAACGACGAACTCGGCCGCCGTCTCGCCGCCCTTGATCGAGGCGAATCCGTCGATCCGGCGGCGGCCCGGGACAGGTTGCGGCGTAAGTCAGAGCAGCGCCGAAACCCGCGCACGTGAGTAATTACATTCTCGGTCCCGATGCGGATCTCGACCTCGACGATATTTGGGAGTATATCGCCGCCGACAGCATTGACGCCGCCGATCGGTGGATCGCAAAGGTGTTCGATGCGTTTGAAGCCATTGGGCGCATGCCGGGCATCGGCCACAAGCGCGAAGACCTCACTGCCTATCCGGTTCTGTTCTGGCCAGTCGGCTCCTACCTAATCATTTACCGCACCCGCGCCGACCGGCATGCAGTCGAGATCGTGGCGGTCACGCAGGGTTCACGCGACATCCCGGCGTTCCTGCGGCGTCGCCTGCACTGACAAATCACCATCGGCCACGATGCCTTCCAAAAGGCTCCGGCATAGATCCCTTCGGAAACGGCGGTTCAACAAAGTTTTGCCAGGCCTGCCAGAGCCTTCCAAAACCATCAGGTTTTGGAAGATCCGGCCAATCGGACGTTCAGCATTCCTTGAAGCGCCGGCGTCCGCGATTGGCCCAAACCTCAACTTCCGGATGCGCCGTAACACAGGACTTGGTTTGCCCCTCGATCGGCTCAAGCCGGATTAAGCCCTTGGGTCGCGTTATTGCCGTACAAGAACCCGCCAAGGTTTTCCGCGCGTTCTCCTGACAGAAACCTGACACGACCCTGATCGAACCCTGACGAAGAACGGCGTATACTAACTCCACAGTGCGTCTCCAAGCGATCAGCCCGCTCTCCGTGCGCCGGAGCTTGCCCCTGTTTCTGGCCATCGTAGTCGGCCTGGCGATTTGGCAGGTTTGGCTCACCTGGCGCTTGATGGATCAGGACCGCAATCTCGCGGCGCAGCGCTCGCGCGAGCGCCTGGAACAGATCGCCGGACTGGCCGTGGCGCAGCTCTCCAGCGCGCTTGGCGGATGGGAACTCCAGTTGCGGGAGTTGGACGCCTTGCCGCCGCCGGTTGCGCTGAAGGCGAAGCTGCCTCCGAACGTGACCTTGGTCCTGCTCGCGCATCAATCCGTAGCCGTTTACCCCGCCAAATCTCTGCTGTTCGTGTCCGAGCCTCCCGCGGCTGTTCCTCTTCCCCGTGGGTTCGAGGCCGCCGAAAGGCTCGAATTCCGCAATCAAAGCTACGAGCGGGCGATCGAAGCCCTGCGGCCATTGACCGAGCAGCCGGCCACGCGCGCGGAAGCCTGGCTGCGCATCGCACGCATAGAGCGGCGCCTCAACCACCCGGATGAGGCACTGGCTGCCTACGACCGCTTGTCGCGGGAAACCGCCGCCAGCCCCGCCGGCGTGCCCTACGCGCTGTGGGCGGCGGGCGCACGCTGCGAGTTATTGCCCGGGACGGCGGCTGCGGAGCAGTTGCGCGCGGCACTGCTCGCGGGGCGCTGGCCGCTGCAGCGTGAGACTTTCGAGTATTATTGGTCCGAAGTGAATCGCATCCGTCGCACGGCGGACAGTGCTCCCAAAGACTCGCTGGAATTCTCGTTGCTCGTCTCGCGGCTGCACGCGCAGTGGCAACAGACGGTACGGACGGGCTCGAATTCCAGCGGCCGCCAAGTTCAGCAGGACGCGTCGTTGCTCATCTGGTATGCCACGCCCCAGCGCCTCGCTGCCCTGTCGGCGCCCGCCGGCTGGTTGGGCGCCGGCCTGACGCTGCCCGTCAACGCCGCCGACATCCGCTGGCGATTCCAACCCACTGGCGCGCCGCCCCCAGCCGAGCCGCACGTGTTGCGGTCCCTAGCCGAAGCCCAACTCGCTGGCCAACTCGAGTTCTCCACCGCCGCCGTCGAGAATCGGGGGACCGTCCGCGCGCTGTGGCTGGGCGGCGTGGCGCTCATGCTAGTGCTGGTGCTGGCGGGCGCGTATGCCATGAATCGCGGCGTGAGCCGGGAACTGCGGGTGGCGCAGCTTCAGTCGGATTTCGTCGCCGCTGTTTCACACGAATTCCGTTCCCCGCTCACCACGCTCCGGGGCATCGCCGAACTGCTGGCGAACGACCGTCTCGCCGACGAATCCCGCAAGCGCCAGAGCTATGTGTTTCTGGAGCGCGAGACCGGCCGCCTGCAGCGCCTGGTGGAGGACCTACTGGATTTCGGGCGCATGGAATCCGGGCGCAAGCAGTACCGCATCGCGCCGCACGATGTATTTGTCTTGGTGCGCGCGGCGGTGGCGGAGTTTCGGGAAGAAGCGCTGGCCGGCGGCTTCCAGGTGGAACTGGACCTCGATGCGCGCGCGGCTACCATCCAGGCCGATGAGGAAGCCCTGCGGCGCGCCATCCGCAACCTGCTCGAAAACGCGGTAAAGTATTCGCCGGAGTGCCGTACGGTGTGGGTGGAGGGCCGCGTGAATCACCGCCAGGTGGCGATTTCGGTGCGCGATCGCGGCATGGGGATCGATCCGCGGGAGCAGCGCCCGATCTTCCACAAATTCGTGCGCGGCTCGGCCGCCAAGAAGGCGGGCATCAAAGGCACGGGCATCGGACTCTCGATGGTGCGGCAGATCGTTGACGCTTGCGGAGGGGAGATCCGCGTGGTGAGCGCGGCCGGCGAGGGCAGCACCTTCACCATCCTTCTGCCGCTGGCGCCGCTTACCGGAGACGGGGAGGCACGCGCATGAGCCGAATTCTAATTGTGGAAGACGAGCCGGGCATCGCCTTCGCTTTGGAAAACGACCTGCAAACGGAAGGCTACGAGGTCGCCGTGGTGGCCGACGGCGTGGAAGCCGTGATTCGCGC
>Ga0187867_10000925_pt1 | contig 25849 bp, 19 predicted proteins | sample June2016WEW_13_1_FD_132976 | JGI IMG/M metagenome (GOLD analysis project Ga0187867, IMG submission 132976) | Peatland microbial communities from SPRUCE experiment site at the Marcell Experimental Forest, Minnesota, USA - June2016WEW_13_10 | ecosystem: Environmental > Terrestrial > Soil >... | reverse complement strand
TTGCTCAAAATCGCCTGTGCCAGCTCCGCTGCCGGCCCACGCGCACCCTGCCGTCCGGTCTGCACCACGAACGCCACGTCCCCCGCCGGAGGCAGCCGAGCGGCCCCCGGCACCTCTACCAGCCCGTCCGGTATCAGCCCCTGTGCATGCAGCGTAATGCCCAGTCCGGCGAGTGCCGCAGCGCGTAGCCCGCTCAGGCTGCCGCTGGTGCACACGATCCGCCACGCGCGGCCAACCCGTTCCAGCGCCTCCAATGCCACCGAGCGGGTGATGCTTGGCGGCGCAAACAGGATCAGCGGCACCGGCAGCGCCGGATCGATCCTTGTGTCCGACGCACCGATCCAGGTCAGCCGGTCGCGCCACACCAACCGCCCGCTCTCGTCCCCGGCCCGTCGCTTGGCCAGAATCAGGTCGAGCTCCCCGGCATCCAGCTGCTCATGCAGCGTGGCGCTTACTCCGACTGTCAGCTCCAGATCGACCAGCGCATGCCGGCGGACAAACTCGCGCAGCAACTCCGGCAAGCGGGAGCTGACGAAATCCTCCGACGTGCCGAACCGCACCCGGCCACGGACCTGCGATCCGGCAAAGTAATCCCGCGCCCGAGCATTTGCCTCCAAAATCGACTGGGCGAACCCTGTCATCGCCTCCCCATCCGCAGTCGGCACCACGGAGTGCGTGTCCCGCACGAACAGACGTCGCCCGGAGGCCTGCTCCAACTTGCTGATGTGCTGGCTGACGGTTGACTGCCGCAAACCAAGCCGCCGTCCGGCTTCGGTAAAGTTCCGGGTCTGCGCCACGGCGAGGAAGCTTTCCAGGTGTACCGGGTCGAGCATGACGGCTCCTGTCATCACGAATTGCAATTACAATAACACTGACAAACGTGGTTCACAATGACCTGCGCCACGTGCATTCTCTGCTGCGCCCGACCTGGGCCGCACGAGGATCGCCGCGATGAACCCAAAGCTCCTGCTCTCCCGGCTGAACATCGACCCCTACATTGCCGCAATCGTCGGCATGGTCGGGCTGGCTACGCTTGTGCCGGTGCACGGTGCCGGAGCGGTCGCTGGTGGCTATGCGACCAACGCCGCCATCGCCGTGCTGTTCTTCCTGCATGGCGCCAAACTGCAGCCGCGCGCAGCACTGGCTGGAGCCCGCCATTGGCGCCTGCACGTCCTCGTGTTGCTGGCCACCTTCGTGTTGTTCCCGGCACTCGGCCTGGCCGCCCGTGCAGCAGCGCCGCAGTTGTTGCCGCCAACCCTGTGGGCCGGTTTGCTGATGCTGTGCATGCTGCCCTCAACGGTGCAGTCCTCCATCGCGTTTACCTCGATCGCCCGAGGCAACGTGCCCGCGGCTCTGTGCGCTGCGACCGCATCCAATCTCCTGGGCATGGCACTGACGCCGCTGCTGGCGGGCTTGCTGCTTCACACACACGGTGGGTTTTCCGCCAGTGCTGTGGGCGATATCGCTCTGCAGTTGCTGCTGCCGTTCCTCGCCGGTCAGTTGGCCCGGCCGTGGATCGGTGCATGGGTGGCGCGCAACCGGCAGCTGCTCGGTCTGGTGGACCGCGGCTCGATCCTGCTGGTGGTCTATGTGGCATTCAGCGACGGCGTAACCCAGGGCATCTGGCACCAATTGGACGCCGCGACACTGGGCGTCCTGCTGCTGGTGGATGCCGCTTTGCTGGCCGCGGTGCTGAGCCTGACCACAATCGCGAGCCGGATGCTCGGCTTCTCCCGCAGCGATGAAATTGTCGCCGTGTTCTGCGGTTCCAAGAAGAGCCTGGCGAGTGGCCTGCCGATGGCGACCGTATTGTTCGCCGGCCAGTCCGCCGGGCTGATCGTGCTGCCGCTGATGCTGTTCCATCAATTTCAACTGATGGCCTGTGCCGCGATGGCGCGCCGGTACGCGGCGCGGACCGAGGCAACGGATCTGGCCACCGCGCCCAGTGGCCTGGCGATCCAGACACACTGATCGGCCGGCAGATCGGATCAGGATCCAGGTCCCGCCGACAAGCCTTCCGACAATCCGCCGCCGCCTTCCTTGACCGCACTCCTCGCCGCCCCACCTTACTTGTTGCCGGACTTGTTGCCGGACTTGTTGCCGGTGCTGTGACGTCACCCCGGCGGCGCCAATCCGCGCCGACCAGCCTGGCGAGACCGAAGCCTGTCTCGCGGCCAATCACGAGCCAACCTAAGCCACGCAGGGAGAGCGAAATGCCTGAGCAAACTTACAAAATCGTCGAGATCGTCGGCACGTCGGAAGTCAGCATCTCGAAGGCGATCGAAGGTGCCATCGCCAAAGCCTCTGGATCGCTGCGTCATCTGGGCTGGTTCGAGGTTGGGCAAATCCGCGGCAACATCGCCGATGGCAAGGTCAATCGTTACCAGGTCACGCTAAAGGTCGGCTTCACGCTCGAATAATTCTCAGCGAAACACGGCTGCCAGGCCGATATCCGGTCCCTCCACAGGGGCCGGCAGGATACCTTTGTACTGCCGTTCGGCCGCCTGCGCTGATGCCCGGACGACGGCCACGCCGGTCCGTCCCAACTGCAGGTGCAATCGAATATCGCGCAGCAATTGAGGGTTTATTAAGACGTCAGTGACCAGTCTCGCGGCCGGTATCGGCTCTGACGGCTTCCGCGAGGCAGGTGAACAATGTTGCATCTCAGGTTCGGCATCCGCTCCCGCATCTACGGCGGGATGGGCATCCTGGTTATCCTCGGCCTCACCCTTGCGGCCGAGGGCGTCCGGCAATTGACGGCAATCGACAGTCAGGTCGCGCGCATGAGCGCCCTGTCGGACAATAACACGCGCGTCCTACGCATCGCGGGACTCCTGGAGACGGCGCGCCGCACCGCGCTGCAATACAAGGCCTCAGCCAATCCGGCCGCGCTGCAGGAGGGCGACGCGGCGGATGCGCAAATCGCCGAACTGCTGCGGGCTGCCGCCCAGGCGACCTTGTCCGAGGAGCGCCGCCGCACCTACGGATCGATGGCAGACAATATCGCCGAATACCACAAATTACGTGGCGAACTTGGCAGGCTGGCTCAGACGATCCAGAAGAATCGGGCCAATCTGTTCAGCGGCGGCGATCAGATGGCGGCAGCCTCGGTTGCGCTCGTTGCCGCAGCGCAGCAATTTGACAGCCTTGACATCCGTGCCCCCGCTCGCAACGTGCAAACCCAAATACTGCTGGTGCGGGTGGCCAATTGGCGCTTCCTCGCCACCAGCGACGCCAAGGGGCCGGCAGTGTTCAAGACGAATGCCGAAGCCGCGACAGCCGCACTGGACGCAATGGAGAAGCCGTCGGTGCCCGAGGATGTGCGCAAGCTGATCGCGCCGGTCAGGTCCGCGCTGACCGCCTATGCCGACAGCTTCGCGATCGTATCCGGCACTATGCTGAAAAGTGACGATCTGTTCGACAACCGCATGCAGCCGCTCATCCAACGCCAGGTCGAGGCGGCAGGAGTCGCCGCGACCTCTCTCGGCCGCGATTTCGCGGCGACGCAGACCGCGACGTCGGCGTTGATCTCCAGCACCGCCGCCTCGCAGAAGCTCATTGCCGGTGCCGCGTTGGTATTGGGCGTGCTCATTGCATGGCTTGTCGGCCGAGGCATTGTTCGTCCGATTACCGGTATGACCGGTGCGATGAGCCGACTGGCGAACGGAGAGACGACGGTCGAGGTTCCCTCACGCGACGCCACGGACGAAATCGGCGCCATGGCCAAAGCAGTCGATGTATTCAAGCAACACGCCATCGAGCGCAGCCAGCTGGAAGCCGCGCATAACGCGTTGGAGGAGAAGGCATTACAAGAGAAACGCACCGCCCTGCTGGGGATGGCGCAAAAGATCGAGGCGGAGTCCGCCTCGGCGCTGGAGTCGGTCGGCACACGTACCAACGGCATCGCAACCGCGGCCGAGGCAATGAGCGCTTCGGCCGGACGCACCGGGGATTCCGCCGAGGCTGCCGCTACCGCCGCGGCCAAAGCCATGGCCAACGCGCAGACGGTGGCGAGTGCGGCGGAACAACTCGCCGCCTCGATCCGGGAGATCGGCGGTCAGGTCAGTCAATCGACCGTCGTCGTCGGCCGCGCCGTTGCCGCCGGCAGCGAAACCCGCGCCACCATGGAAGCGCTGAACGAACAGGTCGGCCGCATCGGCATGGTCGTCGACATGATCAGTGAGATCGCCGGCAAGACCAACCTGCTGGCGCTGAACGCAACGATCGAGGCCGCCCGCGCCGGCGACGCCGGCAAAGGCTTCGCCGTGGTGGCGAGCGAGGTGAAGCAGCTGGCCACCCAGACCGCTCGCTCAACCGAGGAAATTGCTCGCCATATCAGCGAGGTGCGGACCGCGACTGGCGCCTCGGTCGCCGCCGTTGGGCGTATCGAACAGACGATCGGGGAGATCAGTGCGATCGCCGGCTCGATCGCCGCGGCGGTCGAGCAACAGGGCGCGGCAACCGCCGAAATCGCCCGCAACGTCAACGAAACCGCAGCTGCCGCCGATCAGATGACCCAGCGCATTGCCGAGGTATCGGCAGAGGCCAAACAGACCGGCCAGCGCAGCGCACAGGTGCGGGACGACACGGTTGCTTTGAATACTATGGTCGGCGAATTGAAGCATGCGCTCATCCGGGTGGTGCGCACCTCGACCGAGGAGGTGAACCGCCGGCATCAGGCCCGCTATCGCGGTGCTCTCGCCTGTAAACTCGCGGTCGCGGGGCTTGGCGCATCCACTGCGACTGTCTCCAACATCTCGGAGGGCGGCGCCGCAATTGACGGTGCGCCGCTGTTGCCGGTCGGCGCGCGCGGCACGCTGGAAGTGGACCGGATCGGCATGAGGTTGCCGTTCGTTGTCCTCGGCAGGGAGCGTGATGTGCTGCATTTGACATTCGATCTTGATCCGCCCGCCACGGCTCAGTTAGCCCAGATGCTGACCCAGTTGGCGTTACCGCTGGCGGCCTGATCACACGCCATTGGCCACGATTCGGGGCGAAACGTTGGTGAAACGTTTTCTTGACAAATTAATTTCATAATGTTTCGTTGGCGGCGCGGCCCGGGTTTCTCACCAATCAATATAAGGGGGAGATCTCGATGTCAGGCACGGAAACTGCCGGCGCGAACCATCCGACGCGAGCCGCAGACGATTCATTGTCGCTGTCGGACCAGTTGACGTTCAACAGCGACGTCAATGAGGTGTTTCTGCTGATCGACCACATTTCCGGTCGTTCGGAGAAATCACTGAAAGACCTCGACACCACGAATATTGAGCTGCCGGCTGCGCAAGGTGCCGCCGAACCGGTTCCGGCGCAGCCGGATGCGAAGGACCGGACGTCCGACAAACCGTCGATAGCCGACGTGCTGCATCGGCTGTGCCAGATCGGTTATCCGCCACATCCCGATGCCACGACGAAAGCGCATAAGGCGGCTTTCGTGCTGATGCTGAAGGACCGGCTGAACGGGCTGGCCATCCCGGCGCGCGGCGTCACCATCGCCTACACCGCAATGTTCGTGTCGGCGACCGACGGCTGCCGGCTCCGGTTGTGGTCGCCGCAACGGACCCCGGACGGGCGGCACGCGACGCGCGGCGACCTCGCACGCGAGGCCTATCCCGGTCTGGCATCGCACGCGCGATGTTTCGCCAAAATGTACCGCTGGTTTCCTTATCTGATGGCGTTCGTGTTGATTTTGACCGCATCGGCTTATTGGGATGTCGGATTTGGTCGAACGGTCGTGCAACGGATCGAGCAACTCGAAAAGTCACGCGTGGACCTGTTGCATCCCGACACCAGGGGGACGTCGGCCACTGTGGCGGTGGACGACAAATCTTGCGCGGCTGCAAGTGGTCTTCCAGCGGAACAGGCGCAGACCTGCGTCCGGTTGTCTTACCTGACAAATCGCATCGAGGATTCCCGCAAGGACCTGCTTGATTTCGCTATCGCCACCACAGCTGGTGAGCAGTCCAGCACTTTTGTACGCGTCATCGCGTGGATCCGCCCGGTAAGTTACGGGTTCATGTTCGATGGTCAGGCGCCGGCAGCCGATCGGCCGGAGGCAACGGTCGCCTCGGTTCTGTCACTGTTCAGCACTTACGTGCTGCCTGCCATGTTCGGTCTTCTGGGTACGTTGGCTGCAATCATGCGCTCGATTCAGGCCAAGGTGCGTGACAGCCTGTTGGGACCCAGGGATTTTCCGCTGACCGCGCTTGGCCTGGTTATCGGTCCGGTCGCCGGCCTGGCGGTGGGCCTGTTTTTCACCCCAACCGAAGCCACCACGTCGGGCGCCACCGGGCTGGCAGGCTCGGTCAGTCTGTCGGCGTCCGGCCTGGGCTTTCTCGCCGGATATGGTGCCGACGCGTTCTTCAAGTTTGTCGATGCTTTGCTGACCCGCGTCTTCGCGTTGGAGCCGACGAGTAAATGATCCTGTTGCGTAACCAATGACTCCAGCTTCCAGTGCGGCCAGGCCAGGACTTACACGGAACCGTCATACGGGTTAGCCTGGGAAATCGGCCGCAAAGGCCGGCTGCTATGGCCACAAGCCCAGGCGGGCATGGAATGGAGGGAACGCGCATGGATGTCACCACCGGCGAAGCCAGACTGGGCGGCCAGGGCTGCCTCAATGGCGTTCGAATTCTCGATTTCACCCAGTTCGAGGCGGGACCGTCCTGCACCGAAGCGCTCGCCTGGCTCGGTGCCGAAGTGGTCAAGGTTGAGAATCCCGGCGGCGGCGATCCGGGCCGCGCGATCAGCGGCAAACCTGGCGTGGACGACCCATACTTCCTGTTGTTCAACGCGAACAAGAAGTCCATCACGGTCAATTTGAAGGATCCGAAAGGCCTGCAACTGGTCAAGGACCTCGCGAAACAAGCCGACGTCATCTGCGAAAATTTCGCACCCGGTGCCATCGAGCGACTGGGTCTTGGCTACGACGTCATCAAGGCGATCAATCCGTCGATCGTTTACTGCCAGGTGAAGGGCTTCGGCGAGGGCAGCCCGTACGAAAAAAATCTCGCGTTCGATATGATCGCGCAGGCCTGCGGCGGCACCATGAGTATTACCGGCGAACGTGACGGCCGCCCGCTCAAGCCCGGTCCGTCGCTTGGCGATACCGGCACCGGTATGCTGCTGGCAATTTCCATTCTCGGCGCACTCTACCGGCGCAAGGAAACCGGTCAGGGCGAACATCTGCAGGTGGCGATGCAGGATGCAATGCTGCACTACATCCGCATCGCTTTCGCCGCGCAGTACCGAACCGGCAAGGCCGCGTTGCGCGCCGCCGATAGTTCGGTCTCGGCAACGACTCCGCCGATGGGGACCTTCCCGTGCAAAGGTGGCGGCTCGAACGATTATGTCTACATCTTCACCAGCCGCGCCAATCCGGAACATTGGACACGATTGCTGAAGGTCATCGGCCGCGAGGATCTGATCGGCGACGAACGTTACGACACCCCGTGGAAGCGCGCCGAAAAGCCGGACGAGGTCAACGAAATGATCGCCGCCTGGACGCGCCAGCACAGCAAGCACGAGGCGATGGAAATCATCGGCGCGGCCGGAATTCCGGCGGGCGCAGTGCTCGACACCATGGAACTCAGCACCGACCCGACCTTCGAGGCGCGCGGCATCATGCCGGTGATCGACCATCCGGTCAGCGGCAAATTCAAAATGGTTGCCTGGCCGGTGCGGTTCTCCGGCAGCCCGCCGCCGGTGAAGCCGGCACCGTTGCTGGGCGCAAACAACGAGGAAGTGTTGACCCATTGGCTTGGCCTGGGCTCCGGCGATGTCGGAAGCCTGAAAGCCAGTGGCGTAATCGGCTGAGCCTGTCACAAACTTATCAGAAGGAGACTGTAACATGGCCGAACTGACCGGTTCAGAAATCATCGCCAAATGCCTACAGAAAGCAGGCATCAAGGATATCTTCTACATCATGGGCGGGCCGATGCTGTTGGCCGAGGCGACCGCCATCAAAGAAGGCATCCGCATGATCGACGTCCGCCATGAGCAGGCGGCGGCGTTTGCCTGCCAGGCCTATAGCCGCCTGCGGCAAACTCCCAGTGTCTGCATGGCGGCATCGGGTCCCGGCGTGACCAATCTGATCACCGGCATGGCCAATGCTCTGGTCGATTGTTGCCCAGTCGTAGCGTTTGGCGGATCGAGCCCGATCAGCCAGTTCGGCCGCCAGGTGTTTCAGGAGATCGATCAGGTCGAACTGATGCGCGGCTGCTGCAAACACGTCGACCGCATCATCAATCTGAAACGCATCCCGCAACAGGTGAGTTTTGCACTACAACAGGCTATGGCCGGCAAGCCCGGCCCGGTCTACGTCGATTGCCCAGGTGACATGCTGTATCAAAAGATCGATGAGAATTTGATTGATTGGAGCTTCGCCGAACGACCGCTGATGGACTCCCGGTCGCCTGGCGACCCGCGGCAGGTTGCAGCCCTGGTTTCGGCATTGCAGAAGGCCGAGCGGCCGTTGATCGTGTCCGGGTCCGGGGTGATCTGGTCGCGCGCCTGGAACGAAATGCAACAATTCGTCGAAGCGGCGGGCGTGCCGTTTTACACCACCCCGCAAGGCCGTGGCGTGGTACCGGACGACCACGAATACTCTTACCTCGCGATGCGGTCTTCCGCGTTCCGCGATGCCGATCTGATCATCGTGTTGGGCACGCGGATGAACTATATCATCGGCCACGCGTCGCCGCCGCGATTCGGACCCAACGCGACGATCGCGCGGATCGACGTCGACGCCGGGGAAATCGCCATGGCGGCTCGTTACGTCGACATTCCGATCGTCGGCGATTGCAAGGCAGTGCTCGGCCAGTTGCTGGAAGCGATCAAAGGCAAGGTCTTGCCAGGTAGTTTCAGCGCATGGCGGAAGAAGCTGCATGACGGTGAGCAGCAGAAACGCACCGCCGCCGGCGCCAACCGGCCCGCCGAGGACGGCGACATCCACCCGGTTCGCATGCTGGAAGCGGTGCGCGATTTCATGAAACGCGACGCCATTCTGTGTGTCGATGGCCAGGAGACACTGAATTTCGGCCGTCAGACGATGCCGACATTCGCGCCGGGACATCGTTTGAACTCCGGCCCGTTCGGCACCATGGGTGTCGGCCTGCCGTTTGGTGTTGGCGCAAAGGTCGCCTGTCCCGACAAACAGGTGATCGTGGTGCACGGCGACGGCTCCATGGGCATGAACGCGATGGAGATGGACACTGCGATCCGGCACAAGATCCCGTTACTGATCGTAATCAGTCTGAACGGCGGTTGGACCGGCGATCCAAAGCGGGAGAAGCCCGGCCGCGATCTCGGCTACATGCGTTACGACAAAATGTGCGAGGCGCTGGGCGGTTACGGCGAATACGTCACAAAGCCGGAAGATATCACTCCAGCGCTGGAACGCGCGCAGAAGAAAGTGGATGAGGGGATGGTGGCGCTGGTCAATGTGCGCACGGATTATCGCGCACGTTATGCCGGGGCGGCATTCTCCGACTACTCGACCTGATCGCCGCATCGCTGAACCGACTTCCCCCGGCTTGTCCGGGGGACCCGATCCAGCACCACGCCGCGTCAGGGCCCCCGGACAAGCCGGGGGATGACGATTGGCTGTGGGGCGACGAGGAACAGCTGTGTGAGGATGAGGCACGGCTATGTGTGTTCAGCCACTCCGCGTTCCGGCTTCAGGTCGATCAGCGGCGTGCCGTCCAGGCAATCCAGACCGCGCACTTTCAGAACAACCCCGGACCGTTCCACCAGTGCGACAACCGAGGACGCAATCGGATTAGGCCGCACCGGCGAGCGTAATGCGAAAGTCGCATAAGTCAGTCCGGTCGACCCCGGTCGCTGCAACACCAGGTCGCGGCGGGCCTCGTGCATCCAGTACAGCACCTGGATCCGTGGATGCATTTCGATCCCGGTCAGCGCCTCGAGCCAACGTTCATCAACCTCGATCGTGCACACCGGTCCGTCCAATGCGCCCCGGCGCGGGCAATCCCGGCGGGTCAGCCAGGGCGTGCGAATGCGGCCGATGAAGTAAACCCCGGCATCGGTGTGGTCCGGCAGAGGAACCGCAATTTCGCTCGGCCGGATTGACTCGTCGGAAGCTGCTGCTGTCATAGGTGCCACACTGGCAGCAACGGCGCTGACCCGTCCACCCGGCACTGTCCCTCGCACCGGCTTTCCGTCGTCGAGGTCCGAAAACCGCGAGACAACCGCGGCCGCAGGGAGGATCATTCACGCATGGACATGGACGACGACGCCTGCTACCGCGCGATTGAAACCCGAGACCATCGTTTCGATGGCCGCCTGTTCGTGGCGGTCACGACGACCGGAATTTATTGCCGGCCGTTCTGCCCAGCGCCCACGCCGAAACGGCAGAACGTCCGCTTTTTCCCGACCGCCGCGGCAGCACAGGAAGCCGGATTTCGCCCCTGTCTGCGCTGTCGGCCGGAAACCTCACCCGAGCTGGCGTTTTGGCGCGGCAGTTCAAACACCGTCTCGCGGGCGCTCGGACTGATTGAAGCAGGCGCGCTCGACGATGCGAATGTCGAGACCTTGGCGGCCCGGCTTGGCATGGGCGAGCGTCAACTGCGCCGGCTGTTCCAACAACATCTGGGCGCGTCGCCGATATCGATCGCGCAAACACGCCGGATCCTGCTGGCCAAACAACTCATTCAGGACACCAGGCTGCCGATGACGGAGGTGGCCGCGGCGGCGGGTTTTGGCAGCATCCGGCGGTTCAACGAGATTTTTCAGCAGCTTTACCGGCGGCCACCGAAGGCGCTGCGACGCATCGGCGTGGTCGATCAGTCGGTTGCCACCACCGGAGCCGTCACCGTCAAACTGGGCTTTCGGCCGCCATACGACTGGGACGCGATTTTGTCGTTCCTGCGCGCCCGCGCCATTCCCGGCATCGAACTTGTATCAGGCTCTCGCTACGCCCGAACGATCGCAATTGGCGACGATCGCGGTGTCGTGGTCATCGAACCCGGCGAAAAAAACTGCCTCAAGGCAACCGTTCGAGTGGCAAATCTGCGGGCCTTGCCGGCAATCATCGCGCGCATTCGCCGGGTCTTCGATCTGGCTGCCGATCCGGTGGCGATTGGTGCGCATCTCAGTCAGGACGCGGCACTGGCGCCTTACGTCGCGGCTCGGCCGGGTCTCCGGGTGCCCGGCGCGTGGGATGGATTTGAACTCGCGGTGCGCGCCATTCTCGGCCAGCAAATCACCGTTTCGGCAGCGACCCGGCTGGCCGGGCAACTGGTGGCGCGCTTTGGTGAGAAAATCACGACTTTCGACCATGAGCTGAGCCACGTGTTTCCGACGCCTCGGCAACTGGCCGAGGCCGATCTGGCCGTGATCGGCATGCCGAACCCCAGGCGCATGGCGCTGTCCGCGTTGGCTGCCGCGGTCGCCGCCGATCCAAACATCTTTGGCCCGCGCCGAAGCCTTGACGAGGCCATTACGCAGTTGCGCTCGCTGGCGGGGATCGGCGAATGGACCGCGCAATACATCGCCATGCGCGAACTGCGCGAGCCGGACGCCTTCCCGGCGGCCGATATCGGTCTGCTTCGAGCGATGCGCGACCGCAACGGCGTACGCCCGTCACCGGCCGCAATGCTGGCCCATGCCGAGCAATGGCGACCATGGCGCGCCTACGCCGCCCTGCATCTCTGGGCTTCCGAGCCGCACACTGCTGTTGAAAAGGTGTCACATGACCAAGCTGCCTGAACGCCTGCTGCTGGACCGACTGGCAACGCCGATTGGCGAAGCGCTGATTGTTACGGATGCAGCAGGCTGTCTCCGCGCGTTCGATTGGGCCGATCGTTACGCCGGAATGGCCCGGCTGTTGCGCCTGCATTACGGAGCGATCGAACCGGAAACGGGTGCCGCGCCGGAGGTCATCAAACGCCTGTTGCGGCGTTACTTCGAAGGCGATGTCGCATGTCTGGCCGGCATCGAAAGGCGCACCGCAGGCACGCCGTTTCAACGCAGTGTTTGGACCGGTCTCACCACCATCCCGCCCGGCCAGACCATGAGTTACGGCGGCCTCGCTGCCAAACTGGGCTGTCCCAAAGCGATGCGTGCCGTCGGCCTGGCCAATGGGTCCAATCCGATCAGCGTGGTGGTGCCGTGTCATCGCGTGATCGGCGCCAATGGGTCGCTGACCGGCTATGGCGGGGGGATCGAGCGCAAACGATGGCTGCTCCGGCACGAAGGTGCGGTGTTTCGCGATGATGCCGTGCAGCAGGCGCAGGCGGCTTAGCAGAAGGCGTGCTTTTCGCGACGCGACTGGCAACTTTATTCCCGTTGTGATTTTCGGCGGTAGCGCGCCCACCAGTGACGTGCGACTCTCTCACCAAATCGCGAGGGAGCAACCGCATGCGCATCGTCACGTTGGAGGAGCACTACACCGTTCCCGGGATCGTCAGCCACATCGACCTTGCCGCCATCCGGCGCCGCGGATTTCCTGGACCTGATGTTGTCTGGGGGCAGCAAATCAAACGCAACGACCTGGCCGATCTCGGCGACGCCCGCCTCGCTGACATGGACGCCAGCGGGATTACCGTGCAGGTGCTCTCGGTCGCCGGCCCAGGAGCGGATGTGGTCCCGGGTGAGGCAGGCATCAAACTGGCAAGGGACTACAATGATGCATTGGCCGAAGCGGTCGCCCGCCATCCGGACCGCTATCGCGGCTTCGCGCATTTGCCCATGCTCGCACCAGAGGCGGCGGCGGTGGAGCTCGAACGCACCGTCAAAGACCTCGGCTTCCATGGCGTGCTGGTGAACGGGGCCACGGATGGGCTGTTCCTGGACGATCCGCGTTTCGAGCCGATCCTGGCGCGGGCCGAAGCACTCGATCTGCCGATCTATATCCATCCGGGCATCCCGGCGGAGCCGGTGCGCAATGCTTACTACGACGGGCTGCCGGGCAATTTCAGCTTCACGCTGGCGCTGTCCGCCTGGGGCTGGCACGCCGAGATCGCGGTTCACACGCTGCGGCTGGTGTTGAGCGGCGCGCTCGACCGTCATCCGAGGCTGAAGATCGTCATCGGCCACATGGGCGAGGCGTTGCCGTTCATGCTCGACCGGATCGACGAAACCACCAGCGCCGAGGCAAAGGGCCGACTGCAACGCTCAGTGAAGCAGACGATCCTGGATCAGGTGTGGATCACCACCAGCGGGTTCTTCACGATGGCGCCGTTCATGGCGGCATTGATGACGTTTGGCGCGGACCGGATCATGTTCTCGGTCGACTACCCATTTGCATCGAATGCGCGCGCACGCGCGTTTCTTGACGCGTTGCCGGTGTCGGCGGCGGATCGGGCAAAGATCGCGCATGGCAACGCGGATCGGCTGCTGCGCCTGCCAGATTGAGGAAACACGGAAACTTGGGACCCGGCGCAGGTGCCGCCGGGTCCGGCCTTATCTTGCTTCGCTTGTTCACTCAGCCGCGGCGCTGGTTACTGCTTCTCCACCTGGCCGCGGATTTCGCCAGGAGCGTGCGCAGCGGTATGTACATTGAAATACCACTTGCCGGCAGCGAGGTCCGCCGCCTGGGCGACCGTTAGCGTTTTTTCGCCTTTGATCGGGCTGGCGAGCGCCGTGGCCGGAACCGGGACCACCGGCGGCGCATTGGCGCCAGCTGCGGCCGGACCGTGGAAATGCGCCGCCGTGGCCGGGCCGGTCAGCCCCGAATAGGTCACCGTGTAGGTGAATTTCTTGGACGCCGTGTCGTAGGTGGCAGTCACCGTCCCGGTGCCCTTGGAATCATTCGGCGGAACCTCAGACGATCCGCTGAGGGTCGCGGTATAATTGACCACCGCGGCGAACGACGAGCTCGCGGCGAACAGAAAGGCGGAAAGTACGGCCGCCGCGAGTACCGGGCGTAGGGACGTCCTCTGCATGGTGTTCTCCTTTTGGGGTGTCATCCAGCTATGCCCGTAATGGTTCCGCGACAGCGGGACCGGGCGGGTTGTAACGTATCCGGTTCGCGGGGTGGCGACAATCGGGGTGGAGCATGCCACGAGGGCGGCGCGAGATTACGATTCGGCCACACCCGGGAGATTTTGCATCCGGGTCGAGAGCACGGTGAATGCGCAACGTTCCACCGCAGTATTGCCCGGCAGTCACATGATATCGTCCTTTTCGCGCCGCACCAGGTTGTGCCAGGAGGTATTTTCGCTCCCCATCGCATTCGATGCTCGCAGCGCCAGAGAGCGAATTTCCGACCAGGCGCGCTCCGACGGCAGGTTCGGCAGATTGAGTTTGAACTGCTTCAGCCTGGTGTGGATCTGATCGAGCTCTGCTTTGGTATCCCGGCTCAGAGCGATGCGATGGACGATACCCAAACGCGTGCGCACCCCGTGCAAGGCAGCAGCCGCCGCGGGCCCGGCAGCGGTCAGGATCAACAGCCACGGCACCACCGGCGCAATCCACGGCAGCTTACTGAAGTAATGCGCGACCACAGCCAGAACGGCCAACAGGAATAACCCGGCAGCCCAGTTGTGCAGACGGATCTCGGCGTGCTCCAGACGCAGTTCGTTGGTCTCGTGATACAAGGCCTGATCTTCGACGAGCAGCTCCAGCCACGCGGCGGCCTCGGCTGGCGAGAATGAATGGCGCGGTCGCGGGACGCCCTGATCGCGAACGGTGCGTTTCACTTCCTCCAGCGCACGCACCGTGTAAACGGCGGCACCGGGTGGCAACTTGTCAGCGCCGCGCAGCACCGACGGCACGACGAACAGCGGCAGGCACAGCCGCACAATGCGCAATTGCTCAGCGGCGAGGCGGCAGGACGTCCAGTGATCCTGCAATTGCGTCCATCGCAATGCCAAGATGATCGCAAGGATGCCGAACAGTGTGAACAGTTCCATCGACGGCCAGGCCAGGCCGCTTTCGAAATATGGCAGCGAGCCCATTACCGCAGCGAACACGGCAAACGCCGAGGCGAAGTAGGCGAGCCAGATCAGGTCGCGGTGGGCGAATGCCCCGAACAAGGCGCTGTGGTCGAGCGAGTTGAAACGATCGACAATCAGCGCCGCATCGTGCCGAGCGGCTGTATCGGGCGCCAGCTTGCGCCAGTTTTGCTCGTCATGTTCCGGGTCCTCGGGGGCGAAATAGGGCGGCCAGCGCTCCGGCCAGCCGCCCGAAACGCAACGGCGTAGCTGCTGGCGGCTGTGTTTATGGCCGCCTTTGGCCTTCCCGCGCCAATTGTAGGCAAATAACTCCAGACAGAATTGCTCCAGTCGCCCGGACGCGTGGCACAGGCAGTACCGCCAATGTGCCCTCCTGGTGTGCAACCAACCGGCAATGTCGGGATGCCGTAGCGGCAGTGGCGGCAGGCCGTCACCCGCCGAGATCACTGGCTTCTTTTGCTCCCTGGCGATGTTGACCAGGTCCGGGTCGGTGAACCAGTGCGGACCGGTCAGGACGACGTCGGAGAGAGCGAGCGCAAAGTCATTCAGTTCCTCCAATGTGCTGCCTGGCGGCATGAAAACGGCAGACGCAGCGACAGATTGCGGCAACTCGTCATCCGGTACAATGTCGGGCGCAACGAGCGCATCCACAATCAGCCCGGCTTCCGCGAGGTCGGCAGCGAGGTTGAGGCCTGCGGCACTACAAACGCGCAGCAAAATGCGGGCATCGCCGCGTGCACTTCTGAACGTGCTGCGCACCAGTTCCGCGGCGCAACCGGGTTCGAGAAACTCCGGCGCCACCAGAACGACCATTCTGTTGGTTTGCGGATGGGTGGTCCCTGCACGTGCGTCTGATGGCGGCGACACGGGCGCCTGGTGCAAGGCGGCACTGGCTGCTCCGCTCAATGCCGATCGCGGTGTCGCGGCGGGAGGGCTGATGACGAAATCATGCTCGAATGTCGTGCTCATGAAGAATGTGTCCGCAGGAAGCTTGCACTATCGCAGCGGTTGGTTGAGGCCGGCAAGCGGATTGTCGGGCGGGCGGTTGACGGAGCGATCACAGCAGTTCGAAATACTCGCGTTGCTCCCAGTCGGTGACATCGGACAGGAACCGGCCGATTTCGAACTCCTTCAATTGCACGAAATAATCGACAAAGGCACCGCCGAACGCCGCGCGGAAGCACGCGTTTTCCCGCAATGCTGCGATTGCCTCCGGCAGCGTCCGCGGCAAGGTTGGCGCATCGGCTTGGTACGGCTGTTCTGCCGCGGGACCAGGATCCGCCCCGGTCGCCAAACCATCCAGCCCTGAAGCAATCTGTGAGGCCATGTAAAGGTACGGATTGGCGCCCGGCTCGCCCACCCGGTTTTCGAAATGTGTCGCGGGATCGCCGCCTGCACCGATCACCCGGATCATCGCCGCTCGATTGTCATAAGCCCAGACGACGTGATCCGGTGCCATGGAGTTTCGTCGATAGCGTTTGTAGCCGTTGATCGTCGGCGTACTGAACGCGGCCGCTGCCCTGGCATGCCGTAACAATCCCCCAAGCCATTTCTGCGCTGTGAACGACAGACCATCCGGGTGCGGGAACACATTGCGGCCGGTCGAAGCGTGCTCGATCGAATGATGCAGGTGCCAGCCGGCGGCCGCGGCATGAGGAAATTGCGGCCGGCACATGAAGCTGGCCAGGTAGCCCTCGCGCGCGAAAATCTGTTTGGTAGCGTTACGGAACAGCAGCATCAGGTCGGCTGGCGCCATGCCGGTCGAGGTGCCGAAGGTGACCTCGATCTGTGACGGCCCGTTCTCGATTTCCAGCGAGCGAAGCGGCAGGCCGAGACCTTGCAACCCAAGCCGCAACTTCTCCAGCAGCGGATCGAGCGCGTCGTAGCGCAGTTCGGTCAGATACTGGTAACCGTGGTTCAGCGGCGTCACCTCGGGCACCGGTCCAGGCATCATGATGGCGTCGGACGGCGGCTGCCGGCCGGCGTATTTGAACAGATGGAATTCCACCTCCACACCGGCGCGCCAGACCATGTCCTGCTCGGCGAGGCGCGCGAGCATGTGACGCAACAAAGCGCGTGTGGAAAACGGGTGCGGCGAGCCGTCAATGCGATACAGATCGCACAGGATCCAACCGCTGTGTGGCGCCCAGGGAAGGACGCGGAAAGTGGCCGGGTCGGCAATCATGACCATGTCGCCGGCGCCGTTGCCACCGGGAGCGAAAATCGGAAACGCGGTATGACCGGACAGGTCTTTCAACACCAGGGTTGCGGTGCAGGTGACGCCGGTGCGAAGCGCACGCACTGCCTCGGTGACGACCAAGGTCTTGCCACGTATCACGCCGTGCGGATCGGCAAAGCCGAAGCGCACCACATCGATTTCGTTGATCCGCTCGATGACCTCCTGGGAGGCTGCCTCCTGCTCGGCGCTCCACAGACCGTGCTGCGTAACGAAATCGCTCACGCGGTTGCCAGTGGTTGGGCGGCCCATGGGGCCGATTGGCGCCGTGCCGCCTCCTGGTCTTGCCAGTAACGTTCCCAGCCGGTCGCCGGCCCAACGGCATCGATGGTGGCAGGACCGTGCAACATATTCCCGCTGGTGGTGCCGGGGGGATCGCGGCCCGCGGCGACATCGTCGATGGCGCGGAAAATCATGCGCCGCGCCGCAGTGACGATGCGATCGGAGTAGCCGAGATGTTCCTTGGTGCGGTCGGCGATGGCACCCATGCTCTCGACCGCCCACTGGTCATGCACGTTGATGTCCGTGCCCATGCCGGTATAGGTCGCCTCGAGTTGTTCGCCGGCGTTGTAGCCCCAGTCGTTGTCGCGGTTCGCCAACGGCGCGTAATTTGGTAGCGTGTGGGTTTCCAGTCGCTGTGCCCGCATCGTTGCTTTGTCGACCGGTGCGGTGAAGCTGGTGAACAGTGCATACCAGTAACAGTGCGTGTCGTCGATCGGAACGTGAAACTGAGTGATGGTCATTTCCCGGCTCAACGGGATCACGAAGCCGTGCGGCATGACCATGTTGGTGACGCGCAGATGCATGGCCTGGTCGTTGATCGGGCGCAACGTGGTGATGCGCAGGCCGTACTGGGTTTCCTCGGATTCCAGGCGAGGATTGGGAACTTCGCGCATCAGCCGGGTCATCGGGATTTCGGCGCCGACGGTCGCGGCGCGGAACTGGCGGCCGTAGGCGGCATAGGACAGGTCTTCGTCTTCGAAGAAGCGATGCAGGAAACTGGCATGCGCGGGATCAATGCCGACCTCCAGCGCCTGCAGCCAGTTGCAGGACCACAGGCCTTTGAAGGCGAACACGTGCGAGCCCGGTGCAACGAAGCAATCGAATGCAGGAAACGGCGGAGGTTCTCCTGCGCCCAGGTAAGCCCAGATGATGCCGCTGCGCTCGATACAGGGATACGACGGTTGCCGCACTTTCAGGTGGAAGGTTGAGCCGGCGGGCTCGGCCGGTTGCTCCAGGCAGGCGCCGGAGACGTCATATAGCCAACCATGGAATGGGCAGCGGAGGCCGCCGTCCTCGCAGCGGGCGAAGGCGAGGTCGACGCCTCGGTGGGCACAGTGGCGGTGCAGCAGGCCGTAACGGCCGGCGGGGTCGCGGAACAGCACGAGGTCTTCGCTCAACAAGCGGACGCGTTTGACCGGGCGTGGGGTGTCGAGTTCCTCGGCCAATGCGGCCGGTTGCCAGTAGCGGCGCATCAACGCGCCGCATGGGGTAGTGGGCCCGGTTTCCGTTATCCGTCTGTTGGTCTCGGCGGTGAGCATCTTCGCGTCTCCGGCGGGCAGATCGTGGAGCGGGTTGCATCCTATGGGGCCAACCGACGCGCGCCCAGTGGGGCCGTCGACCGGCAGCGATGAATGTCCGCGGCGATAAATTCAGACCCGTAAGCGTCTCGGTTCGTCATCCCCCTGCTCGTCACTGTGGCCGTCACGGGGATCCATTCCAGCACGGTGCCGCGAGAGATCCCCGCGACCAGCGCGGGGATGACGGGGGAGTAGCCACCGATCGGAACTTCGGTCTGCTGGTATAACGCTCCAATGGAGGTGGGTAGCAGCCCACTGCGGTTACCGGCAACGCGACGAGATCGTGCTGTGGTCCGCTTGTCACACCGGTTATTCCACGCAGATCCTGGCCCCGCCGACCGACGCGCTCGCGCAATATCGCGACAGTTTGACAAACTCCCGGCCACGAGGCGGTAATCTCACCCGCCAACGCAGTACGGACCGTTCCCGATGAATGACGTCACCGCCACGTCCCAAGGCCCCGACCCAATCGCGAGGGCCAAGGAAATCGGGCGGTTTATCGCCGAAGCCGCCGATCAGATCGAGCGGGATCAGCAAATCCCGGCGCCATTGCTGACGAAAATCATCGCAGCAAGGCTGCCACGAATGTTGCTGCCGCGCTCGGCCGGCGGCGACGAGATCGCGCCCTGGATCTATCTGCGCGCGATCGAGGAAATCAGCCGGTATGATGGTTCGGTCGGCTGGAACCTGTTCGTCGCCAACAGTGCGGCACTGATCGTGCCCTTCATTCCGTTGAGCGCGGCGAAGACGATTTACGATGATCCGCGCGGCTGGATCGCCTGGGGTCCACCCAACGAACATACCGCCACGGCCGTTCCGGACGGGTATCGGATCAGCGGCGAGTGGCATTTTGCCAGCGGCTCGCGTCAGGCCACCTGGATGGGCGCGCATGGTCACGTCGTCGAACCGGACGGCTCGTTGCGGCTCAATAGATTCGGCCGGCCAACGACAAAAACGTTGCTGTTTCCAAAGCACAAGGCAACGCCGATCCATGACTGGGACACCTTGGGGATGCGCGGCACCGCCTCCGAAGGCTATCGCCTGAATGATGTGTTCGTACCCGAGGAATTTACTGGCACCCGCGAAGATCCCGCTCTGCGCCGCGATCCTGGTCCGCTTTATGCCTTCACCATGCAAGGGCTTTACTCGGTCGGGGTGGCCGCCGTCGCACTGGGCATTGCGCGCGCCATGCTCGACGAGTTCACCGAACTTGCCAAAGCCAAAACGCCGCGCGGCCTGGCGCGGCTGGCGGATATGCCAGTGGTGCAATCCGACGTCGCGCATCGCGAGGCCGCGCTCGGTTCGGGACGCGCGTACCTGACGGAAATTCTGCGCGATCTTTGGGACCAGGCGGACGATATCGCGCCGATCGACACCGCAGCCCGCATTCGCGTTCGATTGGGCTGTGCCCAGGCTATTAAATCGGCGATCGAAACGGCGGACTATGTGTACAAGGCGGCTGGCGTGTCGGCAATCTTCAAGGGCACGCCATTCGAACGGCGGTTCCGCGACATGCACACGTTGTCGCAACAAATCCAGTCGCGCGACGCGCACTTCGAAATGGTCGGCAAGATCATGTTCAAAGGCGATCCGGACGGGTTGTTTCTGTAGTTTTCACGTTATCGGGGAAGGACTCTGACATGGCCGTTATCACACTGGCGCAGGCACAGACCATCGTTTCGGCAGGCCTCGCGTTCTGCCGCGAAAAGAAATTCAATCCGATGGCGATCATCGTGCTGGATGCCCGAGGCGTGCCAAAAGCCTATGCCGCCGAGGATGGCACTGCCTTGCGCCGTTACGACATCGCCCACGGCAAGGCCTATGGCGCGCTGGCGATGGGCGTGGGGTCGAAAACCCTTGGCACCCGTGCCGTGGAGCGGCCGCATTTCCTTGCCGCGGTCAACGGTGCGATCGGCGGCGCCATGGTGCCGGTCGCCGGCGGTGTGCTGGTCCGCATCGACGGTGAAATCGTCGGCTGCGTCGGCGTCACCGGCGACAGTTCAGAAAATGACGAGCTCGCCGCGCGCGCCGGCATTGCCGCCGCCGGCCTGACGGGCGATCCCAGCTGAGTGCCACGCGGCACCGGCATAAGGCAGCGCGTTCCCGCAACAACTCACGTCAGCCAGCGTCGTGCGGCAGCGGTTGGCAGCGACCAACAGCGCCGTGACGACCAGGCGGTCACTGCGGCATTAGCGCTGCGTTAACCGCCACCGCGTATCCTGCGCCGATGCAAAAGCACGTCTTCGAGTGCCTTGGCCGGCGCATTGAACTCTGGACCCATCCGGAGCCGGACCACCTGGCCAGGGTGATCCGCAGCCAGCGGACATTTTACGAAGTTGATCTGCTGCTAAAATCTCGGAAAGTGTGTCTTCCCGGCACGGCAATCATCGATGTCGGTGCCAATATCGGCAACCATTCGGTGTTCTTCGCAGCGATCCTCAACGCGCCGGTTTACGCATTTGAACCTTTTCCGCCCAATTACGCGTTGCTGGAACTCAATATTGCCGCCAACGGCCTGGATGACCAGATCGTCGCGTCATGCTGTGCCATCGGTGCCGCGGTTGGCGTGGCAACCTTGCAGTCCGGTCCGCCGGAGAATTTCGGCACCACGCGGGTTGTTTTCGGCACCGGCGAGATACCGGTCCGCAGCCTCGACAGTCTCATCATTCCCGGTCCCATCGGCCTGATCAAGATTGACGTGGAAGGTGGCGAATTACCGGTGTTGCTTGGTGCGAAGACACTGATCGACGCCTGGCTGCCGGACCTCATGGTTGAAGCCGGGACCCAGCAGGCATTTTGCCGTCTCGCCGATGCCATGCTGCAATTCGGCTATGTGCCGCGCGGCCGTTTTGCCGCGACGCCGACCTGGTTGTTCTCTGCGACCGATCAGATCAGTCGTATGCGGCGCGTGCTGGCTGCGTTGTAACATCGGTTACGCCGCGTCATACAGCGCCAGGAACCCATCCGCCATCGCCGCGCGCGACGGCGGCTCCGGCACCGCAGCGTGCAGCCGTTCCCACAATCCGTCTTCGGTGCAGGCGCGCCGGATCGTCGCGGCGAGTGCGGCCGGATCGCCCATCTCGAAATGCAGCCCATCGACCTCGTGCGTCACCCGTTCCGCCATGGCACCGACATTCGAGCAAATCACCGGCCGGCCGAACATCCACGCCTCCGAAATGACCAGGCCAAAAATCTCCCACCAGACCGAGGGCACGATCGTCCAATCAACCCGCGTCATGCGCGGCTGGATCTGATCCAGACTATAGGCGCCATTGAACGCAACGATGCGTTCCGCCGCCGGCAGCTGCCGCTCGGCTTCCTGAAACGCCTCGATTTCGCGGCGCACCGGCGGCGAGGCGTGCCTGATGTCGCCGCCATTGATGTCGATGCGAAACTGCGTGAAGCCTGCCTCACGCAGCAGTGTCACCGCGCGCAGCAGCACGGTGACGCCCTTGTCATCGTGCAACAACCCGAAAAACCCGAACCGGTTCCGCCGCCCATCTCCGGCGGCCAGCATCGGCCGGATGACGCGGGAGCGCTCGCCGTTGGTCACATGGCTGATCCGCTCGCGGGCAATGCCCCAGTTGACGTAATGCTCGATCATGAAGCGGCTGGGACAGGTGAAATAATCGACGTGACTTAGGTTCCGTTCCATCCAGAGCTTTCGAAACAGAAAATCGTCCGGCTGACGGTCCGGCAAACATTGATGGCAGCGTATCGGGCTGGCGCGGTCGCACAAAGAGCGGTCGGTGCGCCGAACCATATGCCCATCGGCGGCACAAATCGCGGCGAATTCGTGGAACGTCAGCAGAATGCGACACGCCGGCAAGACCCGCCGTACGGTGCCGATCAGATCGATGCCGACAGTTTGAAAATGATGAAAATGCACAACGTCCGGTTGGATCGCGTGCAGCAGTTCGATAAAGGCCTCGACCAGCAAGGGCTCGTTATTGCGATGCAACCAGGTGTCGAAGTCAGCCTGATGCAGCAGATAGACCCCGTCCTGCCCGTCGAAACCGGTGATCCCGGCGCGTGGCTGGTGCACATCGCCCGCCTCGCGATCGACCGCGGCGAGCATGGTACACTCGATTCTCTCCCGGCAACGCAGCTCGTCGAACAATTCCTGGCACACCACGGGGGAGCCGCCGAGCACCAGTTCGGGATGACCCAGACTGATCAGCAGAACCTTCCGAATTTCGCTCATGCGTTCAGGCCGCCGACACCAGGTCGGCCCCCGATGGGTTCGACGCCACGTTCAGCAATGCCGGCTCAGGTCCGAGCAATTCGGCCACGATCATGCTGTCCCATTGCCGGTGCAGCAGCCAGTTGTTGAGGATTGCGCCGCCTTTCGATGGCTCGGGCCGCACCGGCGAGCGGCGTTCGAAATACCACAGCGGCAGCGGATGGACCCAGGCCGGCACTCCCCGTTGCAGACTGCGCAGGCAGAGATCGATGTCGTCAAACTCGGCGCGGGAATAGTGACGGGTGAAGCCGCCAAGCGTCTCGAACCACGCGCGGTCGACCGAGAGGAACGCCGCCGGGACCCCGATGACCGGCCGCGCCGGCGGCCACGGCCGCGATGCCACCGGTGTCGGCTGCGTCACGGCCTTCAGGTGGACGGCGGTGACCCGTTGCGGCAGGTCCTGCGGACGCGGCAGCAATGAGGTCTCCTGCTCGAAGTAATAGCCACCATGCGCGAGCGAACCGTCCGGATGATACAACAACCCGCCGAGCAGCCGCGTCTGCGCTGTCGGCACGCCCTCCAGTAGCGCCGAATGCTGCAAAGCCCAGTCGGGATGGCGCGGAAGGACGGATTGGTCCATGAAAATGAGGCGGTCGGAGCGGGCGATGTCGGCGGCAACCTCTTCCCCGGTCCCCGCCGGATCGCCGCCGGGTTGCAGCACCAAAGCCAGCGACAGGCCAATTGTCGCTGCCGCAATCCGCGCCGCCCGCAACGCCGGTTCGAACTGGTCTGGATTCGTGACAACAACGATATACTCATACTCCGCTGCACCGGAACCGCTGCCGACCACGGCCAGCCGCGGCACAATCTGATCGGACCGGCCGCGCAGCACAGTAATGATCGAGCCTCGGTAGCGGCCATGCTGCGGACCAAACCGCTCGACCAGCCGCGACCGCGCCTGGTCGATGATCAGCCGGTTGATCGCGGCAATCTGCACGCCGATATGCTGGTCGAGAATGCCGTGGATCACCTTCGGATCGAGGTCCCCGGCCGCAGCGGTCGGCAACGCGGCAAGCGCCAGGTCACGCAAATCGGCATCGCTGGCCACCGCCGGGTCGCGGCGCGGCCGTGTCTCGCTGCCGCTGGCGAAGCTGAATATCGAGGTATTCGCAGTCCTTGGATCAATCGCGCCAGAGGTCCTGCCAATCGGCGCCGCAACCAGCATGAAGCCGAACCGGTGGCCGGGCGTGGCTTCCAGTGTCCGCTCCACATCGGTGCGGATGAGGCGGGGAAACACGGTCCAGTTGTGCCGTATGCCGGCGCGGGTCTGTAGGGTGATTTCGGTCAGTTGGTCGAACCGGTCATCGCTCCATCCGGTCATCAAGGTGCAGCCTGACGGCGAGATGGTCAGCGTGTCGACGGCAACCTGGGGTGTGGCCGGACCGGCATCGGCGGCCAGCAAGGCGCGGTATTCCGCATTTTCCAGCCGCTTTTCGGTCCGTCCGGTGGTGCGGAAATGGGCCAGCCCGGACGCGAGGACGCCGCGGCGGACCGCATCGGCGATGTCGGGAAACGCCCGCAAATAGGTGGACTCGTCGAAGTCCGGATCCACCGTCTCGTCGATTTCTGCCGCGGTCGCACGCTTCGTCTTCCAGGCGCCGTCTTTCGGTGGGGGATTGTCGTCTGCGACGACTGCCGCAGCGTCGTCCGCCCCGGTCTTGCCAGGCCCGGTCTCGACAGGCCCGGTCTCGCCAGGCCCGGTCTCGCCAGGCCCGATCTCGCCAGGCCCGGTCTCGCCAGGCCCGGTCTCGCCAGGTGGGGCCGCCGCGGGGGTCGCCTGGTGGGGCTCGTCGGGCGGGACGACTGCCCGCACAATTCTGGGGCGTACGGTCACAGGACGGTCAACCGCGATCCGACTGGGGTCGGCATGAACGCAAAGCAGGTCTCCAATGTTGACTTGAGCGGGCACCGGATATCAATCTGCGGACCCAATCTCACCTGGCCATTCGCGCGCCCAGTACCCCGTAAGATACCAGCCCGATTTAATGACATTCGCTCGCCTAAGCAATCGCATACGGTGGAACGTTGGTGGTTTCATGGTTCGGCAATCCGGGGATCATACCCGAAATCGCGCAATTGAGCGAGCGGCGCAAAATCGGAGGGACACGTGACAGGCGCCGGCACCGCGCCGCTTGACCCGATCGAGGCGGCGGTGTTCGAGGTGTTCCAGGAGCTTGTCGACCGCGTCCCCTCCCCGGCGGAACGTGCCGAATGGACCAGCAAACTGTCGCGCGGCGTGCCGGTCCGTGAGCTGCGCGCCCGGCTGGAGGCCACGCCGGAACACGCCACGTTCCGCAAGTTGAGCCACGAAATCCGTGCGGTTCGGCAGACCGGGTTGTTCGATGCCGTTTGGTATCGCCACCGTTACCCGGACGTCGACGCAGCCGGAATGAACCCGATCCTGCACTACGTCGAGCATGGTTTGCGCGAGGACCGGGCTCCCAATCCGTGGTTCGATCCGGTCTGGTACCGCGCGACCCATTGTCTGTCTCAAGATAACGTTCCGTTGTTCCATTATGCGTCGGGCGGCGAGGCCAGTGGCCTGCGCCCATCGCCCAATTTTGACCCTGCCTGGTATCGCGCGACCTACAAACTGGGTTTGCATCGTTCGCCGCTGGCGGATTTTTTGCGGCTGCGGCGCAGCCAGACGGTGGCACCCTGTGCTTCGCAATGGCCAGCCCTGGGCTTGCCGGAACCGCAGTTGACCGACGTCGCCGATGACGTGTTCCTGAGCATCGGCGAGCGGCTGGCGGATTACGTGGTGCTGCATGACCAGGGCCTGTTCGACGAAAATTATTACGCGCTGCACAGCGGCGACGTGCTGGCAACCGGCGCCGATCTGCTACGGCATTATTGCGAATTCGGTTGGCGCGAG
>Ga0187867_10000918_pt1 | contig 25903 bp, 22 predicted proteins | sample June2016WEW_13_1_FD_132976 | JGI IMG/M metagenome (GOLD analysis project Ga0187867, IMG submission 132976) | Peatland microbial communities from SPRUCE experiment site at the Marcell Experimental Forest, Minnesota, USA - June2016WEW_13_10 | ecosystem: Environmental > Terrestrial > Soil >... | reverse complement strand
TCTCAGTTCGAAGACCCTGGGTTGGCCGGCGGCGCACATGGCGGAGGCCTTGCTGGTCGCGAGGCCGCTCGTGCATCGGACGAGGTCGCTGCGAGACCTGGTGGACGCCCTGTTGGGACGAATCGACTACCAGGCATGACTGCGGTCACTGGACCGGACGGAAAGGCCGGTCTGGGACCGTCAGGATGTGGCCTTGGCTCAGGCCGACACCAGCTTGCCCGGGTTGACGAAATCGAGGCCGAGGGCCTCTGCCACGGCCGCGTTCGTGATGTTGCCGTGCATCGTGTTGAGTCCACCGCGAAGCACAGGGTCAGCGGCCACAGCCGCCTCCACGCCATGCTCGACGAGCTCGAGCAGGTAGGGGAACGTGGCGTTGGTGAGGGCGTAAGTCGAGGTGTGGGGCACGGCGGCAGGCATGTTGCCGACCGCGTAGTGGAGAACTCCGTGTACGAAGTACGTGGGGTCCTCGTGCGTCGTCTCGTGCGTCGTCTCGACACATCCGCCCTGGTCGACCGCAACGTCGACAATGACCGCCCCAGGCCTCATGCCCGCGACCATCTCTTCGGTGATGACGATCGGCGCCCTCCCACCGGCCACGAGGACCGCTCCGATGACAAGGTCGGCCTCGGCGAGGGCACGCTCGATTGAGCCTCGGTTCGAGGCGAGGGTCATGATGCGACCCTGGTGGATCTGGTCGACCCAGCGCAGCCGGGCGATGTCACGGTCCATCAGCAAGACCTCGGCCTCCATCCCCTGGGCGATCCACGCCGCGCTCCAGCCCACGTTGCCAGCGCCGATGACCACGACGCGCGCCGGCCGCACGCCGGTCACACCACCGAGGAGGATGCCTCGGGTTCCGTGGGAAGCCTCGAGGAAGTGAGCTCCAACCTGGGTCGCGATGCGCCCGGCGACCTCGCTCATGGGTGCGAGGAGAGGTAGGTCGCCGGAGGGGAGCTGCACGGTCTCGTAGGCGATCCCTGTGGTCCCGGACTCGAGCAGGGCCTTGGCTACGCCCGGATAAGCCGCCAGGTGGAGATAGGTGAACAACACCAAGTCGGGCCGCAGGTAGGAGAGCTCGGACTCCTGTGGCTCCTTCACCTTGCAGACGAGCTCCGCTGACCACGCCGTAGCCGCGTCGACGAGCGTCGCCCCTGCCGTGGCGAAGTCCGTGTCGCTTAGCGAAGAGCCCTTGCCGGCGCCCGTCTCGACCAGAACCTGGTGCCCCTGCGCCCTTAACTCGCGGACGCCGTCGGGGGTGAGCGCAACCCGGCACTCCGCGACCTTGACCTCGGCGGGCACCCCGATGATCATGACCGGACCTCCCTGATCTCGCGCGATGCGGCTCTGGTTGCTTCAGTCACCATGGCTGCCACCTTTTGGCTCAGCTAATCGCTCGATCAGCGTGCACCTGGCAACGCTACCCGGCACTCGCCCGAGCCGTCTTATTGGCCCGAGTCCCGATGGTCGAGCTGCGGGGCCTTGCCGCGCTTTGCCTGCGGGGATCCCGTGTCATCCTGGGTACCGTGGCACGCAAATCGGTCCAGAGCTGACCGAGGCTGCGAACCCCTGTGTACCATCGCGGCGTGCCGCTTGTCGGAGGTGTCGCGGCGCTCGCCGGCAAGAAGGTGGCGCTGTTCGGTGCGGGTATGGAAGGCCGGTGCTTTGCCAGGTTGATCGGCCCCAGTTGTGCCGAGCTTGTCGTGCTTGACGACCTTGCGGGCGACGGCACCGTATCGGAGCGAACCGGTGAAGAGCTCGTCGGACTCGACGTGGTATCGCCATCGGTCCTTGAAGAGCGAGCTTTCGAATTCGTCGTCCACTCACCTGGGGTGTCGCGCTACGACGAGCGACTTTTGAGCGCGGCCCGCCTCGGTGCCATCGTGACGACGCCGACCGCACTGTTCATGGAGGACTTCTCGGACCGGCGCGTCGTGGCGGTGACGGGTTCCAAAGGCAAGACGACGACAGCTTTGCTCACGGCGGCAGCGTTTCGCGCCTACGGGCTCGACGTCGCCCTGGCCGGCAACATCGGACGCCCTTTGAGCGAGCTGTACGACGACGAGGGCCACGACGTGTTCGTCCTCGAGCTCTCGAGCTTCCAGTGCGCGGAGGTGACGACGTCGCCCACCGTCGGCGTCCTCACACTGCTCGCACCCGACCACCTCGACTGGCACCGGGGCCTCGAGAATTACTACGCGGACAAGCTTCGGCTCTTCTCGCGTCGTGACGACGTCTCCGTCGCCGTCAACGGGCGCTGCGAGGAAGCCGTTGCCCGCAGCTCACCGCTGGCCGGCCGCGTCCTTTACGGCGAAGGCGGCCCGGTCAGGCTCGTTGAATCAGAGGTCTTTGCCTTCGACCTCGGGCCGCTCGACCTCGATGGCTTCCAGCTGCTGGGGGAGCACAACTTGCTCAACGCCTGCGGTGCGGTCACGGCGGGGTTGCTCCTCACAGGTGAGCTCCCCGAAAAAAAGCGCCTCGAGGACGAGCTTTCCCAGGTCAAAGCACCCTGCTCCAGGCTCGAGCCAATAGGGGTCGTGGGCGGTATCAGTTACATCGACGACGCTTTGGCCAGCAACCCCGAAGGGACCCTCGCCGCGCTCAAGGTCTTTGCGGGCAGGTCTGTGGCGCTGATCGTCGGCGGCCATGACCGAGGCGTCGACTTCACAGTTCTTGCCCGAGCCATCGAGTCGACTTCGCCGCAACCTGTCGTCTTCCTGCTCGGAGGAGCAGGCGCCGCGATCGGCGCCGCCCTCGAGGCCATCTCGAGCACAGCCCGATTCCTGAGCGTGGAGTCGCTCGAGGCGGCGGTCGAGGCCGCCTCGTCGTGTCCGGGGATCGAGGTGGTGCTCTTCTCGCCGGCGGCACCGACCCCTCACGAAGAGGGGAGCTATCTCGATCGGGGCCGGCGCTTTCGCCAGGCCGCCGGGGTCGCGAGCGCGACCGTGCCCGGAGGGGGGGAGACTTGAGGGCCCCCGAGCTGGCCAGGGTCGAGACGTTCCGCATCGTCAACTTCGACTTCGACCCCGGGAGGAACACCGCCCACTTCGACTACGGCTTCGATGACACCTACGTCTTTCGCGAGACCGTCGAGTTCGGTGGGCCGCCGCTCGGCTCGCGGGCGGCCGGCGGCATCGAGCGGGCCCTTCGGCTCGTGCATCTCGCGGCCGGCGTCAGCTACTTCAAGGCGGCGGCGCCCGGGCGGATCGTGGTCGAGACGGGTCCTTTGACCCCGGCCGAGGCTGGGCTCGTGCACGACCTTTACGACAAGGGCCTGCGCGAGTTCGCCGTCGCCAACCATCTGCCGGTACCTCTTCGCTTCGAGGTAGCGGCGGACAGGCTTTCGGCTCGGGCCGGCGCCTTTTTGACCGGAGAGCTCGCGGGGGCCGCCTTCGGCTCCGAGGGCGACCGGGAGGCCCCGCGGCCCGGGGTCGCCGTGCCGATTGGCGGCGGGAAGGACTCGATCGTGCTGGTGGAGGCGCTCAAGGCGGCGAATCTGCCCCCGGAGCTGCCGAGCTTGCTGGTCGTTGTGAACAAGCGCCCCGCCATGCAACGTACGGCCGATGTCGCAGGCCTGTGCTTGGCGGAGATCAACCGGACCATCTCACCCAACTTGTTGGAGCTCAACTCAGCCGGGGCGCTCAACGGCCATGTGCCGATCACGGCCATCGTGTCGCTCATCGCCGTGGCGGCGGGCTACGTCTATGGCTACGACACGACTCTCATGGCGCTCGAACGCTCGGCCGACGAGGCCACGGCGTTTGTCGATGGCGTCCCTGTCAACCACCAATGGAGCAAGAGCACCGAGTGCGAGCTGGCGTTGCGGTCCGTCATACAAGAATCTGTTTCCAGCTCGATCGAGTACCGCTCCGGGCTGAGATCATGCGGAGAGCTCGAGATTGCAAGATGGTTCGCGGACCTGCCCGCCTACCACGCCGGTTTTCGAAGCTGCAATCAGGCGTATCGTCCCGGTGCCCGCTTCGACGCCTGGTGCGGTCGCTGCGCTAAGTGCCGCTTCGTCTTCTTGGTGATGGCACCGTTTCTCGAGCCCGGACAGCTCGCGGCCATCTTCGGGGAGAATCTTCTCGACGACCCCGGACAAATCGAGGGTTTTTGGGACCTGTGCGCAGCCGGGCGCAAGCCTTATGAGTGCGTCGGCGAACAGCGCGAGTCGCTCCTGGCATTCTTGCTCCTGCTCGAGAGTCCCCGGTGGCGAGGCTTTAAGGTCGTGGCGGCACTAAAGCCGAAGCTCGAGGCGAGACGGGGGCTCGTCGCCGCCGAGCTAGTGGGCGGGGTCCCGGTCATAGAGAGCGCGTCGGCGACTCGGGAGCGTGTTGTGAAGCTGGTCGCGCAGGCGCTCAAGAGACCCGGCCGAGTGGGCACATGAGCCTTATCGGGCCGCCCCGGGTGAGTGCCCGGCGAGCCGACTCGTCGCGTATATTCAGATTGACCGAGTGGTCAGCGTCACACCGCGCTCGTCAGATAGCCTGAAGTGAGGTGCCCGGATGATCCTCGAAACCATAAATTCGCCCTCCGACCTAAAGGCGCTCACGCTCGAGGAGTGTGACCAGCTTGCGGTCGAGATCCGCGATTTCATCGTGGAGACCGTCTCGCGCACCGGCGGCCATCTCGGCTCAAACCTCGGCGTCGTCGAGCTCACGCTCGCCCTGCACCGCGTCTTTGACTCCCCCGAGGACATCTTCGTTTTCGATACCGGGCACCAGGCCTACATACACAAGCTCGTGACGGGCCGTCGTGACGGGTTCGCCCAGCTCAAGCAGCAAGGCGGCCTTTCGGGCTATCCGTCTAGGGCAGAGTCGCCCCATGACTGGGTCGAGAACTCGCACGCTTCGACCGGGCTCAGCTACGCCCACGGAATCGCCACGGCCCTTCGCCTCGCCGGCACGGGCGACCCCGACCGCGGGGGTCGTTTCGTCGTGGCCGTCGTCGGCGACGGCGCTCTCACGGGCGGGATGGCCTATGAGGCGCTCAACAACCTGGGCCACTCGGGCGCGCGGGTGCTGATCGTGCTGAACGACAACGGAAGGAGCTACGCCCCGACGGTCTCGCGCCTGTCGGTCTCGCTGACCCAGCTGCGACTCGATCCGCGTTATCTCCAGGTCCGCGAGCGAGTGCGGCACCTCGTTGAGGACCTTCCCGGCGGGGTCTCGTCCCTCGCCTTCACGTCCTTCCACGGCTTGAGCGCGGCTGTGCGTGAGGTCGTCGAGCCGCGCATGTTCTTCGAGGCGCTCGGGATCCGCTACACCGGACCCATCGACGGGCACGACATCGGGGCGCTCGAGCAGTCGCTGCGCCGGGCTGCGAGCTGGAACGGCCCGATCGTGCTTCACGTCGTCACGACCAAGGGGAAGGGCTACGCCCCGGCCGAAGCCGACGACGTCGCCTGCTTGCACGACATGAAGGCTTCTGCGCCGACACCGGCGGGCCGTTCCGCCGGGCGCACCACGGGCCGCCCCGGCTCGGTCGTGAGCATCTCGACCGACGACGGCGGCCTGCCCGGCCCGCTGGACGCCGGGGAGAGCTACGCCGAGGTCTTCTCTTCGGCCCTCGTCGAGCTCGCCGCCGGGGACGACCGCATCGTTGCGATCACCGCCGCCATGCCCGGCCCGACCGGTCTCCTGGCGTTCCAGGACCGCTACCCGGAGCGCTTCGTGGACGTCGGGATCGCCGAGCAGCACGCCCTCACGGCGGCGGCCGGCATGGCGATGAGCGGCCTTAGGCCTGTCGTCGCGATCTACTCGACCTTCCTCGCCAGAGCCGTGGACCAGTGGAACCTCGATGTCGGCCTCCACAACCTGCCGGTCGTCATCTGCGCCGGCCGGGCAGGTGTGACGGGGGACGACGGGCCGAGCCACCACGGCATCTACGACCTCGTGCAAGCCCTGCAGATACCGGACTGCGCCATCTTTTGTCCCGCCGAGACGGCGGAGATCGCCCCCATGCTGGCCGAGGCGCTGAAGCTTCCCGGACCGTCTTTGCTCCGCTACCCGAAGACGCCCTCTCCGGGCCCCCTCGCCAAGCCCGGGAGCGGCCTCAAGGCGCGTCGGCTGCGCACAGGGACGGGAGAGGTCGTCCTCGTCGGCATCGGCAAGATGACCCGGGCCGTGCTCGGCGCCGCCGCCGAGCTGTTCAACGACGGCATAGAGACCGACGTCTTTGACGCCCGGGTCATCCGTCCCGCCGACCGCGAGCTGCTGGAGGCGATCGCCCGCTCCAGGCTGGTCGTCACGGCGGAGGATGGGCTCGCCCACGGTGGCGCGGGCTCGTACCTCGTGGGTGCGGCCGACCGCGTTGCCGAGGTCCTCGGGCTACCGGGACCTCGTCAAGTCGTGCTCGGAGTCCCGACGGAGTACTTCGAGCACGCCAAACCCGATGCCATCCTCGCCCGGCTCGGTCTGGACGCGGGTGGGATCGCGGACTCCACGCGCCGAGCGCTGGCAAGGCGCCGGCGGATCGAGCGGGCGCAACGCGCCGAGCAGCTCGAGCGGGTGGAAAGCCCGACAGTCCAGGACCTTGCCGGACAAGGTCATCAGCCCGGTCAGAACAGCTGAGTCTCACCCGGGGTTTTCTTTCCCCGGGTTTCGTCTTCGGAGCCATCCCCGTCGGGCTCGGTGGCGATCGGCTCGATGAGCTCGGGACCTTCTTCTCGGGCGTCGTTCACCTGAGTCGATACCCGGAACGCCTCGAGCGCCCCGGGCGGCGCAGGGCTGAGCAGGCGCTCGAGCGCGCGCTCGCCGAGCGGGTCAGGAGACAGCCACTCGTCCAGGTCGCCCTCGGCGATCAGCACCGGCATGCGGTCATGGACCTGGCCGACGACCTCGTTCGCCTCGGTGGTGAGGATCGTGCACGTGTAAAGCGCCGGCGCGGATTGATCGTCGCGGGGCCGCCAGTTCTCCCATAGACCTGCGAGGAGAAGCAAGCCCGAAGCCGGGGCCCTGAAGCACCAGGGCTGTTTGCGGCCAGCCAGCTCGCCGCGGCGAGCCGGGGCCCACTCGTAAAAAGCGTCGGCAGGAATGACACAACGGTGCTTGTCGATGGCGCCCCGGAACATGGGCTTGTTCCGCACGGTCTCAGCCTTGGCGTTGAAGGCCCGCGCTCCGATGGAAGGATCCTTCGCCCACCAGGGGACCAGGCCCCAACGGAAGGGCGAGAGTCGTCTGAGCCCGGGTTCGTGGCGTGGCCTCGTCACGGCGAGAACCGTCGCCTGTGGGGCCACGTTCCATCGCGGCACGGAGAGCTCGGAGGGAACCTCCACCTCGTCCACCTCCAACATCCGCGCTATGTCCTCGACCGGACGGCTGGCGACGAATCGACCGCACATCGGCGGCAGGCTACCCGAGCGACGCCCCCCCGATGCCAGCGGGTACCGGTGTCTTTAGGTGATGGCGTGATAGACGGGGTCCACGGCACAAGCCTCGGTCACATCCTCGGCGCAAGGCTCGCATTCCATCTCCAAAGTGGCGTGCGCCACGTGGAATCGTTCCCCGACAGAGGTCTTGACACGTTCCCCGACCACCTGAGCCTCCTCCAGGGTCGGGTGCCCGTCCAGCACGACATGGGCCGAGAGCGCCCGGACATCGCTCGAAAGGCTCCAGCAGTGGAGATCGTGCACCGCAGTGACACCCTCGGTGGCCGAGATCACCGAGGCGACAGCGGAGATGTCGAGGTCGGCAGGGGTCGACTCGAGCAGCACGTCGAGGCTCGCCCGGACGAGCTTTGCGGCCTCGGCACCGATGAGCAAGGCGACGAGCAGCGCCACGGCAGGGTCGAGATCGACAAAGCGCCCCGTGGCGAGGATCACGGCCCCGGCCGCGATCACCCCGAGGGCGGCTGCAGCGTCGCCGGTGAAATGCAGTGCGACGACCCGGAAGTTGAGGTCGCGGGAGTGGTCGCGCAACAACAACGCCGCAGCGGCGTTGCCCATGAGGCCGCCAACAGCGAAGATCACCACGAGGCCGCCGTGGACGTGAACCGGGTGGGCGAGCCGGTAGGCGGCGAGCACGACCACTGCGAGGCCGACGACCACGATGGCCGTGGCGTTGGCGAGGGCGGCGAGGATGGTGGCCCTGTGGTATCCGAAAGACCGCATGGCGGTGGCAGGCCTCAAGGTGAGCCGTGTGGCGACGAGGGCAATACCGAGGGCGGCAGCGTCCGCCAGGTCGTGGCCCGAGGTTGCCAGGAGGCTCGTCGAGTGGGCGAAGACACCTCCGACGGCCTCGGCCACCACCAGGACCAGGTCGACGATGAGAGCCAGCACGAGCCGGCGCGATCGGGTCATCGGAGTGTCAGCCGGTCAGCCCCTGAACGATGAGAGAGCGGACTAGAGGCAGGTCGTCGGGGTGGGTGAGCCCGATACAGCGACTGTTCGACACCATGAGCCGAACGCGGGCGCGCCTTTCGCTCACGGCCTTGCCGACCACGTCGGGCAGCAGGAGCTCAGGCGGCTTTCCTTCCTCGTGCGGGGCCGTCTCGGGGTCGAAGGCATCTAGGCCGTCGTCTATCTCGTCGAGCATCGACTCAGAAAAACCCCACAGGTTCATGCTCACCTGCTCGTCTCCGCTCAGCTGCACCAGATCGCCCGCACCCCGCCCGACGATCGGTGCGCCTTCGAAGGTCCCGTCTTCTAAGCGGTGGAGCTTGTGCTCGACGACACGGGCCAGATAGCCCTCCTCGTCGATCTCGCAGACCCCCCGGGTGACGGGGTCGTCGGTGATGACCGTGTTCTTCAAGTGATAGGCGACCACGACGTGCTCACCCGGATTACCCTTGCGGAGCTGGTCTGCAAGTGTCGCCACCGCCTGCGCGCCGTAGAGGTCGTCGGCGTTGGCGACACCGAAGGGCCCGTCGATGAAGGGTCTCGCCGACTCCACGGCTTGTGCCGTGCCGGCGATGGCTCCCTGAATGACGGGCACGACCGGGAGGTCCGCGGGCCAGGCGCCCCCGATGTGCTCCATCAGCTCGTCTTGGATCTCCTCTCGCACGATGAGGATGACACCGTCGAAGCCGGCGGCGAGGGCGTCCCGGGCGGTGTAGTCCATGAGCGTCTCACCACCCGGGCCCACGGCGACGAGCTGTTTCAAGCCGCCGAAGCGACGACCGTGACCTGCTGCGAGCACGACGAGCTGCATGGCTGAAGCCTACGACCTCCTAACATCTGTGTGGGACGTACCCGAAAGGCGTAACAAGCACGCCGGAAAGGCGAGTCGGTTGATGCAGGACCAAGGGTCGAGCGCGGCGGCGAATCTCCCCGCGAGCGCACCCAGCCCTGTCCCCGTGGACATCTCGAACCGGCCCGCCGGCGAGCCGATCGATGAGCAAGAGCGTGATCGTCGCAGGGAGGCCCTCGATGATCTCCTCGAGCTCATGCGTCCGGCAGTGCAGGCGGACGGGGGTGACCTCGCCGTCGTAGAGGTGGACTACGACGCCGGCGTCGTGGAGGTGCAGCTGCAAGGTGCTTGTGGCTCCTGCGCCATCTCGGCGGTCACCTTGCAAGGAGGCGTGGAGCGCCTCTTGAAAGAGCGCCTGCCGTGGATCACCGAGGTCAAAGGTGGCGTGGACGAGTCGGTGGACCCTTTCGAGAGCGCTGCCATGGGTCGCGGGGGGTACATTCCCCGCTGGTGAGAGCTCAGCTGGCGGCGCGCCACTCTCGTGGCCGCCTGCGCCGCCAGGCCTCGGTGACGGACTCGCTTTGCCAACCTGCGTCGGCGGGATTGAGCGTTACTCCGGGCGGGACGATCTCGTCCAGGCGGTCAAGGGTGGCATCGTCGAGCGTGACTGTCGCACCGGCCAGAAGGTCCGTCAACTGGTCCATCGTTCGCGGCCCGATGATGGCGGCGGTCACGGCCGGATGGGCCACGACGAAGGCGAGCGCCAGGTGCCTGAGCGGAACCCCCGCCTCGCTCGCCACGGCCTCTAGAGCTTGCACGAGGTCCAGTTTCGTCTGGTTGGCGGGAAGGCTCGGGTCGAAGCGTTGCGGGATGCGTGACGCCCGTCCGGAGGTCATGTCGACCTCCTGGCCGTGGCGGTACTTGCCTGTCAGCCAGCCGCCGGCGAGTGGGCTCCAGACGATGACACCCATCCCATACCGTTCGCAGACCGGAAGCACACCTGCCTCGATCCCCCGGGCGAACAGGGAGTAGGGAGGCTGCTCGCAGCGGAAGCGTTCCAAACAGCGCCTTTGTGCCGCCCAGTGCGCCTCGACGATCAGCTCGGCGGGGAAAGTCGAGCACCCAATGGCACGGACCTTGCCCTCTCGGACGAGGTCTGTCAGCACCGACAAGGTTTCTTCGATGTCGGTACGCGGGTCGGGACGGTGGATCTGGTACAGGTCGATCCAGTCGGTCCCGAGCCGCCGCAAGCTCTGTTCCACCTCGTAACGGATCCAGCGGCGAGAATTCCCCGAGCGGTTCTCGCCCGGGCCCATGCGGGCATGGACCTTCGTCGCCAGCACGACGTCATCGCGCCGGCCCTTTAAGGCTTTGCCGACGATCACCTCCGACTCTCCGGCGGAGTACACGTCGGCGGTGTCGATGAAGTTGATCCCGGCATCGAGGGCGGCGTGCACGATGCGCACCCCATCGTCGTGATCCGGGTTGCCCCACTCGCCGAGCATCATGGCGCCGAGGCAGTAGGCGCTCACCTCGATGCCAGTTCCTCCAAGTGTCCGATAGCGCATGGCTGCCAACTTAGGGCGCTAGGACCCCAAGGACACCGCGAAGTAGTCCTCGGTCCCGGTGACGTCGAACCCGCAGCTCAAATACAGCCTTAGAGCGCTGTCGTTGGTGCACGACACCTCAAGGCCGACCCGCCGCATGCCTTCGGCAACCAGATCGCGGGCGAGACCTGAGAGCACCTGTCGGCCGATCCCGCGGCCTTGGAACTGGGGCATGACGGCGAATCCGTAGACGTCGGCCTCCTTGTCGTCGCTATCGACGCGGACAGTTCCGACGAGGTCTTGTCCGCGCTCGATGACGAGGGTGCCGGGAAACCTGCGCGCCAGCGCCTCGGCCTCTTCGGACGCGATCTGAGCGGCGGGGAAGGCGAAGGCCTCGGCGAGACAGGCGATGACGAAGGGCACGTCGGCCGCCTCGGCCCGTCGCACCCGCACAGCAGGGTCGAAGACGAACGGAGCGGGCTCGCGCCGAAGCACCATGCGGTGTTCGGAGTGTTCGACCGTGGCCCCGATCGAACGGGCGAAAGCGGCCCCGGCCTCGTGCAAGCGGTCCACGACCAAGAGGGCCTCTGTCACGCCCCGCCCGGCGGCCTCCTCGATGGCAGCATCGAAAAGCTGCGAGAAGATGCCCTGGCGCCGCGCCGAGGGATGGACCATCCCGCACAGCTCGACCTGCTCGGGGCGGAATCCGTAGATGCCGAGGAAGCCGACCAGGCCGGTGGGCCCGAACCACATGAAGTCGTTGCTCTGGTCGGCGGCCCTTTCTTGCAGCACCCGCCGCTCGAGCTTCAGACGCCCACCATCGACAGCTATGCAGGCCGCGGCGAGCTCGTCGATGCTCTCGAGGTACTCCGGCGCCAGCCCTTTTGCCGCGAAAAGCCGCCCAGGCGGTGATCCGTGCCCGCTCGAGGGGAGAGTCATCCGGGCGAGATTAGCCCGCCTGCTTTGTGAAATGACATGGCACGGGCGAGCACGGGACTTGTTGCGACTCAGTGCGTGGTGCCGATCTGCACGGCTTTGACGATCAGGAGGAGTACGGCGGCGACGAGGTAGATGCGAAGCGTCCACATCGTCATGGTGCGGCTGCGCGACCACACGGGCCGTTCGAGGAGGGCGAGCTGAGGCATGCGCCAGGTCTCGCGCCGTACCTTGTGCTCGTGCGCCGCCGCCCTGGCACGCCGGGCGACGTCAAGGCGCTTTCGCCGCTGGTTGGGCAGGAGGTTGAACACGGCCATGGCGAGGAAGCCGACCACGATCAGCCCGCCGAGGACAAGGCCGATCGAGTCCACGTTCAAGTTAGGGAAGACGGTCGTGGCCATGAGAATCAGCGAGAGGGCGAGCAGCACGGCGACGATGAAGCCGGCCAGCACGTTGAGCCACGGGCGGTTGACCCAAGGACCGAGGACCTCCTTGTCGTTGCAGAGCAGTAGCAAGAAGACCGTCGCGGAGGGGAGCAGGACTCCTGCGAGCGCCTGCACCGAGGTCGTGATGAGCCCCAAGGGCGCCCGGGGGATGAGGACGATGCCTGCGGCGAGGACCACCTGGCCGGTGAACAGGACATAGAACTGCTTTGCGTCGGCGAAGCTGCGGTGCAGCGAGTGTCGGATACCGAACACGTCGCCGAATGCGTAAGAGGTCGAGAGCGTCACGGCCGCTGCTCCGATGATCGAGGCGTTCAACAGCACAAGGGCGAAGAGCGGCCCCGTGCCGTGCCCGAGGACCTGCTCGAGCCCGCGGGCAACCTGCTCGGCGTTGACGAAGTGACCGGCGAATCGGGTGTTTCTAAAGGCGAAGGCCGGTGTCACGACGAGCGCGGTGGCGGCGATCACGACCACGAGCGATCCGATGACCGTGTCTGCGCGTTCATAGTTGATCCAGCGGGGGGTGATCCGCTTGTCGACGATGTTCGACTGCTGGAAGAAAAGCTGCCACGGCGCCACGGTGGTCCCGACGATGGCGATTATCAACAGGACAGCCGTCGAGGTCATCCCGCCCTTTGCGCCCGGGACGAGGAACCCGTGCAGGACAGGGCCCCCGTGGGGGTGGGACAAGATCACGAGCGGGATGGCGAGGAAGTTCACCACGACGAAGATGAACATGAAGCGTTCCCAGCGGCGGAAGCTCCCAGTCGCTGTTATCGCCACGAGCCCGACGGCGGCGAGGGGCACTGAGATGTACGGCGAAATGCCGAAATAGCCGAGGGCGAGACCAACGCCGATGAACTCGGTGACGATGGTGAGGAAGTTCAAGAGGAAGAGGTCGCCGACCGAGAACGCCCCCCAGAACTTGCCGAAGCGCTCGTTGATCAAGCGGGCATGGCCGACTCCGGTCACGGCCCCGAGGCGGACAACCATCTCCTGGTTGACGATGAGAACAGGGATGAGCAGGGGCAGGGTCCAAAGCAGCGTGGTACCGAAGTTCTGACCCGCCTGGGCGTAGGTGGAGACCCCGCCTGCGTCATTGTCGCCCACCATGACGATGAGCCCGGGCCCGATGATCGCGAGCAGGGTGAGGAGCTTTTTCCCCCAGGACCGCCGGGCAGCCAGATCGTGCTCCCGGATGGTGCCGAAGGCACCTTGGATGTCACCGAGGTGGGCGCTGTCCAAAGCCGCGCTGGGCGCGCGAACACCGCCCTCGGGCCCGTTCTCGTCGTCGCCTGGGAGCAGGTTTTCGACCATGGTGACCTCTCGCGCCGTCATTGGCGTAGTGAGCGTGCGTGGGCGTGACTAGTTGCGCACGCACACCAGAGGTCAGGCAGGCCTCAGCGGAGCAATCGCCCCTCTTCGGCGGCGCGCGCGTGGGATTGGTCGGGTAACCAACCGTCGGTACTCAGGGGTGCTCCGTTTCCTGACCCATTGTCAACCTGCCTTTGAGCGGGTGGCGCCGGCGGGAACCGGCTTCATTCCGGCATGGGCCGGGTGGCACCTCGCTCACCGTCTCCGGACAAGGCGTGGCTGCTTACGGGCATAATCCTAGTCGCTCGAGCTCGGGGCCGGTCCACTTAGGGGCGGGGCGCGCACTTCGCGCGAAGAGAGGGAAGGCGACGTCTACTCGTCGGCCGCGGTCATTCCGAAGTCACGCCGCCATCCCGTCGGGAGGAGGAGCTCGAGCACGTCGTCCACGGTCACGACGCCGATCATCTTGTGCTCCTCGTCGATCACCGGTGCCGCGGCGAGATTGAAGTCCGACATCTTCCGGACGATGGCGTGCAGGTCGGCGTCTGCCCTCACCGCTGCCGGGTCGAGGTCGGCTACCTCGCCGATGCGCGCCGCCGAGGGGCTTTTTAGGAGCCGCACCACCGAGGCCGTGCCGGTGAGGACGCCCTCCTCGTCGGTCGTGTAGATGGTCCCGAGGGCCTCCGGGGCAACCGGGCTGCGACGGATCTCCTCGAGCGCTTCTGAGACCAGGGTGTCGGCGGGCAGGGAGAGGAACTCCGGGCTCATAAGGCCACCCGCGGTCTCCGGGTTGTAGCTGAGCAGAGCACGGACCTTTGCCTGGTCCGGCTGGGGGAGCGACTCGAGGACCGAGAGGCGCCGCTCTTGGTCGAGATCGGCGATCAGGTCGGCTGCGTCGTCAGGGGCCATCGTCGCGAGCAGCCGGGCCGCCTCCTTGTCCGAACGAGTGCTCAAGAACTCGAGCTGGTGTTCGGTGTCGAGCTCCTCGAAGACGTCCGCCTCGAGCTCGAGGTCTTGTCCCACGGCGTTGATGATCTCCTCGCCCTCCTCGTGCGAGGCGGCCTCGACGAGATCGGCTATCTGGGCGGGGTGAAGACGGGCGAGCTTGCGGTAGGGGATCCGGAGCATGGCGGAGGGCACGTGGGCGACGAAGGGCTGGATGCTCTCCCAGTCGACAATTGCCTTGGCCGGAATGCGCTGGGCGAGCTTGCGGGGTAAGAGCCTGCGCAGCACGGGGCGGCTCGTCGGGTCGACCCCGATGACCTCCAAAGTGCCGTCCACGAACGCCAGCTCGATCTCGTTTGCGCGGATGAGCCGTGCCCCGACGATGTTGATCAGGTGTCTCGCCGACAGGTCCTGGGCGAGTAAAAGCTCGCCGGGACGTCTCTCGAATCGGGCCAGATTGAGCGTCTCGCCCTGTAGCTGGACGCTACTCGGACCAACGGTGCCGATCAGCGACATGGGCACGAATAGCTCCCGGCGGCCGATCGTGGCGACGACGCCGCTTACGGGGGGATGCGCCTGCTCGCCGGGTCGCGCGATCAGGTCCTCGACACGGCCAATACGTCCTCCATCGCTGCCGAGCAGCGGGCTGCGGACGATGCCGGAAAGGTGAACTATGTCGGCTGCCATCAGGAGAAGGCCCAGCGCGATCGGCACACGGCGATCGGCACGACTCCATAGTAGTGAAGACTCCGCCTGGCTGGAAGGGCCTTGCACAGCTTCTCGACCCTCGCGGTCGCTTGCTTATCGGAGCTGTGCGGGAGAGGCTAGACGGCTATGCCAGAGCCGAACGGGCCTCGCTGCCTGCGCATTGCCTTCCTCCTCTACCGGGGCAATCCGCGTTGTGGCGGACAGGGCGTCTATACCCGTCACCTGACGCGCGAGCTCGCCGCGCTCGGCCACTTGGTGACGGTCTTCTCGGGTCCGCCCTACCCCGAGCTCGAGGACCCGGTTGAACTCGTCAAGGTCGCAAGCCTGGACCTGTACCGGGAACCGGACCCGTTCCGCGTCCCGAAACTGCGCGAGTTCACCTCGCCGACCGACGTCCTGGAGTTCGCCCTCATGTGCTCGGCGGGCTTTCCCGAGCCGCTCACCTTCAGTTTGAGGGCGCGGCGTCTGCTCGCCGGTCGCCGTGGCGATTTCGACCTCGTGCACGACAACCAGTGCCTCGGACGGGGCATCGCCGGCTTGATGAGGGACGGCTGGCCGGTGCTGGCGACGATCCACCATCCCATCACCGTGGACCGCGAGCTCGACATGGCCCACGCCGAGGGCTGGCGACGGCGCCTCACGCTCAGGCGCTGGTACGGCTTTGTCGGCATGCAGGCGCAAGTGGCGCGTCAGGTTCGTCGCGTCGTGACCGTCTCGGAGTCGTCGCGGCGCGACATTGCCGACCAGCTCGGCGTCGAGCCGGGACGCATCGCGGTGGTGCCTGTCGGCGTCGACAGCTCGGTTTTCCGGCCCGTGCCGGCCGTAAGGCACGTGCCCGGCCGGATCATGACGACGGCCAGCTCCGACGTCCCCATGAAGGGGCTTCACCCGCTGCTCGAAGCGCTCGCCAAGGTGCGCACCGAGCGCGAGGAGGCCCATCTCGTGGTGATCGGCCGGTTGCGGGAGGGGAGCACGATCCCGGCCGCTTTGGACCGGCTGGGCCTGAGCTCGGCGGTGCGATTCGTGTCCGGGGTGAGCGACGAGGAGATCGTGGAGCTTTATGGGGAGGCCGAGCTCGCCGTCGTGCCCTCGCTGTATGAGGGGTTCTCCCTGCCGGCGATCGAGGCGATGGCCTGCGGAGTCCCGCTCATAGCGACCACCGGCGGCGCCCTGCCCGAAGTCGCCGGCACGAGCGGCGTCTCGGCATTGTTGGTGCCACCGGACGATCCCGGCGCCCTGGCCCAGGCCATCGTGACGGCGTTCTCGGACGAGTCGCTGCGAGCGCGTCTCGCTCTCGCCGGGCGCCGGCGTGTCGCCGAGCGCTTCACCTGGCCGGTAACGGCCCGGGCCACAGCAGAGCAGTACTTCGAGCTTCTCGCGTGCTGACCGTCGACTTCGGCCGCCTCGGCCTGCGCCCAGGCGAGCGCGTCCTCGACCTTGGCTGTGGCGCGGGCCGGCACGCCTTTGAGTGCCTGCGGCGCGGTGGCGTTGTGGTCGCCCTTGACCACGACCCCGTCGAGCTCAAGGGCGTGAGGGGCCTGATGGCGGCCATGGTCGAGGCCGGGGAGGTCCCACAAACCGGGGCGGGACTTGCGCTGAGGGCCGACGCGCTCCGGCTCCCGTTTCCCGACGGGGCTTTCGACAAGGTGATCTGTGCAGAGGTGCTCGAGCATCTGGCGGACGACACCGCAGCGATGGCTGAGCTCGCCCGGGTGCTGCGACCGGGCGGTGTGCTCGCGGTCAGCGTGCCCCGCTACGGGCCAGAGCTCGTCAATTGGGCGCTCTCGGAGCGTTACCACTGCGTGCCGGGCGGCCACGTGCGTATCTACCGCCGCCGCCAGCTCGTCGAGCGGTTCGCCGATGTCGGGCTCACGCTCGTCTCGAGCCATCACGCTCACGCCCTGCACAGCCCGTACTGGTGGCTGCGGTGCCTGGTCGGGGTTGACAACGACAGCTGCCCGGCCGTGCGCGGTTACCACCGGCTCCTCGTGTGGGACATAACGGCCCACACGCCTTTCACACGGGTCCCAGACCAGGTCTTGAACCCGGTACTGGGCAAGAGCCTCGTCGCCTATTTGGGGCACGCCGGGCGATGATCACTTCCCCGGGCCGCCTCGTCGACGACTCGATCACAAGCACCGTCGAGTGGATCTGCGCCGTGCAACTGGAAAACGGCATGATCCCGTGGTTCGCGGGCGGCCACGGCGACCCGTGGAACCACGTCGAGGCGGCGATGGCGATGAGTGTCGGCGGCGCCCTCGAACCCGCCGAGCGCGCCTTTGCATGGCTGCGGGCGACCCAGCGCAGTGACGGCGCCTGGCACACCTATTACCTGGCCAACGGCGAGGTCGAAGAACCACGCCTCGACACCAACGTCTCTGCCTACGTGGCGACGGGGGTCTGGCACCACTTCTTGGTGACGGGGGAAACAGGTTTCTTGGAGGAGTTCTGGCCCGTGGTCGAGCGCGCCATCGGCTTCGTTCTTTCGTGGCAGCAGCCCGGCGGGGAGCTTTCCTGGTCGGTCGACCCGGACGGGACCCCTGGGCGCTTCGGGCTGCTGGCGGGATCCTCCTCCGCCTATTTCAGCCTCCGTTGCGCAATTGCCTGTGCTTTCGAGCTCGGCCTCGAGCGCCCCGGGTGGGAGCTCGCCGCCGGCCGCCTGCGCCATGCCGTCGCCCTCGGCTCGGGCGGCTTCGCCCGAAAGGACGAGTTCGCCATGGACTGGTACTACCCGGTGCTCGTGGGCGCTCTCGAGCCCGAGCCGGCCTCCGAGCGCATCGCAAGGCGGTGGGCAGAGTTCGTCATCGCAGAGCGCGGGGTGCGCTGCGTATCGCACCGGCCTTGGGTGACGGCGGCCGAGACGGCGGAGTGCGCCATGGCGCTCGCCTCCATCGGACGTCATGAAGAGGCGTCAGCCCTGCTCAGATGGGCGCGTCGGCACCGCTGCCCGGACGGCTCGTACTTGACCGGCCTCGTGTTCCCACACGATGCCAGTTACCCCTCCGACGAGTGCTCGAGCTACACGGCCGCCGCCGTGGTCCTTGCCGAGGACGCCCTCTACAACCTGAGCCCGGCTGCTCAGCTGTTCGTCGGCGGACCGCTTCCTTTTGGCTTCGACCTCGACTCGCCGCAAACGCCTGCCAGCCGCCGGAGCACGCGCAGGCTCCCCTTGCCCGCCGAGGCCTCCTCCGCGAACTCGCCCGAGGTGAGCGCCCGGCGGTAGATCTCATATGGCGGTCGCCCGCCTTGTCGGGGGTCAAAGAACACATCGTGTATGGCGAGCCAGCCACCTTCGATGACGCGCGGTGCCCAGCCGAGGAAGTCGGCCCAGGCGGGTGCCGCGCCGTGGCCACCGTCGATGAACACCAGTCCTGCGGCGAGGTGGAGCTGGGCTGCGACCGCCGCCGAGTCGCCGACGACGGCGACAGCGAGGTCCTCCGCCCCGGCGGATTCGACCGCCCTTCTCCAAAACGGCAAGGTGTCGATCCGGCCGGTGGCGACATCGACGAGGGTTTCGTCGTGGTGCTCCCATCCGGGCTGGTTCTCCTCCGAGCCGCGGTGGTGGTCGACGCTGAACAAAAGAGCCGGCGCTGCTCCCGAGCGGAGCGCCCGGGCGATGCCCGAGGCCAGGTAGAGCGTCGAGCGCCCGCAATAGGCGCCGATCTCGACGATCGGGGAGAGACCCGCCCTCACGGCCCGCTCCGCAAGCTCGGCGAGGGCAAGGCCCTCCTCGTCGGGCATGAAGCCCTTCGCCGCCCGGGCGGCGGCCAGCAACCGCTCCGGCCTCGAAGAAGGGCTCACAAGCCTCGCGCCTCGTCAGTCAGCTCGTGGCGAGCGAGACGAGCGAATAGATGCCAAAGCCCATAAGGGCCAGCCCCGAGAGACGCCGCACGACGCCAAGGGGCACCCAGCGCGTGATCGTGCGGCCTGCCATGACCCCGACAACTGACACAAGCGCGAAGCCGGCCGCCGCGCCGGCGAACACGGACAGCTTGTCGCGGTAGTGCGCCTCCAGATTGGCAATGAGCACCTGGGTGATGTCGCCGAACTCGGCCACGGCGACGACCCCAAAGGTGATGGCAGCGACGCGCCAAAAGCTCGGGCTGGCCCCTTCGAGCGACTTGTCCTCCCTCTCGGCTAGAAGATCGGCCCGCTCCTTTTCAGCCCGCTCACTTGTCGCCAGCAAGTACACGGCGCCGCCCAGGAACAACACCGCCACGACCGATCTCACCGCCACCTTGGGGAGAAGGGCCAAGAGCCCTCCGGCCACCACAGCGATGCCGGCTTGAAGCACGAGAGCGGAGACGGCGCCCGACCAGACGGGCAGAGCGCGGTGACGCGACGAGAGGACCAGGCACGAGATGAAGGTCTTGTCAGGCAGCTCCGCCGGTATGACGAGAGCGAACGTCGTCGCCGCCACGGCGAGGTTCACGGGCGCCCTCGAAGCTCACGCCTTGGCGAGCAGGGAGCCCAGGTGCGGTCGTTGCTCGAGCACGAAGCGGACGTTAACCCCGAGACGCTCGATGCTCTGGTCCACGGGCCGCTGCTGGCCGCCCAGGCTGTGCGTCGCCAAAAAGGCCATGACCTCGCGTGAGATCCGAGGTGTGCCGTCGCGCTCCAGCTGGCAAAGACGCGAGACCTCGACCATCCTCGGGATCGAGTTCTCGGGGTACATCTCCAAGAGCTTGTCCCAGTGAGCCGTGACGAAACCCCAGGTCTTGGGACCGACGACGCGGTTCATGAGGAGCTTGCGCAAGAGGTAGGGGGCGTCCTGGGTCCTGATCTCGCTAAGGCACAGCTCACAGGTCTCGGCCGCCAGATCGAGGTTGCGGACGCGGCTCAGGGCGTCCAGGTAGCGCTGCTCCTCCATCGGGTCGGCAGGAGTGCGGAAATGGTCGAGCAGAGTCTCGTACTCGTTGCGGTCCGCCGTCGTTGCCACGACGTGAAGCACGGCCCAGGCGGTGTCCACGTCGAGGGGGACCCCTTTGTCCATGGCGAGGAACCGCTCACGGCTCTCGGCCCTCACGCCGGGGTCGGCGCCAAGGGTGCCCAGGGCGGCGATGAGAATGCCGCGGCGCCGGGGCGCCTCGCTGTCGTCGTCGGCACGGGCGTCCCAACCGAGTCGTTCGAGCTCAGGGCCGAGCAACGACCGGACGAACGACTCGAGGGCGGCGCGGTAGTCATCGGCGACGGCGAAGTCCAAAAGGCCGAGCGCTCCAGTGACCATCGCCCACACGCTCGGGTCGGGCTCGCCTTTGAGACGACGCACGAGGGTGAGGAACTGCTCGAGCGGCGTTAAGCCGGCGAGGGCGCAGGCCCAGGTGTCAGCCACGAGCTTGAACCGCTCGAGCGGCACGAGACGACCGAGGCCGGCCAGGATGTCATCGAGGAGCGGGTCGTCGTAGCGAAGCCGGTAGACACCGCTGCCGCCGACGTTGACAACGAGCATCCCGTGGCCCGCCGGGACATGGATGGGCTGCTCACGCAGCAGCTCGTAGTGGCACTCGGTGCCCGCTTGTGCCTCGGCCGGCCGCCTTTCGATGGCAACCGGCACGAGCCAGCTGGATCCGATCGCACTCGGCTCGGTGGCGGCGGGCCTGTCCTCCTCAGGCAGGTACGAGAAGGGCTCCTGGGTGAGCACGACCTCGGGGCCCTGCGACATCGCCGTCACCAGGGGATGGCCGCCTTGGCGGATCCATGAGTCCATGAGCTCCCGGATGGGCTTGCCTTCGGCTGCCTCCTCGATGGCGTCCCACAGGTCGGTCGTCTCGGTGTTGCCGTAGCGGTGGGCGGCCAGGTATCGGCGCACGCCGTCACGGAAGCGCTCAGTTCCGAGGTACTGCTCGAGCATACGGAGAAGGCTGGCTCCCTTTTCGTAGGTGAGGGCGTCGAACATTGCCTCGACCTCTGCCGGGGTGCGGGCCGGGAACTCTATCGAGCGCGTCGTGTGGAGCCCGTCGAGGGAGAGAGCCATCTCACGGTCACGGCCGAAGCTCACCCAGCACCGGTACTCGGGCTTGAAGTCGTCCAGGCAGCAAAGAGACATGTAGGTGGCGAAGGCCTCGTTCAGCCACACGCCGTTCCACCAGCTCATCGTCACGAGGTCGCCGAACCACATGTGGGCGATCTCGTGCTCGATGACCGTCGCGATGCTCTCTAGCTCGTCGCGTGACGAGTTGGCGGGATCGACGAGGAGCGCCACCTCGCGAAAGGTCACGCAGCCGAGGTTCTCCATGGCGCCGAAGGAGAAGTCGGGGATGGCGACGAGGTCGAGCTTGTCGCCCGGGTAGGGCTGGTCGAAGTACTCGGTGTAGTAGCGCAGAGCGTGCGCCCCGGTCTCGAGGGCGAAGTTCGTGAGCCGGCCCTTGCCCGGTGTGTGCACGACGCGGAGCAAGGTCCCGTCCACCTCCACGGCCTCGCTGGCTTCGAGCGGACCGACGACGAAGGCCACGAGATAGGTCGACATCGGGATGGTGTCAGCGAACACGAGGCGGCGCTTGCCGCCCGGCAACTCGCTCGATGACACCTCAGCGGCGTTCGAGATCGCCAGCAGGGCGGCGTCCACCTCGAGGGTGATGGAGAACACAGCCTTGCGGTCCGGCTCGTCCCAGCAGGGAAAGGCGCGCCTGGCATCGGTCGATTGGCACTGGGTAGTCGCGATGACGTGTTCGTTGCCCTGCTCGTCGCGAAAGGTGCTCCGGTAAAAGCCACGGAGCTTGTCGTTGAGCACACCCGCGAAATCGCACTCCAGCACGCAAGGGCCGGGCAGAACCTGGCGGGGTGCTGTGAAAGTGATCCGCTCCAGCTCCTCGTCGAAGGATATGGCGAGCTCTACCGTTCGGGGCGATCCACCCGGCCAGCTCAACGTGGCGGCCGAGACCTCGAGCTCAGCGGCGTTGCACACGATCGTGCTCGTCGGCGCCGTCACCTCGAGCTCGACCCGCTCATGGCCGAGAAACCTCGCCGTGGAAAGGTCGGGCGCGATGGTGAGCTGGTAGCGAGTCGGTACGACGTCGCGGGAGAGCCGGAAGTCTGTCTCGTCCTTGTTCGGGGTCACGAACACTCGAGATTAGTCGTCCAGGGCGTTGTACCCGCTACGGTCGTGGTTCGTGCCGGATGAAGGATCATTTCCTGTCGCGCCGCGTCGGCCTGGCGAGCCGCCCGGCACAACGACGACCGAGGTTGTGTGCATCGGCCACGCCATCGTCGACCGGCTAGCCCATGTCGAGGCGGCCACAGTCGAGGCTTCGGGCGTCGAGCCCGAATCGATGACCCTTGTCGACGGCGAGCAGATAGCAAGGATCGTGAAACTCGTCGGTGGCTGGGTCCAAGTAGCCGGTGGATCGGCCGCCAATACCGCTGTCGGCCTCGCTTCTTTGGGCAGTAGCGTGACTTTTGTCGGCTCGGTGGGCTCCGACGCGCTCGGGGCGCGCTATGAGGGCGACCTCGGTGCGGTTGGCGTGCGCTGTGTGCTCGGCCGGGGCAAGGCCGGCCTGCCCACCGGTCAGTGCCTGGTGCTCGTCACGGCGGACTCGCTACGCACGATGGCGACGAACCTCGGCGCTGGGGTCGTCATCGACCTCGAGGCGGTCGAGCGTGCCGGGGTGGCGACGGCCGCAGCGGTGTACATCGAGGGTTACCTGCTCGACTCGCCCGGGACCTTGGCGGCCATGGAACGCCTGATCGAGCTTGCGAAGGCGGCCGGCGGGCTGGTGGCCCTGAGCCTGTCGGACCCGTTCCTCGTCGAGCGCCACGCCGAAGCCCTGAACGAGCTCGTCGCAGGAAAAGTGGACGTGCTGTTCGCCAACGAGGAGGAGGCACGCCGCTTCACGGGGGCAGGCGACCTGTGCGGGGCGCTTGCAGCCCTCGAGCAAACCGGCCTTCTCGCCGCGGTGACGCTCGGGCCGAAAGGTGCCGTGCTTTTGAACGGCAAGGAGCGCGCCAGCGTCGAGGCCTGGTCCGTCGGCCCGGTGGACGACACGACGGGCGCAGGTGACCTGTTCGCGGCCGGCGTTCTGCACGGCATCGTCCGGGGGGCGCCCCTCGAGGTCGCGGGGCGTCTCGGAGCTCTTGCCGCCGCCGAGGTCGTCTCCCATCTCGGCGCGCAGCCTGAGGTCTCCCTGCACGCTCTGGCGGCCGAAGCCGGTCTGGGCGGTCCCTTCTAGGCGGCAAACTTTGAGGGCGGGGCTCGTCTTTTGGCAAGGCGGGTCAGACCCGGTCGCTGTCCTCGTCAGGGGGCAGGAAGGCCAAAGGGAGATCGGCCAGGCGGACGAGGGCGGAGGCGACCCAACGGGCCAGGCCTGCGACCTGGCCGTCGAGCTTGGTCGGATCGTCCAAGACAGGCTCCTCGAGCTTGATGCTTCCCTGGTAGGCGATCTCGATGGCGCAGGCGGGCGTATCAGAGGAAGGTTCGTAGAGCTGTTCGATCATCGGCCCGGATTGCTCAAGGCGCTCTGAGCCGAACTCGGGCGCCTCACCTGCAAGGGCCGAGAGCACGACGGCGGGGTCGGGCAGCTGAGCGAGACGCTGCACGCGAAGGGCGATCTCGACGACGAGCTCGGGTGGCTCGGCGGGGGGCTCGCCGATCGACCATGACCTGTAGGCGCTCTGGCTCCAGGTCGGCCAGTCCAGACTGAGGTCGGCCCTGACCCGGGGCGGGCTGTCCTCTCCCGGCAGGCTGTAGGAGGTCTCAAAGGCGACGTCCCCGAGGAAGACGTCGATCTGGAAGCGCTCTTCGACGGCCTGCTGTTCCAACAGGGCGCCCTCGAACGCCTCGCGGAGGGCCGCGATCACGTCTAGGAGAATGTGATCGATCATGGCCAGGCGAGGCTACCCGCCTGCCGGGCGTGAGGAGTATTCAGCTGGTAGACAGCTCTCGTGCACGACAATCCCTGGCTCGAACGGCGCGTGATCGCCTTTGCTCACCAGGGGGGAGCGAAAGAGGCTCCTTCCAGCACCTTGTACGCCATCCGGCGAGCCCTCGAGCACGGCGCCACCGGGATCGAGCTCGACGTCCACGCCACGAGGGACCGCCACCTCGTCGTCTGCCACGACCCGACGCTCGACCGTACGACCGACGCTACAGGCGAGATCGCCGACGCCGCCTTGGAGGACCTGCGCCAGCTCGACAACGCCTATTGGTTCTGCCCGGGAAGCGACGCGGTCCGAGGTCGCCCGGCCGAGGAGTACGTGCTGAGGGGCAAGGCGCCCCATGATCGGGACCTCGGCGTCGCCACCTTGGCGGAGGTGCTGGAGGCTTTTCCCGGCGTCGTGCTCAACCTCGACATCAAGCGGACCGCCCCGGCCGTCCTTGGCTACGAGGAGCTCCTCGCCCGAGAGCTGCAAGAGCACGAGCGGAGCGACGACGTCATCGTCGCCTCCTTCTCGGACTCGGCGACTGCGGCATTTGCCAGCTGGGCGCCGGGGATCGGTCTCGCGGCCGGTACGGCTGCCACGACAGAGTTCTACCGCAGGCTGCGCGCGGGCCTGCCGCCGCCCGATGACATCGGGCGCTACGTCGCCCTGCAACCCCCGGCGCGATGGGGCCAGATCGAGGTCGTGGACGAAAGCTTCGTCGAGACCGCCCACGCCTACGGGCTGGCCGTCCACGTGTGGACAGTTGACGACACCTCGGAGATGGACGAGCTCGTCGGCCTCGGCGTCGACGGGATCATCTCTGACAAGCCGAGTGTGCTGGCGGCCGAGCTTGACCGCCTGCAAGTGAATTGGAGACTGTGAGGGTCAGCCGCGACCGCAGTTCGGCTTCTTGCCGTGGTTTGCCTTCTTCTTCTTGCGCAGCTTGCGCTTCACAGTTCGCTTGGACACAAGCGGGACAGTGTAGTGGCTCCCACGCTGGCGTTTTTTTGCCACACCGGAGTGGACGTTCGGTAGCGTTGGGCTGAGTTCAAGGTTCGGGGCGCTATAGGGACTGGTCACATGGCATGGCTGTTGCGTGACGGCGAGGTGCTCGCGAGCGTCGAGGTCGCCTCGTCGCTCATGGCCAGATCGCGGGGCCTGTTGGGCAAAAAGAGCTTGGAAGGGGCCTTGCTGTTGGGCCACACGCGCTCTGTGCACACAGTCGGGATGCGTTTTGCCATCGACGTTGCCTTTTTGACAGACGACCTGCGCGTGATCGCCACCAGGACCCTCGGGCGCAACAGGATCGCCCTTCCCCGCAGGGGCGGCCGGTGCGTGCTCGAGGCCGAAGCGGGCGCCTTCGCGAGGTGGCAGCTCGTCGCGGGTGACCAGCTGGAGATCAAAGGGTGACGGCGGCGAAACAGAAACCTGCCACCCCGCCCAGTGTCGCCCCGGCCGGCGACGGCGAGCTTGTCGTCATCGCAACGCCCATCGGCAATGTCGAAGACCTCTCCCCGCGGGCCGCGGCGAGGATCCAAGAGGCCGACGTCGTTTGCTGCGAGGACACCCGTCACACAGGCCAGATGCTCGCCCGACTGGGTCTGCGGGCGACCCGGCTGCTCTCCGTGCACGCCCACAACGAGCGTGCGCGCGTGCCCGAGGTGCTCGAGCTACTCGACAAGGGTGCCCAGGTCGCCCTCGTGAGCGACGCCGGCACGCCCACCATCTCCGACCCGGGCGAGGCACTGATCTCGGCGGCGATCGCCTCTGGCCACAAGGTCACCGCCGTACCGGGACCTTCGGCGGCACTGACTGCCCTCGTGGTCGCAGGGCTCGGGACGGCGCGCTGGCGCTTCGAAGGTTTCCTTCCGAGACGGGGCCCCGCCCGCGCCACGCGTCTCGGTGAGATCGCGGCGGCTTCTCACCCGAGCGTCGTCTACGAGGCGCCGCAACGGGTCGCCTCCACGTTGGCGGATCTCGCTCAGGCCTGCGGGGGGGAGCGAAAGGTGGCGGTCTGCCGGGAGCTCAC
>Ga0187867_10000917_pt1 | contig 25909 bp, 27 predicted proteins | sample June2016WEW_13_1_FD_132976 | JGI IMG/M metagenome (GOLD analysis project Ga0187867, IMG submission 132976) | Peatland microbial communities from SPRUCE experiment site at the Marcell Experimental Forest, Minnesota, USA - June2016WEW_13_10 | ecosystem: Environmental > Terrestrial > Soil >... | reverse complement strand
TGCTTCTTCTGCTCCTCGGTGCCGAAATACAGGATGGGCAGCGAGCCGATGCCGACGTGTGCGCCGTACCATCCGGCGAAGGAGCCATCGCCGGCCATGTGTTCGACAGCCACCATCGCCGATGCCATGTCGAGTTCCATGCCGCCGTACTGCTCGGGGATAGTGATGCCGGTGAGTCCCAACTCGGCGGCTTTGAGCAGGCATGCCCTGGCAACGCCGGGTTCATGGTGTTGAATGGCATCCACGTTGGGGCCGACTTCCTTGGCCCAGAATTCGTCCACCGTGCGGGCGATGGCGAGGTGTTCCGGAGTGAGATCCTCCGGGGTGAAGATTTCGTTGGGCAGGCGCTCTTCGATCAGGAATGCGCCGCCTTGGGTTTTAGGTAATGAGATCGTTGCCGTTGCCGTTGCCATATTAAGCTCCTGTAAAAAGGACAGGCCGGGAGGCCTATCCTACATTAATTCGAAGATACCAGCGGCGCCCTGGCCGCCGCCCACACACATGGTAACCATGCCGTACGTCAGGTTACGGCGGGCCATCTCGCGCAGAATGGTCGCGGTCAGTTTGGCGCCAGTGCATCCCAAGGGATGGCCGAGGGCGATGGCGCCGCCATTTACGTTGACTTTTTCCGGATCGAGGCCGGCTTCCTTCATGACGGCCAGCGCCTGCACGCCGAAGGCTTCATTCAGTTCGATCACGCCAATGTCATCCAGCGTCAGGCCGGCGATTTTGAGGGCTTTGGGAATCGCGACTACGGGTCCGATGCCCATAATCTCCGGAGGCACGCCGCCGGCGGAGAAACTGACGAAGCGCGCCATGGGTTTCAGGCCCAGCTCGCGGGCCTTGCGGTCCGACATGACGATGGCAGCCGCCGCGCCGTCGCTGGTCTGGGAAGAGTTGCCCGCGGTGACCGTGCCGTTCGCGTGGAAGACCGGCTTGAGCTTGGCGAGCGCTTCGGGGGTGGTGTCCGCGCGCGGACATTCATCCTTGGCGAAAACCGTTTTGGTGACTTTGGGTTTCCGGCCGTTGGGACTGACCCACTCGATTTCGAAGGGCACAATCTCGTCGTCGAACTTGCCTTCGGCTTGCGCGCGCAGGGCTTTCTGGTGACTGCGGTAGGAGAAGGCGTCGGCCTCCTCGCGCGATACATTGTATTTGCGCTGTACGCACTCGGCGGTGAGACCCATGTTCATGTAGATAGCCGGGCGATGATCGACGAACCAGGGGCTGGGGGCGACTTTGTGTCCGCCACGCGGCATCATGCTCATGGTTTCCGCGCCGCCGGCGATGACGATATCCGCGCCCCCGGAACGGATGCGCTCGGCGGCCATGGCGATGGCTTGCAGGCCAGAACTGCAGAAGCGGTTGATGGTCACGCCGGTGACAGTATCGGGAAGGCCGGCGCGGAGGGCCACGCAGCGAGCCATGTTATTGCCCGACTCGGCTTCCGGCATGGCGCATCCGAGGACGATGTCTTCGATCTCGTCCTTGGGCACCTGCGGATGCTTCTCCAAAAGGCGGCTGATGACCGCGCCGGCGAGATCGTCCGGACGCGAGGTACGCAGCGCGCCGCGCGGCGCTTTGCCGACGGCGGTGCGGAGACAATCGACGATTACGGCTTCTTGCATGGGGTCTAATTCCTCAATGGCTTTCCGGTCTTCAGCATGTGCTGCATGCGCTCCTGCGTTTTGCGCTGGCCGCACAGGCTCAGGAAGGCTTCCCTCTCCAGGTCGAGCAGGTATTGTTCGGTTACCGTCTGACGGCCGGTCAGGGGTCCGCCGCTCAATACATATGCCAGTTTCTCTCCTACTACGGTATCGTAATCCGAGATGTAATTGGCTTGCCTCGCCAGATAGATGCCGGTCTTGAGCAACGCGAGATCTTCGGCACCGCCCACTTCCACATCGGTGCGCGGGACGGAGGGGACATAGCCGGGCGCGATGGCCAGCGCCAGCGCCTTGGCATCGTCGATGAGGCGTTCCGGATTCATGGAGATCTGGTCCTGCGGGCGCAGCAGGCCGAAGCTGCGGGCCTCCACGGCGCTGGTGGCGACCTTGGCGTACGCGATCAGTTCGAAAGCTTTTTGTGCGCTGCCGAAGCGCAGCAACATTTCCTTGGTGCCGCCCGCGCCGGGAATGACGCCGACACCGACTTCGACCAGGCCCATGTAGGTCTCGGCCGAGGCTTGCACGCGCGCCGAATGGATGGCGATTTCGCATCCGCCGCCCAAGGTCATCCCAAACGGCGCGGATACTACTGGCTTAGGCGCATACTTGATCAGCATGGTGGCTTGCTGGAAGCGATTGATGGCGGCTTCCAACTCTTCCCACTCTTCTTCCTGCGCGGCCAGCAGCACCAGCATCAGGTTGGCGCCGACGCTGAAATTCTCGCCCTGGTTGGCGACGATCATGGCTTCGAAGTTCTTGCTGGTCTCTTCGACGCCCGCGCGGATGAGCGAGATCTGGTCGTCGCCGAGCGAGTTCATCTTGCTGTGGAACTCCAGGCAAAGCACACCGTCGCCGAGGTCGATCAACGATGCGCCGCCATTCTTCTTCACCACACCGTGCGCGTGCTTGACGTCCTTGAGCACCGTAATGCCGGGACGGTCTTCGAGCCACTTATAAGAATTGGCGCTGAAGTCGAAGTATTCGTGGTGCGGGCGGCGGTCGTGATCGGGCGCCTCATAGAAACGGTTCGCGCCCGTACAGAGCATCTTCTCCACGTTCTCCGGAATCTGGCGCTGCTCCTGGCGCATGCGCGCGACCGTTTCCGGGACGCCCAGCGCGTCCCAAAGCTCGAAGGGGCCGAGCGAGTTGGCGTAACCCCAGCGCATGGCGCGGTCGATCTCGACGACGCGATCGGAGATCTCCGGCACCATGCTGGCCGAGTACAACACCAGGTCGCTGAAGAGCCGCCAGAGAAACGTGCCGGCGCGATCGTTCAAGGCCATCAGCGCACGCAGGCGCTGCGGCAGATCTTCGATGTTGCGCACGCCTTCGACGGAAGCGAAACGCGCCTTCTTGGACGGCTGGTACTCGAGCGTATTTAAATCCAAAGCCAGAATTTCCTTCTTGTCGCCCTTGCCGATGCGTTTGTAGAAGCCCTGGCCGGTTTTGTCGCCCAGCCATCCGCGCTCTATCATCTGGGCGAAGAAGGGCGGCAGCACGAAGCGTTCCCGCCAGGGATCGCCGGGCACCAGGTCGTAGAGATTCTTGGTGACATGCGCCCAGACATCCAGGCCCACGATATCGAGGAGACGATAGCTGGCGCTCTTGGGCAATCCGATGAGCGGACCGGTGAGCGCGTCAACTTCCTCGATGGTGAAACCCATCTCGACGGTCAGGTTCTGCACCGTGCCGCCGAGGAAGCTGCCGATACGGTTGGCGATGAAGTTGGGGGTGTCCTTGCACGGCACCACGCCTTTACCCAGGTGGCGGTCGGAGAACTCGGCGATGTGATCGTGTACCGCGGGGAGCGTCTCGGGGCCGGGAATCATTTCCAGCAGGTGGAGATAGCGCGGCGGGTTGAAGAAGTGCGTTCCCAGAAAATGCTGGCGGAACTCGGTGGGAAATCCTTCAGCGATGCTCTCTAGCGGAATGCCGCTGGTATTGGTGGAGAAGATGGAACCTGGCTTGCGATGTTTCAACACCTTTTCGATCAGAGCGCGTTTGATTTCGAGCTTTTCAGTGACGGCTTCTACGATCCAATCGCAGTTCCGTATTTTGGCGAGGTCGTCTTCGAAGTTACCGGGGGTGACGAGTGACTTGGTTTCAGGTGTAAAGAAAGCGGCGGGCTTTTGTTTCAGTGCTGTTTCCAAACCGCCCAGGGCAGCGGCGCTGCGATTGGCTTGATTGGGAAGAACGATATCGAGCAACAGAGCTGGGATGCCCGCATTGGCGAAATGGGCCGCGATGCGCGATCCCATAGTGCCGGCACCCAGTACAGCTACGTGGCGAATTGGTGTCATCAGTCGGAGTTTAGCGCGAATTGCAGGGAGATGGCTATGGAATTGGTTCTATGTGTAACAGTGCGGAGTTTTTCGTCACTCGATGGGAAGGTCGGGGAGTTGGTCGGCGGGAATTTCGACGATTTTTCCATTCTCCCAGAAGACCATGGGGACGCCGTTTTGGCGGTGCTGCTTGACGGCTCTGCGGTAGGCCCGAGCAACTGCTTCGTCGATGGCCGTACCATCGCGAAAAATTTGCCCGATATCCTTCGATTCCGACTTTTCCGTATTCATGTCCACTCCCTGTTCACATTGTTCCACAAATCCGCGTCAAAGACCACGTCAGCCTGATGCAAAGCGCCGCCTGCGATCAAGCGCCGTTCCGCGTGGATTGAATTGTCGTAGAAGCGCCAGCTTGCAGCCAACGGACGGTAAATGCGAAAGAAGTTCCTCAAGCCGGCATCGTAGCGGCGCCGGATGGTCTCTTCCGGGACGTGGTGGCCGCCCTCCAGGACGCGGCTTCGCACGCGCGCGACGGCCATGTCGGCGGAAGGCAGCCAAAAGAAAACGAGGTGAAATTCATAGCCAGTGTGCGTCAGGGTTTTGATCCATGAGGCGAACGTGCGTCTGGCGAGCGTGGTCTCGAAGGCGACATTGGCTCGTTGCGCGGTGAGGTGATGCAGGCGCTGCAGCATGATTCGCCCGGCATCGAAGGCCACGCTCTCCGGCTGAAACGACGAGAGACCCTTGGCGATGATGTCGGCATTTACGAATTCATCGACGGACAAGGCGCCCACGAGAATGTCCGCGGCCGCGGTAGTTTTGCCTGCGCCGTTGGGGCCGGCGACGATTATGAGGTTGGGACCCGGCGCGCCAGGGGCGGGACTGGGAGTCCCGCGCAGGCTGCGAGCCTGCCCCACCAGAATGCTAGAATGGCGCATATATGTATCGCAGGATTATTTTCCTTACGGCGGCATCGATCTTCGTGGCGGCGGCCGCCGATGTTCACATCATCGAAGAAATCGTCGCCAAAGTAAATAACGACATCATCACGCGCGGCGAACTGACGCGCACCCGCCTCGCTATGGAGACGGAGCTTCGCCAGGAAGGACTGGCGGGCCCCAAGTTGGCACAGGCCGTCCAGGAGAAGGCCGCCGACGCCTTGCGCGACCATATCGACCAACTTCTGCTGGTCCAGAAGGCCAAGGACCTCAACATCAGCGTGGATTCCGAAATCACCAAGCGCCTGGCCGCCCTGCACGTGCAAAGCAAAATAGTCGATGAGGACAAGTTCCACGACTACGTGCGCGAGGCGAGCGGTATGCCCTTCGAAGATTTCAAGCAGGAGATGAAGAACCAGCTCCTGACCCAGCGCGTCCTCAGCGAAGAGGTCAACTCGCATATCGCGATTCCAGAGGCCGAAAAAAGGAAGTATTACGACGAGCACAAGAACGAGTTCGTGCGCGATGAGCAGGTCTTCCTGCGGCAGATCGTGATCTCGACCGAAGGGAAGACGCCGGATCAAGTAGCCGCGGCCGAAAGGAAGGCCAAGGACCTGGTGGCGCGCGCGCGCAAGGGCGAGAAGTTCCAGGACCTGGCGGCCACCAATTCAGACGATTTGGACACGGCCCGCAGCGGCGGTGAATTGCCGGGTTACCGGCGCGACCAGTTGACCAAGGAACTGGCGGACATCGTATTCAAGCAGGCTAAGGGTTATGTCACCGATCCCATTAAGGGACCGAGCGGCTTCGTGATCTTCCAAATCATCGACCGCTACGAAAAAGGATTGGCCACCTACGAAGCGGTGGAAAACGAGATCAACGAGCGCCTGATCATGCCGCAGATGAATACCAAAGTGCGCACCTATCTGACCAAACTGCGCACGGAGGCTTTTCTGGAGATCAAGACCGGCTATGTGGATAGCGGCGCGGCGCCGGGCAAAGACACCACCTGGAAGGACGTGGCGCAGTTGAAGCCGCAAACCGTCACCAAGGAAGAAGTGGCTGCACACCATCGGCGCAAGCGGCTGCTCTTCGCCATCCCGATTCCTGGGACCGGCGACAAGAAGAAGCCGCTGGTCATGCCGGCGCAGCCCGCCACTCCCGTGAGCGCCACCGCGGCCCCGACCCCCGCCTCCACCACTCCACCTGCGCCGGCGCCCTCCAAGCAATAAACGCGCGACGGCTGCCATGAAATCGCCCTATGTAAACGAGCTCAAGCCGGATCAGATCATCACCAGCAGCTTCCTGGTTTGCTCCAAGGAGATCCGGCAGAAGAAGAAGGGCGATCCTTATCTGTCGCTCCAACTCGGCGACCGCACCGGCGAGCTGGATGCCAAGATGTGGGATAACGTGGCCGAAGTGATGGAGACCTTCGCGCGCGACGACTTCGTGAAGGTCAAAGGGCTGATCCAGATCTTCCACAACCGGCCGCAGTTGACTTTGCACACCATCCGCCGCCTGGACGATCGCGAGGTGGAGTTCACCGACTACTTCCCGGCTTCCACGCGCGATCCGGAGGAGATGTGGCGGGAATTGCGCGAGTTTGCCGCGGCGCTATCGAATCCGCACCTGCATAAACTGGTAGCCGCCCTGCTGGACGACCAGGAAATCGCACGGCGCTACCGTGTGGCGCCGGCCGCGAAGCAGATCCATCATGCGTATCTGGGCGGATTGATCGAACACGTGCTATCGCTGTGCCATCTGGCGCGCATGACGGCCAGTCACTACCCCGGGGTCGATGGCGATCTGCTGGTGACCGGCGCCATTGTGCATGACATCGGCAAGATATACGAATTGAGCTACGAGCGCGGCTTCAGTTATAGCGACGAGGGCCAGTTACTCGGCCATATGCTGATCGCGGTGCGCATGATCGGCGAAAAGTTGCAGGACGTACCCGATTTTCCGCAGCGGCTGCGATCGCTGGTGGAGCACATGATCGTCAGCCACCACGGGCAACTGGAATTCGGATCGCCCAAGACGCCGGTATTCCCGGAAGCCATGTTGCTCCACTATTTGGACGACATGGATTCCAAAATGGAGTGCATGCGCCACCTGATTGAGACGGACCGCCAGTTGACCGGCAACTTCACCACCTATAGCCCGACCCTGGAGCGCGTAGTGCTCAAGAAGGACCGCTATCTGGCAGGGCCGGTTCCCGCGCCGGCGAGTGCGCCCGCTAGTCCGCCGGCCAAGCCCATTCCTGCGGCGACGGCGGCACAAACACCCGCAGCAATAGCGGCGCCGGCATCGGCGCCCGCTCCGGCCGCCGGAGTGGCGCCCCGGAACAGCTCCCCGTTCGGCGACAAATTGTTGCAGGCCTTGCAGCCCGCGGAGGGGAAGCGCGAGGGCTGATGCGCAAAGCCGCCACACGCGCCATCCCGCCGCCGCTGGAACTGCTGTGTCTGAATGCGCTCTGGTCGCTGGGGCAAGGCAGTGTAAAGGACGTGCGGCTGTCTATGGCTCCCAGCCGTCCGCTGGCTTACACCACGGTGATGACGGTGCTCGACCGGCTGGCGCGACGGGGGATTGTCACCCGCCGCAAAACCGGCCGCGCGTTTGTGTACGTTCCCGCCGTCTCGCGCGACGCCATGCGGCGGCTGGCGTTGCAGGAGTTCCTGGATTCGTACTTCGAAAGCTCCGAACACCAGCTACTCAACTTCCTGCAGGGCGAGCCAATCGCGCAGCCGGCCGCGCCCGCGGTGCTATGGGCCAACGGCCTGGACCCGGCGCTGTTATAGGTTCGTGCTAGGATGCTTCAAAGGAGGGAACCATGCCCTTTGTCGACACCCGCACCCTGGGTGTTATCGAACGCCTGCCCGGCTGGTTTGGACGCTATTTCCACTCTCCAAGCATGACCTTCGCGCACTACGACTTCAAGCGCGGCGCGTCCATTCACGAACACTTCCATCCACAGGAGGAAGTCTGGGAGGTGATCGAGGGTGAGCTCGAGGTAACCATTGACGGCGCGGATCAAATTGCCCTCCCGGGCGTAGTCGCCATCGTACCGGGTAATGTGCGCCATTCGGTGAAGGCCCTCACCGACGGCCGGGCTATCGTCGTCGACTATCCGCTGCGGCTGGATTCAGGCGTGGCGGCGAATAAGCAAACTGAAACCAGTGGAGCGTGAGAACTGGCCAAGCTAGGAACGAGGGCGGAAGCGATCGGCACTCTTTGCAAGGATCGTGGCTGGGAGGTGATCGCGGGCGTGGAACCCACGAGCCCCAAAATGTCTCCGACGTCGAAAAACTTCTTGCCCGCAGCCAACACGCGTCTACCGCCGAAAATCAGCCCCAACGATTACTGCCGGTGCCGCTTGAAACAGGCTCAGCCATAGCGCTCCTCGCGCCAGGGATCGCCGTGCATGTGATAGCCGTTCTTCTCCCAGAAACCGGCGCGGTCCCGATTCATGATTTCGATGCCCGTTAGCCACTTGGCACTCTTCCACGCATACAGACGCGGCACGATCAAACGCGCCGGACCGCCATGTTGGGCCGTGATGGGCTCGCCATCGTGGTGGAAGGCGACCAGCGCGTCCTCGGCCAGAAGGTCGGTCAGAGGGAGGTTGGTGGTCCAGCCGCGATCATAGCCGTAGGCTATCGCGTAGGCGGCCTCAGGCAGCGGGCCGCCGGCCAGCCGCAACAGTTCGCCCGTGGCCACACCTTCCCAGACGTTGCCCAGCCGCGACCAGCGCGTGACGCAGTGAAAGTCGGCGAAGACCTTCACCCTGGGAAGCGTGAGAAAACCTTCCCAGTTCCATTCAACTGGCTGGCCTACCAGCCCACTGATGCGCAGGCGCCAACGCTGGAGATCTATGGCAGGCGGCCCGCTGGCGTCCAGCACCGGCCATTTTTTGGTGCGGCTTTGGCCGGGCGGGATGCGTTTGGCGCGCCGCGTGTCCGGGCTGACGATGATGTCCGGCGGCAGTCCCTCCGGGGCGGGAATTTCGTCCGCCTGCACTTTGCTCTTGTCCATCCAAAACATACGCGTCTAGGGTTCCTGGGCTTCCAGCAGACTTTCGAGCTCGGGCAGGATTACCAGATCCTTATCCCTTCCCGCGGCCCGCTTTGCCTTGATCAGGCTTTTGAGATTCAAGATCTGTACCTGCCGGCCAAACGCCTCCGTGGCGATCGATCCCGCGGTCATCTCCTCGTACGTCCCCAGCCCGGCAACCTCGGCCAGTAGATCAATCTTGCCCAGGTCGGTGTCTAGTGTGAATACGGTGCCATGTCGCAAAGTCGCCTGATCCCAAACAAACGGCAAGCCCGCTGGCAGGTCTCTCAAGCGGGGATGGTGCGGCGCCAACGCCTGCGCGATGCGGCGCAAGTTTTCGGAGTTGCGGGCGAAGCAGATATCTAAATCGTTAGTGATGTAGGCACTGCCATTGAGAATCGCGGACCACCCCCCGATAATCACGAACTGCACCCCTGCGTCAACAAGAGCCTGAACCGCGGCTTCGACGTTCATGGCTTCCGTTTACGGGCGGCGCCTCGCACGCTCTCCGCCAATCGACATACCTCGTGCATCTGGCGCGCCCGCTCGGCAGGCGTCAGCCGCAACTGGCCGATCAGCAGCGTCAAGTCGATACCGAACTTCTGCGCCGCCTCAATGCGGCTGCCCGGCGCCGGATGCAGCAGCCGCGCCTCGGCCCGCGCGAGTTCTTCGGGTGTCAGTGCGCGCAACTCCCTCACACCTTGAGTCTACCGCTTGTGACACGGTGGCGCGGATGCAGCATAATCGGGAGATGGACAAAGTAGCTGGCATCGGCGGACTCGTCTTCCGGGCGCGGGACCCACTGTCTTCGCGCCGTTCCCGGAAGCGACCGACTACTTTGGCCCGGACGGCGCCGTGGATGGTCAACTTGCGCGCCTTGGGCGTTTCGGTCGAGATCGACCCACAGCCCTACCCGAACGGCCGGTTTGCCCGCCTCTACGATCCTGAAGGCAATGCGATCGAGTTATGGGAACCCGGCGGGCGGGACGCACCATGATCGGGCGAGACTGTTAACCTTATGACCCTCTGCCTCAGCGAAGCGGATATCCACGCCGTACTGCCCATGCCGGATTTGATCCGCGCCATGGAAACGGCGCTGGCCGCATTCTCGTCCGGCCAGGTGGTGCAGCCGGTGCGCCCGGTGGTGGAAATGGGGGACGGGGCGTTGTTCGCCGCCATGCCAGGATTCGTGCGCGATCCGCCGGCGCTGGGAGCCAAGCTGGTGGCCGTGATCGGGGCCAACCAGGCGCGCGGCTTGCCCACCCACCGGGCCAGCATTCTGCTGCTCGATCCGGAAACCGGCGCGCTCATCGCGTTGATGGATGGCCGCCTCATCACCGAAATGCGCACGGCGGCCGTCTCCGCGGTCTCGGCAAAGTACATGGCGCGCGCGAACGCCGGCGTGCTCGCTATTGTCGGCTCCGGAGTGCAGGCGCGCAGCCACCTGGCGGCGTTGATGCTATGGCGTCCATTGCCTGAAGTGCGCGCCTGGAGCCCCACGCCGGGCCATGTGCGGCGGTTCGCGGCCGAATCGCCTGTGCCGGTCCGTGTTTGCGGGAGCGCCGCCGAAGCCGTCCGTGGCGCGGATGTGGTGGTGCTGGCGACCGCCTCCGCCACGCCGGTGGTCGAGGATGGCTGGGTGGCGCCGGGCGCGCATGTGGTCTCGGTGGGCGCGTGCCGGCTCAATCAGCGGGAAATGGATCCGAAGTTGGTGGCGCGCGCCCGTTTGGTGGTGGATTCGCGGGCTTCCGCCTTTCAGGAATCGGGCGATGTGGTGATGGGTCTCGCCGAGGGCTTATTCGCGCGCAGCCACGTCGCCGCGGAACTCGGCGAAGTGATAACTGGAGGCGTGCCGGGCCGCACTTCGGAATCGCAAGTCACCGTATTCAAGTCTTTGGGACTAGCGGTGGAAGATCTGGCGGCGGCCCGCTTGGCGTTCGAGCGCGCCCGTGAGCGGGGCAAGGGGGTCGAGGTCGATCTGGGCGGGTAGGTCCGGGAAACGCCTTTTTTAGGCGGCCAGAGCCGGCTGAAAGCCGGCTGCGGGCAATATTGCCCGCCCTCCGGAAACGTATTTGGAACAAATCGCCCGCGCCTGCGTAGTATCCTCTTGGGAGCGACGATGCATAACTGGATCGATCTCACCCTCGCCGTGCTCATGATCGTCTCGATCATATCCGGCCTCAAGCTCGGCTTCATCCGAACGGCCATCGGCCTGCTCTCGTCGATACTGGCGCTGGTCTTCGGCCTCCTTTATTACCGCCCGGTTGCGGTTAGCTTGCGGCCGCACATCTCGCAAACCTGGGTCGCCGACTTGGTGGGCTTCTTGATTGTGTTCGTCGGCATCACCATCCTGGGTGAGGTGGTCACCGGCATGCTGGCGAAGTTCATACGGATGGCGGACATTGTGTGGCTGGACCGCGCGCTGGGCGGGGCATTCGGCGTGGTGCGCGGCTTCCTGTTCGGCGCGATCGCGATCTGGCTCATTATGGCGTTAATGCCCGTGCCGCCCAAGCTGATCCTTTCCGAGTCGCGCCTGGCGCCTTGCGTCATGGAGGCAGCCCGCCGCGTGGCGGACGCCTCGCCCGATGAGGTGAAGCGAACGTTCCGGCAAAGCTATCGCGAATTAAACCGGGTGTTGCCGGAAAAGATCAAGGACCGGCTGCACAACGTCCCACCCGGGCAGATCTGACGTGTACGCCCGCCCCCCGGAGAGGCCGGGAGGCCTGTCCTACGATGTGAGATAATGCTTCTGTGCACTCCACCAGTGCCGCGTACTTCCTCTTCATAACCATCGTCTTACTTGCATATTGGTTGGCGGCCGGCTGGCGGATGGCCCGCCTGACCGTGCTCCTGGCGGCCAACTACTTCTTCTGTGCAAGATATGGAATATTCTACCTGGCACTTATTCCCGGCTGTTCGACCATCGACTATCTGGCCGGCGCCGGCATGCAATCTTTTCAGAATTCCTTCGTCCGGCGGTTGTTTCTCGGGCTAAGTCTAGCCTCCAACCTTGGCCTGTTAGTCCTGTCGCGCCACATGACTCTGTTCCTGCAGCCCTCCAACTGGGACTGGGTCTTCCCGCTGAGCCTGTCGTTCTTTGCCTTTCAATCCCTGTCCTACACGATCGACATCTACCGCAGGGATGCGCCAGCCGCCTCCACTTACTTGGGATACATGGCTGCGGCTTCCTTTTTTCCAACCATACAGGCCGGTCCTATAACCCGTCCCGCGGAGATACTCAAGCAACTGACTCGCAAGTTCGACCTGGCTCCGGCCGACGGATCGCGCGCCCTGTTTCTCATCGTCTTTGGCCTCCTGAAAAAACTGCTCATCGCCGACTATCTCGCTGGTAACCTGGTGAACCGCGTCTTCGACACACCCAACTTATACAGTGGCATGGAGAATCTGGCCGCCGTGTACGCCTACTCACTGGAGCTCTACTACGATTTCTCCGGCTATACGGATATCGCCCGCGGCTGCGGCCTGCTGCTGGGTGTCCGGCTTCCGATCAACTTCGACCGTCCCTATACCTCCGTAAATATTGCCGACTTCTGGCGGCGCTGGCATATCACGTTTTCCAACTGGCTGCGCGACTATCTTTACTTCTCACTTCCCGGCAAGCGCACCCGCGTCTGGCCCTATCTCAATCTCGTCATTACCATGGTTTTAGGCGGATTGTGGCACGGAACTACCTGGCCCTTCGCGATTTGGGGGCTGTTCCACGGCAGCGCTCTGGCGGTAACCAGGCGCTGGCAGGCGTGGCGCGGACGCCGTCCCGAATCCAGCCGGGCTTCGCGGGCCATTCGCATCTTTTGCACCTACCAGTTTGTGTGTCTTACCTGGGTATTCTTCCGCAGTCCCACCACTTCCGTAGCCGTCGATATCCTAAAGCGGATTGGTTCACTCACCTTTTCGGTACAGAATGTCTCCGCCGGCGTAATTCTGGTGTCGCTGGCGGCCGCCGCCGGCCAGGCAGTCCCGAAAAACTGGTACGAACGCGCCGTGGATTTCTTCGGCCGCACGCCCTTCTATGTGCAGGCCGCCGCCATGGCGCTGGCAGTGGTCGCCATTCAACTGTGGGCGGGGCGCGGCGCGGCGCCGTTCGTGTATACGCGGTTCTGACATGGGGCACATTCCCATTCGTACCGCCCTCACCATCGCCACCTTCGCGCTGATCCTGGCCGCCGCATCGCGCGTGGTGCATGGCGTGGAGCCGCCCACATTGCAGCCCGCCGCCGCCATCGTCGAATTCACTCCCGACCTCACGCCGCTTCGTCCGTGGCGCCCACACGCCGCACCCGAGGCCATCGCCCCACCGCCCAAGCTGCTCGCCAGCCGCCCCACACTCGACGATCGCAATGGCGCACTCGACCACTTCTACGCCGCCTTGTGGCGTACGGAACGCGGCGAGCACCTGGCCATCACCCGCATCCTGCACTACGGCGATTCCCCCACTACCGCCGATCTGATCACCGGCGACACCCGCCAACTCCTGCAAAAACGTTTCGGCGATGCCGGGCACGGATTCACCTTGATCGGCAAACCCTGGGCGTGGTACGAACATCGCGGCGTGGAGCTATCCAGCCATGGCTGGCAGATGGATCCCGGCACCCGCTGGGATCTGCGCAACGGCATGTTCGGACTTGGCGGCGTGGCCTTCACCGGCCGCGACGGCGCCTACAGCCGCGTCACTCTGCGCGACTCTACGCAAACGAGTTTGGAGGTCTGGTTTCTCTGCCAGCCGGATGGCGGAAGTATCGCGATTTCCTCCGCCGGCGAGCCCATTGGCAGCATCGCCACCAGTGCGCCAGCCCGCGGCGCGGGATTTGCCACCTTCAATCTGAAGCCCGGCACCGGCACGCTCGAATTCAACACCGAGGGCCTCGTCAAGATGTTCGGCATCACCCTGGAGAAGCGGAAAACCGGCGTGGTCTACGACAGCATCGGTTTGAATGGCGCCTCCGTCTCCGTGCCCGCTCTGATCTTTAACGAAAGCCACTGGGCCCAGGAGTTGCGTCACCGCAACCCGGACCTGGTGGTCCTCAATTACGGCACCAACGAGAGCAGTTTCGCGGCCTTTCTGACGCGCGAGTACGAGATCGAGCTGCGCGAAGCCATCCGCCGCGTGCGCGCCGCGCTGCCCAATGCTTCTATACTGGTGATGAGTCCCATGGACCGCGGCCAGAAGAATGACGGCGAGATCGAAACGCTGCCCACCATACCCCGCATCGTCGACATTCAGCGCCGCGTGGCTGCCCAACTCGGCTGCGGATTTTTCAACACGTTTGAAGTCATGGGGGGCGCGGGCACCATGGCGCGCTGGTATGAAAGCCAGCCCCGGCTGGTTTCGGCGGACTTCATTCATCCCACGCCGGCGGGCGCGCGCATCGTGGCCACGGCTTTCGTCCGTGACTTGACCGCCGGGTTGAACCGGTATAAATTGCGCCAGGTGCTGGCGCACAACGCCGTGGCTGAGGCTCGCTGAACCGCATGCCGTGCCGCGCCGCCATCATCCTGCTCTGTCTCTCGCCTGCGCTCCCGCTCGCCGCCCAGACTATTGCCCAAGCCAGCGCGCAGACCAGCCCAACCACGAAACCCACTACCAAAAAGAAACCCGCCAAAAAATCGAAGAAGAAGGTTCGCATTCCTAAAGTCCGCCACTATCCCCCGCCTCGTGTGAGCGCCAAAGTGCGCGCGGCGTCGCTGCAAAAAGTGGCGTTCCAATTGGACGAGCGGCCCGATCCGGTCATCGACCGTCCCGGCACGTTGGTGCCTTTCTTCGAGCGCCTCTATCGCCTCTCCATTGGCGAGAGCCCCACCGTTCACATCCTGCATTTCGGCGATTCGCACACTGCGTCGGACGATTGGACCGGCGTGCTTCGCGATCTGTTCCAGTCGCGCTTCGGCAATGGCGGCGCGGGCTTCTCGCTGGCCGGAATTCCGTTCAAGGGCTATCGCCGCTTCGACGTACGCGGCGGCGCGAGCAAAGACTGGGATCCGGCGGGCTTGCGCACAGGCGAGGGCGACGGCTTGTTCGGCCTCGGCGGCGTCAGCATTTCCACCGAGCGCGCCGGCCAGACCATCTACCTGGATGCGGACTGCGCCTCGGTCGAGCTCGACTATCTGCAGCAACCCGGGGGCGGCCGCGTGGCGCTTTCCGATAACGAGGCCACCGTTCAGGAAACCTCCACCGAAGGACCCTTGGCGCCCGGCTTCCTGCAGTACGCCACCGTGCCCGGCCGCCACCGTTTCGAGGTGCGCACGCTGGAGCCGGCGCCCGTGCGCCTGTTCGGATGGGTCACCGAGAATCCGAAAGGCATCACCTATGAATCCATGGGCATCAACGGCGCGGAAGCCGCTTTGATCGGGCGTTGGGACGAGTCCATGCACGCCGCTTACCTCAAGCGCCGCGACCCCGCGCTGATTGTGCTGGCCTATGGGACTAACGAAGCCACCGATTCCAAGTGGAGCGAAGCCGGCTATCTCGAGAAATTCTCCGCCATCCTCCAGCGGCTGCGGCGCGCCGTGCCGGCCGCCTCAATTCTGGTTTTGGGCCCTCCCGACCGCTTTACCCGCGTGAAAGGCCATTGGCGGCCTTATGAAGGCGTGGACCGCATCGTCGCCGCCCAACAGGAGGCTTGCCGCCAGAATCGCTGCGCTTACTGGAACACCCGCGCGCGCATGGGCGCGGAAGGCTCCATGATCAGTTGGGTGATGGCCGGCCTGGCCCAAGGCGATTACGCGCACTTCACGTCGCTGGGTTATCAGCGATTGGCCTCGGTGCTTTTTCAAGATATAATGCGGCAATACGAGAGCTATCTGAAGGTCCGTCCCGAATTAGCCTCCCAATCTACCGATGAACAAACAAGCCAGGATCACTGAGATTGTCGAGAGATTGTCCGGCAAGCCGCTCCCCATCGGCCCGGAGGAGTCGTTGTTTGAGTCCGGAGTACTGGATTCCTTTGCCCTCCCCGACATGATCGGCGCGCTGGAGAAGGAATTCTCCATCCGCATCCCGGATTCCGATCTCACGCCGCGTAAGTTCGATTCCATTGAGCGGATCGAAGCTTATATCGAAGCGCACGCGTGACACAACCATATGGCGTTCCTCCAGGCGTTCGGCGCATACCTGCCTTCCCGGGTCGTCGGCAACCAGGAACTGGCCGCCGAAACCGGGACGGATGCGGAATGGATACTGCACGCCACAGGCATCGCGGAGCGCCGCTTCGCCGCGCCGGATGAATCGGTCGCCTCGATGGGGGTCTATGCGGGTCGGAACTGTCTTGAAAGCGCCGGCGTGCTCGCACGCGATGTAGGGCTGCTGCTCGCCGCCAGCGGCTCCGCCGAGCACCGCTTCCCCGGACCCGCCGCCGCCATTGGCGCGGGGCTGGGCATCAACGGCGTGCCGGCCATCGATCTGCCCATCGCCAGCGCGGGATCGCTGTTTGGCATGGCTCTCGCCGCGCATCTTGCGCCGGTTTACGGCCGTGTGCTGGTGGTCGCTTCGGAGGTGATGTCCCGCGTGGTCGCGCGGCATCCCGCGCATCGCGACACCGCCATTCTGTTCGGCGATGGCGCCGGCGCCTGCCTGATAGGGCCAGAGGCCGGATTTGCGGAAGTCCGCGATTCGCTGCTGTCGAGCGACGGAGATTTCGCCGAAGTCCTGCGCTTGGACCTGGACGCGCCATTGTATATGGATGGCCGGACCGTGATTATGCACGCCGCGCGCAAAATTCCGCGCGTGATTTCTCAATTGCTGGAGCGCAATGGCGTCCCGCCGGCGGCCGTGGAAACTTACCTGCTGCATCAGGCCAATCTGAACCTGATTACGGGCGTAGCGCGGTCGCTGGCCGTTCCCGAAGACCGCTTCTTTCGCAACATCCAGCGCTACGGCAACACCTCCTCCGCATCGCTGCTGATCGCCGCCGCGGAGTGGCGCCAGCGGCACGCGCCGCCCGCCGGCCCCCTGGTTTTCGCCGCATTCGGCGCCGGGTTGCATTGGGGCGCGTTGCTTACCAACCCATAATTACGACATTTGGATATTAACACCAGGAACTAGTGGTGCTATAATGTGGTCATGATCAAACAAGTTCTGACATCATTTGCTTTTGTCGCTCTCTCCGTCGCGAGCGCAGCGACTTACAAGGTATCCCTGATCGAGCCCTCCGTGCTGAAGGGCCAGGCAATCAAACCCGGCGATTACCAGTTAAACGTGAAGGAAAACTCCGTCGTCATCGAAAACGGCAAGAAGGTGCAGATTGAAGTCCCCGCCAAGATCGAGACCATGGACAAAAAGTACGACCGCACTCGCGTCCTCTACAACGAGAAAAAGGGCAAACTCTCCATTCAGGAGATCGAGTTGGGCGGCACCGCCACCAAAGTGACGTTCGATAGCGGAGTCCAGACCGGCGGCGGCGAGTAAGTCTCGATAGCACCTTGACCGGCCAGGAGGCCTGTACAACTCACGGCGCCAGGGTCAATACGTCCCTAGCTTCCACCTTCCGATACTGCATCGGAAAGGTTTCGGCGTTGTAGTACCGTTCCCATTGGTCCTTATAGTGCCGCGACAGCACTTGCCCGGACTGGCCCGTAGTTCCCTCCAAGAGGGAACGATCCCAGTCCGCAAGATCTGCGTCCAGGCGCATGGATGGCCCCAGTTCTCCGTTATACTGCTTCACGGTGGTGGGCGCTCCGCTCATGGTTACCGGGCCGATGTCGAACAGTCCAGCCACTAACGGGAGATGCTTTCCCACCGGATTGGCGAGCAACAGCGGCTCATACTTGCCGTAAATCCAATGGCCGGGATCGCGGCCCTGTCTACGCCGTCCGTCCTCCAGGCCCTCCCGGAAGGCCCGCAATAAGGTTTCGTCCCAATCGTTGAACCAGCCTGCGGGCCGGGTGCGCAGCAGCGACTCGACCGCCGCGGGCGCCATCTGATATTTGTACCTGGCGCCTACCGCCGGCGAAGCGCTTTGCGCCACCAGCGTCTTCAAGCGCTCATAGGCCAGCGTCGCAATCAGCGGCGCCGATGCGTCCTTGTCCATCTGCCCATTCCAGGCGCGCAACAATTGCACGGCGTTGCTCAGTTCCCCGTGTTGCGCCTGGTGCCGGCTATAGGCCTCCACAAGGGCCTGCGCCAGGTACTGAAAGAAGCTGGAGTACACGTCCTTCTGCACTGTCAGCATGTCCGCCGCGCGCCAGCCGTTTCGGGCCGTCAGCAGGTCCCGTATCTGCCGCGACCGGTAGTGCGACGCGAAGTTTCCATTCACGCTGTAAGGATAGTCCGGCGGAAAAGGATTCTGATTCGCCGTCACGATCACACCCGACGGCGGATTGTAGAACGCCGGCAATTGATCGAAGGGAATGAAGCCTTGCCACTCGTTCGCGCCCGACGATCCATCCACCGGCACGTCGCCCGTATAGCCCTTGCGGATCGGCAACAGCCCCGTGGCGTGATAGCCGATGTTGCCGTCCACATCCGCGTACACGAAGTTCTGTCCCGGGCCGGGAAAGCGCGACAGCGCCCGCGTGAACTCCTGCCAGTTCCCCGCCCGATTGAGTTCCGGAAATGGAAACTGAAACGCGCCCGGTTCCGCGGCCGCCCAGCGCAACGCCAGATGTTCCTTCGCGTCGTTTAGATACAGCGGTCCATGCCGCGTAATCCACAGCGGCATCTCCACCGCCGGCGCGCCCTTCACGGGTATGATCTCCCGCTCCTCGCGCGCCTGCTCCCATTGGCCGCGATAAAGATAACGGCCCGTGGCCGCATCGAAGTGCTCGCTGTAAAGATCCTGCACGTCGAATTGCAGATTTGTCACGCCCCAAGCGATGCGCTGGTTATGTCCCACGATCACTGACGGCGTGCCCGGCAGCGACACGCCCGACACATCCAGCCCTGGCGCCTGCAGGTGGACCATGTACCAGATGCCTGGAATGGAGTATTCCAGATGCATGTCGTCGCACAACAGCGGCTTCCCTGTAGCGGTGTGCGCGCCGTTGACCGCCCAGGCATTCGAACCCGGCTGCAACTCGGCGCCGCTGCGCGGAGGAAACAGGAAGTTCACTTTGTCCCGATCGCCCGCCGCCAGCATGTCCCGCTTCAGGATTTCGTCTTTCCACGTCGTGGTCAGGTTCCGGTACATGTGCAGCCCGATCAGAATCGTATCCACCACGCTCCACGGCCGGGGATCGTAACCGAGCAGCGTGAATTCCACGGGCAACGCGTGCAGATGGGTTTGGATGAAGTGGTTCACGCCGCGCGCGTAGGCCGTCAGCGGCCCGCGGTCTTGCGGCGGCAAGGAAGCGTAAGCCTGTTCCGCGATGCGACGCATACGCAACCGGCGTGAATCGCGGTCGAGTTCCAAAGCCCCCGCACCCACGATTTCCGAGAGGTCCCCGCCAGCCAGCCGGCGCAGCCCGTCCATCTGGAAAAGCCGGTCCTGCGCGGTCACATAGCCTTGCGCGAAAAAGGCATCGTCTTCGCTCGCCGCCAGGATGTGTGGTACGCCCAGCGCATCGCGCGCGATCCTCACCGGCCGCGAAACCGGCGCCGTAACGGTGCCCGAAATCTCTGGCAGCACGCGGTACGCGAACCAATACACCGCGATGGCCGCCACGACCAGCGCGATCCCGATAGCGATGTTGACGTAACGGAGGACCCGGTGTGGTTTGTGCGTTTGAAACTGAGCGGTGGGCATGGTTGGCTACGAAGCCCACTATACTACGTAAGACAGGCCGGCTGGCCCGCTCAGGCCGGCAACTCCGCTACAGCCGCTCCAGATGCACCGACCCATCGCCGGTGCGCACCGTCAGCACCGGACCGCCGCCGTTCAGCCTTCCGTTCACCGAGTCCTCGTGAATGCCACCCTCGGAAGTCAACGGCAGATCTACAGTGATCTTTCCGTCTCCGGTATGGGCGTCCAGGTTGGCGGCGAAACCGTCCGGCAGCCGCAGCGTGACCCCGCCATCGCCGGTATGCACCGTCCACCCAGTGGCCATGTGAGAGCCGGGAGTGACCTCCGCTTCGATGTTGCCATCCCCGCTGCGCAGGTTCAGCCCGCTGAACTTCCCGCGCACGTGGATATTGCCATCGCCGCTGGAGGCTTCGAGCGCACCCTCGAATCCCTCACCGTCGATGTTGCCGTCATGCGTCACCAGCCGGGCCGGTCCGTGCAGGCCGTCGGCGCGGACATTGCCGTCGCCGGTGTGTACCTCGGCCTTGGCTACGCTGGGAATCTGCACCTCGATCTTCACCCACCGGTTCCCCAGGTTGAAATGCAATGCCGGAACCTTCACTGTGATCTCCACCAGATCGCCGGTCTGATGATCCGTTACGTATACGTCGCCCGGACCGATCCTCCATCCGGAGGTGTAGACGCGCGCCTCGATGGTCTTCACATTCGCGGCGCGCAGCGTGACGTTGGCGTCGCTGGTATCGATACGCAGCTCCGGCGCCGCGCCCACATTGAAGCTCTTGCTCCACTGGTCCGCCAGCACGGGAAACGCCGCCAGGGAACAAAGGGCGAACGCCCAGAAAATCGTCTTGGACATAGATGGCCTCATCATCCATTACGATGGAACCAGGCGCGCGGTTCCCTTTTGCGTGCGATACTGATCGGAAGCATGGCCGAACTGGTGACCATCGAGGAATACCTGCATTCGACCTTCGAACACGACGCCGAGTACGTGGAGGGGAGGATTGTCCCGCGTCCCGATCCCCAAAGACCACACAGCAAGATGCAGGGCTACCTGGTCCGGAGGCTTTGCCCGGAAGGCGATCCGCTCGGGTATGCGGTCTGGCCGGAGCAGCGCATACGCACTCAACGCACACCCGCGCGTTACCGTGTTCCGGACCTCTGCGTCACCCAGGGCGAGCCATCCGAAGATGTTTTCACGGAGCCGCCGTTCCTCTGCGTCGAGATTCCGTCTCCCGACGACAGGGCCGTGGACCTGTGGGCCAAAAGTCCGCGAATATCTAGCCTTCGGAGTGGCCTATGTGTGGATTGTGGATCCCATTACCGGCACGGGCGAGATCCACTCGCCGGAGGGGACTGAGCGAGTGGAAAACGGGAGATTCCGCGCCGGTGAGATCGAGGTCCAACTAGGGGATCTTTGACCGCCTTTCTTCCCACTGTAGATCCCGAAATCTGGCGGCGGTATCCGGAATATCTCGCACTGAGCGTGGCCGTACGGGACTTCCGCCTGGAGGATTCTGCCGCTATGCCGGCGATCCCGCTCGCGCCGCCTGCCTGGATGGCGGAGCACCTGGAAGCCTGGCGCGGCGCATTTCGGGCATTTGGAGCCAATCCCAAGAAGAGCCCGTGCTCGGTGGAGGCGTTATGGAAGCGCGTGGAAAAGAACGGAAGCCTGCCCGCCATCAATGCGGTGGTCGACCTGTACAACGCGCTCAGCATCAGGTTCGGCGCCTGCTTCGGCGGCGAAGACATGGATCGCTATGCGGGCCTGCCGCGCCTGGTGGCGGCGCGCGGAGACGAGCCGTTCGATACCGTGCGCGACGGCGCTCCTGTAATCGAACATCCCTACACCGGCGAAATCGTGTGGCGGGACGATCTGGGCGTCACTAGCCGCAGATGGAACTGGCGTCAATGCAAACGCACCGCGCTCCATCCGGAGAGCCGGAATCTCTGGTTCATCGTAGATCGCCTGCCGCCCATGCCCATCGCGGACCTGATGCGCGCCGGTGAGGAATTGGTGTCCGGCCTGGCGCGGCTCTCTCCGGGCATTACGCATTCGATCCAATTGCTCGATCCTGGCGGTCAAAACAGCTCATAAAAGCTCAGCGCGTTATCTCCCTGCTTCAACACCCGCACGCGGCGCAAGCGGCCATGTGCATCGCCCGGATCGAACCGGATGGAATGCTGCGCGATCACCAGCCCCGCGCTGGCGGCCTCCAAAGCCGCCGCATACTCCGCCTCCAACGCATACGGCGGATCCATAAATACAATGTCCGCGGCCTGGCTCCCAATTACCGCGGCCGCCTTGCCTGCCACCACGCTGGCCCGTCGCTCGATCCCCAGCGCGCGCAGGTTCTCACGGATCGCCTGCACCGCTCGCCGTCCGTTTTCGACGAATACGCACCGCGCCGCACCGCGGCTGAGCGCCTCGATCCCCACCGCGCCCGTCCCCGCGTACGCATCCACGAACACGGCGCCCACCACCCGGGCCGCCAGCACGTCGAACAGCGTCTCCCGCAGCCGGTCCGGGGTCGGCCGCGTCGCCCGCCCTTCAACCGCCTTCAGCCGCCGCGACCGGAACTCGCCCCCAATCACCCGCACTAGCCAACTCCATTCTGTCTTCTGACTTCTGACCTCTGACTTCCGTCTTACCCCACCGTCACCAGCCCATAGCGCCGCTGCCAATGGTCGCGAATGTACGCCACCGCCCGCCGTAGTTCCTCCTCCGACGGCGGATGGCCCACAAAATCCAGCGCTTCCCGCCGCGCCGCTTCCAGAATCTCCTTGTCGCGCAGAATGTTCGCCACGCGCAGCGACGGCAGCCCCGATTGCTTCGTGCCGAAGAACTCGCCCGGCCCGCGCAGCCTTAGGTCCATCTCCGCGATCAGGAATCCATCGTTGGAATCCACCAAAGTGCGGATGCGTTCCTTGGCCGTATCGCTCATGCGCTCCGTGATCAGGATGCAATAGCTCTGCGCCGCGCCGCGTCCCACGCGCCCGCGAAGCTGGTGGAGCTGCGCCAAGCCGAAGCGCTCCGCCTGTTCGATCACCATCACAGTCGCATTCGCCACATCCACGCCCACCTCGATCACCGTCGTCGAGACCAGAATCTTGATTTCGCCAGCTTTGAATCGTTCCATTGTGGATTCTTTTTCGTCGGCCGCGAGGCGCCCGTGCATCAACCCCACCGCGATGCCCGGAAACACTTCCTGCGACAAATGTTCGTACATCTTCTCGGCCGCCTTCGCGGCGCCGGTTTCCGATTCCTCGATCACCGGGTAGACCACGTACGCCTGCCTTCCCGCGTCGATCTGCTTCTTCAAGAAGCTGTAGACCCGCTCCGCGTGATCGGCGGTCACGTGCTTCGTCACGATGGGCTTGCGCCCCGGCGGCATCTCGTCGATCACGGAAACATCCAGATCGCCATACAGGGTCAACGCCAGCGTGCGCGGAATGGGCGTGGCGGTCATCACCAGCACGTCCGGATGTACGCCCTTCCGCAACAGCTCGAAGCGTTGCATCACGCCAAAGCGATGCTGCTCGTCCACAATCGCCAGCCCGAGCTTGGCAAACTCCACATCTTTCTCGAGCAGCGCATGCGTGCCGATGGCCACGTGCGCCAGACCCGCCCCAATCAGCTTCTTAAGCTGCACCTTTTCCCGGCTCGTGAACGATCCCGTTAGTTGCACCACCACATAATCGAGCTGCGCCAACAGTTGCTTGAAATAGAAATAATGCTGGGCCGCCAGGATCTCCGTAGGAGCCAGGACCGCCACCTGATAACCGTTCTCGATCGCGATCACGGCCGCCTCCGCCGCCACGATCGTCTTGCCGCTCCCCACATCCCCTTGCAGCAGCCGGTTCATCGGGCGGGGCGCTTTCATGTCCTGCGCGATCTCGCCCAGCACGCGCTTCTGCGCGCCGGTAGGCTTGAAAGGCAGCATGGCCTTCACCTTCTCCCGCACGCGGTCGGTCAGCTCGAACGAAATGCCCGGCATGGTCCGCGCCTTGCTGCGCTTCAACGCCACGCCGCACTCCAACCAGAAGAATTCTTCGAAAATCAGGCGAAATTGCGCCTGCGAGCGGAAGGCGTTCAGCAGGCGCATGTCGGTATCCTGCGGCGGAAAGTGCGTCTCCTTGATGGCCGTCCAGCGATCCGGCAGCTTCAAGCGGCGCCGCACCTCCTCGGGAAGCTGATCCTCCACGGGCGGCAGCGATTCCAACACGCGATGCATGATCGTCCGCACCGCGCGCGGATTGACCTTCGCCACGGCTTCATAGACCGGCACCACCCGCCCCAAATGCAGCGCCGCTTCGGCCGCATCGTCGCCCTCGGATAGGTCCTCGATCTCCGGATGCAGCATCGTAAGCTGGCCGGCATAATTGTCGAATTCCACTTTGCCGTAGAGCGCGACTTTCTTGCCCGGCGTCAGCCTGTCGGCCAGATACCCGCTATGAAACCATTTGCCCACCAGAATGCCGCGCGAGCGGTCCGTAAACGAGGCTTCAAATAGTCCCAAATTGCGCCGCTTGAACCCCGAGAGGCTCGCCGAACGCACCTCCGCGATCACCGTGGCCATCTCGCCGGGCGCCAGCTCATTCACCGCCTTCACATTGCTGCGATCCTCGTAGCGGAACGGCACGTAACCCAGCAGGTCCTCCACCGTCGACAGACCCTTGGCCTCCAGCATGGCCGCGCGCGCCGGCCCGACGCCTTTGATGTAGGTAAGCGAAGTACTGAGATCCATAAGTGGGGCAGGCTCGCAGCCTGCGGCGGCCTCGTAGGCCGCCCGGCTGCGCTTTCAGTGTACAATGCCGGAAGTGAAGCCAATCGCCATCTTATTCCTGTGCTTGCTCCCCGCGTCCGCCGCCACGCTGCGCCTGGGCATTATCGGCACCGACACTTCGCACGTCACCGCGTTCACCGAAATCCTGAACGACGAATCGTCGCCCGATCACGTGCCCGGCGGCCAGGTGGTCGCCGCATACAAAGGCGGCAGTCCGGACATCGAGTCCAGCGCCACGCGCGTCGACAAGTACGCCGACGAGCTGCGCACCAAGTGGAAGATCCGCTTCTTCGCCAGCATTCCGGAATTGTGCCGCAATGTGGACGCCGTCCTGCTGGAAAGCGTGGACGGCCGTGTGCACCTGGCGCAGGCCCGCGCCGTGATCGCCGCGCACAAGCCGCTGTTCATCGACAAGCCTCTGGCATCCACGCTGGAAGACGCGCGCGAGATCGCGCGGCTAGCCAGCGCGGCGGGCGTGCCGTGGTTCTCCGCCTCCAGCCTCCGCTTCGGTGAAATCGCCGAGACCATGAAGTTTGCCGACGCCACCGGCGTAGAGACTTGGGGTCCCGGCCCCCTCGAGCCGCACCACCAGCTCGATCTCTCCTGGTACGCCATCCATCCCATCGAGCTGCTCTACTCGCTGATGGGTCCGGGCTGCGAGGAAGTCAGCCGCACGTATACGCCCGATGCCGATCTCATCGTGGGCCGCTGGAAGGACGGCCGCATCGGCACCGTGCGCGCGCTGCGCCCCTACAGCGACTATGGCGCGGTGGTCTTTCGCCCCAAGCAGATCGTCGAAAGCCCGTCCCGCCCAGCCGATAACTACCGCCCCCTGCTGGTGGAGGTGATGAAATTCCTGGAAACGGGACAGCCGCCCGTGCCCAACCAGGAAACGCTCGAGATCTTCGCCTTCATGGATGCCGCCCAGCGCAGCAAGGATGAAGGCGGCAAGCCCATGCGGTTGCGCTAGCCAATGCGGTTAGGATAGAAGATTACGCTTATGCCAAATCTGCTGGAGGGCAAACTGGCCCTCATCCTCGGAATCGCGAACAAATGGAGCCTGGCATACGCCATCGCGCAGGCCTTCTGGCGCGAAGGCGCAACTCTGGCGTTGACCTATCTGGGAGACCGCCAGAAGGTGGCCATCGAAGAAATCTCGGCGGGCATGCCTACGGCGGGCATCTGGCCCTGCGACGTGACCAAAGAGGAGGATCTGCTGGCGCTCACCGAGTCGCTGCGCGCGCTGGACCGCCCGCTGGATGCCGTAGTTCATAGCCTGGCCTTCGCCAATCGCGACGACCTGTCGCGCCCGTTCGTCGAGACCGGACGCGCCGGCTTCTTGCTGGCGCAGGAGGTTAGCTCCTATTCGCTGGTGGCCGTGGCCCGCGCCACCACGCCTGTGATGACCGCCGGCGGCGCGTTGATGACCCTCACCTATCTCGGCTCCACGCGCGTAGTGCCCAATTACAACGTGATGGGCGTTGCCAAGGC
>Ga0187867_10000914_pt1 | contig 25931 bp, 19 predicted proteins | sample June2016WEW_13_1_FD_132976 | JGI IMG/M metagenome (GOLD analysis project Ga0187867, IMG submission 132976) | Peatland microbial communities from SPRUCE experiment site at the Marcell Experimental Forest, Minnesota, USA - June2016WEW_13_10 | ecosystem: Environmental > Terrestrial > Soil >... | reverse complement strand
TCATGGTATGCACCTCGGCGCGCAGAGCGGCGGCGCAGTATGCCAAGGTTATGATCGTGGTGAACGACGACATGTTGGTATTGTCTCAGGTCTACTGGAGGTTCACAGTGGCGTTTGCTTTAGCCGATCGCATCTCCATAGAATCGTTTGTTGACCCCCTCCCCCGAAGCGGCTAACATTCGGTAAGGCTTGCGTTTGATGAGCGGCAACGTAAAAAGAACCATAGGCATGGATCTGTTCGCGGGAGCGGGCGGGATGAGTCTCGCCTTCAAACAAGCCGGATGTACTTCTGCTCGGCAGATCCCAACCCGCCTCGATCGCAGGCACGGCGGTAAGCTCAGCCCTAAATCGGAGGCTCGTAATCACCGGACGGATAGCAACCCTGATGCTTTGTAGCGGAAGGTCTCACCTCTCCTGGAACGCTGGGCTGTGCGCCTTGCCTCCGCACTGTTCGCTGCGAGATCATACTCGTATCGGAGTCTGGACCCCGAAATGAGCGAATTCAAAGAGGGCCTCTACGACCAGTTGGTGACCCGGCGCCTCCGTCAGTACCTGGATCGCCAGCTAGGCCTGAAATCCTTGATGGACGGGCTCGAAGAGGCGGATTGCCCCGACTATCTCGCTCGCCACCTCATCCGTAGGATCAAGTCCGCCCTTCGCGGGATGCCTACCGAGGACCGGCAACGGCGGCAGATAGAACTGGCCAACACGCTGCTGGAGTTCGTCGAGGCCCAGGGGGAAGGTGCGGCCGAATCGGACCCCGTCGATCCTCCGGGCGAGGTTCTCCGGGCGATTTATCGCGGAGCGGCGCCGCCGGTGCCACCTTCCACCCCTCTAGGCGCGAGCACCCTGCTCATGAACGCGCTCGATGAACCGCGGCTCGGTTTCGAACTCGAACGCGAATTGTTGACGGCCGACCGTGTATTCATGGTGGTGAGCTTCGTCAAGTGGCGCGGTTGGCAGCGGCTCAAAGACGCGTTCCACGAATTAGCCGAGCGCGATGTGGCAATTCGGCTCCTCACCACGACCTACATCGGTGCTACAGACTTTCGGGCTATTCAGGAACTGGCACGGCTGCCCAATGTGGAAATCAGAATCTCGCTGGACGGGCGCCGGCGGCGGCTGCATGCCAAGGCGTGGCTCTTCCAACGTGATAACGGGTTCAGCAGTGTGTATGTTGGCTCGGCAAACCTGTCAGGACCTGCTCTGGAAGACGGCATTGAATGGACCGTCAAGCTGAGCGAAGTCGAGGCGCCCCACATCGTCGGGCGTTTTCGTGGAGCCTTCGACTCGCTTTGGTGCGACGAAGAGTTTGAACTTTTCCGGGCAGACGACGAAGATTTCTGCCGCCGCGTGAAGCTTTCGCTCGATCACGCCCGTCAGGCACCTGGGCACACGGATGCTGCTCAGCCGGTCTTCTTCGACCTGCGCCCGCATCCCTACCAGCAGGCCACCCTCGATCGTTTGGAGGCCGAGCGGATAGACCGAGGGTTCTTCCGTAACCTCGTCGTCGCTCCGACCGGGACCGGCAAGACGCTGATTGCGGCCTTTGACTTCGCGCGCCAGCCCTTCATCGGCCGTCGTCCCAAGCTTCTCTTTCTGGCCCATCGCGAGGAATTGCTCCGGCAAGCGCGCGACCGATTCCGCCATGTCCTCCGTGACGAATCTTTTGGGGATCTGCTCGGCGGCGGGGAAGAGCCGGCAAGTTTTGATCACCTCTTCGCGACCATTCAGAGCTTCCGAACGCGCGCGCTGCTAGAGTCCCAAGGCGCGGAGTATTGGGAATACGCCGTACTGGATGAAGCCCACCATGTGCCGGCGGAAAGCTATCGTGAGATCGTCGCGTCGCTCCAGCCGGGCATTTTGCTCGGACTGACAGCCACGCCCGAGCGCATGGATGGTGAAAGCATACTGCCGTGGTTTGATCATCGGATCGCCGACGAGATGCGCCTGTGGCACGCGATCGAGCGCCAATACCTGGTGCCATTTGACTTCTATGGTGTTCACGATGGCACCGACCTTTCCACCCTCTCCTGGTCGCGCGGGGCCTATGCCGTCGGTGAACTCGAAGAACGGTACCTCGGGAACACTCGCCGCGCCAATCTCGTCCTTAGCCAGTTTTGCGACGTCTACGGCGAATGGCCCCAGGCGCGAGCGCTTGGCTTTTGCGTCTCGATCGCCCATGCGCGGTTCATGGCTCAGGTGTTTCGTGACGCCGGAATTCCCGCCGCGGCCATCACGAGTGAGTCCCCGGCGCAGGACAGACTGCGCGCGGCCTCCGTGTTACGCAACCGCGAAGTGAACGTGCTATTCACCGTTGACCTCTTCAACGAAGGTGTAGACATCCCGGAAATCGACTGCGTCCTTTTTCTTCGGCCGACGGAGAGTTCGACGGTCTTCCTTCAGCAGTTGGGCCGGGGGCTGCGGCTGGACACCGGCAAGACAAATTGCCTGGTACTGGACTTCATCGGGAACCAGCGGAGTGAGTTTCGTTTCGATCAGCGGTTTAACGCACTCTTCGGCGGTACGCGACAGCAGGTCGTCCGAGAAATTGAGACGGGAATCACGCGGCTACCAGGAAACTGCTATTTTCGGCTCGACAAGGAATCCAGAAAGGTCATCCTGGAAAATCTGAAGGCGCAGTTGAAGGCGAATCGGGCCAGGATGGTTGCCGAATTGAAAGTTTTGGCGAATCAGCTTCGACGGCGCCCTTCCCTATCGGAGTACCTGTCTGAGACACGCTATGACCTTGCTGACCTCTATAAAACCTCCGTTGGGGGATGGCACGCACTTCTTGACGAGGCGCAACTGCTGACACCGACCCCGACCGAGGCGGACCAGCGATTGGCCGAACGCTTTCACTCCCTGCTACACATCGATTCGACGCGGCGGTTGCGGCTGAATCTGAGCCTGCTCGGCGAAGCGGAGCATTCGCTGGATGATCTTCCCATTCTTGAGAAGCGCATGATTGAGATGCTCACCTTCCGCCTCCTGCCGAAGGAAGCGCGGCAACCGGAGTGCGAATGGAGTGCGGCCCTTCAGAGACTGACGATGAGTGCTTCTGCGAGACAGGAATTACAGGAACTCAGCGAAGTGTTGTTGGACTGTGTAAGGCTGCACGCAGAGGAGACGCCGGCTTTAGATGACTGCCCCATTTTCCTCCACCGTCAATACACGCGAGACGAGGTTCTGGTCGGATTGGGTATGGCGAAGCAGGTCGGCGCGCGCCATACCCAAACGGGTCGCATTTGGATTGAGGCGATCAACACCGAAATCTTCTTCGTGACGTTGGATAAGTCAGAAAAGGCATTCTCGCCGTCAACCCGTTACGAAGATTTCGCCGTGAGTCCAGGTCGGTTCCACTGGCAATCGCAGAGCACCACTGGCGAGGACTCACCGACAGGCCAACGCTATATCTTGCAGAAGCGGAACGGCACACAGTTCCTGCTGTTCGTCAGGCCGAGACGAGGAGATCCATTTATCTTCCTCGGGCCACTTCATTACGTCTCGCACACCGGAACACGTCCCATGAGCATCTATTGGGACCTGGAGCACCCCATGCCAGCCTGGTTTTTTGAAATCTGCGCCTCACTCCGGGCGGCTTGAGGCTAGGCGCCTGATGTTCTTCGCCTCATCCAAGCGTCTATGAAATTGCAGCCAGCGACAACGGCGGCAGCGGCAACGGAGACAACGAAGACTAACTTAACCGCGGCTCGGCGATTATGTACGCGGCCCCAGTACAGGCACTTGACGATTCGCGTTAACGGACGCCGGCAGGTCACTGTTGGTAGCGAAGCGAATGGAGCGTTCGACGGGGCGGCAGCCGTCGAATACGGCCCCATCCACTGCGCCACCCCGACTGCGCGGCCATCTGCCGCAGCGCCGCCGAGATCGACGGCCAGTATATCCGCGGCCATTTTCGCGTCGGCGATCGTCCGGTGGACGTTCTTTTCGGCGGTGCGCCGTGCCAAGGCTTCAGCATGATCGGGAAATGCGCACGCTGGCCCGGCCGTAAAGTTGCGGTGTTCGTGGACGGCTGTTTCTGGCACGGCTGCCACTGCAAATATCTGCCGCGCACGAACACCGAATTCTGGCGTGACAAGATTGAAACCAACAAGCGGCGCGACCGGCGCGTATCGCAAGCCCTTCGGCGCGACGGATGGACCGTCATCAGGGTGAAGGAGTGCGCCGTCCGTAAACCCTCGACGCTCACGCGTATCGCCAAGGCATTTCGCGACGCGGGTGTGCGGGGGAACGCAATACGGGATACCCAAGGCCACGATGTGCCGCGCGTCGCGGGAACCGCGGGTGGTGCGTGATCGACCCTTTTGAGGAGCCTACACCAGAGCTACGGCGCGCACCGGAGAGCCATCGCGTCCGGCCAGTTTGAGCGGCAGCACGAGGAGCTGAAACAGGCCGGCGCCGATGGCCTCGAGGTTGGTCAGGTTCTCCACGATGGGCACGCCGGCGCGCAGCAGGATTCGGTGCGCAGGGTACGGCGCGCGATCGACCGAGGGCATGTCCACACCTACCAGTTGCACGCCGCAATCCACCAGAAACTGCGCGGCATCGGCGGTCAGGCAGGGATGGTCGTCGAAGTAGCGAGGCGCGCCCCACTGTTTGGACCAGCCTGTGTTTAGGATGGCCGCGTGCGCTCGGAGCGGCGCGTTCCGCCCGCCCTGGAGATGTTCGCGCCGAATCTCCTGCTTCGGGGCGATGCCACGCAGATCGATAAGGCGCGCGGGTCCGATGCAGCGATCCAGGGGTATGCGGTCGATGGCCGCCGCATCGTCGAAGAAGTGAAACGGGGCGTCCATGTGGGTACCGGTATGCACGCACATCTCAATACGGCTCAGGTTCCCGGAGGCTTGGCCGAGAATGGTAACGCGCACCGGCCCGTCGCCCGGAAAGACGGGTGTGCCGGTTTCCACCGGTTGGCTGAGATCGACGATGCGAACTTCGGGCATCCGATATCCGTTATGTTAATTGATGGAAGCGAGTATGCAAAAAGTCCTGCACTTCGATTCGCCGCGCGAACATTATCATTGCGATGCGGCGGTGGTCTGGTGTTACGACCAACGTTTTGAGCTGGCGCTGCGGAAACTGCTGAAGCGCATGGGTGTAGCGCACCCCGATCACATTCGGCTGGCGGGTGGAGCGAAGTGTCTTGCGAGTCCGGAGGCGGAATCGGAGCGGGAGTTCGTGCTGGAGCAAATCCGCAAATCAATCCGCCTGCACGCCACGGACCGCGTGGTGCTGATGGTGCACTCCGACTGCGGGGCGTACGGCGGACGAGCGGCGTTCGGCGGAGATGCGCAGGCCGAGGCGCGCCATCACTCCGAGGAATTGCGACGCGCGGCGGAGTGCGTGCGGCAAGCTCTGCCGGAGGTTTCCGTCGTGTGCTATTACGTTGATTTCGAAGGTGTTTGGACAGTCGGCTCCGAGCTTTCGCGTTAATACAACCTTTACGGGTCTCTCACACATTCCTTAGGAACACCGCGATATCGTGGTGGCTGTTTGTGTCCCAGGGAGCATCCAAACTTCTAATTGCGGCGATAAGGAGTCTCTATTGAGTCTTTATGCCTTGCTTATGCCTCTTCGGTTATCGCTTTGCAATACTGGCGTCTACAGAAGAAGACCTTCCTCCCCGACTGAGACTTAGTCCAGCCCCGTTTGCCGGATTTAGAAGGCCCCTGTAGACACCCAACAATCGCGCTGTATCAGGAGTCCTTGAGATTATGACGGTATTAAACAGTCGTCGGTGGTTTCAGAAGTCGATATTGAGCCTGCTTGGGCTGGCCATGGCGGCGCTGCCAGGAAGGGCCTTGCAGATAGCGGCTGAATTGCCTAGCGCCGCGGCGGCTGGCAGCCCGACATATGGGGTACTTAACGGAGTCACGAAGGGACCCAACGGCCAAAGCCTGCTCGGCGTTCAAGTAACCGTGCAGAACGTAGACGAAAAGATCAAACGAACGGTACTTAGCGGCAGCGATGGAAACTTCCTGATCGCCGATCTCAAGCCGGGACAGTACCGCCTCACCGCGCAGGCGGAAGGGATCGGCGCTGCTTCGCCTGCGACCGTCGAGATCGCGCAGAATCGAGTTACCTGGGCCAACGTGCAACTCGGCGCGGCGGACGCGCCCGCGCAGCCCGCCGAGACCTCCGTAACGGATGCGGGGCTGAAGACCCGGACAGCGCCGCCTGCCGTGTCCGAATCGTCGGTGGCCGCCGAACTGGCGGCCATGAAGGCACGCATCGAATTGCTCGAAGCGGAGTTGAAGAGACAGAGCAGCCGCGAAGCGGCGCGCGAGCCGCTGATGGCCGATGCCAAACCGGCTCCGGACGCCGTGGCTGCCCCCGCGGCGGCGCCAGTTCCTCAACAAACTGCGGCCCCGCCGGCGGCGCCTGCGCCGCCTGCGCCAGTCATCCCGGAAGCTCTGCAGGCCCCTGAATCCACTCCAGGCGTGGACAACTTCACGCCCTTTGCGTACGGCGACTTTACCTGGCTCAATGGCACTCCGCGCAACAAAGATACTGTGCTGGACACGAAATTCTTTACTCCGGAGGTCCGATTCGACACTCACTACATGGAGGATTACAACCAGCCGATCGATCACACCATCGTCGGCGCGACCGAATCGTTCCGCTCCGGCGAAGTCCAGGTTGAACAGATCAGCGTAGGCGGCGATTTCCACTGGCAAAATGTTCGCGGCAGAGTCTTGTACATGGACGGCCTGTTTGCCACCACCACGCCGCGCAACGACGCCAGCGCCGGCGTGGGCCAGTGGGATCTTCGCGACGCCTACAAATACGTTTCAGAAGCCTACGGCGGATACCACTTCAACGTGAATCATGGGCTTAACGTGGACGCCGGTATATTCGTCTCCTACATCGGCCTGTTCAGCTATTATAATTTCGACAACTGGACTTATCAGCCTTCCTATGTCTCTTCTAATACGCCTTGGTTCTTCAATGGTGTTCGTGTGCAGTGGTTCCCCACGAACAAATTGAAAATCGAGCCGTGGTTTATCAACGGCTGGCAATCCTACGCCAAGTATAACGGCCACCCGGGCTTGGGCGGGCAGCTTCTGTGGGAGCCGAAAGAGTGGTTTAAGCTGGTGGCGAACCAGTATGGCTTCGGACAGGATAATCTGGGCCTTCCGAATACGGAGCGCATTCACACCGACGACAGCATCTTGGTCAGGTACTACAGCAAGCCGGAAAGCCTGGGTCTTTCCAAAATGGCGTTCTCCCTTACGGCCGACGCGGGATGCCAATACGGCGGCGGACTTCAGTGTACCGGCGCACCCAGCAAGGGCAAGTCTACGTTCATAGGGTGGATGCTCTATGACCGCATGTGGTTCCACAAAGATAAGTTTGGCCTTACGCTGGGCGGCGGAGAGATGAGCAACTGGGGCCGCTATCTGACACTGCTGCCGCCGATCGACGGCGCCGATGCTGTATCGGGTACGCCTTACTTCACGGAAAATCCCGGCCAGCGGGCGCACATGTGGGATAGTACGGTTACTTTCCAATACATGCCGAGACAGTACATAACCTGGTGGGCGGAGGTTGGATACAGGCACTCGGATATCCCCTATTTCGCGGGGCGAGGCGGGGTCACACCTCCCGGCGGTAACAACGGAGCTCCGCAATACTATACCTGTGCTTCCGGCGCGACGTCCGGTACCAATAGCCTTTCGGGAGCGGAAGCCGCGTGCGGAGGCGGACTCAACAGTGTTTGGTTCCCCGACCTTCGCCGTAGTGAAGCCAAGACCTCTGTCGGCGTGATGGTGAAGTTTTAGCCTGTGCCCGGAGATCGCTTCAGGGAGTGACCGATGCTTAAGCTTGCGAGACAGCCGGTTTGCCTGATCGTAGCCGCGTTTCTTGCCATGGCGGCGGATCCGGTTTGGAAGAGCAAGCCGGCTGGACAGTGGACCGAGGAGGATGCTAAGCAGATCCTCGCCCGGTCACCTTGGGCCAAGGAAAATAAAGCCACCATCACGCGCCGGCTGACCGAGGACCAACTTCGGGAGGCCGGACAAATGGGACAACCTCGAGGCATCGGCTACCAGGGGGTGGATGCGAATGGCAGCGGACCAAAGGTGTCGCCGAATGTCTTCTCGGGCCCGGGGAGCGGCGACCGCAGCCCGCGCTCTCTTCCCCAGCCCATTACATTGAATTTGCGTTGGGAGAGCGCTCTGCCGATTCAGGTCGCGGAGCTAAAATCGCACGAGATCGAGCCTCCAGCTTCGGAAGGCGACGGCTATCGCATCGCCGTCTACGGCATTCCCGGCGGCGATTTCAAGGGCGATCCCAAGGAACTGGGGAAACCTCTGAGGGGGCTAGCCGCGTTGAAGCGCGACGGCAAAAAAGATGTCAGGCCGGTCAGCGTAGAAGTCTTCCAGCGGGAAGACGGCCTAGTCATAGTCTATCTGTTTCCCTTGTCCGCGGAAATCACCAAGAGAGACGGGCAACTTCAATTCCAAGCGCAGATCGGCCGGATCGTGGTTGCCCAAATGTTCGATCTGAGCGAAATGGAGTTTATGGGCAAGTTGGAACTTTGACGGCGGTGCCGGATGGAAATCTGAGTGACTCACCCGAGGAAGAGTCTGTTTTGAGGAGGAAGCTTACAGCTGCGTTGCCAGGCGGCCTTGCGCTTGCGGGCGTGGCAGTGTCCACGTGGGCGTCCTTTCGCCTGGGACAGGGTTTCGCGTTCACCGGGTTTCTGCATCTGGTGATTGTGGTTTTGGCGGCTGTGTACGGTGGGTTTTGGCAGGCGACGTTTGTCTCGGTGGTAGCGGCTACCTGCCTGAACTATTTCTTCGTACCGCCCATATTTAGCTTTGTCAACAGTCCGGCTAACTGGGTGGCACTTGGAGCGTTTGAGTTTACAGCTCTGGTCATCAGCAGGCTATCCCTCGATGCCCGCCTGCAGGCTGTGGAAGCCATCGCCCGCCGGAGCGAGATGGAACGTCTCTACGAAACGTCGCGGAGGATATTGTTACTGGACAGCCGCGGGGAGTCCGGGACCGTGATTACCTCCCTTATCAGGGAGACGTTCGACTTGAAGGCGGTTCGGTTGTTCGACGCTCTTTCGGGGACCACATATCAAAGCGGCGAAATGCCGGCAGGCGCCGTGCAGCGCACCCTCGATGCGTATTTCCTGACGGCGGATAAGTTCGATCCGGAGACCGGCACCTGGTACTGTGTCTTGCGTCTGGGCACGCGTGCGGTAGGCGGTATGGCGCTGCATGGCACGCGGATGACCATGCTGGCGGCCACGGCACTGGCCTCGCTGAGCGCCGTGGCGTTGGAACGCGTGCGCGCACTGCGCCGGGAGTCCCGTGCGGAGGCGGCGCGCCAGACGGAGCAATTACGGACCGCCGTACTCGACGCTCTGGCCCATCAATTCAAGACACCCCTGACCGTAGCCCGCACTGCCAGCAGCGGGTTGCTGGCGGTCGGCGGTTTGTCCGAGTTGCAAACGGAGCTGGTCACCGTAATCGACGAGCAGGCCCGTACGTTGGATCATTTGGCGTCGCGGCTGCTCAGTGCCGCCATGCTGGATAGCACGGATTTCAAGCCCAAACGCGAACCGTTGATCGTCTCCAGCCTGATCAGTGCGGCGATCGGGAGACTCGAGCAGGAGACAGACCGGGAGCGCTTCCGCGTGTCCATGCCGAATTCGGAGCTGCCTATTCTTGCCGATCGCGAGTTGATCCTGACTTCCATTGCCCAGCTTATCGACAACGCGATCAAGTACTCCGAACCCGCTTCGCCGATAGACATCGCCTGCGCAGCGAAGGAGGGTGGCGTGGTACTTACTGTTCGCAATAAAGGCCTGGTTATCGCCCAACAGGACCGCGAACGTGTTTTTGAACGCTTCTATCGCGCACCCGAAACCCAACACCTGCCTTCCGGCACGGGGTTGGGGCTGTCAATTGTCAAAAAGATCGTGGCATCTCATCACGGAAGCGTCTGGGCCGAGGCCGAAGCGGGTTACGGAACATCCTTCTCCATGTCCCTCCCGGCGCAGGAGGCGCACATTCAGTAATCATGACTTCTACAAATGGCAGCGTTTTAGTTACCGACGACGACGCCGATCTGCGGCGGGTGCTGCGCAGGACCTTAGACGCTCTAGGATTCGAGGTTTCCGAGTCCGCGAATGGGGAACAGGCCGTCCGGGCGGCCGCCGTGCGCCCTTTCGATGCGGTTCTCATGGACGTTAACATGCCCGGCATGGGCGGCATCGATGCATGCAGGGAAATACGGAAACACGCTCCCCGCTGCCAGATTCTGATGCTCACCGTTCGCGACAGGGAATCCGACAAGATTGAAGCGCTGGATGCGGGCGCCGACGACTATATCACCAAACCTTTCTCGATCCCGGAACTTGCCGCGCGGTTGAGATCCGCGGTCCGGCGTTCCGCCACGACGGTGCTCGACTCGCGAATGCCGATCGTAATCGGAGAGATCGAACTTGATCCGGCGCGCCGCATGGTCCGTAAATTAGGCGCAGTTCTGCGTTTGACACCCAAAGAGTTCGACTTACTGCACTACCTGATGAGCCACCCGGGCCTGCCAGTCGCCCACTCGAAGCTCCTGCGCGCCGTCTGGGGCGAGGAGTACGGTCAGGAACTGGAATATCTGCGCACGTTCGTGCATCAGTTGCGCAAGAAGCTCGAGACCGATCCGTCCGCTCCTGAGTACCTGCTGACTGAGCTTCACTTTGGCTATCGGTTCCGGGGCCCATCTTGAACCGTGGCCGCCGGCTGGAGCCGTCTGATAGACGGATTCTATGGAGTGAATCGCATTTTTAATTCTGCCCTTATGCGGTCCTTATGCGCCTTGCCTTATTCTGTCCAAATGCACTTGTTGCACTTTGTTGAGTCCAGCTATGAAAAGTAAGGTTCTCGAAATCGCTTGCCTCCTTGTGACTATCTCGTCGGCGTTGACGCTGGCCGCTTGTCACGGCGCAAAGGCCGACCAGGCTGCCGAAGATCCGCCTCCGGCTAAAGTCACACCTGGCGCCGATGTCAGTCTTTTCAGCGTGGATCGTCCGGAGCAGTTTCCGCTGGCGGCCGCCACCAAGCGTCCGGCCACCTCCGAATTGGTGGTTACCGGCTCGGTCACCCCAGACATCACCCGCAACGTCCCGGTAGTCTCGCTTGCCTCCGGCCGTGTGACGGCTATTCACGCCCGGCTTGGCGACACAGTCCAGAAAGGCCAGTTGCTGATGACGATTCGCAGCGACGACGTGTCGGGCGGATATTCGAATTACCGGATGGCCGTCGCGGATGAGATTCTCGCCAAGACACAATACGAACGCTCCAAGGATCTTTACGAGCACGGCGCCATAGCCCTGAACGACCTGCAAGTGGCGCAGGATACAGAAGACAAGGCCAAGATAGCAGTGGACACGGCGGCCGAGCATCTCCGTTTGCTAGGCAACGACCCCGACAAGCCGGTCTTCATGGTGGATATTTTCGCGCCTACTTCCGGAGTACTTACCGATCAACAAGTGACCACAGGGTCACTGGTGCAGGCCTACAATACACCGTACCCGTTTACGATCTCCGACCTTTCATCCACCTGGATTGTTTGCGATGTGTATGAGAACGACTTAGCTACTGTGCGACTGGGCGACATGGCCGACATCAGCCTGAATGCGTATCCGGATCGCGTGTTCAAGGGAAGGGTCAGCAATATCGGCGCGGTCCTGGATCCAAATATCCGTACAGCCAAGGTCCGCATCGAAGTCCCGAACCCAGGAATCATGCGGCTGGGCATGTTTGTGAAAGCCACCTTCCGCGGCCAAACCACGGAGATGCACACCATTGTCCCGGCATCCGCCGTCTTGCACATGCACGATCGCGATTTTGTGTTTTCTCCCGCGCCCGGCAATAAGTTTCGCCGCGTGGAGGTGGTCAGCGGGGACCTCCTGGCGGACAACACAAGTCTGCAAGAAATCAAGTCCGGGCTACAGCCAGGCCAACAAGTGGTCACGAACGCTCTGGTACTGGACCACGTGCTCGCGCAGTAGGCCAAGCCTCCGGATTCAGGGAAAATACGATGATTCGCGCTCTTGTCGATTTTGCGCTTAACAATAGGTTCGTGGTGTTGGCAACTGCCGTGTTGTTGCTCGGGTGGGGCGCTATCTCATTTCACAACTTGCCGGTGGAGGCGTATCCCGACATCGCCGACAACTACGTGACGGTGATCACGCAATGGGCCGGACGGTCCGCGGAAGAGGTGGAGCAGCAGGTCACGATTCCCATCGAAATTCAGATGGCCGGCATGCCGCACATGACCTTTCTGCGCTCCGAGTCGATTTTCGGCCTGTCGTTCGTGATCATGATCTTCGACGACAGCTCCGTCAACGATTGGAACCGCCAGAAAGTTTTGGAGAGACTTACCCAGGTCAATCTTCCTCCCGGACAGAACCTGCAACCGCAAATCGGCACGGACTGGAGCACCACGGGCCAGATCTACTGGTATACCCTGCGCAGCACAAATCCCAGATATGACCTGATGGAGTTACGATCCATCGAAGATTGGGTGCTGCTCAAGCAGTTCAAATCCGTTACCAATGTGGTGGATGTTTCCGACTTCGGCGGCACCGTGCGCGAGTATCAAGTGCGCATCGATCCCAGCAAACTGGTTTCATACGGCCTGAGCATTGGCCAGGTGGAACAGCAGCTCGCCAACAACAACATCAATGCCGGCGGCAGCTTCGTGGAAGAAGGCATGCAGCAGATGAACGTTCGCGCGTTGGGGCTCTTCGGCGGGGTAAGCGACATCGAACAGACTGTCCTAAAGACCCAATCCGGAACCGCTCTGCGAGTGAAGGACATCGCGGAAGTGACCCAAGGGCCCAAAATCCGATTGGGACACATGGCGCGGGCCAACCACATGGAGGACGGGCGCATCGTCGACGAGCCCGATGTAATCCAGGGCGGAGTATTGTTGCGCAAAGGCGCGGAAGAGGAGCCCACGCTCGAAGCGATTCACAAGAAGGTGGACGAACTGAACAATGGCATTCTGCCTCCCGGCGTTAAAGTCATTCCCATGCTGGATCGCAGCGACCTGCTGCATTTCACTTTGCACACTGTGCTGCATAACCTGACCGAAGGCATGATTCTGGTCAGCGTGATTCTGTTCCTTTTCCTGCTCAATGCGCGTGCCGCCATCATCGTCGCGCTGACCATCCCGTTCTCTCTGCTGTTTGCCTCAATCTGGCTGGATTTGAGCCACATTCCGGCGAATTTGCTCTCACTCGGTGCGCTGGATTTCGGAATGGTAGTCGACGGCGCGGTGGTCATGGTGGAGAACATCATCCGGCACTTGAGCCGCGGCACCCGCCAAACCTCTGTGGGAACTCCGAAGACCACGGCGGAGATGATCCGGGAAGCCTGCCATGAGGTCCAGCGGCCGGTCTTTTACGCCATCGCGATCATTATTACCGCTTATATGCCGATCTTCACGCTGCAACGCGTGGAGGGACGCTTATTCCGGCCGATGGCCTGGACGGTAGTTTTCGCTCTTCTTGGCGCCATGACATTTTCGATTCTGATAGCGCCCGTACTGGCCGCCACATTCTTCAGCAAGGGCGTCCGCGAACGGCGTAACTGGGTCATGGATTTTCTTACGGAGCAGTACCGCCGGCGGCTGCGCTGGGCCGTCCAGCATCGGTGGGTAGTGGCCTGTATTGCCATTGCCGCCCTGGCTGGAACGATCTATATGGGCTTTGGCGGCGTTATCGGGGCGGAGTTCCTGCCGCACCTTGATGAAGGCGCGATCTGGGCGCGCGGCACGCTGGCGAATAGCACCAGTCTTTCGGAGGCCGAAAAATTCACCACCAACGAGCGCTATGTTTTCGCCTCCTTTCCGGAAGTGAGCAAGGTCGTGTCGCAGGTCGGCCGGCCCGATGACGGAACCGACACTGGGGGATTCGGCAACACCGAGTATTTCGTCGATCTGAAGCCGCACGACCAGTGGCGGCCGGTATTCCACAAGAACAAGGAGGAATTGATCGCCGCCATGAACCGTGCGGTGCAAAGGTATCCGGGCGCGATCTGGAACTTCTCGCAGCCTATCGAAGACAACGTGGGAGAAACGATGACGGGCACCAAGGGTTCGCTGGCCCTGAAGATCTTCGGGGATGACCTGAAACTCCTCGAGCGGAAGGGGGAGGAGGTTACGGAAGTGATGTCGGGCATACCGGGTATGCACGACGTCAAGCTCTTGCGCGACTTCGGCCAGCCCAATCTCGACTTGACTATCGACCGGCGCATAGCAGCCCGTTTTGGAATCAATGTGACGGACATACAAGATGCCGTCCAAACTGCCGTAGGCGGCAATGCCGTGAGCCAGGTTCTGATCGGCGAGCAGCGCTACGACGTGGTGGTGCGCTACCAGACGCCCTATCGCAATACGGCGAAGGCCATTGAAAACGTTCGCTTGCTTTCTCCTACCGGAGAGCGGGTATCTCTGGCGCAGTTGTGTACCGTCGAGGTCAAGGATGGCGCGTACGACATCTACCGGGAAGGCAACAGCCGCTATGTGGCGGTCACTTTTAGCGTCAGGGGCAGGGATTTGGGGACCACGGTCGAAGATGCCGTCAAACAGATCCGTGAAAAAGTTAAGTTGCCGCCGGGCTACAGCCTCGGTTGGTCCGGAGAATACGAAAGCGAAAAGCGCGCTGAAGCGCGGCTGGCCATCATCGTCCCGCTGACCATTCTAGTCATCTTTATCATTCTCTACACCATGTTTCGATCGTTTAAGTGGGCGATGCTCATTCTGTTAAACGTAGGTCTGGCCCGCGTGGGAGGCTTCCTGGCTCTGGTGGTGACTGGAACTTACCTAAGCGTTTCCTCGGGTGTAGGCATGTTGGCCCTGTTCGGTGTATCGGTACAGACCGGCGTGATCATGCTCGAGTACATTAATCAACTCCGCGCGCGAGGCCACTCCATCGTGGATGCCGCAGTGGATGGAGCGGTGCTAAGGCTCCGTCCCATTATGATGACCATGCTGGTGGCAACTCTCGGACTCCTGCCCGCGGCGCTATCGCACGACATTGGATCGGATTCGCAGAGGCCCTTCGCGATCGTCATTGTGGGCGGACTGATTTCCGACCTGCTGCTGAGCATCGTTCTCTTACCCACGTTTTATGTCTGGATCGCCGGGGATAAGGATGTGCTACCGAAACCGGAGGAGTCCTTTGAACACTAAACGAACAGCTTGGGCAACTTGCGCCGTGCTGGCTGGCTTGCAGTGTGCGAGTCCAGCATTCGGACAGGCCGCGCCGGGGCCGGTCAAAATCACACTCGACGAAGCCATCCGGTTCGCGCTGGCGCATAATCACACTCTGCTGGCCGCGCGCACCAATATCCAACAGAGCCAGGCCGCGGAAATCACCGCCAACCTGCGCCCGAACCCGACCTTATTCACGGATTGGGAATACCTGCCCCTGTCCCCTCCGCCTAATGAGTCTTTTTCCACTTACCTGCAAGCCTCCACTGAGGGAGACCTGGGTTTGAGCTACCTCATTGAGCGCGGCCACAAGCGGGCGCGCCGGTTGGAAGCGGCCAAGGCGGCCACCGCGGTGACGCGCGCGCAGGTAACGGACAATGAACGCGGCGTTGCCTTTCAGGTCGGCTCTCTTTTCATTAATGCCCAGCTTGCGGAGTCCACTCTGGAACTCGCCGAAACCGATGTTAAGAGCTTTCAGAAAACTGTCGACATCAGCGAGATCCAGTACAAAGATGGCGGCATGAGCGAGAACGACTACCTGAAAATCAAGATTCAGTTAGTGCAGTTTCAGACCGATATCGAGCAGGCGCTGGTCAACAAGCTCCAAGCCCTGTCGGACCTCCGGCAGCAATTGGGTTACGAATCGGTGCCCGCCGATTACGACGTAGTTGGCGACTTCGAATACCGGCCCTTGACGGTCACCATCGAGGAACTGCAAGCGAAAGCCCTGCAGAACCGGCCGGACCTACGCGCGGCGGTGTTGGGCGTTACCGCCGCCAACAGCCAATACTCACTCGCTAAAGCTAATGGCAAGCAGGATCCCACGATCTCCGGCAATTACTCGCATGCTAACGGCATCAGCGGCGTTACCTGGTCGTTCAGCATTCCGCTCGCGATTTTCGACCGGAACCAAGGCAATATTGCGCAGACCCGGATCGCCATCCAGCAAGCCGAGGAACAGCGGAAGGCCGCCGGCGGGCAGGTGCTGACCGACGTAAAAGACGCCTACGAGGGGATGCAGGAGAGTGCCCGGGTGGCCCAGCTCTATAAGTCCACCTATCTCGACGTGGCGAAAAAGAGCCGCGACATCAGCGAGTACGCCTATCGCCGCGGCGCCGCGGCCCTGCTCGATTTTCTGGACGCCGAACGCAGCTATCGCGCCACCCAACTCGCCTACCGTCAAGCTGTAGCGGCTTATTTGACAGCCCTGGAGCAGCTTCGGCAGGCGGTGGGCGGCAGGGACCTGCCTTGAGGTGGAACCCGCACAGCTATGAAAAAGGCAGATATTCGCGCCCGCATTCAAGAATTCGGCATCATTCCAGGCATTCGAGTCGCCACGCGCGAGCATGCGCGGTTCGCCGCGGAAGCGGTCAGCCGTTCCGGTATTCCCATCGCGGAGATCACCATGACCGTGCCGGGCGCCCTCGATGTGATTGCGCATCTGGCCAAAACCCTCCCGGACATGGTGGTGGGCGCCGGAACCGTTCTGGAGATCGAAACCGCGCACCGCTGCCTGGACGCCGGCGCCATGTTTCTAACCAGCACGGGTCTGGTCCCGGAGGTTGTGGAGTTCGCGCTGAAGAACGACGTCGTGGTATTTCCCGGCGCCATGACTCCCACCGACGTCATTGCGGGGTGGAAGATGGGCGCCGACTTCGTCAAGATTTACCCGTGCGGCCCACTGGGCGGCCCCAGTTACATCCGCGCGTTGAAGCTGCCCTTTCCACAAGTGCCGTTAATCGCCACCGGCGGCGTGAATCAAAGAACCGCCGGCGATTTTATCCTGAACGGAGCGACCGCTGTGGGCATCGGATCGGAATTGATCAACCCGGAGGGCCTGCCCTCAATGCAGGAAGAACAGATTCGGGAACTGGCGCGCAGATATTTGAAAATCGTGAAGGCGGCCCGCGCGCAACGGGATGGAGAGTGAACACCATGACCAACAGACTGGCGGTGGTTCTCGGGCTTAGTCTGCTCGCAGCGCTGCGTCCGTTGCCGGCCGCTGAGGGCGTCTACGAGAAAGGGCCGAAGCAGTCGTTTGAAGCAGCCAGCAACCAGCGCGTACCATTCGCGCCGGGCGGAACCATTCGCCTGAACAACTCGTACGGCTACTTGACTGTGGAAGGCTGGGACGAACCCGCGGTTGAGATCACCGTAATCAAGTCGACCGATCGCTTCTATGAACCCAGCCAGCAGAAGCGCGCGGAAGAGCCCTTCGAACGGGTCGGCGTGGCCACCGAACGGCGCTCCGATAAAGAGCTGGCGATTTCGACGGTCATTCCCGGGCACCATCGATTTCTGTTGAGGTCCGAGCACGGCGTCACGGTGGAGTACAGGGTGCATGTACCGCGCGACTCGCGGCTGATCGTCCACCACGACAACGGCTACGTATGGGTGAGCGACGTGACTGGGGACCTGGATGTGCGCAGCCACACCGGAGACATGATCGTGATGCTGCCCGGCCAGGGTCCGTACTCGATCGATGCCCGAACCAGATTGGGCAGCGTTTCTTCCGATGTTACGGGCAAGAGCCGGAGCCGTCTGAGCCAATTCCTGGTAGGTTCGCACTTTGACTATCTGAGCCAGACTCCCAAACGGCGGATCTATCTGCGCATGGGGCGCGGAAGCATCGAGATTTTGCAGGATGTGCCGGACGCGCCCGTGGAAAAACAGTGAGGATGGCGTTAGAGTCCCGGCTTCCTGGTGCAAGCGCATGATTCGCGCGCTGGGCGCTGTACTGATCTATTTCGTGATGCTCGGCGCCTGGGTAGGAGTGGGCCTGTTCATGGTGATCGCACCGGTGCGCTTCGGCAACCTGGTGAATGAGAACTTCGGGCTTTTCCCGGAAGTGCGAGCTGGCGACTGGGGCAAGAAGGTGCTTCTGAGGTTGGCCGGTTTGGGACTGCTGGCGTTCGCCGCGCGTTTCGTGTGGGGCATCCGGCAACTATTCGGGCCTGGGGGTTAGAAAACTCAAACGGACAGGCCAGGAGGCAGCCAGGAGGCCTGTCCTACGTCGCGGCGAACCGATAGCCCACCCAAGGCTCCGTCAGGATGTACTTCGGCTTGGCCGGGTTAGGCTCGATCTTCTTGCGCAACTGATTGATAAACACGCGCAGATACTCCGGCTCATCGCCATAGTCCGGACCCCACACAGCCTGCAGCAGTTCGCGATGCGGAACCGGTTTTCCAGCTTGTGAAACCAGATAGCGCAGCAGGTCGAACTCTTTGGGAGTGAGGCGCGTTTCTTTCCCCTTTACGTGAATGCGCCTGGTATCGAAATCGATTTCCAGATCTGCTGTGGCGATCAAGTGCGGGCCGCTTTCAGGTGAAGTCGGCGCGCGCCGCAGCGCCGCCCGAAGGCGCGCCAGCAGTTCTTCCATGCCAAAAGGCTTGGTGATGTAATCGTCGGCGCCCGCATCGAGCGCGGCCACTTTATCCTTCTCGCTGTTGCGCACGGAAAGAATGATGATGGGAACGTCCGACCCCGAGCGCAGGTGCTGGCAGGTTTCCAAGCCGCCCAAGCCGGGCATGTTCATGTCCAGCAGCACCAGGTCCGGGATCTCAGCGGAAATCCTGGTTAGGGCATCTTCGCCGTTGCGGGCTTCAATCACTTCGTATTTGTGCCCGACCAGCGTAGCCCGCATCACCCTGCGGATTTGCGGGTCGTCGTCCACCACAAGAATCTTTCCGGCGCTCACGAGACCATTTCACCACGATGCACGGGCAACGAGAAACTGAAGACGGAGCCTTGCCCCGGCTCGCTGGTCACCCAGATCTTGCCGCCGTGGGCCTCCACGATGCCCTTGGCGATGGCCAGGCCCATCCCCGTCCCCGGCACGCGGAAGCGGTGCTCGCGGGCCCGAAAGAATTTGTCGAAGATACGCATCTGCTCTGCCTCGTCAATGCCGCTGCCGCGGTCGGCCACACTGACTACGATACGGCCCTCGCCCGCCCGCGCCGAAATCGTAAGCGGCGACCCGTGCGGCGAGTACTTCAAGGCGTTGTCCAGCAGTTGCCTCAAGACTTGCTGCACGAAGTCGAAATCTGCGTCCGCCGCAGGCAGAGCGTCCTGCAGGCGGACTTCCACGGGGCGGCCGTGCAGCACGGGCTTGAGCTCGGCCAGGGTGGCGCCGATGATCTCGCTGAGATCCTGCGCGCGCTTCTCCAGATGCAGCTTGCCTGCTTCGATGCGTACCATTTCCAATACTTCGGCTACCAGCCGGTTCAGGCGGTCGGCCTCTTCGTTGATGATGGTTATCAACTCCCGCTCCTGATCCGGGCGGGGTTGGCCCAGCAGGCTCGTCGCCGCGGCTTTAATGGATGTCAGCGGTGTTTTGAAATCGTGCGCCAGCGCGTCCAGCAGGGCGGATTTGAGCACCTCGCTCTGGCGCGCCGCTTCTGCGCGGCCGGCTTCTTCCAGCGTGCGCGCCCGTTCGATCCCAATGGCCACCAGGTAGGCCACCGCATTGAGCACCGCTTCGGACGGCAGAGGTCCGGTCAGCCCCAGATTGCCCAGCGCCTGCCCTCCCAGGCGTACGGGAACTATAGCCAAGCCGCGGCTGCGATCGATGAGAGCTTCGTCGCGATCCGCCTGCAGTTGCTCGTCGGAAATCAGCGGATCCGGCGGCCCCCATCGAAATGTTTCATGACTCAGCCTGGCGTGGAAGGCAGCGGTGGTTACACCCAGGATGCGCACCACCCGGCTCACCAGATCCTGGCTGGCGGTGCGCGCACTGCCGCTGAGCAGCAGGCTCTGGCTCAGCGCATACAGCCCTTCGACTTCGCGGCGGCGCTCGACCGCCTCCAGGGTGCGGCGCCTGGCGCGCGCCGAGAGTTGGTTGGCCATGACGGAAGTGACCAGGAACGCGGTGAGGGCCACCCAGTTCTGCGGGTCTTGTATCTCGAATGTTCCGATCGGCGGAAGGAAATAGTAATTGAATCCGAGGACCGCCGCCAGCGACGCGACGGTCGCTTCCAGCAGCCCCCACCCCGCCGAGATTCCGAAGATAACGAGCAACAGCGTTAACGCCACTGTGGTGTTGTTGGCCGAGACCACCCGGAAATAAAATGCGATAACCAGGGCGATGATAGCGGGCGCGGCGATCAAGTGGAAAGCGCGGCGGACGCGGGGATTAGTCATAAGGAGCTAGGCAGGTGTCGAGATGAGTCTCGACACGGCACGCATGAGTGCGTGCGCCACATCTCAAACTCCGAAGACACGGTTGAAGAATTCACGCGTCTTCTGCCGGATCTCGCCCAGCTTCAGATCCAGCCGCTGGTCGTGCAACTGGTCGGGCGTCCAGCGGCGTACAAGTTCCGCCAGCGTCTCGGATTGGGAAGGCGAAGTGGGCAGATGGCCTCCCGCATAGCCACTCGAAACGCGCAGCCCGTGATCGATGGCGCGGTAGAACACCGCGGCGTCGCGCAGGAAGTCGGCGTCCTCGCGCTCCAGGTGGCCCATCTGCTCGATCACGTCGATGCGCGCCGGAGTGTTCAGCACTTTATAGAAAATCCCGGCGCCGCGCAGGCGCAGATACATCAAGGCGAAGTCGATATCGTAGTATCCGCCGGCGGCCGCCTTCAGCGGATTACGGGACCCCTGCTCCTTATCCAGACGCGTGCGCATTTGCGCCAGTTCCTTGCGCGACCGGCCGCTCTGCCCGTAGCGCCGCCAATCGAGCTCCTGCAATTTGTGCAGGAATTCCGTGGCGCGCTCCAGGTTCCCGGCCACCGCGCGCGACTTCATATAAGCGATTCCTTCCCAAGCCTCCGCGTGCTTCGCGAAGTACTCGCGATAGCTCCCTTCCGGCTGCACCAGCGCGCCCTCGCGGCCGTTGGGGCGCAAGCGCGTATCCACGGTGAACATCACGCCGTCGCCCGTATATGCGCCGATGACGTTGATCATGCGTTCGGCCACGGCGGTCCAGAACCCCTGCTCGAGAGCGTCTTCGTCGGGGATGACAAAGATCAAATCGGCGTCCGAAGCCAAGTCGAACTCGCGCATGCCCAGCCGCCCCAACGAAACCACCATCATCTGCCGCGCCGGCCGGTAGTCCTGATTGGCAGGCTGGGGAGCTTCCTCGAGCGCGATGCGGTATGCCGCCGCGATCACTTCGTCGGCCAGATCCGAGGTGCGCTCCAGCGTTTCGAAGATGGGGGCCGGACCCAGCAGGCTGTCGCTCTGGATGCGAAACATCCGGCGGCGGAAATAGCTGCGCAGCGACGCGCTGTCGACAATGGATTCCGGGTGGGATCCCTCCCCCGGCGCGGCGGCGGCGCCGTCCAGTTCGGCAAGCATCTCGGGATGCCGCAGAAGCTGGTCGCCGAAATACTGGCTGTGTTCGAAGATATCCACCGCGCGCTCCATCAGCGCGGCATCCGCATCCAAATGGGCGAAGCTTTCGGGGCTGGCCAACACCTTTTCCAGAAAAAGATCCCAGCGCTCCCGGCCGCGGTTCAGCTTAGCGCGCGCCAGTACGGCGGCCAAATGCGGCGCACGCTCGTCCAGCGATAGCATGAGATTGCTCGGAGCCGATGGCGGATCCAAATCCAGCGGCTTCCAGCGATCGTCCGCGTCGCCGTCGGCCAGCGTGTAGTACATGGGCTTCCGCGCCTGAATGACGCGCGCGTACATCTCCCGCACATTGCCCAGGTGCTCCTCCAGCCGCACTTCCAGCGATTCCGCCGTGAGCGGCTCGCCGGATTCCACGGGCATCTTGCGCGCCAGCACCTCGAGCTCTTCCGGATGGGTAGGGAGCGTATGCGTCTGCCGGTCGTCGTAGAACTGCAGCCGGTGCTCGATGTGGCGCAGAAACTCGTAGGCCGAAGCCAAGCGGGCGTACTCGCCGGCCGAGAGCAGATTCTTGTCGTGCGCGCGCGATAGCGCAAACAGTGTGCCGCCGTGCCGCAACCAAGGCTCGCGCCCCCCGTGCAGGCGCTGCAGGCATTGCACCAGGAACTCGATATCCCGGATGCCGCCCGGCGCCAGCTTGATATCCAATCCGGCGTGCGCCCGCTTGGCAGCCAGTTTCTCGCTGATGCGCTCGCGCGCCTCTGAAACCGCTTCTACGGCCCGGAAATCCAGCGTGCTCGAATAAATCAGCGGCTCGACGAATTCCAGTAGGTCGCGGCCCAGGGCGAGGTCGCCGGCGCACACGCGCCCTTTGATCAGCATCTGCTTCTCCCAATCGCGCGCGCGCTCCTGGTAATAGCGCTTGGCGCCTTCAAGTGAAATGCAGACTTCTCCCAGGCGACCGTCGGGCCGTAAACGCAGATCCACGCGGTAGCACGAGCCATCCGCCGTATATGTCGAAAGCGACTCGGTGTACTGGTTGGCTACCTTCTTGAAAAACTCCTTGTTGGTGATGACTTCAGGTCCGGCGGTCTCGCCGTTGCCCGAATACACGAACATCAAATCGACGTCCGAACTGTAGTTCAGTTCCTGGCCGCCCAATTTGCCCAGCGCGATCACGGAGAAGCCGCAGACGCGTGGTTGCCCGTCGGACGATTCGTACAACGGCTCGCCATGCCGCGCCGTCAGTTTCGCGCGAATCTGGCGATAGGCGAAGTCCAGGATAGCGTCGGCCAGGTTGGACAACTCGCCGGTGATGTCCGCCAGTGCCGCGAGCTCCAGCACGTCGCGCAGTAAGATGCGCAGCGCTTGCCGCCGCCGAAAGCGCGCCAGGGTCACCGGCGCCGGTTGATCGGGACCCTCGGCAGCACGGAATTGCTGCAAGCGTTCCGCGAATTCCTCGGCCGACAGCATGCGGTGCAGATCGCTCCGATCGGCTGCCTGCAACAGCCATTCAGGGTGTTGCAGCACGGCCTCGGATAGGAATCTGCTGTATGAGAATGTGGTGATCAGGCAGCGTAGCGCGGCGGGAGAACTGCTGATGCGGTTGAACGCCGCGGGGCTATCCTGACGGAGCCGCTCCAAGAAATGCAGCGCCTCGTCAGGGTCGGGCACGGCCGCCAGTAACGACTGAATCCGGGCGCGGATGCGTTCGGGAATGCCCCCACCCAGGCGCGCTATATCTTCGCGCGCGCGGGACGGATTGCGAAACTCAACCGCTTCCAACAAACGCTGCATGGGAAATCAGGCGGACGGGGCCCCTATTGACATTATAGCTGCATGACGCAGAAGAGCGAGTTTGGCGCAGGGTCCGCGAAAAAGCAAGACACAGGCGCCTTTGTGGGCGGCTAGAGCCGGCTGAAAGCCGGCTGCGGGCAGAATTGCCCGCCCTCCAATTTCCAATCGGACCCACTACGCCGTTCTGAGGTCAGCCAAGTGCGGCGCTGCATGCCGCCGAAGCGCAGCTTTTGTCGAAGTTTAGCCAGAATAAGTTGCTATTTCAACACAAGGCTGAGAGAAGCATCACCGCGTCGCCCGGGTGCACCGGGCCCGGCTCGACGACGCGCGCATAAAAGCCGCTCATTCCCCAACGCGGCGAGGTGGCATCGCCAGCCTTCACGCACGCATCGTAAATCTCCTCCTTGATGCCCGGACCGTAGACATCCAAGGCCGCGCATGGACCGCGCACCTTGGTAATCTCAAGCACTGCCGCGCCGGCCCGAAGCTGGTGGCCGACGCGCAATTGGCGGGGGTCCAACCCGCGGGTGGTGAGGTTCTCGCCCAGCGCGCCGTAGAAGACCGGATAGCCGCGGGCTCTCAATTCGTCGACGCTTTCCGCGGCGATGAGGAGCACCGCCTGGCCGGGCCCCCCGTGGATCTGCGGGTGGGCACAGGCATCGCCCGCCAGACCCAGCGGAGTGATCATGCCGGCCGCGATGGGCCGTTTGGGAATGCCGCCGGGCGAGACATTGATCTGGACGATGACGCCCACAACCCAGACTAGAACATATTCCAAAGGTATTGCGTGTAGACCTCATGGTGGTACTGCACTTCCGGCGGCTTCACCACGGTGCCGAGCAAGCGTGGGCAGCGGTCGGCGGCGGCGCGCTTCAGATCGGCGTACCTTCCCTTCACGTCCTCGCCCAACAGAGTCGTGACCCAGTCCGCTTTACTGAAGTTGTCGATCGCATCGTAAATGTTATCCGGCAGGTAGCGGGGCGCGTTCCGCAGATTTTCGATCTGCGCGATGTCGCCTTCAATCCCCGTCCTGAAGATTCCGTACAGCACCAGGTACGGATTCGCGTCGGGAGCGACGGCGCGGACTTCCAGCCGGGCGCTGCGCGAATTACCGATCGGAATGCGAATCATCGATCCCCGATCAGTCGCCGAAGCCTTAAGCTGGTTGGGCGCCTCGAAGTGCGGATCCAGCCGGCGGTATGCATTGACGCTGGAATTCATCAGCAAGCACAGGTCGTTGCCGTGCGTAAGAATCCGGTCGACGAATTCCCAGGAGAACTGGCTCATTTTTTCGTGCCCTTCCGGATCCCAGAACAGGTTCTTCCCATCCTTGGTGATCGACACATTGGTGTGCATACCCGTGCCGTTCACTCCTACGATCGGTTTGGGCAGGAAGCATGCGGTCAGCCCCATCTTCTTGGCGACCTGCCTGCAGATCAACTTGTAAATCTGGATCTGATCGGCAGCCGCCACCACCTCGGCGTAGCTGTAATTGATCTCGAACTGGGAGGGCGCCACTTCCGGGTGATCTTTCTCGTTCTGGAAGCCCATGGCCCGTTGCGCTTCGCAGGATGCGTCGATAAACAGGCGCAGCGTATCGCCCGGAAGCGAGTGATAGTAACCTCCCGCGCTGACATACTCGAACTTGCCGGTTTCGTGATAATGCCGTTCCGCGTCGACACCGTTGAAGAGGAAGCCCTCGATCTCGTTGGCCGCGTTTAGGGTGTAGCCTTCCTTCATGTGTACCTCATTGGCATAAGCCTTCAGCACGGCGCGAAGGTCCGCGCCATAAGGCCCCCCGTCCTTGTCGATGACGTCGCCGAAGACCATTACCTTTCCCGCGCCGAATACGTCGGCCGGACCCCAATAGAAGGCGGACCAATCCACTCCCAGGCGCAGATCGCTCTCCTTCTGTGCCGTGAAGCCCCGAATGGAGGAGCCGTCGAAGGTCATGTTGTCCCAGCTCTTGAGCAGAAACTTTTTGTCGTAATCCAGCATGTGCAGGCGGCCTTCCAGGTCGCTGAACAGCAGGGTAACGGCCTTAATGCGTTTCTCGTCGGTCAGGTACTTGAGGCGTTCCTCCTGAATCTGGTGAATCGGAACGCGCTTCATCCGCTGCTCTTTGGCCTGCACGTTCAGTTCTTCCAATTCGGCATAGGGGAGCTGCAGAAAGTCTTGCAGTTGGCTGCTCATTCTTCTCCTTTTGGTTTGCGCACTCGGGAATGTGGGCTTGGCGGAAAGTTCAATTCATTATCGATGCAAAACAGCCTTTCCGGCTACGCTTTCAGCGATAGATTTTATTTATGGGGAGCACAAATTGGAGGGCGGACAAGCATAGCCGTAGCCAGCTAAGAGCCGGCTGAAAGCCGGCTGCGGGCAGAATTGCCCGCCCTCCAAGATTGGGTTCGAATGGCAACTCTCGCTATTTGAAGGTGTTGGGGCGGGGGCTGGGGGTGGAGTGGAGGCGATGCGCTCGGCCTGATACATTTTCAACTGGCGGAGGCAGCGGTCGATGGAGCGCTCGATGCTGCCTTCGTAACGGGCGAGCCGGCCGAGGCCATCGGCATCGAAGGCGCGGGCGAGGCGG
>Ga0187867_10000913_pt1 | contig 25943 bp, 15 predicted proteins | sample June2016WEW_13_1_FD_132976 | JGI IMG/M metagenome (GOLD analysis project Ga0187867, IMG submission 132976) | Peatland microbial communities from SPRUCE experiment site at the Marcell Experimental Forest, Minnesota, USA - June2016WEW_13_10 | ecosystem: Environmental > Terrestrial > Soil >... | reverse complement strand
GGAAAGGCTGCCGCCGGCCGATTTGAGCTTCTTGCCGACGACCAGGATACTCCTCAGTCCTGCGCTGCTCATGTATTCCAACCCCGCAAGATCCACAACGAGCATGGATTCACCCTGTTGTATAGATTCCAGGCAGAATTTCTCGAATTCCGTAGCCGTAGTCGCGTCCAATCGGCCGCCGGCCTTCACTATGAAAAATTTGCCCTGCTTGTAACCTTTTAATTCCATGCCTATTCCCCCTTATTCGGAATCTTTGGATGAATCCCCGGATACTCAAACCTTTGCACCGGTGAATGAGAGAGCGAGTACTGTTATGTCATCCGCCCGCGCAATGCCCAATGAGAACCGTTTCACAGATCCCGGGATCTCCGTCGCAATTCCTTCGGCGGAAAGCGACGAGCAGGATCGGACCGTAGCCATAAAATTTGCGTGAGAGTATAGCTCTCCAGAGGCATTGACCGCCTCGGTAACCCCGTCGGTATGGACGATTAACTTGTCTCCCGGCTCTAGATCCATTTCCATGGTTTGATAACTCGATCCCTCCTCAACTCCAAGGAGAAATCCTTCAGGGACTGTGAGAGGCTCGGTCTGACCACTCCGCCTGACGATGATCGGATATTCATGACCGGCGTTCGAATACTGCAACCGGCCCGTCCGGAGGTCAAGAATGCCGCAAAATACCGTAACGAACATCATGGAGTCATTGAAAGGTGGAATACCACGAGGTCCTCGGGTTCCACTCCAGCGTCCAGAATGGTATGGTACTCGTTGTACCACATTGCCGAAACAACATCTACGCCGCCCCTCAGGAAAAGGTTGACTGTCGAGGTCTGTGGAATGACGGTAACCTGCAGGCCATATCTCCTGAAGAGGGCCGTGGGCATTATGCTTAGTTCTGCTCCCCGGAGTCCGACCTTTTTGCCGTTTAGATCCTGCCAGGATTTGATGCCGCTCGATTTTTTCGCAATCAGGACTTGCGAGGACCTCGAAACAATCTGGCCGACATTGACCAGCCTGATTCCTTTTTCCCGTTCGACGATTGCGGTTGAGCGAAGCATTGTGGCGAAATCGGCAGCGCCTTTCTTAAGCCATTGCTCCGAAGGCCTTTCGGGTCCGCCCCGGAGAATGTTCACCTCGAGACCGTATTTTTTGTAAAAACCCTTTTCAAAGGCGACATAGTAGCCGGCAAACTGGGCTTGGGGTAACCACTGCGGAACGAATGAAACCTGCCTTTGGCCTTGATCTGCATGGGCACTCGCCAGCATGGCCAGGATAAAAATGAAGACGCCTGTGACTTGGGCAACAGTTTTCATTCAGACTCTCGAATCGGATGCAATAGGAATCTGTCACACTATACAGGCTGCCATGGTCAGCGCAAAATAGAAAATTTTTTAACTCCCTGGGGGCCAATACCGATTATGAACTGACAGCGTTTGTTGAAAGCCTGTGCTTTATTTTCATGTTTTTACGTTAATGGCCGAAGTCAAGTGAGGAGAGGAGACTGGATGCAATCACGTCTGAATCAGCTAGACTACCCCGAGAATAAGACCATCCATGGGCTGTTTGAAGATCTGGCTGCGGCCAACCCCGAGGCGATAGCGGTGGTGTGCGGCGAGGAGCAGCTTACGTATGGGTGTTTAAATGAGAGAGCCAACCGAGTGGCCCACGCAATCCGGGATTTTTACAGGTCGATGTACGGTATGGACTTCGCTCCGGACACACCGATCGGCATCTACGTCAACCAGGGGCCAAACATGCTGGTGGGGCTGCTTGGGATTCTGAAGGCCGGAGGGGCCTATCTGCCCCTTGACCCGGCCTATCCCGAGCGCCGACTGCAGGGGATGATGGAGGATGCACGGTCGCCGTTGATTATCACAGAGTGGACGCTCATGGAGCAACTACTGTATCTGAATGAACTCGACTACGGAGTGATCAGTCTCGATGCGGGCTGGGGTGAGATTGCCAAGTATTCCGCTGAGAACCCTGTGTCGATCGGCGGACCGCAGTCGCTCGCCTATATCATCTACACGTCCGGCTCCACCGGCAGGCCCAAAGGGGTTATGGTGGAGCACCGCAGCGTGATCAATCTGACCCGGAATCAGAACTTCATCCAGGTCAGCCCATCCGACTGTCTGTCCCAGACAGCCAGCATCTCGTTTGATGTAGCGACTTACGAGATATGGGGAGCGCTGCTCAACGGTGCGCGCGTTGCCATCATCGACCGGAGCGTATTGCTCTCGAGCGAGAAGCTGGCTGCAGCGCAGCGAAAGTACGGTGTGACGATTCAGATGTTCACCACTGCCGTTGTGAATCTGTTGGCCGAGGGCGACGCAGAGGCTTTGCTGGGGCTGAGAGTGGCGGTCTTTGGCGGGGAGGAGGCCAATGCCGCGAAGATGCGGCACGTCTTAGAACAGAAAAGCGAGAGACTGACTCTCATTAACGCCTATGGACCGACGGAATGCACTACCTTGTGTACATTCTGCATTGTCTCGGAGAAGCATCGAGATGCCCAGGTCCTGCCCATCGGCGGTGAGATAGAAAGGATGCATGCGTATGTCCTTGAAGACAATCTCCAGCCTGTCCCTGACGGGACTCCTGGCGAGCTGTATATTGGTGGGGACGGCGTCGCGCGAGGGTACTTGAATCGCCCCGAGTTGACAGCCGAACGATTTGTAGAGAACCCCTTTGCCACAGCGGAGCAAAAGGCGCTCGGCAAGAACCTTCGGCTCTACAAGACCGGTGATGTAGTGAAGCGGCTCCCCATGGGGGAACTGGTTTACATCGGGCGGGCGGATAATCAGATCAAGATCCGGGGGTTCCGGGTTGAGTTGGGTGAGATCGAAGCTACGTTGCGTACGTATTCCGACATCAAAGACTGCGTCGTGATGCCGTACGGTGATGCGCATCAGAAACGCCTCGTTGCCTATGTGATCCCCGTGCAGAAGGGCAGGTTGAACACCGAGGCGTTTTGCGCCCACCTGGCGGAAACGCTGCCGGCATACATGATCCCGTCGTTTTTCATTCTCCGCCAGGACGGCACCCGCTGAACAGATGGGGAAGAGGGGGTCTTGCCAACAGGAATCCGCGGGGCCGCGAAACGAACTGGAACGCATCGTGCTCGATATCGTAACAGCGGCTCTGAATGTGGACGCCATGGGCATCGAGGAGAGCATATTTTACTACGGCGCACACTCTCTGATCATTGCTCAGATCTGCGCCGCCGTGCGCAGTCAGCTTCGACTGACGCTGGAGATCAAGGAGGTCTTTGATCATCCCACCGTAGCCGGCATCGCGCGCCTCATCTCGAAACGAGAGTTCGCGGCGGCCGAGGAGGTGGTGAGCATCCCGAAGGCGCCGCGCACCAGGCCGATTCCTCTTACCTATCAGCAAGAGCAAATCTGGTTCTTGAACAAACTTGCGCCGAACAACCGCGCCTATAACAGCCAGTTCAGCGTGCGGTTCAACGGCAAGCTCGACAAAACTATCCTCGAGAGATGTCTGAACGAGATCATCCGAAGGCATGAGGTCCTTCGTACGACCTTCGAGGAGGAGGACGGCTTACCCATACAGGTCATCCACGAACCCTGGGAGGTGAATCTGCCTGAGACCGACCTGCGCCACCTGCCGCAGGACCGGAGGGAAGAAGAGGCGGAGCGGCTCATTACCGGGGAGATGAAAATCTGCTTCGATTTTGCCCAACTGCCCCTGGTGCGATGGCGACTCTATCGGTTGGGAGAGAAGGACTGGATTTTCCTGCACATCGAACATCACTTTCTCCACGACGGCTGGGAGGTGATGGTCTTTCTCAGGGAACTTCAGACCCTGTACGCCGCATTTCTCGAGGGCCGGGAATCTCCACTGGAGGAACTTCCCATTCAGTACGCCGACTTTGCCGTTTGGCAGAGGAAGACGCTCTGCGGAAAACGGCTGGAGGAAAAGGTACGATACTGGATCGATAAAATTCACGACTACCCGTTCGTGCTGAATCTCCACGCCGATCATCCTCGGCCCGATGTGCAGGACTTCCAGGGCGGCTTCTTCCGGTTCGATCTCGACCGCGATCTCTATCAGTGGCTGCGTGAACTCAGCCTCCGGCATAACGCCACGCTGTTCATGACCATGTACTCGGCCTTCGCTATCCTCCTATCGAGGTACTCCGGCCAGGACAGGCTCCTGGTGGGAACCGGCGTCGCCAACCGCTGCATGAAGGAGACCGAAACCTTGATGGGCATGTTGGTCAACGCCGTCCCTCTTCGTTCCGATCTCTCAGACAACCCGTTATTCGCGAAATTCCTCGAGCGGACCAGGAAAACCATTTTGGAGGACGCCACACACCATGACACTCCTTTCCCCTCCATCGTCGAGGGGCTCAAGGCTGGGAACAAGCTCGGCCGCAATCCAATCTTCCAGGTCATATTCGGGTTTCACGACAGCGCCGTTCCGGTCTTGGACTTCGCGGGGACCCGGGGAACCATCGTCGAGAGGCACAACCTGACGGCGAAGGTGGACATGAACCTGATCTGCATCCCGCGAGCAGAGCAGCACATCACCATGGGGGCGTCGGCTCCGCTCGACGAGGACCTCACCCTGATCTGGGAATACAACAGCGACCTCTTCGAACGGGAAACCATTGAGCAGATGATCTCGCACTACGTCACGCTGCTGCGTCAGATCGTGCTGGACCCTCTAAAGCGTGTAGAGGACCTGGTGATGATCTCCGATGCCGAGAAACGCAAACTGTTGGAGTTCTCCGTCGGAGAGAGGGCGCAATACCCCGGGGAGAAGACCATCCAGGAGCTCTTCGAGGAACAGGTCCGCCGCCATCCCGACAAAACCGCGGTGATCCATAACGGACAGGCTCTCTCCTATTTGGAGCTGAACTCGCGTGCCAACAGACTGGCCCGGCAACTGCGACAGAGGTATCAGGAGAAACTCGGTGCGCCTCTCGAGCCGGGGACGTACGTGGGGATCTGCGTTGATCGGGGGATCGACATGGTCGTCGGCACGATCGCCATCCTCAAGGCTGGAGGAGCCTATGTACCGGTAGCGCCGGAGTACCCGGAGAAACGTTTCCAGTTCATGCTCGATGACGCAAACATCAAGGTGATCCTCTCCCAAACAGCCGTCAAGGATCTCGCCCCCTGGTTGTGGGAGGGCGACTGTACGGTGATCTCTATCGACGCCGGCGAGGCGGCTGGTGCTAATCAGCCTCAAGACGATCTGCAATCCGTCAACAAATCATCTGATCCCGCCTATGTCATTTACACGTCGGGATCGACAGGCATTCCAAAGGGCGTGTGCGTCTCCCACCGGGCGGTTCATAGCTTCGTGCAAAGCGCCGCGGCGCTCCATTACTCTGAGAACGATGCGATCGCGCAGATGGCGAATCATGCCTTCGACGCCGCCACATTTGAGATCTGGGGCTCCCTGCTCACGGGTGCGAAGATGGTCATCATCGACAGCGATACGGTTCTGAATCCGGACCGGCTGCTCAAGACCATGGAGGAGAACGGCATAACGGTCTGCTTCTTCACAACCGCCCTATTCAACCTCCTGGCCGAGAACAAGATCGAGGTGCTGACGCGGCTCAAGTCCATCCAGTTCGGCGGGGAAATGGCCAGCTCGCACTGCGTGAGGAGAGTGCTCTCGCAGAAGCGGGACAAGACGGCTCTGATCCACGTTTACGGCCCGACCGAGTGCACAACCTTCAGCACATTCTGTGAGCTGACGGACAAGGGTGCGAACCGCGACATCGTGCCGATCGGGAGGCCGCTTCGCAACTATGCGGCGTACGTCCTCGATGAAAAACTTCGCCTCGTCCCTCTGGGTGTGCCCGGCGAACTGTACATCGGAGGCGACAGCGTGGCCACAGGCTATCTCAACCGCGAGGAACTGACGGAGAACAGGTTCATCCCTAATCCGTTCGCCACGGAAGAGGACTTGAAGAGCGGCGTGAACCTGCGGCTCTACAGGACGGGCGACCTGGTCCGATGGCTGCCGGACGGCACCCTTCACATCCTTGGCCGCACGGATTTCCAGCTCAAGATCCGTGGGTTTAGAATCGAGCCGGAGGAAGTTGAAAGGGTCATCCTCAAACATCCAGGCGTCAAACAGTGTGTCGTGATCCCATGGGAGGGAAACCTTGTGGCCTACTGGGTCCCCAGTGACCCGTCGGGCGTTGTGTCCCAGAGCGTCCTTCGGTCGTTCCTCGCCACCCATCTGCCGGAGTATATGATCCCGTCCGGTTTCATCGAAATGGAACGATTCGAACTGAACCGGAATGCGAAGCTCGACCGGACAAGGCTCCCACCACACAGCCTTGCCCTGCTGACGGCAAGGAAGGGGGATTATGCCGCGCCGCGCAACGAGACTGAGAAGGCATTGGCGGCTATATGGCAGGATCTGCTTCGAACTGAAGGCATCGGTGTGCATGACAGCTTTTTCGAGCTGGGCGGCAACTCCCTCCTCACGGTGCGGATGCTCTGCAGGGTGAAGCAAGAGCTCGGCGTGGACATCAACCTGGCAAGCATGTTCTCTATGCCCACCATCGCCGCCATTGCGTCGCAGATCGACAAGTCAGGTCCGGGCGATCTGGGCGGCGAAGATAACCTGGCCCTGGCCATCAAGGACGCGCAAGTGGACCTGCCCCTCGGGGGCTATGGGACCGATGATCGAGCCGGCCAGCCCCAACACGTGTTGCTCACCGGGGTAACGGGCTTCCTGGGCTTCCACCTCCTGGACAAGTTCCTCTCATTGACCAAAGCCACGGTTCACTGCCTGGTGAGAGGCGCGACTGAAGACATGGTGAGCGCAAAGTTCAGAGATACGCTGCGCTTCTACGGGAGGCAGGACTTGGAGGGGCACCCGCGAATCGCTCTGCTCAGGGGGGAACTGAAAAAGCCGGCCCTGGGACTGCCCGCGGAGACCACCAGGGAACTGAGCGACATTCTGGACCACATCTGTCACTGTGGTGCAATGGTCCATCACATGTTCGATTACAGGACGCTCCGGGGAGAGAATGTCCAAAGCACCATCGAATTGTTGAAGATTGCGTTGAGCGGAAGACGCAAAGTCTTCAATTATGTATCCACCCTTTCTGTGGCCAGCCGCAGCGACAGCGAAGGGAGAATCGTCGAGGTGGAGCTCGGAGAGCGCCCCATCAGCACCAACGGTTACGTTCTGACCAAGTGGGCGTCCGAGCGAATCCTGCTTCACCATGCTGAAAAGGGCCTCCCCCTCAATATCTTCCGCCCGGGGAACATCACCGGCCATAGCGTTACGGGGGTCTGCACTCCCGGGAAAAATCACGCTCTGCTCCTGGTGAAAGGGTGCATCGAGATGAAGTGCGCCCCGGACTGGAATCGTCACATCGAGATGACGCCGGTGGATACACTGGCAGAGGCGATTGTGAGGTTGTCGCTAAACAGCCGGGGACCGGGTATCTTCAACATGAACAATCCGCTGCAGATAGGTTGGGCGGAATATATCGAAGTGCTGGGGAAGCTCGGCTTTGACATGGAGATGGTAAGTGTTGATGAGTGGCGGAAGCGGCTTGAGCGGATCGACGAGACCAACGCGCTCTTTCCGCTCAGGGAGGTCTATTTGAAGGAGAGGATGGACCTGATTGACCCGGAGAGCCACGTCCCGGCGGCACAGGACTCCTCGACGACACAGGAAGCTCTCCGTAAGCTCGGGGTTTCTTACCTTCGAGACTATGCTCGATATATTCCGGCCGTTGCAGGCTATTTGAAGAACAGCGGCTTCTTAGCCGCATGAAAGGAGTGAAGGAATGGAAGAACGAAAATACGAAGCAGTCGTTGTGGGATCGGGCGCCGGCGGCGCCACGGTGGCGAAAGAACTGAGCCGTATGGGCAAGAACATACTTGTCGTTGAAGCGGGCGAAGACAAGGTTCCATTGCCGCTCTCCATCGCCACGTCGAAAGAGGGGATTGACATCTACGAGGTCTTCGGGGCCGGCGGCGCCACGGTCCTATGCAACGGCAACGGCATCCGTGCGCTGGAACAGGATTTGGCGGAGCTTGGCATAGACCTCGAGAAGGAATACAGCGAGCTTGAGGACGAACTCAACATCGCGCCCATCTCCGAGTCGTTGCTGTCGGAGAACGGCTCATTGAAGCTGCTGGACATCCTCCACGCGTCGGGGATACGGATGGAGCGGATGCCGAAATTCGTTGATCCCACCAAATGCGTGGGCTGCGGCATGTGCAGCGCCGGTTGCCCACATGGGGCGAAATGGAGCGCCAGGGAGTTTCTTAGCGATGCCCTGGCCCACGGAGCGGAGATCGTCTACAACACAAGGGCGGAGAAGGTGTTGATCGAAAACAACAGGGCCGTTGGGATCGAAGTGATCGGCCCGGCAGGGAAGGCGCGGATTGTCGCTGATGTGGTCATTCTCGGCGCCGGCGGCCTCAAGACACCTGTAATCTTGCAGAACTCGGGCATCGACAAGGCCGGCCGCAAGCTCTTCATCGACCTGTGTGAGATCTGGCAGGGGGTCACGCCGGAAATAGACATTTCCAACGAGCCGCCCATGCAGTTGGTCTACACGGAAATGGCGCAAAGCCGCAGAATCAGTCTCGCCACGGTGTACTCCAAGAACAAAGAGAAGCTCCAATATTACTGCGGTGATAAAGCCGATCTCTTCCTCAACGGCAATTGGATAGGCGTTCTCGTCAAAATCGGCGACGAATCCGTGGGCCGAGTGTTCCCCGATGGGACCGTCTCAAAGGGCGTGACAGCAAAGGACAGGCAGATGTTCGATGAAGGCGCCGTCGTGGCAAGGGAAATCCTGCGGAAGGCCGGCGCCAAGGACGACTCCATCATCAGGCTCGATAGAATCTATGGCGGGCATAACGGCGCTACGGCCGCCATCGGCGACATCGTGGATACCAACCTGCAAACTGAGGTGAGCAATCTGTTCGTATGCGACGGAAGCGTGTTGCCGTTCGCACCGGGGGTCCCGCCCATCCTCACGATTATGGCGCTTGCCAGGCGGCTGGCGAGGCACCTTGTGTGAGGCGCCTTGCGCCAATCATGCGGGCGTTTGCTTCCGTCCGGCAAGGGCGATCAGTACGACTGCCGTCATGCAGAAGAACCCGCCTAGCCAATAGGCCCGCTCGAATGCGGGAAACAGTTGGTTTAAGGACGCTGTGTTCTTCCCGATGGCGGTTGCGCTCGCCAGAATGATGCCGGACGGTTCTTTCCCGGAAAAAACAGTTTCGAACACTGAGACTCCGAGGACCAGGCCCAACATGGTGATGGTTGTGAAGAGGCCCGAAACCGCTCCCTTCTTTTCAGATGAAAAGATGCTCATCACGTGTTTGGTGTTGGGAGACATGAAAAGCCCGTGGGACACTCCGAGCCACCCCAGATAGCAGATAACAGCCCACAGGCCCGATGACCGAAGGAACAAGGCGAAGAACACGGAGGCGCTCGCTGCCGAGAACATGCCCACCATGCAGAGATAAGTCGGGCGAACGCGATCGGCGGCCCACCCGGCCAATGGACTGACGATGATGTACGCCAGAGAATAGACCATGAGCACCATACCTGCGCGCTCTACCGCGAGATGCTCTGCATCGACCAGGTAGAATGGGATCAGAAAGTTGCTGCCGGCCATGAACATGATCGCCATGATCGTGGCAAGATGAGTGAAGTTGAAATCGAGATTCTTGAAGATCCCCGGGTCTATCAGCGGACTTCGAGTGCGACTCTCTCGAAATGTGAAGGCGGACAGGAAAGCAACCGAACCGCCCAGCGACAGAAGGACCATGGGTGATCGCCACCCCATCTCATGGCCCACATTGAGCGCACATATCAAGGTCAGGAGCCCGCAAAAACCCATGACCGCCCCTGGAATATCGAACGATCCCTCCGCGCCGGACGGATTCACTTCTTCCTTCGGGATGACCCGCATGGCGATTAGAGCCGCGGGAATGGTCAGGGGAACATTGATCAGAAATACCCAGTGCCAATTGAAAAATCCCGCCAGGAAGCCGCCAAAGGGCGCGCCTGTTATGATACCGAAGGCCCCGGCGGTCGACAAAATCCCAAAGGCGCGACCAGTGATGTCTGGTGGCAGGAATCGGGAAATTATCGCGAAGGAACTCGTGTATAGCATCGCACCACCAATGCCTTGAAGGCAGCGAGAGAAGAGCAGGATATTCAGACTCGGCGATATGCCGCACAGAAGCGATCCCAGGCCAAACACCGCATAACCCAGGCAGAAGACCGGCCTGAGCCCGATTCGATCTCCCACCTTGGCAAAAATCAGGAGGGTGGTTGCCATGACCAGGAAATAAACGACAGCGACTCGCGATACTTCGTTTGTGCCCACACAAAGGTCTTTCGCGATGATCGGAAGGCAGATGTTCACCACATAGTGGTCCAGCGAGACAATAAAAGCCGCGAAAGCAACGCTCATCGTGATCCAAAAATCCCTTTTCGAGATGGCCGTCGAACTTTGCTGCATATGTCAAGAATTCCCGCGCGATCTTGAGTAAAATTATAATCGGAGGTCAGCCGCTAACAGTTAGCGATTGTAGTATTAGTACAGAACCGTATACTAAAATTAACCAAATTTTTGCAAAAACTGTTCCACACATCCGCCTGAAACAAACGAAATATTGATTTGCCGGTCAAATCTCCTGCAGCATCCTATCCTGGGAAGAAGCGGAAGAAGACTGCGCTTTTATTGTGCCCCGCTATTTCAACGGCCAGGTATTAATATGTTGATCGAAACAGGCAGGGCGTGAAATCGGGACGGCCCTTGTCAGCCGGTTGGCGCAAGACGGTGACAACCTTATGGCTATACCTTGCTACTACGGAAGAGCTGCGGGACCCGGCGCTAACTCGTTATTGCGAGGCTTTATTGACCGAAGACGAGTGTGCTCGCCGTCAGCACTTCTCGACTGATCGCTTGCGAGAAGAGTTTCTCTTAACGCGGGGACTTGTTCGCAGGGGGCTGCCGTGTCACTCAGGCATTCCTCCCACTGCATGGCGGTTTGCAAAGAACCCCTACGGTCGCCCAATGATCAGCGGACCGGCCGGTGCGCCTCGCCTTAACTTCAATCTTTCAAACGCTGATGGTCTTGTGGCCTGCGCGGTATCAGCACGGGACGAGATCGGTGTCGATGTCGAGGTTTTGGATCGAGCGACTGAAACCACTGCCATTGCCGAGCAATACTTTTCCTCTTCCGAAACCGCGGCGCTGAAGACATTATCCGGACCTCTTCAGCACTAGCGGTTTTTCCAATACTGGACGCTGAAGGAAGCCTATGTGAAGGCTCGGGGCATTGGTCTCTACATGGACCTCGATGGTTTTTCATTCGATCTGATTGACGGGGAGCCGATTCGCATCCGTTTTGATCCCACGGCAGAGGATGAGGTCTCAGCCTGGCACTTTTTTCAATTCGGACCCACTGACCGCCATATTGTAGCCGCGGCATGCCGTGCGAGTTTCCCACCTGAGCTCAAGATTGAGCGGGTATAGACCCAAAAACCCTGTGATGTCCGGTTAGAAAATTGCATAATACAGGGTGAAGTAAAAAATAAGCATTAAGTAAGGCCTGCAAGGTAGGCCTCTAAATTGGCCCTTTTCCCGTGTAAACCGAGTTTGCCCCTGATATGATTCCTATGCACGGAGATGGATTTTTCCGAACTACCCAGGATTTCAGCGATTTCATTGGTTGTTTTGCCATCTTTCACCATGGCGGCCACTCGAATTTCGGTTGGGGTAAGATTCATCTGCTGAAACGTGAGCTTCCTGGTAAATGGGGAAGTGATTTCTCTCAAGTGAGTCTGCAAGATATCGAGCCAGGTTTTCTGGTTATTTTCCAGCTTGCTCCCCCTGAGCTTTTCAAAATACGGAAGAATCAGGTTTTTCACATTCAAAAGAACGGCTTCTTCAAATTCTTTTCTATCTTCATCCCTCTGCCTCAGAAGGGCTTTCAAGGCTGAATTGACCTCGCTTAAATTTTCTGCACTCTCGCGCAGAGCCAGTTCCATCCCCTTGCGTTCGGTGATATCTACACCTATTCCGACCAGCCATTGTGTTCGTGCAATATCGACCCGCGATACTGTAAAAAAGTGGGCAGCTTTGCTCCCGTCTTTTGAAGTTAGGTCCGCTTCTACAGTAGTCTGTCCTTTCGTAAAAACGCCAATACTCTTCGCCATGGTTTCTTTGTCTTCGCCTGCAAAAAAATCCAGGAAACGCATCTTTGAAATCTCAAGAGCCGTATATCCTGAAGCCTGTTCCAAGTTTTTATTCCACCGAAATAATTTGCCCCGTTCATCAAGTAGATAGAAGATGCCCGGCATATTGTCTATGGTCGCGTCGGAGATGCTCTTCTCCCTGAGGCGACCCGCCTCTGATTGTTTGAATTCGGTGAAATCTCGGATGACGGCCAGTACGAAAACATCCTGCTCGATTTGGAGTGGCCCGAGAGCGATATCTACGTGGAATTCGCTGCTATCTTTCCTTCTGCCATACAGTTCAAGCTCTCTACCCATGGGACGGACGTGCGGCTCAGCCAAATACTTTCGGCGATGTTCCTTGTGTATTTCCCTGAATCGCTCCGGCAACAGGATTTCAAGTGGTGTATGGAGCAGTTCGCTTCGGGAATAGCCGAAAAGCCGCTCAGTCTGCTTATTAACCCGGATAATACGGCCTTCATGGTTGACGACCAGAATGGCAGCGGGGGCGAATTCGAAAAGCCCCTCAAACATTGCCCTGACGCGATTGAGTTCCTCCTCGTACTTCTTTGTGTCCTTTTCTATAGTTTCCAACTCATTAATTCGCCGACGCAACGCTATCAGGTCATCTATGAGCTGCTCTTTTGTTAAATCTTCGAGCGTTTTCACTGGTCTGTAGCCTCTCTCTCAAGTCCATTGTCCCTGATTAAGCAAGAAGAGGTCGATGTTACAACATAATCAGTACCCCCAAATTTTGCTGTCTCTCACCGTTGATTGGTAAGAGATGTAATAAGCCTGCCCCCGGAGTTTTATTTGTCTTGAAATATTGCAGCTAAGCTCCCTGATTTCAGCCAGTCCTGTGCCAGATGTAGTCGGATCGTAAGCCCGCGCAGAACTGATGGACTTTGGTCATGCCTGCTTGTGAGGCGAGAGAGTCGATCCGCTTCGTAGAAGGCAGCCCGACGAAAGGGAAGAGGCGACGGCCGACGACCGCCAACCAGGAAGGGAGCATAAGGTCACTGAAGATCAGATATCCTCCGGGACGCAACACGCGAATCATTTCGGAGAAGGCACGCTCCCAAGCCGGCATGTGATGCGCCACCATGCTGGTTGCCACGATGTCGAATTCAGCGTCATTAAACTGCAGTTTTGTTGCATCCATCACCATAAAGCGAAGGCGCGGGTGCGCCGCGCGGGTCTGAGCTGCTTCAATCTGTCGACGATCCACATCGATTCCAGTTACGTCCATGCCATATCTGTCAGCAATTTCGCAAGCCGCCGCGCCAATGCCGCACCCAACATCCAAATAGCGCCACGCGATCCGGATATCGATCCAGTCAAGCAATTGTTGCGCACGATGCGCGACCTTCAGCGTATGCTCCGAACTATTGACGAAATACTTCTCAATCGCAGTCATTCTCATGTCTATACTCTCCTGTCTTTGAAATCTGAAGGTTCTTGGCGCCATCCGATCGGGCCGGGGATCAGCGGGCAAATCGATCGCTATGACGCGATGCGGCTGCGGACCAATTTTGCTATTGCCTGGTTTTGCTCCTTTGGACGGGAGCATCCCGGAATCCTTTCGTTTGACAGTTCATCAGACGTCGAGAAGTTTGGCATTTTCTCACTATGTTTAGCAGCTAAACTATTTAAGCGTGAAAAACCCCTCTCAGGCGGTGCGTTGCCTACTCAAGACCGCTCGTTTTGCGCCATCGCCTCCATGCTTCGATCCAGGAACATGTCGAACCAATGAAACATCCGCAGGAGAAACGCGACCCTATCATCCGAGTGGAGTTTTAGCTCTTCAGATATTTCCCTGATCGTTTCCTCATTTATTCTCTTGCGTTCTTCGTAGAAATCGCGGCCCTGGCTCGTAAGTTCGATGAAGACTTCTTTTTCGTTGCGGCTTTTCTTGTATCGCCGGACGAGGCCCTTGGTTTCCAGCTTCCTTATCACCTGAGAAATTGCGCCTTTTGTCACCCCAACCGCTCGGGCGAATTCGGTCACATTCATACCCGGATCATCTCCGACTTTATCGAGCATGTGGCGCTCCGAATGGTACAGCCGGAATTCGTTCCCGTGTTCGACGGGCGCCTTCTCCATCGCGTTGACCTTGTGCACCAACCGCAAAAAGAGGTCTATGAGTTCTTTGCTTTCGAGTTCTCTTTGCATGGAACTTATAGTATAGGTACTAAACTAAAATGTCAACCGGAATTTTACGCCGCCCGTAAATATCATCTCCTCCGCCATGACCTGCAGTCCAGGATGGTACATCCAATAATGCGGCTGATTCCATGGCCGCAGTCCACAAGAAGAAAGGAGGCGAGATCGGAATTACGATGATCCTGTGGCAAAGCTTACGAACGCATACAGAAAACTTGCATTTCCACAATCGCAGTATGCAATTTAGAAAGGGGGCAGGGGGGATTTTGAACGCAACCCGGCATGATACCAAGTTGCGTTCTAAACGGGGCGGGGATAAACCTCGCCCCTATACACATCAAAAACCATAGCGTTTATTGCAGAATTACTTCTTGGCATCAGGTTTTGGAGCGTCAATTGCCGCTTTGTTCGGCTCAGATTTTAACACACGGCTTAAGAAATCGCCTATGCCGGATGGAAGCCACCACAGCGAAAGGTTTGCTGGAGCGTGGCCGTCCCATCGATTGAGAGCATCGATTACCGCCTTCGTTTCGAGCGTAGCCAGGTACGGAGCAATCGTCTGAGCAGTGTAGCGGTCATTGATCGCCTGCTGCACATCTTTGTCGAATGTAAACGTGCCGGCCCAGCCGATATAGTCCAGGGTGACGCCCTTGTCCGCGCAATATCTGGTTGTATTCTCCTGGATCTTTTGCATCATTGCATTGGCTTCGGAGTTCACTCTATCAAGAGGGCGGCCGGCTATCTCACTACATACCAGCGTCTGGATTTTGTTGCGAACGACCCCGTCCATGACCTCGGGTAAGTCTTTGCCATAGTACACGGATGTAAAAATAACCTGCGGATCGGATCGATCGCCCTTGGGTGGTTTAACGCCGAAATTGAACAGATACCTGGGGGCCTGATCCTCGGTGACATATGCTCCAATTGCGATCTCCACCGTAACGTTATGCCCTTCACTGTCCTGGCACGGAAAGGATTCATCCCTGGTCGAAGTGCCACGCTTGGAATCCTTTGTCCATTCCCGGTTGTAAGGCGTCCTGGGTTGGATTATTGCCCTGCCGGTCGGAACATAGAAGTCCCTCCAATAGGGGTTTGACCCGGTAAATATTGCGTGGGGGATCACAAAACGTTTGACCGGAAGTTTATTGGCTAAATAATATTCCTCACTGTTTAGCTTTACCTGAGATGTCTTGTTATCCCCTACATCCGGAATCCAAAAAAAAGACTCGTCAGGCATAATGGTTATAGCTTCGGACCTGTCAGGTTTTTCATAAAAGCCAAAAGCCTGCGAGGCGCCTGCCAGCACGATGAAGACAATCATTGAGGCCGTCGTGCCTTTGGACTTCAAGTTAATGAGCGGTTTCCACCAGATCCACAAGAGAATAGCCAGGAGGAATATCGCCGGGATGCCGAGGTCATGGACAAAGTTCATTCCGAATTGAGAAAAGACATAGGCCGTATCGCTGTTCTCAAGTTGCTGGCCGGCGAGCCTGGCCGATGCAATGGTGCTGATCGGGTTAAGCAGAAAATTGATCCAGCCATATGCAAGGATAGCGATCGCCGAGGTGATGAAACGCAATGCTATCCGGCTACCCTTCTTGTCTTCAGGCATACAGATTCTCCCTTGCTTTGTCATTTGTCGTTTCTTGGTCGTCTGTGGTCCAAAGTCGAGTGTGCAACAATCAGACCACAAACAGACCTCGAAGGGCATTGGGGTTGGTCTCCCGCCCTAAAAGCCTCTCAGGACACTTTACAGGCCGGGGAACCTTCCCATATACGAATCAAAAACACAAGGGAGTTTCGGGTTTTGAGTTTGCAGTTTCGAATTTCGAATTAACTATACACAACGTTGAAAATAGTTGCGAAATGAATGATCCATGTAGGATGGGCACAGCGCTTTATCGTGCCCACCAATTCTGACTCCACGCTCCGCGAGATGGTGGGCACGATAAAGCGCTGTGCCCACCCTCATTGCGCAGTTATTTATATCGTCGTGTATAAAAACTAAAAACTGACACCTAAAAACTGTCCGGAGCATCCGACCGTTTCCATGATTACTTTGAGAACGTGCGATTTTATAACAACGCTTTAATCCCGGAGGAATTGTTATGCGAATGCTTTTGCATGTTAAGCTGCCTAATGATGAGTTCAACAAGGCGGTCAGAGACGGCACCGTGGGCCAAAAGATGCGCCGCATTCTGGATGATGCCAAACCGGAGGCCGTTTATTTCACTGAACACAACGGGAAGCGGGGCGCAATACTGGTCATCGATCTGGTTGACCCCTCCCAAATTCCGGCGTTTGCCGAGCCCTGGTTTCTTACTTTCAGTGCCAAGGTAAAATTCAAGGTCGCCATGACGCCGGAGGATCTCCAGAAGGCCGGCCTGGAGGAACTTGGGAAGAAATATTCATAGCGTAAGCGAGGCGTGCTAGAAATTAAGATTTCAAGATAGAAGATTTCGAGATAGAAGATTTCGAGATAAAATATTTCGAGATATTGCCGATTTCGAAAGAGTCCAGTTTGCAGCGATTCGGTGAGCAAGCGATTTGGAAAAGGCCTTCGTGAAGGAGGATGCCCTGTGAACGAACTCTCGTTTCAGCACTATCTCCTCGGTCTCCTCGCCGTTGCCAACAACATCCCGGCGATTCCTTTGTTTCTGCAACTATGCGACGGGCTGAACCACAAGGAACAACATAAGCTCTCCGCCATCGCCACGGGAACCTCTTTTATTACCATGATCATCGCCATGATCGCCGGCATGTCCATCCTGCGCTTTTTCGACATCAGCATCGATGCGTTCCGGATCGCCGGTGGACTCCTCCTACTCAACACCGGCTTGAACATGATGAATTCGACCCAGCAAGTGGTCGTGCAAGGTGGCGAACACACCTTCTCTAAGATGATTTCTATTGCGGTGATCCCGATCTCGATCCCGCTCACCACAGGGGCCGGAACCATGTCGACGGTGATACTCTTCACCCAGGGGATTCACCACTCTGACACGCTGGCGCTCAAGCTCTTCAGCGCCATCGTCTGTATGACGCTCATCATCTATTTCTCGTTCCGTTTCTCCACAAATATAATAAAGATCCTGGGCCACACCGGCATGGACGTCCTCGCCAAGATCTTCGGCCTCATAACCCTGGCGCTCGGCATCCAGTTCATCATCACCGGCATCCAAGGGGCCTTTCCGAACCTCATGTGACTTTCCCGGCATCTTTAGCTGAAAAGTAGAGGGTGGGAGCTTTTTTGATAGTCTAAAATTTGACATTCCCTGCGAATCTGAGCAGTTGCAGGCAAATGAAAAAAGGATGTCCGCAATGACAGCCTCCCTGTACGAACGTGCTTGATGTGGCCCATACAGAACATTGCGCTAATACCCCGCCCAAGCCCTGTCCTTAGCTTTCTCGCACTCTCCGATTCCGATTCCGATTCGGATTCTCCGGTCTCCTCGTGTTTGCAGTAAGTAACTCTATGGCATGTCTTTTGCTCCTCGACCCTGACGAAATCTGCCTCTCCACGATAAGTAAGATAGTATTGAAAATTCAAGGGCTCCGGGAGAGTCAAATAACATAGCTTCGGTTGAGTTCCTGAAGTTGTTATTGCAGTTGCAGGTCTTGCCGAAACCTGGATCGAATACTTGTTGCTCCACACTGCAAGAGGGTCAATGTCTTATGGCCAGCGTTCTGATTATCGATGACGACCGGTCGGTATGCGATATCCTGTTCAATATCATCCATGACATGGGACATTGCGTAACCTGTTCCCATACGTTGTGCGGGGGGCTGGGCGAGGCTGTAACCGGAAAATACGATTTGATCCTGCTCGATGTCGGATTGCCGGACGGAAACGCTCAGGATGCAATAGCACGGATTCAGCAGGCGGAACCCGGGCCGCAAATCATCATAATCACCTCGTCGGGTGACGGGAACGGAGCAGAACTGGCAATTCGAAACGGAGTGTGGGACTACATTCAACAACCAGCCTCGGTCCACGATATGACGCTGCCTATCATTCGCGCCCTCCAGTACCGCGAGGAGGGAAAGGCTGAGCGGCAGGGCGGGGCGGGGCCCGGACTTCTCGATCTCGATGGGATTACTAGTCGAACGCGGGCTGAGAAAGCGTTGCGGGAGTCGGCATGGTTTCAGCAACAGTTGATTGACGCCCTGCCGGTACCTGTTTTTTTTAAGGATGCGGAAGGCCGTTATCTCGGGTGCAACAAAGCATGCGAAAACTTTTTCAACAGGGGTAAAGAGGAAATCATAGGCAAATCGGTCTCTGAAATTGCACCCGGGGAACTCGCGGATATTTACCTGGAAAAGGACCTTGCCCTGTTAAGCAATCCCGGTGACCAGATTTATGAATCATCTATGAGGGACGCCGATGGATCGGTTCGTAATGTGGTCTTCCACAAGGCCACATTCTACAAACCGGATGGTTCGGTCGGAGGGCTTATCGGGGCCGTGTTAGACATAACCGAGCGAAAGCGGGCCGAAGAGGACCTGAGAGCAAGCGAGGAGAGATACCGCTTGATCTTCGACCATGCCCCCCTTGGCATTTTGCACTTTGACCAGACGGGAACAGTCCGGAATCTAAACGACAAGTTCGCCGAGATAATAGGGGCTTCAAAGGAAAAAACCCTGGGGTTCAATATGCTTGAAGGTGTGCGTGATCCGGCATACCTTCAGGCAGTCAAAGACGCAATAGAGGGCGGTTTTGGGCATTATGAGGGAGACTACCTTTCTGTTCTCGGAGGCAAGACCACCGCGCTGAGGGCTATTTACAAGCGTATAAGCGCCGAAGAGGGGAAGTTTTCGGGCGCCGTGGGGATATTCGAAGACATCACGGAACGCAAGCGAGCTGAAAAAGAACTGAGAGACAGCGAGCAGCAACTGCGTAGCATAATCCAGGGCTACCCGCTTCCCGCGTTTGTGATAGGGAAAGACCACCAGGTGATCTACTGGAACAAAGCGTTGGAGGAAATGAGCAAGATCAAGGCAGACGAGGTGGCAGGGACAGATCGGCACTGGAGGGCTTTTTACGGTAAAGCGAGGCCTTGCATGGCCGACCTGCTCTTAGATGAGGCGCCCATAGAGGTAATTTCGCATTGGTATAATGGAATACCCAACAAGTCCAGCCTGCTTGAAAATGCATACGAAGCCACCGAGTTCTTCCCTGAACTTGGTGGAGAAGGGAAATGGCTTCACTGTGTAGCTGCGGCAATCAGAAATTCGATGGGGACCCTTGTAGGTGCCATCGAGACCTTGGAAGACGTCACGGAAAGAAAGAACGCGGAAGAGGCACTGATTTCCGCGAACCGGCAATTAAACGATATCATCGAATTTTTGCCGGATGCAACACTGGTAATTGACAAGGATGAGAAAGTGATAGCCTGGAACCGCGCCATCGAAGAGATGACCGGGATAAGCAAGGAGGAGATGATAGGCAAGGGTGACCGTGCTTATAGTGTCCCATTTTTCGGGGACAGGCAGCCGAACCTGCTGATCGATGCCCGCGATGAGGATCTCGAATCACGCTACCAGCATGTTTGGAGAAAGGGCGGCATTCAGTATGGGGCAACTTATGATCCCAGTGTCTACGGAGGTAAAGGGGCTTATTTGTTTGCGACCGGCGCGCCCCTGTACGACGCACATGGAAACCGCGTGGGAGCCATTGAATCCATCCGCGATGTGACTGAACAAAAGAAGGCAGAGGAAGCGCTGAGACAAAGTGAGGAGAAATATCGTGAGTTGGTCGAAAATGCCAACAGCATCATCCTGAGAATGGACTACATGGGCCACGTGACCTTCTTTAACGAGTTTGCCCAGGGTTTTTTCGGATATAGCGAAGAGGAAATAATGGGCAAGAACGTGGTGGGCACGATCGTTCCACCAGTTGAATCAACGACCGGGCGGGACCTGCGGTTGATGGTCGAGGATATCGCAGTGAATCCGGAACGTTACGCCAGCAACATCAACGAGAACATGCGCCGCGGCGGCGAGAGGGTCTGGATCGCCTGGACTAACAAGCCTATCAGGTCTGAAAATGGGCGGGTTATGGAAACCCTTTGTGTGGGAAACGACATCACCGAGCGCAAGCAGGCGGAGGAAGAACTCAAGCACTCAGAGGAACGCTTTAAAGTATTCTTCGAGTGTGCTCCGGACCCTTACTACCTTATTGACCTGCAGGGCAACTTTTTGGATGCCAACAAGGCTGCGGAAGAGGCAATAGGCTATAAGCGTGAGGAACTGATTGGAAAAAACCTGTTTGAAGCAAACCTTCTGCTTCCGGAAGACATCCCCATGGCCCGCGAGCAGTTTGCCAGGAATATACTCGGCTATCCTTCGGGGCCCGATGAGTTTGTTCTGAATCGAAAAGACGGCAAACAAGTCTTTCTGGAAATAAGGGCCTTTCCAACTGTGATCCGAGAGCAGCATCTGGTCCTGTGTATTGCGCGTGACATTACCAGGCGCAAACAGATCGAAGAGACACTTAGGGATAGGGAAACCCGATTGCGCGCCATCACTGACTCGGCCCGGGATGCAATCCTGATGATGGACCCGGAGGGGATGATTACCTACTGGAATCCGGCTGCGGAGCGTATTTTGGGCTATACGAGAGAAGAAACCAGCGGCCAAAATCTGCACCGACTCATCGCGCCTCAGCGGTATCATGCCGCGCATCATGCGGGCTTTTCCAGGTTCGTGGAGACAGGGCTGGGCGAGGCTACCGGGAAGACACTCGAACTGGTGGCTCGCCGAAAGGACGGTGAGGAAATCCCCGTCGAGCTTTCCCTTTCCTCTGTTTTCATGAACGGCTGGCAGGCGGTGGGCCTGTTGCGGGACATCACCGAGCGCAAGCAGGCTGATGAGGCCCTGAAACGCGCAAACCTCCTGCTGTTCACACAAAATGAAACCTCGATCGATGGGATCATGGCGGTTGACGAAAATGACACTATCATCTCGTCAAACCAGCGGTTTGCAGACATGTGGGGCATCTCCCGCGAAGTAGTGGAGGCGCAAGTCAACGCTCTCGTGCTGAGATCGGTATCGGACAAGGTGATGGACCCTCAGGCGTTTCTCCAACGAGTAGGCTACCTGGATGCCCATCGAAATGAAACCAGTCTGGAGGAGATCGCACTCAAAGACGGCAGGACCTTCGAACGCTACTCAGCACCCATGAATGGGACCGATGGAAGATACTACGGCAGGGTCTCGTATTTTCGCGACATCACCGAGCGTAAGCTCATGGGAGAAGCTGTTGCGGAGGCGGAGGCAAAATACAGGGGCATATTCGAGAATGCCTTGATGGGCATATTCCAATCGACTCCGGAAGGAAGACTCTTAAGCCTCAACATGGCTTTTGCCCGCATCCTTGGCTATGATTGTCCGGAAGAGGTATTGAACAGTTTAAGCGACATATCTCGACAGATCTATGTCAATCCCGATCGCCGTTCCGAACTGCTCCGGTTGATTGAGGAGAAGGAGATGGTTCAGGACTTCGAGGTGCAGTTTTTCAAGAAGGACAAGAGCTCTGCATGGATTACTCTCAACATGCGTGCCGTTCGTGATGCCAATGGCAAGATCATCCACATGGATGGCATTGCCGAGGACATCACCGAGAGCAAGAGGCTTGCGTCCCAACTGAATCAAGCCCAAAAAATGGAGGCTATCGGCACGCTGGCCGGAGGAATCGCGCATGACTTTAACAACATACTTATGCCGATAATTGGTTATTCCGAACTCTCGCTGAATGCAGTTCCCCAAGGCAGCCGTTTGCACCATAACATAGAACAGGTTCTGCTCTCCGGTAACCGCGCCAGGGATCTTGTCAAGCAAATCCTTACATTCAGCCGCAAGAGGGAACAGGAACGCAGGCCGGTGCAGGTCAGTCTTCTGGTAAAAGAAACGCTCAAGCTGCTTAGATCGTCGTTACCCTCTACCATAGAGATACGCAAGGATATCGATGCGGGAGCAATCGACGGCACCACTATGGCAGATCCCACTCAAATCCACCAGGTGCTGATGAATCTGTGCACGAATGCTGCTCACGCCATGGGGAATAAAGGGGGAGTGCTGTCCATCAACCTGCAAGATGTGGATATCGACTCAGCCGCCATAAGTGGACTTTCGGACCTGGCTCCGGGATCATACCTGAGACTGAGTATTGCTGACACGGGACACGGGATGGACGAAGCGGTGAAACAGCGAATCTTCGATCCATATTTTACCACCAAAGGACCGTCCAAGGGAACCGGTCTCGGGCTGTCGCTGGTCTATGGAATAATTACGAGTCTGTCCGGAGGCATCGCCGTGTTCAGCGTGCCGGGCCAAGGCACCACTTTCGATGTCTATTTCCCGAGGACCAAAACGCTGCAGGCGCCAATGGTCGAGGTGTTGGAACCTCTTCCCACCGGAAAGGGTCTCATTCTGGTGGTTGATGACGAACAATCTATAGTAGACATGCTAAAGCAGATGCTTGAGAGCCTGGGTTATGATGTTGCCGCAAGATATAGCAGTTCCGATGCGCTCCAGGCTTTCGGGTCGCGCGCCAATAGCTTTGATCTCGTCATCAGCGATATGACGATGCCTAATATGACGGGGATTGTTCTGGCAAGAGAAATTCTAAAGATCCGCCCCGATACCCCCATAATCCTCTGCACGGGATTTAGTGAGGGGGTTGATGAAAATAGGGCCAAGCTTCTGGGGATCAAAGAATTCCTCATGAAGCCGGTAGCCTTGCGGGACTTGGCCACAACCGTGAAGAAAATCCTGTTTCAGGGAAAACCGATAACTTGACGTTTAAAGCCGATCAGGGAATAACTTAATAATAGGTATCCCGACGTGTTTCCAGAGCCAGGGCAGTAACGCATAATTTACAGAATTTTCCTATTTTCATAGTAGCTTGCGCTGGTCCGGAAAACCTTACTCCAACCATAGTCTTATCGGTAAGATGCCTCACGCGCATAACCACGCAGGCCAGGTTATCAATGCCTTGATCGTCAGGCAATGTGAAACTGATGTTGAATCGCGATCCGCTTTGTGTCTGGATTGAATCGGGCAATTCCAACAGGCACCCACCTTCGCTTATATCTGCCACGCGGGCTGAAATAGTTTTATCCCCTGTCCCAAGGACAACTTCAGTTTCGATGTTTACCGGTATTCTCGTGCTCGAACGAATTTGAACCCGTTCTACCTCACCGGGGTAAGCAATCCCGATCACGTTCTTAAATAGACGTCTAACAAAATTGCTCTTGAATGTAAGCAGGTGCTTGCCATGCAGGTAGGCACATACTAATTCTTCGGACAGGCCTGCAACGCGGTTGCAAAGGGAAAACAGAGGCTCTTCGATTATGATCATCTGGCCGGGCACAGCGCCATAAATCGTCGTTTTTGCCTTGTGCACGGGATTGGAAATGGATTTCAAAACGAGATCCGATCCCAATTGGAAAGGAATAATATACAAATCGTTCTCCATTGCCGCAGCGTTAGTTTTTAGATGGGTGTTCTGCGTTTTGCCCCCGGAGCTATCAACTTGCAGAGACATCTAGAAAAGGAATCGGCAAAAAGCTCTCCGATTATAAATAGAAAGATTGTCTTTTAAAGATTCAAACCATGGATGGGGAGCGCAGCGCGGGGCGGCGCCTAAGCCACTGCAATCTCTAAGCTTGGATCGGCCAGCAAGCCCGAATGGTTGTGCCTTTACCTGGAGCAGACGTAATGGAGAAGCTACCGCCGGTAAGTTCGGCCCTCTCTCTCATGCTGGTAAGGCCAAGGGTTCCATCTACGCCGGTCTGGAGGATTTGGGCCTGATTCATGCCCACACCATCATCGGCGATGGCCAACTCGATTCCACCCCTGTTCTTTGAGAGCGAAATGTCAACCCACTCTGCCTGGCTGTGCTTGGCGACATTGTTCATCGCCTCCTGGGCGATTCTAAAGATGTTCACCTTCAGGTGTTCCGGGATTTCTTCTTCCGCAACTCCGGTTTCTAGCTCAACGTGGCGGTCGGGATAGAGTTTCATGCATTCCTGACGCAGCCACTCAAGCGTGGACAAAAGCCCTACACTGTCCAGCATCGAGGGCCGCAAACCCATGTAGATACTTCTGGTTTCTTCGATTGCCCGCTGGAGGGTAGGAACAAATTGCTCCAGGTGGTTCAAGACGGCATTGTTATCACCTGCATCCCTGAGCTTCAAGGCCATCTCCACCCAAAACTTCACAGCGGCAAGAGTCTGTCCGATGCTGTCGTGGAGTTCGGAGGCAAGCCTTTTCCTCTCTTCCTCCAGAACCGCTATGAGCTTTGACGGTATTTGCTGCAGTTGCTCGTTGGCCTTTTCCAGTGCGGCTGTTCGCTCTTTTACCCGTTGGTCCAATTGATCGTGAGCGTTTTGCAATTCTATTTCAGCCAGCGCGCAGGCGTGGGAAATTCTTAAGGTCTCTATTCCAAAAGAGAGGTTCACCCCAAGTTTAGAGAGAAGATTAACCTCGTCTTCGTCAAAAACGCCAGGTTCCGCCGAATAGATTGTCAAACATCCCAGTATTCGACCTTCAACAAGAAGAGGAAGGGCGATAACCGAATCATATCCTCGTTCGACAGCTTCCTTTCGCCAGGGGTCAAAACTCGATTGCAACTCCAAATGGCGCACAACGCTGGGAACGCCTGTTCGAATGGCAGTCCCCGTAGGCCCTCGGCCTCGCTCGGTGTCCTTCCATGTGACATTAACGTTGTCCAGGTAGCCATCCTCATAACCATGTTGAGCGAGCGGAGTGACGATTTGGTTAACATCGTCATCCACATAGCCAACCCATGCCATTTTGTAGCCGCCTACTTCGACAATGATCCGGCAAATCTCCTGGAGGAGCTGCAATTCATCCGTCACATGCATAAGTGCATTATTGCACTCCCAGAGTGTGTTGATTACCCGGTTGGCCTTGAGCACTGCTTCTTCGGCCTGCTTGCGTTCGTGGATGTCTCGAGCTTCCGCAATCAGAAAAGCGACGCCGCCGGCTTCATCCATCACAGGTTTAAGAGAAAAGTCCATGTAATGCGGACTTCCATCGGCTGCAAGGTTGGTCACCTCGAGGCGCACGCACTCTCCTGCCGCAGCCTTCGTCACAGCCATACGCAATGTTTCCTGCAGTTGCGTGGAATGTGTCAACCACGGAGTTTGCCAAAATGGCTTGCCTATGACGTCCGATTCCTGGATTCCGCCAAATCGCAAACCGGTTCTATTTGCCTCTATGAGCCTGCCGTCAATGGTCATTAACCCCATGAACTGGAAAGTCTGGTCAAAGATTGCCCGGAACTTCCGCTCTCTTTCCAGCAGCGCCTCATCGGCGCGCTTACGCTCATCTATTTCACGAGAGAGTAGTTCATTGGCCCTGGCCAGTTCCCTGGTGCGTTCCTTCACCAGGCCCTCTAGGCGACCGCGGTATCTGTTCAATTCCTCCTGTGCAAGCCTGCGCTGGGTAATGTTGCGGAAAGTGAGGACCGCCCCGACAATTTGGCCCTCTTCCAGAATGGGAGTACTTGAATATGCAACCGGGAAACTCGTACCGTCCTT
>Ga0187867_10000909_pt1 | contig 25996 bp, 23 predicted proteins | sample June2016WEW_13_1_FD_132976 | JGI IMG/M metagenome (GOLD analysis project Ga0187867, IMG submission 132976) | Peatland microbial communities from SPRUCE experiment site at the Marcell Experimental Forest, Minnesota, USA - June2016WEW_13_10 | ecosystem: Environmental > Terrestrial > Soil >... | reverse complement strand
TCAGTCTGGCGCAGATTGTGACGTCTATCCAGGATACCGCCTTCAGCACCATCCCGCGCCTGATCGTGTTTGTGCTCGCCCTCCTGTTGCTGATGCCCTGGATGATCCAGCGCGCCACGATCTACACCACGGCTTTGTTGGGCGATCTGGGCCGGTATGCCCGCTGATCCCGGCGATCTCAAGATGGGCCTCCCGGCCCTCTACGGATTTCTGCTGGTGCTGGCACGGGTTTCCGGAGTCTTTGCGTTGGTGCCCCTGCCCGGCCTGCAGGCCGCCCCGAAGCTGGCGCGCATTGTCCTGTCGGCGGTGATCACCGTGGCGCTGTTTCCCCTCTGGCCGCACATCGACGCGGCGCGGGCGGATGCTCCGCGCATGTTGCTATGGGTGCTGCCGGAGATCGCCGTGGGAGTCACCATAGGCCTGGGTGTGGCGTTCATCCTGGAAGTGTTCATGATGGCCGGACAAATCCTCAGCCTGAACGCGGGGTTCAGTTTTGCCCAGACGATCGATCCGACCACGCAGGCCCAGTCGGGCGTGCTACTGGTGTTTGCGCAGTTGGCCGGCGGGATGGTTTTTGTCGCCCTGGGCTTGGACCGGGAAGTCATCCGCACGCTGGCCTACAGCCTGGAAGCGCATCCGGCCGGCGCCTGGATCGCGCGGCCGGCCGCGGAAGCGCTGCTGCGGCTGGGCGGGGACATGCTGGCGCTCGCGGTCAGGCTGGCGCTGCCGGCTATCGCGCTCCTGGTACTGGTGGACATCGCGCTGGGACTGATGGGGCGGCTGAACGCCCAACTGCAACTGCTGACCCTGGCATTCCCCATTAAGATGGCCGCGGCGCTGGTGCTGGTGGGGTGGATTACCGTGCTGCTCCCCAAGCTCCTGGCGGCCTACGGCGGAGAGGTTTTCGGCACGCTGCGGCAAGCGCTGCGCTTTTGAGAGGAGAACCCGATGGCGGACAACGGTCACAAAACCGAACAGCCGACCCCCAAGCGCCTGGACAAGGCGCGCAAGGAGGGGCAGTTCCCATCGGCGCGCCAGTTCGTTTCGGCCATGCAATTCCTGGCGTTCATGGCGGTGCTGGAAGCCTGGAGCGGCGGGTGGTTCGCGGAATTGCGCCGGCTGATGCGGCAGGCGCTGGCGGCGGCCTTTTCCGCACAGCCCGAGGCCCAAGTGACGGAGATCAGCCGGCACCTGCTGGTGGCGCTGCTGCGGCTGCTGGCGCCCGCCGCGGGTGTGTTGCTGGTGGCGACCCTGGGTATGCAACTGGCCGCGTCGCAACTGGGCGTGAGCCTGAAAAAGCTGACGCCCGACCTGAAGAGGCTCAACCCCCTGTCGCGGCTGCGCGAGTTGCCGAAACAAAACCTGCCCGCGCTGTTGCGGGCTCTAGTCATGCTGCCGCTGTTCGGGATGGCGGTCTACGGAATCGTGCGGGACAACTTGTCCGCTTACATGGCGCTTCCCTTTCAGGGCGTCGAGCCGGGCTTCCGCATGGTCTGCGCTTCGCTCGGCACGCTGCTTTGGAAAGCCTGCGGCGTCTTTCTGGTTTTCGGCGCGGTGGATTTGTTCCGGCAGCGGCGCCGCTACCGTAAAGACCTGCGCATGAGCAAGCAGGAGATCCGCGACGAGTTCAAGGAGAACGAAGGCAACCCGCAGATGAAGGCGCGCATTCGCCGCATTCGCCGGGATCTTCTGCGGCACCAAATGATGAAAGAAGTTCCCAAAGCCACCGCCGTGATCGTCAACCCCACGCATTACGCCGTGGCGCTGCGCTATGCCCTGGATTCCATGGCTACGCCGGTGGTGGTGGCCAAAGGGAAGAACTATCTGGCGCTGCGCATTCGCCAGCGGGCCATCGAACACCAGGTTCCCATCGTCGAGAATCCGCCCCTGGCGCAGGCGCTGTACCGCTCGGTGGACCCGGGGCAGGAAATACCGGCGAACCTGTATCGCGCGGTGGCCGAGATCCTGGCCTATGTTTACAAACTCATGAACGGACGATTACCAGGATAATGGCGGAAGCAACGGCAATTGCCAAGACGGGTTGGAAGCCGCTGGAGTTCTTCTCCGGCGGGGGCGCGGCGGAACTGGGCGTGCCGGTGGCCGTGCTGGCCATCGTGATGGCTCTGATTACACCCCTGCCGCCCTTCCTATTGGACCTGTTGCTGGTGGTGGACATCATGATGTCGGTGATCGTCATGATGGTCGCCATGTATATCGAGCGTCCCTCGGATTTCAACGTCTTTCCCACCACACTGCTGTTACTCACGCTGTACCGCCTGGCTTTGAACGTGTCCTCGGCGCGCCTGATTCTGCTCAACGGCAATACGGGCACATCCGCCGCAGGGCACGTGATCGAAGCGTTCGGGAGCTTCGTGGTGGGCGGCAACTACATTATCGGAACCGTGATCTTCCTGGTGTTGATCGCCATCCAGTACGTGGTCATCAATCACGGCGCGGTGCGCATCTCGGAAGTGACTGCGCGGTTCACTCTCGACGCGCTGCCCGGAAAGCAGATGTCCATCGATTCCGATCTGAGCTCGGGACTCATCGACGAGTCCGAAGCGCGCCGGCGGCGCAAGCAACTGGCGGCGGAAGCGGAGTTCTACGGGGCCATGGACGGCGCCTCCCGTTTTACCCAGCGGGATGCCGTGGCCAGCATCCTGATTACCTGCATCAACATCGTCGCGGGCTTCCTGATCGGCGTACTGCAGCACGGCATGGAACTGCGGCATGCGCTGGAGACCTACACGGTGTTGACCATCGGGGATGGCCTGGTGACGGTAGTGCCGGCCTTGATGATTTCGGTTTCAGGCGCCATGGTCATCACCCGATCCGGCTCGGACGCGCGCCTCAGCGCGGATTTCCGCAAGCAGATCTTCGGCAGTCCGCAACCGTTGTTGTTGGCCAGCGGCGTGTTGATCGTGCTGGCGTGCATGCCGGGTATGCCCGGCATCCCGTTTCTGCTGCTCGGCTTGGGGCTGGCGGCAGGGGGTTGGCGTATGCACTCGCGGCCGGCTGCCAAGGCGCAGGCGCCCAGCGCGGCCAAGCCCGCGCGAGAGAACCTGGAAGGCTTGCTGAAGGTGGAGCCGCTGGCCATCGAAGTGGGACTAGGGCTGGTCAAGATGGTGGAAGGCGCCCAGAACTCGCCGCTGCTGAAGCGTATATCGGGTATCCGCCGCCAACTGGCCGCGGATCTCGGCTACCTTTTGCCGCCGGTCCGGGTAGCCGACAATCTGGCGCTGCGCGCGCGGGAATATTCGATTTCGCTCAAAGGCGCGGAGATCGCCCGGTACGAACTGCCGCAGGGCTGCCAGTTGGCGATCCCCTCCGGACGGAATGCGCCCGCATTAGAAGGCACAGCCACCCGCGAGCCGGCCTTTGGACTGGCGGCTTGGTGGATTCCCGATCAGGGCGCGGAGCAGGCGCGCGCGGCGGGCTACACGCTTGTCGATGCGGTCAGCGTGCTGGGTACGCACATCGCGGAGTTGGCCCGGCGGTACGCGCATGAACTGTTCTCCCGCCAGGATGCCAAGAAGGTGCTGGATCTGGTGGCTATCGAACAGCCCAAAGTGGTTGAGGATCTGGTGCCCAAACAGCTTCCGCTCTCGGCGGTGCAGCGCGTCCTGCAGAATCTGCTGCGCGAGCGCGTCTCCATCCGCGACACTGGTTCGATTCTGGAGGCGCTGGGCGAGGCGGCCCTATCCACGCGCAACCTGGTGCTGCTCACCGAGTACGCCCGGCAGGCGGTCCGGCGCACCATTGCCAAGCGCTATCTGGACGCGTCGGGCAACCTGCCGGCCTACTACCTGGACGGTTCGATCGAGCAAGCCGTGGAGTCCGCGGTGCAGCACGCGGAGCAGAACAGTCACTTGAGCATGGCGCCGCAGACCATTCGGGAGATTCTGGACCGCATCCAGCGCAAGGTCGGAAGTCCGGAGGGGCCAGTGGCAGCGATCACCACCGCGGGGGCCCGCTATTTCCTGCGGCAAGTGGCGGAGCCTGTGCTGCCGAATCTGTTCTTCCTGTCGCACAACGAGATTCCCGCCGGAGTAAAGGTAGTATCCCTGGGAGTCATTCAGTAATGGAGAGACATGCGAATTAAATCCTTTTATGCAAGCACGGTTGAAGGCGCGGTGGCCCTGGCGCGCCGGGATATGGGGTCCGAGGCCATGTTGGTCGAGTCCCGCAAAGCGCCGCTCGAGGCGCGCCACTTGGGCGAGTACGAAGTGGTGTGCGCCCTGGTACCGGAGGTGGAGGCCGCCCCGCCGCAGGCTAACGACGATAGCGGCGCGCAGGATGCCCGCCTGGCGTGCGAGATGGCCGAAATGCGCCGCCAGTTGGAGGTGATGGGCAAGACCATCACGCGCTCGGCCTGGAACGGTACGCGCTGGCCGTGCGCCAGCCCCGAGATCCCGGAATGGCACGCCCGCCTGATGGCCACGGACATGGACGGTGAGCTGGTGCATCAAATCCTGGACGCTGCCGAGCGCCGCTGCGCGGCCGAGTCGACCGGTCTGGACGGCGCTGTAACGCAGGAGATCGAGCAGCGCATCCTGGTGAATGGCGCGTCGACCGCGGCCCAGGGAGTCCACGCGGTGGCGCTAGCAGGCCCTCCGGGAGCCGGCAAAACCACCATGCTCGCTAAACTGGCGATGACCTTCGGCCTGGCTGCCCGGCGGCCGATCGCATTGGTGTCGATGGACGATTTCCGCGTGGCGGGAGCGGACCAGTTACGTTCCTACGCCACCATATTGGGCGCCTGTTTTCAGGCGTTGGATAGCGTGGGCGCGCTGGCTCAGGCGCTCGACGAGCATCGGGGAAAGCGCCTGGTTCTGATCGACACTCCGGGATACGGCCCGCACGACATGGATCGCGCGCCGGATTTGGCCCGCTTTCTGTCCACCCGGCCGGATATTGCGACGCATTTGGTGTTAACGGCGTCCATGAAATCCGCCGATCTACTGCATGTGGCGGAACGCTTTGAAATCTTCCGGCCTTCCAGCCTGTTGTTCACCAGGCTGGACGAGACCGCCTGCTTCGGCACGGCGTTCTCCTTGTCGGTGCGGCAGGCTAAGGCCATCTCGTTTCTGGGGACCGGACAGGAGATCCCGGACGATGTCGCGCCAGCCACCCCAGAGCGCATTTTGAGTCTGCTTTGGCCGCAGGCTCCGGGCGCCAAGCGGCTAGCCGCATGAGAGGTAACTGCGTGAGGCGCCATGTCTAACCCGTACTGCTGCCCGGGCACCGGAGAGGCGGACACTGCGGAGCGCGAGCGCCTGATTCTCGAGCATCTTCCGCAAGTCCGGCTGATCGCCCGCCGCATCCGCGACCGCCTGCCCGAGAGCGTGAGCCTGGAAGACCTGGTATCCGCCGGCATCGTCGGACTCATTGCAGCCGTGGACCAGTACAATCCGGCGCACAACGTCAAGTTGAAAACGTACGCCGAGCACAAGATCCGGGGCGCGATCCTGGACAGCCTGCGCGGTCTGGACTGGGCGCCGCGGCAGCGGCGCAAGAAGGCCAAACAGATCGAGTTTGCGATTTCCCGCGCCGAGCAGCGGCTGCACCGGATTCCGCACGAAGACGAAATCGCCGCCGAGATGGGCGTGGACCTGGAGGAATATCACCGCTGGCTGGTGGAGGTACAGGGTCTCAACATCGGCAGCCTGGAATATACCCGTGAGGACGGCGAAGGCAAAGGTCTGCTCGAGTATCTGAGCGACGACCAGGACCAACTTCCGTCCCGCCTGCTGGAGCGGTCGCAGCTCGAACAACTGCTGTCCGCAGCGATTCGCAAAATACCTCCCATGGAGCGTACGGTGTTAGGCCTCTATTACCTTGAAGAACTCACGTTGCGGGAAATTGCCCAGGTGGTGGACTTGCACGAGTCGCGCATCTCCCACCTGAAGTCGCAAGCCATTCTACGGTTGCGTGCGGACATCGAGAAGGTCTGGCCCAATCAGGCCGGAGGTGTGGTGTGACAGGCGATCGCACCAGCGCCGCGCGCTGGTTTGCCGAGGAATGGACGGCGCTGCTCGGAACCGTGCTGGAGTCCCTGGCCGGAGAGCGGCCCAAGCTGGCCTGTACCGCGCCCGCCGCGGATGCGACGCTGGCCGCTTGCAGTGAAGAGGCCGTGGGACAGCACGGCGCGGTTCTTTGGTGGCAATACCGGTTTCCGTTACCCGGCGAGCCGTCCATATGGATCGGCGCTCCCCGGAATACATGGACTCAAATCGCGGCGCGCGTGCTGGGCGCCGCCGGGGTAGAGGACGATTCCCAGGCGCGCGAAACCTATCTGGAGGTCCTGCAGCAGTCGCTGGGCGAATTGTCCCGCAGCGCCAGCCGCCGCTGGAGCCGCCCACTCGACGGTTCCGGAAGTGAAGCCGCCGCTGGTCCGGAAGCGGCCGAATTCTATCTGGTGGAGGCGGTTTATCCGGACGCGGCGATCCCGCCGCTGATCGTGGCCATCGCCGGTACGCCGCAAGACCCGCCCAACGAGGCGGATGCGCCCGGGGGTGCCGGCATGACGGGCAGTCCAGCCGGCGCGGAACCCGACGATCACCCGGCACAGCGGTCCAGGACATTCAACTTGCTCATGGGGGTGGAGTTGCCCGTGAGCGTTTCGTTTGGACACGTACAACTTCCATTAAAGGACATTCTCAAACTGACGGCCGGATCCATCATCGAGCTCAACCGCACTGTGGATGAGCCGGTGGAGGTCATCGTCAACAACTGCGTAGTGGCGCGGGGCGAAGTGGTGGTTGTCGAGGGTAATTACGGCGTACGGATCCATCAGATCATGACCCGCCAGGAACGCATGGAGACCCTGCCATGAGCGCTTTCCCGCAAATCGCCTGGAACCCCGACGGCCTGCTGCAGCCTCTAGTGCTTTACGTCTTGCTGGCGGCGGGTCTGGGCCTGTGCCTGTATTTGTTCGTAACGCTCAAGTGCGAAATGCGCGGTTCGCTCCGCCGCTGCCCGGACGAGCGCCAACAGGTGCAAGCCCTGGAAGCCGCGGTGAAGGAGGCCCAACTCGCAGTGCAGGCCCTCGAAACCGATTTGCGCGCGGTGGAACGGCAGACCGGCATGCTGGTGCCGCCGGCGCCGGCCCGATCGGGCCTCAACCTCAGCAAGCGCACCCACGTTCTGCGGATGCACCGCGCCGGCCAGGATGGCGCGTCCATCGCTAGCGCGCTGTCGCTGCCGCGTAGCGAAGTAGAGCTGTTGATTAAGGTCCACCGGATAGTCGTGGAGCAAATCTGACGGATGGCAGGCAAAGGGCGGGAGGTAGGCTTCCTAAGGTTTCCGGCCAACCCGGGCTAAAGCCTTTGCCCGCACCCGCCGATGATTGCACTAGATATGGATAGAGTTGAACCAGGCCGGCTCTTGTGGATTGCAGCAGGAGATGACTTGACCGCAGCCAGCCACGCCGCTGCAGCCGGGGGTTTTGCGCTGGAGCACGCCGCCGGCGTTCCCGAAGCTCTGGAGTACCTTAAGCGCTCCCAGATAGACGCGGTGGTGATCTGCTTTCCCCTCCCCGAGTACACTGCCATGGACGCTTTGGAAGAATTGCAGCGCGCCGACGGCGATGTCCCCTTGCTCCTGTGGGATCCGTGCATCCAACTGCAGGATGCCGTGCGCTTGATCAGATCCGGCGCGCGCGAGGTTTTCGGCGCGGACGCCGAATCCCAGCAGGTTGCCGGTGCGATAGGGGACGCCATCGACGACCGGCGCAGCCGGACATGCGATTGCGGCGAAGCCGGCGAGGAAACCTGGCGCCGAATCTTGGTTGGCTCCAGCCAGCCGTTTCAGGAAGTGGTGCGCATGGTGCGTCTGGTGGGCAGCCGGCGCTCCACCGTGCTGATCACCGGCGAGACTGGAACCGGCAAAGAGATGGTGGCGCGGGCGCTGCACCTGGCTGGGCCGCGCGGCCGTCTGCCCATGGTATCGGTTTGCTGCAGCGCGCTCCCAGAGAACCTGCTGGAAGCGGAATTGTTCGGACATGTACGGGGTGCTTTCACCGGCGCCATCAACCAGCGTGTGGGCCGCTTCGAGCAGGCTAACGGCAGTACCCTGTTCCTGGACGAAATCGGAGACATGCCTTTAGATTTGCAAGCCAAGCTGCTGCGCGTCTTACAGGAGCGCGAGTTCCAGCGGCTGGGGAGCTCCGAAACGATACGGGTGGACGTGCGCGTGGTGGCGGCCACCAATGCCGATCTGCTGGAGCGAGTACGCCAGGGCCGCTTCCGCGAAGACCTGTATTACCGGCTTAATGTGGTGCCCATCCATCTGCCGCCACTGCGCGGGCGCGCGGGCGACGTGGCCGCCCTGGCCGATCACTTCATGCGGAAAATCTGCCATTCGGAGGACCTCCCGCCGCGGCAAATCTCCCGCGAGGCGCTGAGCCGGTTGTCCGCGCATTCTTGGCCCGGCAACGTGCGCCAGTTGGAAAACAGCGTGGAACGCGCCATTGTACTGAGCGGAACCCGGATCACCCTATATCCGTCCGATTTCCCGATGGACGGGCACGGCCCGCGCAGGGCGACTGCCGGCGCTGGCGCGAGTTTTATACAGGTGCCCGACGACGGTCTGGATTTCGAACAGACGGTAGGACAGATTGCGCGCGGCATCCTGGAACAGGCGCTACGCAAGACGAATGGAAATAAGAAGATGGCGGCCGATCTGTTGCGCCTCAAGCGCACTACCCTGGCCGCGAAATTGAGGAGCCTGGAAACCAGCGAGCTGGATCTAGCCGGCCTGGCGCCGGATTTCGTGCACTGCGCCTGAGGCCGCCGGACCCATGCTGGACGATAAACCAATGCCGCAATCCCCGAGTATGGCTGAAGGCTGCTTAACCGCTTCGCCACCGATTGGCGCGCGCCTCAGTTTAGCCGCGTTGCGTCGCGTGCTGGAAGCGCACCGCGCCTGGCTGGACCAACTCCCGGGCGGCCAGCGGGCAAGCCTGATGGGCGTCGTGCTGCCCGAGGCGGCGCTCGACCAGGTGAATTTAGAGCGCGCCGACCTGAAATCGGCGAACTTCATCGATGCGCACATGTCGGGCGCCAATTTGAGCGGCGCGAGTCTGCAGTTCGCCGACCTCGGCAACGCGACACTGATCGAGGCGGATCTGTCTAAAGCCGAGTTGGTGGATGCCAAGCTGGAAGACGCCTTGCTGGGCGGGGCGAACTTCAGTGAAGCCCGGCTCCTGCGGACCTGCTTGCGCGGCGCCAATCTGCGGGAAGCCAACCTGGTAGAAGTGAGTATGGAGAGATGCGACTTCTCGCGCGCCGTCCTGCGCCAAGCCCGGCTGCTCCAGGCCAAAGTGTTCGACTGTAAATTCACGGAGGCGGACCTTGAGGGAGCCAACTTTTACCACAGCGTTTTCCGTTGTTGCAAGCTGACGGGAATATCGGCCCCCGGAACGAACTGGAGCACCGCGACCTTGCAGAATTGCGAATTCCGCAGAGCCGAACTGACATCCGCGCGTTTCGACCGGGCCGACCTGCGGCAAAGCTCCTTTTGGAGGGCCACGCTCGGTGGGGCCAATTTGCAGAACGCCCGCATGAACAGCGCCGATATGGAGGGGGCCGATCTTAGCGGCGCACGTTTCCACGACGCCGCCACCATGAGCGCAAATCTCCGCGGGGCCAATCTACGGGGCGCCCAAGGCTTCACACAGAGTCAACTCGGCCAGGCGCGCACCGACCGCGAGACGATCCTGCCGGATGGTTCGCACGGTCCCTTCCTGCTGGGCTCCGGGGCGCATCGGCCCTGCCGCCTCTAACGCCGCCGCATTCCGCCCGGTGGCGCGCAGCAGCTAGCGCGGACCGCCGAAACGGCCCCGCGGCATCATTTCCGGGGCCAACCCGCCAGGGCCTTCCGATCCCTTCGGCGGCGTCAACAGGTTCAACCCCGCCGCTTCGTGGATGGCGGGCATCAGAGCCGCTGCGCTTTGCAGCGCGGCCACCTTGGTCTTCTGGTCCGCCGTCAGGACACCGAGCGCTTGCTGTTGGTAGCTGCTGCGGATCGGCGCCGCCTGCTGCTCCAGGCTCTGGATACTCAGCACCAGTTTGCCCACGACGGTGGCATCCGCGCCGCTGCCCTGCGACTGGGCCCGTAAGCTCTCATGCAGAGGGCCAAGCTGCTGGAAGATGGGCTGCAGCGCCGCCTTCTCGGATTGGCGCAACTGTTGCAGGGCCGAGACCTGCGCGTCGGTCAGATTTAGATAGCTTTGTACCTGGGTAGTCTGCGGCGGCCCGCCCATGGAGCGCGCGTGGGGACCGCCCGGTCCCTGCGCGAACATCGCCGCGGCGGCCAGGCTGATGCAAACGAGACGGAAGCTCATGCGTTTAGTTTCTCCTCTATCTCCGATTATGACCGGGCGGCCGCCCGGAGTCTGTTAAACCTTTGATAAATCGACGCCCGGTATCGGGCCGCTCACTCCTGATACAATCGGCGGCGAACGATATGGCGAATAATATGACCAATGCACTCAGCAGACGCGGCTTCGTGGGGATGGCGGGCGTGGCACTGGCGGCCTCGCGCGTCAAAGGCGCCAATGATCGCATCAATATCGGCCAAATCGGTATCGGCGCGCGCGGCGGATATCACCTGAAAGCTTGCCTGCGCCGGCAGAAGGCGCGCGCAGATGTGCAGGTGGTGGCGGTGTGCGATGTATATCGCAAAAGGCTGACCAAGGCTGCCGCCGATGCCGCCGGCGCCAAAGCATACCTGCACCACCAGGAACTCCTGCAGCGCGCCGATATCGACGCCGTGTTCATCGCCACGCCGGACCACTGGCACGCGCCCATCGCGCTGGCGGCCATCGCCCAAGGCAAGGATGTGTACCTGGAAAAGCCCATGACCCACACGCTGGCCGAGGCCAGGGAGTTGTGCGCCCGCGCGCGCGAATCCAGGCGCATCGTGCAGGTCGGCGTGCAGGGAACCTCCTGGACGCGCTGGCACAAGGTGCGCGAAATCGTGCAGAGCGGCATGCTCGGACAAGTGGTGGCTGCGCAGGGCACTTACAGCCGCAACAACCCGGATGGCGACTGGAATTGGGACATCGATCCCGAGGCCGGCCCGCAGGGCAAAGGCGATAATTACATCGACTGGCAGCAGTGGATCGGCGCCGCGCCGGCGCGCCCGTTCGACGCCGACCGTTTTTTCCGCTTCCGCAAATACTGGGACTACTCCGGCGGCATCGCCACGGATCTGCACTATCACATCGTGGCGCCCTTCCACCTGGCGCTAGGCAATCAGCACCCCACGCGCGTGGCCGGCATGGGCGGCTTGTGGGTTTACAACGACGGCCGCGAGGTGCCCGATACCTTCATGGATTCCGCCGATTATCCGGGCAAGTACACGATCACGGTGGAATCGTCGCAGGTGAACGAGGTCGGGCCAGTGACCATGCTGCGCGGCACCAAGGCCACCTTGTTCCTGGGCGACGAATGGGAAGGACCACAGAACCGGCGGTTCGATCATGCGCAGATTGTCGCCGAGCAGCCCTATCGCAAGGAGTTCGCCGAGAAATGGGGCAATGGCAAAGCCGAACTCGTCATCCCCGGCCTGGGCAACGAGGGCGACGACAAGCATGTGGACAACTTCTTCGACTGCGTGCGGTCGCGGCAGGAGCCTAATTGCGGCGTCTCCCTGGGCTACACCACCATGACCCACATCGCGCTGGCGGTGCGCAGCTATCGCGAGGGGCGCATGTTCCACTTCGATCCGGCGACGGAAGAAGTGAGCTGATCGAGGCTACGCCTTTCCCGCCAGCATCCGCTCGATCTCGCCAACCGCGCGGTGCGAAGCCGCGATGGCTCCGCTGGTCATGGACACGGGACCACTGGAGTCGGTATTGGCGAAGAAGATGCGTTCCATGGGGTGCCGCGCGGCGGGGATGAGTTTGGTGTAAGTGCCCGGCGTGGCCATGAACATGGGATGCCCGCGCCGATAGATATGCACCTCGATCGGATCTACTTCAGAACCGGGCAGCAGCTTCTGCCAGTCGCGCAAGACATTCGCCGCGACGTCGCGCGCGCCATCTTCGGTCAACAGGCTGGCTCGCGCGGCTTCGCGCAGCGGCGTGTAGAAGGTGAGTATGTTGTTCTTCTGTCGGTAGCCGGGCTGCTTGCGAACGACCCAGTCGGCCACGATCACGTCGGTGAACGTGTTACCGGGGCACCAGGTGTCATAACCCGCGTTGAACACCGGCTTATCGAAGATCACGTTGACCACCGGATAGGGCGCGTAGCGCATCTGGTGCATAGCATCCTGCTGCGCCGGCGGCAGACCTGCGACCAGCCGCCGCGTAATGAATTTGGGCGCAGCCATGAGGACCGCTTTGGCCGTCACGGCTTGGGCTTCGCCCTGGTGCATATAGGTGACGGTCACATCGCTCTTGCCTGGCTCCACGGCGACGGTGGTTGCGCCGGCCAGCATGCGATCGCCGTGACTCGTGTGCAAGCGCTCAGCGAGTTTGCGGGTGATGGCGCCCAATCCGCCGGGAAAGGTGACGCGATCGTCCGGCTCGTCGCCGGCGAAGTCCTGAAAATCGCCCACACCCACCAATGCGGATGTGTCCGCGGCCGTGGCGCCCCAATTCGACGGTCCGTAAGTATCCCACCACGCCTTCAACTCGGGCGCGTAGTCTTTCAAAAGATCGGTGAGCGGCAGCGCGTCGAGTTCCCTGGCGCGCTTCATCAGATCCACCTTGAGCATGTCTTGTTTGAACTTGCGGAAGCTTTCGCGCACCGTCTTGGGATAAGGCAAGTGGTCGAGACCCTCGTGCCAGGCGCGCGGAACAAATTCGCGATTCAGGATCAGGCCGTCGGCGCAGTCGATGGGCAGCGGCTGGATGCTGAGTTCCTTGCACAACTGCATGACGCCGCTCTCGCTTTTCGATGTGTAGGCGGCGCCGGTGGCGAAGGCCTGGCCCTCGTATTCTTCCAGGTACGCATTGCCGCCCCAATGCTCCTCCTTTTCGAGCAGCAGGAAATCGCGATCGCGCAGCAGCCACGCGGAGGAGAGGCCGCTCATACCGCCGCCGACGATGACGATGTCGTGCCGCGCCGAAGCCGGCGGCCGCGAGAAGTGGTGGCCGTCGCGCACCTGGTGGCAGATTTCGTTGTGCTCTCCGTCGACCGCGGGTGCAGGAACCGGCGCAGCCAACAGGGACAGATCCACCGGGCAGCCCGCGGCCACGGATCCGGTCACTACGAACTTGATGAAGTTTCTACGATTCGATTCCATAGCCTAAGCTCTCTTTGGCGCGGAGCCGGTACCACAGCACGATGGTCAGCAGCGAAAATGCGAATATCGCCGCGGAGATGGCATTGATTTCGGGCGTAATTCCGCGGCGCAGGCGGGACCAGATTTCGAGCGGCAGAGTGTTGTCCCGTCCGATAAGAAAGAAGCTCACGGCGATTTCGTCCATGGAGAGAGTGAAGATCAGGAGGCCCGCGCCGATGATGGAAAGCCGCAGGTTGGGCACGGTCACGCGCCAGAAGGTCCGCCACTGGCTGGCGCCGAGATCCAGCGAGGCTTCTTCCTGGGCGCGGTCGAGCTTCTGCAGGCCGGCGAAGATCTCGGTGGTGGCGACGGAGATCAGCGCGGTGCCGTGTCCCAGCATAATGGTCAGCAGGCTGAGTTTCAGGCCGGCGGTGACGAACAGCATCAGCAGCGAGAGACCCGTGATGATGCCGGGCAGGATCAGCGGCAGCAGCACCAGGCGGCGAAACATGGCCTTGCCGGGGAACGATGCGCGATCCAGAGCTAGCGCGGCGGGAAAGCCCAGCAGCAGGGCGGTGGCCATGGCCGCGGCGGCCACTATCAGGCTGTTGCCCACCGCGGCCAGCAGGGCTTCGTCGTCGAGCAGCATGGCGTACCAGCGCAGGGTCCAGCCGTGCGGCGGAAATCCGCCGACGCTTTCGCCGTTGAAGGAATAGATGCAAAGTACAGCGATGGGCAGATACAGGAACCCGAAGACCAGCAGGGCGTGCAGGCGAAGCCAGGGGGCGCGTTTCATCGGAAACTCCAGCGCTTTTCCAGGCGTTCGGTGGCCATCAGCAGCAGCACCACGAAGATCAGCATCGAAAGTGAAATGGCCGCGCCCAGGGGCCAGTCGTAAGCCGCGCCGAACAGGCTGACGACCACGTTCGAAATCATGATGCCGCCTGGTCCGCCAAGCAGCAGCGGCGCCAGAAAATCGCCCAGGCTGAGCACGAAGGCGAAGGTCGCGCCGGCCAGCACCCCGGGCAATGCCAGCGGCAGGATCACGGTGCGGAAAACACGGAAGCCCGACGCGCCGAGGTCGGCGGAAGCTTCCACCAGGTTGCGCGGAATGTGTTCCAGCGATGCGTAGATCGGCAGGAACGTGAAGGGCGTGTAGATGTGGGTGAGCGTGAGCACCACGGCGAACGGACTGTACAGCAGGAACTCCACGGGATGCCGCACCACGCCCGTGTATTGCAGCAGCGTGTTCAGAACGCCATCGCTGCCCAGAATTGTTTTCCATGCGTAGGCGCGCACCAGGTAGCTGACCCACAGCGGAATGATGACAAGCCGATACAGCAGATCCTTACGGGCGTGCGCGCGGAAGGATACGTAATAGGCCAGTGGAAAGCTGAGCGCGAGTGACAGCACCGTGACCATGCCAGCGATGCGCATGGATCGCAGCAGCACTTGGAAGTAGACCGGGCTCCGGAGAAGCTGGCGATAGTTGTCCAGATTCCACTGGTGCACGATGGTTTGGGAGTGAACGCTCCAGAAGCTGAAACAGAACAGAAACAGGTAGGGTGCGATGAGGAACACCGCAACCCAGGCGAGGGGAGGGATGGTGACGAGGAGTTTGTAGAGGCGGGTATACATGGTTATGGCCGAGCGGGCGAGGGGGCGAAGGGACGAGCGGACGAAAGAGACGCCAGCACTTCGCGGCTTGCGCGCAGGGCGGCTCTGTGCGCGGTGGTGTACTCGGTGATCCCGCCTTCCGAGTCCGAGTGCGCGAAGAAGAGCTTGCCCAACGGCTTGCGGATTTTGGGCGCTATGCGCGTGGTCGCCCCGGGGATGGACATGCACATGGGATGGCCGCGCCGGTAGATGTGGACCTCTTCTATCTTGTTGCGCGCGCCTGGAAACCAGCGGTCCATCAGATCCACTACGGTCTCTCCCACCTTGTAACAATAGGAGTCGGACAACACCTGCGCGCGCTCGGCTTCGTGGCGCGGCACGTAGCAGGTGAGCACGGCCGGGCGCTGGGTGTCCGGGTTGCCGCGATGGTCCACCCAGTCGGCGACGTTGAAATCCACTATGGGCGATGGCGCGGGAATGTTGGTGTCATATGAGCCGTTGTAGATCACTTCGCGCGAGCAGACGTTGACGACCAGATAGGGCGCGTAGCGCAGTTCGGCCATGGCTTCGGCGTGCTCGCGATCGAGACCTTCGACGATCTTCTTGGCGATGAACTTCGGGCAGGCGATCACCACGGCTTTCGCGGCGACGGTCTGCAACTCGCCATCGTGGAAGAAGCTCACAGTGGGCTTAGCGCCGGACTGCTCCACTTGAATCACCGTGGCGCTCTTGCGCAAGCGGCCGGGCGCAGCCCTTTCCACGGCCTGCTCCAGCGCGAGCGAGATGCGGCCCAACCCGCCGGCCCAGGTGAAGCGTTCCTGGTCGAGGCCGCCGCCCCAATCCATGCTGGTGGCGCCGATCAGCGCGGAAGTATTGTCCGCATCCGCGCCCCAGTTGTTCGGCCCGAAATTATCGAACCACAGCTTCAGCTCGGGTTCATAGGGCTTCAGTAGTTCGGCGAAGACCATGTTGTCGAGCTGGGCGGCGTGCTGCTCCGCGTCGAGGGCTTTCATGTCCGCCAGAAACTTAGCAAAGCTCTTCTTCACGCGCTCCGGATAAGGCGACTTCCATAGCCCGTCGCCCCAGAAGTCGGGCACCACCGTGTCGTCGATCACGGCCGCATCCACGCTGCGGATGCGCTGAATGGGCATGCCGATCTCGACGCACAATTCTTCCACGGGCTTGTCGGCCTGGTAGGCCGCGCCGGTAGAATACCAGACGCCACGCCACTGCTCGCTGATGGCGTTGCCGCCCAGGCGCGGCTCTTTTTCCAGCAGCAGAAAATTGGTGTTCCGGAGTTGCCAGGCGGTCATCAGGCCGGAGGGTCCGCCGCCAACGATGACGACTTCGTATTCCGCGGAAGGCTTGGGGATTTGAAAATGTGCACCGTCGCGGACGCTGTGGCAGATCTGGTTGTCTTCGCTGCCGAGTTGTGCCGCTGGTGCTGCGCCGTCGATAGGGCAGGCCGAGGCGGCCACGCCCCCGGCGATCAGATAGCGGATGGCATCGCGTCGCGTGGTCATCGGAGGCGTACCGCCTCCTGCGGTGGAAAGGTGAAGGTTTGTTCGCCGGTGAGATCGCCGGAACTGGGCGCGCGCACGGTGAGCGTCAGGCCGCCGGCGCATTCGATTTCCAACAGGTCGCTGGCGCCCCCGAAAGTCTGCCGGCGCACGATGCCGTGAAAGGGGCCGCCGAGCCGGATCGACTCGGGCCGCAACGAGAAGACGGCGTCGCCGGGCTCGCCTGGGCACCGCCATTCCAGGGGACCGCAGCGGGCGCAGCCGTTTTCCACGCGGCCGCGCAGCAGGTTGGTCAGCCCGATGAAGCTGGCGGCATAGGCCGTGCGCGGCCGGTGGTAGATTCCGCGCGGCGTATCCACCTGCTCCAGCTCGCCGGCGCGCAGCAACGCGATGCGGTCGGAGAGGGCCATGGCCTCCTCCTGATCGTGGGTGACGAAGAGGAATGCGATGCCGACTTCGCGCTGCAACGATTTCAACTCCACCTGCATCTCGCGGCGGAGGCGGGCATCCAGCGCGGAGAGGGGCTCATCCAGCAGCAACAGCCTCGGCCGATTCACCAGCGCACGCGCCAGGGCTACGCGCTGCTGTTGGCCGCCGCTCAACTGCGTAGGACGGCGCGCGCCGAAATCGTTCATCTTCACTTGCGCCAGCGCCTTCTCCACGCGCGGCGCGATCTCGTCTTTGGCAGTCTTGCGCGCGCGCAGGCCGTAGGCCACGTTTTCGAAAACAGAGAGATGCGGGAACAGCGCGTAGTGCTGAAATACCGTATTCACGCCGCGCTTATTGGGCGGCAGATGGTCGATGCGCTCGCCGTCCATGTGAATTTCGCCGCCATCCGGATGCTCGAAGCCGGCCAGCAGACGCAGCAGCGTGGTCTTGCCCGAGCCGCTTTCGCCGAGCACCGTGAGGAACTCGCCCGCCGCGATTTCGAGCGACACGTCGCGTAACACCGGCGGTTGGCCGAATCGTTTTGCCACGCCGCGGATGGAGAGCAGCGACATTATTGCGCGGCCTTCACCTCGTTCCAAATCTGGTTGTACCGGTCGCGGCGCGGCACGTCTTCCCAGAAGTAGATGCGCTGCTGATAATTCTCCAGGTCGTCGAGGTGCAGGTTCTTCTTCTCGCCGGCGGTGAGCAGGCCGGCCACGCCGGGATTTGCAGGCAGATACCCGGTGACTGCACTGACCAGCTTCTGGGTCTTGGCTTCGACCAGATACTCGATGAGTTGGTGCGCCAGATTCTTGCGCTCGCTGGCGGCGGTGATCACCAGGTGATCGATCCAGCCCGTGGTGTTTTCCTTGGGGATGGTTTCGCCGATCGGGAAATTCACCTTGCGCAGTTGGTTGGTCATCAGCGGCCAACCCATGGCCAGAGTGACTTCGTGGTTCTCGAAGAGGTTAGTCAGTTCGCCGCCGGTGGACCAAATCTTGCGCACGTTCGGCTTGAGCTCGATCAGTTTGGCTTTGACCTTATCTAGCTGTTCGTCCGTGAGGTTATAGAGTGCGTGCGGATCGGGCTTGTCGTAACCCAGCACCTGCGCCGCCATGTAGACAGTGGATAAGTCATCCCAGACCGAGACCTTGCCCTTGGCCTTCGGGTCCCACAAGACGTTCCAGGTATCGGGCGGCATGGGGAAGGCGGTGGTGTCGTAGAGCAGCGGATTGGGCCCCCATTGATAGGGCACGCCGTAGACCTTGCCGCCGGATTTCACCAACGGACGCGAAGTCAGCCGCGGCATGAGCTGCTGGTATGTGGGGATTTGGGTGAGGTCAATCGGCGCGGCCAGTCCGCTGGCGACGATCATGGTGGCGATGTCGCTCGATGGCGAGATCACGTCGTAATTCGCGGCGCTGCCACCGCGGAGTTTGGCGACTAATTCGTCGCTAGATCCCATGTACGAGGCGCGGACTTTGCAGTGACACTTTTCTTCGAAGCCGGCGATGAAGGAGGGGTCGGCGTAGCCTTCCCAGACTAACAGGCCCAGGGTGGGGGTGGGTTTGTGGCAGGCGGTTAGGAGGAGAAGCAGCGCCGGCAAGAGTGCCGACGCGGCACGCACGAGTGCGTGCGCCACGTGGTTCTTCATACGGCCTCCAGGGCGGATTGCATCACGTCCAGGGCTTCGGCCATTTGCTCGTCGGTAACGACGAGGGGCATGAGTATTCGCACTACGTTGCCGTAAGTGCCGGCGGTCACCAGGATCAGGCCGTGTTCGTAGCAGTATTTGGTCAGAGCCTTGGTGGAGGCCGCATCGGCGAGTTCGAATGCTTGCATGGCGCCCAGGCCGCGCACATCGCGGATGATGGGGAAGCGATCCTGCCATGCCAGCACACGGCCGCGAAATTGTTCGCCGAGACACATGGCGCGCGCGCAGAGTTCGCCGTCCTCGATCGCCTGGATCGCCGCCAGCGCGGCCTCGCAGCACAGCGGATTGCCGCCGAAGGTGCCGCCCAGCGCGCCCGGTCCGGTGTGATCCATGATCCCGGCTTTGCCGGTGACCGCGGCCAGCGGAAGGCCGCCGCCGAGGCTTTTGGCGGTGACCATCAGGTCCGGCTCGATGCCTTCGTGCTCGATGGCGAACATCTTGCCGGTGCGGGCGAAACCGCTCTGCACTTCGTCGGCGATGAAGAGAATGCCGTGCTCGCGGCAGACGTCCGCGACGGCGGTGAGCCATCCGGGAGGCGGCACGATGAAGCCGCCCTCGCCCTGCACCGGCTCGACGATGATGGCCGCCACCGACTCAGCCGCGACCACGCGCTGGAAAGTGTCTTCCAGCAGCGCGGCGGGTTGGCCATACGGCACGCGATAGATATCGCTGGGGAACGGCTCGAAGCCCGCCTTATAAGGATGCGTCTTGCTGGTCAGTGAAAGGGTCAGCAGCGTGCGCCCGTGGAAGGCGTCTTCGAAACAGATCACCGCCGGGCGCCGGGTGTACGCGCGCGCGATCTTGATGGCATTCTCGACGGCCTCGGCGCCGCTGTTCAGGAGCATGGTCTTCTTGGGCGTGGGTCCCGGCGCGAGCGCATTCAGTTTTTCGGCAAGGCGCACATAGCTCTCGTAGGGCGTAACCATGAAGCAGGTGTGCAGGAAGCGATCCACCTGGGCGTGCAGCGCGGCGACTACGCCCGGCTCGCGATGGCCGGCATTGAGACAGCCGATGCCACCCGCAAAATCGAGGAAGCGGTTGCCGTCCAGGTCTTCGATGACCGCGCCCTCGGAGCGGCTGACGAAGATGGGGGTCAACTGCGAGACTCCGCGCGGTACGGCCTGGGCGCGGCGGTTGGCGAGTGCTTGGGAAAGGGGTCCGGGGATAGGCGTTTTCAGATGGATCGAGGGCATGGCGGCTTTTTGGTAATTTATGCATGGTAGCACTTTGGCGGCCTGAGAGGCCGCCGCAGGCAGCGTGCCTGCCCCACCGCCGAAATATCGGCACGCGCCGCACGGTCGGCGTCGGCACAGTTCGGCACCGGCACGCATCTTATTGAACAATTGGGTGATAGCTTTGGCTGGCCGGATGCACCACTCGGTACATGCTGCGCATTACTGTAAAGGAATCGGCCAAGGCGAGCACCTTCAAGCTGGAAGGCAAGCTCACCGGACCTTGGGTGCGGGAGTTCGAACAAGCCTGGACCGCCGCCGCCGCGGCGCCCGGCCGCAACCTGACCGTCGACCTGGCGGACGTTACATTCATCGACTGCGCCGGCAAGAGCCTGTTGGCGCGCATGCACGAAGCCGGGGCGAAACTGGTGGCATGCAGCCCGATGAACCGGTGCATTGTGGACGAGATTGTGCGGGCGGGCAAGCATGCGGTGATGGTACTGTGTGTGGCGCTGACGCTGGTCCCCGGTGTTCGCGCGCAAGATACCGCCGCGCTGCGGCTCACGCTGCGCGACGCGGTGCAATTGGCGCTGAATCAGAATCCACAGGTGCAGGTGGCCAACCTGAACGTGGCGCAGAGCCAGCAAGACCAGAGCATCGCGCGGGCCGGACTGCTGCCCGAGGCCAGTTTTCAGGCTTATGAACAGACCCGGCGAGTGCCGGTGGCTCCGCTGTTCGGCATACAGCACCTTCCCCCGCAGTTCCCGTTTCCGGGCCACTTGGGTCCCTACCAGGTGGACCAGGCCGGTCCCAACTTTTCGGTTCCGATTTTCGATTTGACGCTTTGGCGGCGTTGGCAAGCATCCAAGGAAGGAGTGAGTGCGTCGCGCGCGCAAAACCAGGGGGTCCGCGAGCAGATCGCCATGCTGGTGGTCTCGCAATATCTGGGCAGCCTGCGCGCGTCGGCGGACGTGAAAGCGGCGCAATCGCGCGTGGATCTGGCGCAGGCGCTATACGATCAGGCCGCCGATATGCAGAAGAACGGCGTGGGCACGGGCATCGACACGCTACGCGCCAACGTGGAATTGCAGAACGAGCGGCAGCGGCTGATCGAAGCGCAGACGCAGTTGCAGACGTCGCTCTACGGCCTGGCGCAGCTTTTGAACGTGGATCCCAAGCGGGAGATCGAACTGACCGACCAGGTGAGCTTCTTCGACACGCCTGCTATCCAGGTGGATCAGAGCCTGGAGGCCGCCTACGCCAACCGCCCGGAGATGAAAGCGCTGGCGCACGAGCAGCGGCAGGTCGAGTTGCAGAAGCAGCAAGCTGGGGAGAGCCGGTATCCAACCTTGGGTTTCGACGGCTACTGGGCGGAACAGGGTTTGACGCCCGCCACGGCTATCCCGGCGTACACCTTCGGTTTCAATTTGAATGTGCCGCTGTTTACAGGAGGGCGCATTGGCGCGCAGCGGGCCAAGGCCGACCTGGAACTGCACAAGGTCACGCAGCAGGAGCAGGAGCAGCGCAACCATATCGCACTCGAAGTGAAGACGTCGATCGCGCAAATGGCCGCGGCGCGCAATGAGGTGGACGTCGCCAATCAGGCGGTGGGGCTCGCTAACGAAGAGGTAATGCAGGCGCGCGACCGATTTCAAGCGGGCGTGGCCAACAATATCGAAGTGATCAGCGCGCAGGATGCGCTGGCGCGCGCCAACGACAACCAGATCGTGGCGCTGTATCGTTACAACCAGTCGCGCGCGGACCTGGCGCGCGCCACAGGGCAAATGGAAGCTGTCTATGCGAAATAGAAGTCAGAAGTCAGAAGACAGAAGTCAGAAGACAGAAGTCAGAAGAGGATAGTATGGAGGTTCAGATGATTGAAGAGGGGAAACCCGTCGACGAACGTCCCGCGCAGGCGACGGTGCGGAGGCCGGCGAATCGGTCCAGAGCCTTGCTGGTGATCCTCGGGGGAGGTTTGGTGGTGGCGCTGGTGGCGGCGGGCTTCTGGCTGCACTTTCGCTATCGCGTTTCGAGCGACGATGCGCAGGTGGATGGGCACATCGTTCCGATGTCCGCCAAAGTCTTCGGCAGCGTGCTGGAGGTGCCGGTGAACGACAACCAGGCGGTGAAGGCGGGGGATGTTCTGGTGCGCATCGATCCGCGCGATCTGCAGGCCAAGGTGGATCAGGAAAAGGCCGCGCTGGCACTGGCGCTAAGCCAGGCGGACGCCGCACGCGTGACCGTGCCGATGACGCGCGACACCACCCACAGTGGCACTTCGGGAATGTCCGCGGCGGTGGGCGCCTCCCAGGCGCAGGTCGCTCAGGCCGATGCGGCTGTGGGCCAGGCAACCACGGACGTGGCGGTGGCGCGTTCGAATCTGGCGGCGGCGCAGGCCAGCAACGAGAAAGCGCAAGCGGACCTGGCGCGCATGCGTCCGCTGGTAGCCAAGGCCGAGATCTCGCAGCAGGAATTCGATTCGTATACGGCTGCCGCAAAGGTCGCCGAGGCGCAATTGAAGGCTGCCCAGGATCGCGTGCGATGGTCGGAGCAAGGCATCACCACGGCGCGGGCGGCGGCGGCGGCGGCACGGGCGCGCGTGGAGCAGATGCAGGCGGAGCTGGCGCAATCGACAGCCGGGGAGCGGCAGGTGCTGGTGAGTTCGGCGCAGGCGGTATCGGCCAGTGCGCACGTGCAGGAGGCCCGCGCCAACCTGGCGGCGGCGGAGCTAAATCTCAGCTACACCACCATCGTGGCGCCGGCCGATGGCGTAGTCACTAAGAAGTCAGTCGAACCCGGCCAGATCGTGCAGCCGGGCCAGAACCTGATGGCGATCATCCCGCTGAAGGATGTGTGGGTCACCGCCAACTTCAAAGAGACGCAACTGGCCAAGGTGCATGCGGGTCAGAAAGCCGAGATCGACGTGGACATGTACGGCCGTACGATTGAGGGCAAGGTGGATTCCATCGCCGGAGGCACGGGCGCACGTATGAGCCTGCTGCCGCCGGAGAACGCTACTGGAAACTTCGTCAAAGTGGTGGAGCGCATTCCGGTGAAAATTGTCTTCGACGCGCTGCCGGATGGCGTGATCCTGCGCCCCGGCATGAACGTGAACGCGACCATCATCACTAAGTAGGCGGGGATTCCTATCATGGCAGACAGCAACCATACAGGTGTCTCCGTCAATCCATGGATCATCGCCATGACCGTGATGCTGGCGACGTTCATGGAAGTGCTGGATACCAGCGTCGCCAACGTGGCGTTGCCGCACATCGCGGGGAGTCTCTCGGCCACGGTGGATGAGGCTACCTGGGTACTGACTTCGTACCTGGTTTCGAACGCCATCGTGCTGCCGCTCAGCGGATGGTTCTCGTCGCTGATCGGGCGCAAACGCTTCTACATGACGTGCGTGGCTCTGTTCACGGTCAGTTCCATGTTATGCGGACTGGCGCCGAGCCTGACGATACTGATTATCTGCCGCATCCTGCAGGGCATCGGCGGCGGCGCGCTGCAGCCTATCTCGCAAGCCATCCTGGTGGAGAGCTTCCCGCGGCACAAGCAAGGCATGGCGATGGCGGTCTACGGCATGGGCGTGGTGGTGGCGCCAGTGATCGGCCCGACGCTGGGCGGCTGGATTACGGATAACTATAGCTGGCGTTGGATCTTTCTGATCAACATCCCGGTGGGCGCTTTGTCGTTGACGCTGACTTCGCTGCTGATTTGGGACCCGGTCTACCTGGTGCGCAAGGCATGGAAGGGCATGAAGGTGGATTATATGGGGCTGGGCTTGTTGAGCCTGGGGCTGGCATCGCTCGAGATCACGCTGGACGATGGGCAGAAGAACGACTGGTTCGGATCGAATTTCATTGTGGCTATGGCGGTGATCGCGGTGATCGGGTTGGTGGGGGTGGTGGTCTGGGAATTGCGGCAGAAGGAGCCGGTGGTGGATTTCCGCATGCTGCAGAACCGCAACTTCATGCTCTCCACGGCGACCATGTTTCTGCTGGGGTTTGTGCTATACGCCAGCACCATGCTGTTGCCGGTGTTTCTGCAGACGCTGATGGGCTATACGGCCATGCGCAGCGGTCTGGTGCTTTCACCGGGGGGACTGGTGATTGCGTTGTGCATGCCGATAGTGGGCTTTTTACTCTCGAAAATTGCGCCGCGCTGGCTGGTCATTTTCGGCCTCTGCGTATCGGCTTTCGGGCTGTTCGACATGGCGCATTTCGACCTGGATATCGACTACCACACGGCCATGATGGCGCGCGTGGTGCAGAGCGCGGGCCTGGCGTTCCTGTTCGTGCCCATCAACACAATGGCCTTCGCTACGGTGCCGCGGGAGAAGATGGGCAGCGCCACGGGGTTGATCAACCTGGCGCGTAATATTGGCGGCAGTTCCGGAATCGCCATCGTGACCACGCTGCTGGCCCGGAGGACGCAGTTTCATCAGGCCAGGCTGGTGGCGCATATGACGCCGTTCGATCCGGCTTATGTGCAGGCGTTGGCCGGCACCGCGCATATGCTGGCGACGCGGGGCGCGAGTACGGCGCAGGCCATGGCGGAGGCGCAAGGGGTGCTCTACGGCGTGCTGCAGCGGCAGTCGGCGATGTTGGCGTTTGTGGACAGCTTCTGGGTGCTGGGGATTATTTTCCTGGCGGTGATTCCGCTGATGTTCTTCATTAAGAGTGTGGGGCCGCATAAGGGGCCGGTGGTGATGGAGTAGTTACTCCTCACCCTCTTTTGCCAATAGATGGCTGAGAACGGTGCGGACGGCTCCTTTCAGCGGAGCCAGGTCACGCTCAACCATGAGCCAGATGCGCGGGCCGCTAATTCTGTCGTATTCATGCCGCAAGCGGTTTCCTACGGCGCGAATCTGCGACCACGGAATCCCGGGACAGAGTTTCTCCGCCTGGGGCCCAAGTTTGCTCGCTGCTTCGCTGATTCGTTCCAGACAGCGCTCGACAGCGTCGTACGTCTTGGGGTCTCCAACGAAGGCGCCGGCGTCCATGCCCGCGGTGAATTCTTCGATCCGGATAATGTTCTCCAGAATGTCAGTGAACCGCTGAATAGGGTCGCTAGAAGGCACGAATGGCCTCGGCCTCTAGGCTTCGTTGTACACGCGGTTTCAGCGTCCCTTCCTCGACCAGATCGACTGGCTGTCCAAGCAGGCCGGCAAGCCTCAACTCGATGCCTACCAAATCGAGGAGAGACAGCCGCCGCGATTCATCGAAGCTGGCCAGCAAGTCTATATCGGAATCCGGGCGGCCGTCGCCGCGCGCCGTGGACCCGAATACCGACAGGCGGACCACGCCGGCCGCTCTAAGTTCCGGCTCGTGCCCGCGCAGCGTGGCAATGACATGATCGCAGTTCATGGCTAATAATCCTTGGCGTACTTGAAGCGGGCGGCCATATGCCCTTGAACAAATTGCGGGCCGCTCATCACATCCTACCAAAGGACCCCGCCATCTGATAGCATGAATGCCGAATGCACCCGCGCACCATCTATCAGGTCCTCGAAGAATCCGCGGCGCAGTTTGGCGACGCCCCGGCGCTACGGCAGCCCTCTACCGGCAAGGACGGAAAACGCGAGTATCTGACTTACTCGTGGAACCAATACAAGACCGCCGCGCAGGAGATCGCCGCGGGCCTGCGCTCGATCGGCATCCGCAAAGGCGACGTGGTTGCGCTCGACTCGGAGACACGGCTGGAATTTTACCTGGCCGACTTGGGCATCCTGGCCGCCGGGGGCGTGGCGGCCGCGCTGTATCCCACTTATCCGGCCAAGGACCTGGTGAGAACGATTCAGAGCTGCGGCGCCAAGGCTCTGTTCGTGGAGGATCCCAAGACCCTATCGGCGCTGCAAGCCGCGCCGGACATGCCGCGCATTCTGCTTACCGGCGAGGCGGAGGGAGCGCTGTCGCTCGACCAACTGCGCGCGCGAGGGCGCCTGGCGCTGGCCGAGGACGGGCAGTACATGGCCCGCCTGAAGGCCGAAGTGACACCCGCCGACCACGCGATTCTGTATCTGACTTCCGGCGCCACAGGCGAGCCCAAGATGGCCGTGGTCACACACGCGGCCGTAGTCGCGAACATCGACATGGCTCCCGCGAGATGGCCGATCGGACCCAACGATGCCACCGTGGCGTTCCTGCCTTCGGCGCACATTGCGCAGCGCGTGGTGGTGGAAATGATCACGATGCGCCAGGGCACGCCGGTGACCTTCACCGAGAGCCTGTTGAAGCTGCCGCAGGAGATCCGGGATTCCCGGCCGACTATGTTTCTGGCGCCCCCGCGCATGTGGGAGCGCGTTT
>Ga0187867_10000908_pt1 | contig 26003 bp, 23 predicted proteins | sample June2016WEW_13_1_FD_132976 | JGI IMG/M metagenome (GOLD analysis project Ga0187867, IMG submission 132976) | Peatland microbial communities from SPRUCE experiment site at the Marcell Experimental Forest, Minnesota, USA - June2016WEW_13_10 | ecosystem: Environmental > Terrestrial > Soil >... | reverse complement strand
GAAGGTCGTCCCCGGGCGGGCCACCTCGACCGCGTAGTTGCGGAAGTCGGGCAGCACCAGGTCCTGGAGCAGCAGCCCGCCGTTGGCGTGGGGGTTGGCGCTCATCCGCCGGTAGCTCTTGGGGGGGAGACCCTTCAGTTCCGGGACCAGGGTCCCGTTCTCATCGAAGAGCTCGTCGGGGCGGTAGCTCTTGAGCCAGGTCTCGAGCAGGGCGAGGTGGTCGGGATTGGTCTTCACCTCGGCCATCGGCACCTGGTGGGAGCGCCAGGTCCCCTCAGTGGGCAGCCCGTCGACCATCTTCGGTCCGGTCCACCCCTTGGGGCTCTTGAAGACGATCATCGGCCAGGCCGGCCGGGTGGCGTCGCCGGTCTCGCGCGCGTGCTTCTGGATGGAGGTGATCTCGGCGATCACGGTGTCGAGCGTCGCCGCCATCAGCTGGTGCATGGTGGCCGGATCGTCGCCCGAGACCCAGTGGACCTTGTGCCCGTAGCCCTCGAGCAGCGAGGTGAGCTCCGCCTCGGGGATGCGGGCGAGCACCGTGGGGTTGGCGATCTTGTACCCGTTGAGGTGCAGGATCGGCAGCACCGCCCCATCGGTCACGGGGTCAAGGAACTTGTTCGAGTGCCATCCCGTGGCGAGCGGTCCGGTCTCGGCCTCGCCGTCGCCGACGATGCAGGCGGCCAGCAGGTCCGGGTTGTCGAACGCGGCACCGTAGGCGTGCGAGAGCGCGTAACCGAGCTCGCCGCCCTCGTGGATGGAGCCCGGCGTCTCGGGCGCCACGTGGGACGGGATCCCGCCCGGGAACGAGAACTGGCGGAAGAGCGCGCGCACCCCGTCCTCGTCCTCGGTGATGTGCGGGTAGACCTCGCTGTAGGTCCCCTCGAGATACGCGTTGGCCACCGCGGCCGGGCCGCCGTGCCCGGGACCGATCACGTAGATGGCGTTGAGATCCCAGTTGCGGATCACCCGGTTCAGATGGGCGTAGATGAAATTGAGCCCCGGGGTGGTCCCCCAGTGACCGAGCAGGCGGGACTTGACGTGCTCCGGGCGCAGCCGCTGCCGCATCAGCGGGTTGTCGAGCAGGTAGATCTGGCCGACCGAGAGGTAGTTCGCCGCCCGCCAGTAGGCGTCGATGAGGGCGAGATCGTGGTCGGAGAGGGGTCCCGCGGCGGCCGCCGCGGTGGACGTCTGGGTCATCGCGCTCCTCCCGGGGGTGGCTTCGCCCGCCAGTATGGCGGGCCGCGGCCGGCTTCCGCCCCCTCCCGGCGGGCCCTTCAGACCGCTTGCGGGCCGTCCCCTCCCCCGGATCCCACCACTCCCCACGGCCCCTCCTGGGGTCCACCCCCCGGGGGCGGCTCCCGGGCGGCGGCGAGGGCCGCCGACGATCGGCCGGCCTCGCCCCTGTGGACCTTCGACCCCAGTACTTCCTTTCCATCGACCCTATTGCTGCCCGCGGCGCCGAGCTTCACTTGAGGGTGTTCTCATCAGGACGGAGTTGAGGTTGCGGAGATGCGCTGGCCAAGGGACGCGGTGACCCGGGCCGCCGACCGCGAGGAGCGGGAGCGGCTCGAGCGCTACCTGCAACAGCGCGCACGCCCCATCGACGACGTCTGGGTAGAGGCCGTCGGCGAGGCGAGGCGCCGCGCCGACGCGGCGATCCGCCTGGAGCGCCAGCTGCTGCGTCTCCACTGAGCCTCGGATCCGTCGAGGGCGGTCCGGGGTCGCGGAGGGTGCCGGGGGCGCCCTCGCCGTCCCGGCTTGGGCCGGGCGGTCTCACGGTGGCTTCACAGCGGAGTCGTGACGTTCGGGCCTATGCAAATGGTCCCTCTCGACCCTATCGCCAGCGCACACGTCGAGCTTGACTGGAGATGCCGGGGGACACCCCCCCTGCCCGCTCCGATCCGGTCGGACCGGCGGTGAGCCATCCCATGTTCCGCAGCATCCTCGTCCCCGTCGACGGGTCGGCGCACGCCGACGCCGCGCTCGCCCAGGCCATCGATCTCGCCCGCTGTCAGCGGGCGCGGATCACGCTGCTCTGCGCCTGGCGCCCCTTCATCTGGTACGGCGGGGCGGTGGCGCCGGTGGGCGTCGACGTTGAGCAGCTCGAGACCGATGTGGAGGCGGAGGCGCGCCGTCTCGCCGAGTCGGCGCGCGACCAGGTCCCGGACGGGCTCGAGACCGAGATCGTGGTGGTCTGCGAACGGCCCGCCGACGCGATCATGCACGAGGTCGAGCGCGGCGGTCACGACCTGGTCGTGATGGGCTCGCGCGGGCGGGGGAGCCTGCGCTCGCTGCTGCTCGGGAGCGTGAGTCTCAGCGTCCTGCACCGGAGCCGCGTGCCGGTGATGGTGGTCCACGCCACCCAGTGCGGCGAGGTCCTCCACCTGCACCGGGTGGTCGAGCACCCGCTGGTCGCGCACCGGTAGCGGATCGGGAGCGGACCTCGGCGCGGGGTGGTAGCCTGGGGCGGATGCCCGACCTGCTTGCGCGGTGGCGCCGGTCTCCGTTGCCCGGAGGACGAGGCGGTGAGGCGTCGCCCGTGTCGCCGCAACTCGCGGCCCTGCGGCCCCTGGCCGCGGAGCTCGGAGAGGCGGAGCGGCAGATCGACGAGGCCTTCGAGAGGACGCGGCTGCCCGAGCAGCTGCTCCGCACCAGGGCCTGGAACAAGAGCAGGGCGCGGCTGGCATCCACGCCGGGCATGGAGGGCCTCTGTGCCGATCTCGAGAGCGCCTACGGGGAGGTCGAGCGCATCGCCCAGCTCCGCACCGGCCGCATGTGGAAGCAGTACGTGGCCTTGCCGGAGGACCGGGTGGACCAGGCGCTGGTCCGGATTCGTCAGGGCCTCGACGCGCTGGAGATGACCGTCGAGAGGCTCACCCCACCCGGGCCCTGACGGCTCGGCCACCAGCCGGCAGCGACTAGCCCGCCGGCCGGGGGCGCGGTGCCAGCCGGCGGCGGTCATTGATCATCCGGCGGGCGCCTCCGAGGGGGCTGATTTACTCAATCAAAACTAGGGTATTTCGGCCCAATCCGCTCGTGTCCTTCTCGCGCTGGGGCGAGATGGATTTCGTCCGCTACCTTCACCCTGAAGGGCGGGAGGCCGCCGCGCTGGAGGCCTGCCGGCGGACCCGGCTCTTCATCCTCGCCGAGAGTCTCGGCGCCGTCGAGAGCCTGATCGAGCACCCGGCCCGGATGACCCACGCGAGCGTGGCCGGATCGACCAACGAGGTCCCCACCGACCTGGTGCGTCTGAGCGTCGGGCTGGAGACGCTCGACGACCTGCTCGCCGACCTGACCCAGGCCCTCGACCCGCTCGAGCCCGCCCCGGGAGGCTGAACCCGCCTGCGCTGAGGAGGCTCAGCCCCCGACGGGGACCCCGAGCAGCGAGACCGCAACCCCGATCAGGGCGGCCGCGATCAGTCCCACCACCACGTTGCGGCGCAGGGCGAGCATCCAGACCAGCGCCGCCGCCAGCACCCCGACCTGCCAGAGCTGGCTGAGGGCGAGGCCGAGGGGGATGGCGGAGCCGGCGATGGCCCCGATCGCGGCGGGACCGGCACCGGTCAGGAAGGCCTGGACCGCCGGGCTGCTGCGCACCCGGTCGAAGTGCCGCCCGCCGAGGAGGACGAAGGCGAAGGAGGGGGCGAAGGCGATCACCGCCGCCAGCAGCCCGCCGCCCACTCCCGCCGCCGCATAGCCGACCACCGCGACGGTCTGCACCACCGGTCCGGGGGTGATCTGGCCGAGCGCCACCGCGTTGAGGAACTGGGCGCCGGTCATCCAGTGGTACACGTGGACGACGTCCTGCTGCATCAGCGGGATGATCACGAAGCCGCCGCCGTAGGAGAGGGCGCCGACCTTGAAGGATTCCCACACCAGCGCTCCCACGCCGCCCACCATCGCGACCGCGAGCAGCGGCACGGCGGCGATGCTGTGCAGCGCCGGCTCCGATCGCGGCCAGCCGCCGCGGGCCGCCACCTCGGCGAGCCCGGCTGCGAGCAGCACCAGGACCAGGAACGGCCCGACGGTCGCGGCGGCGGCCGCACCGCAGAGCGCGTAGAGCGCCCAGCGGCTCCGCTCGGCGCGACGCCCGCCGGCGCGCCGCCAGCTTGCCGGGAGCAGGCCGAGGGCGGCGTTGAGGGCGACCGCGGCGACCGCCGCTCCCGCACCCGCCGCCGCCCCCTCGACCGCGCGCGGGGGATGGCCGGCCAGGAAGAGGGCCGAGAGGGCAAGGATCAGGACCAGCCCCGGGACGATGAAGCAGAGGCCTCCCACCAGGGCGCCGAGGGTGCCGCGCAGCCGCCAGGCGCAGAAGATGGAGAGCTGGGTCGAGGCCGGCCCGGGGAGGAGGTTGGTGGCCGCGATCCCGTCCTCGAACTCGCCCGCCGAGAGCCAGCCGCGATCGGTGACGCAGAGGCGGCGGAGCAGCGCGATGTGGGTCGGCGGTCCCCCGAAGCCGATGCAGCCGATCCGCCCCCACTCGCGGGCGATCATCCGCAGCGGGACGCGCTCAACCTCGGCGCTCACATCACCCCCCCGAGCCGGCTCAGCCGGCGCCCGGGTGCCCTGCCGCGCGGATCAGGCGCACCGCCTCGGCGGCGGCCGGCGCCATCTCCGGGTTGAGCTGGTGGAACGACCAGAGGCCGCGCCGCGAGGAGGTGACCAGGCCGGCTTCGCGCAGCCGGGCGAGGTGGTGGCTGATGGTGGGCTGGGCCAGGGCGAAGGTGGCGGTGAAGTCGCAGACGCAGACCGGCTCGGATGCCTCGTCCAGGATCCGGATCATCTGCACCCGGGTGGGGTCGTCGAGCGCGGTGAAGACGCGGGCCAGCGCGGTGGCGGTCGCTTCGGGCAGCAGTTCGGCCACCGGCTGGCAGCAGCCCTTGGTGCGCGCAGGAGCGTCGGGGGTGGGGGTGGTGACGTTGACCATCGAGTGTCGATTCTACCCATTGACGAACGCCGATGGAGTTGTGCTAAGATCGCCCATATATCGACAGATGTCAATGCAAGGAGAGGACCGATGAGGGGTCATCGCCAGCGCCGCGTCGCGGGCCGCGCCGGTTGCCGCCTGAGCTGCTCGGATTGCCCCGTGGTTGGCGCCGATTGCCCCGTGTGCGGCCGTGACTGAGCCGGAGGCTGACGGAGACCGCCTGCGCGAGGCGGTGCGCGCCCGCTACGCGGCGGCCGCCGTGGCCGTGGCCGGCGGGGGGCGGGCGGCGGAGGTCGACGCCGCCCCGATCAACCCCGAGCCGAGCGGTTCCCCGGCCTGCGGCTGCGGGTGCACCGACGGCGGGGACTGCTGCTCCGCCCCGGCCGACGGCGACCCACTCTCGGATCCCCACTATTCCGCCGAGGAGATGAGCCAGATCCCACAGAGAGCGGTGCGGGCCTCGCTCGGCTGCGGCAACCCCACCGCGCTCGCCGGCCTGCGCCCGGGGGAGGTGGTGCTCGACCTCGGTTCCGGCGGTGGGATCGACGTCCTCCTCTCGGCGCGCCGGGTGGGTCCCACCGGGTTCGCGTACGGCCTCGACATGACCGACGAGATGCTGGACCTCGCCGAGAGCAACGCTGTCGAGCAGGGTGCGCGCAACGTGAGGTTCCTGAAGGGGACCATCGAGATGGTGCCGCTCGCCGATCAGAGCGTCGACGTCGTGATCTCCAACTGCGTCATCAATCTGAGCAGTGACAAGGGGAGGGTGCTCCGCGAGGCGTTCCGGGTGCTGCGCCCGGGCGGGCGCCTCGCCGTCTCCGACATCGTGGTACAGGGCGAGCTTCCGCCCGAGGTCCGCCATGACCTCGAGATGTGGGTGGGCTGCGTGGCCGGGGCGATCAAGGAGGACGACTACCGCACCCTGCTCGCCGATGCCGGTTTCGGTGGCATCGAGGTGGAGGTCACGCGCGACCTCTCGGCGGAGATGCTCGCCCCGTCCGCCCCGCATCCGGGCGGGCCCCTCGCCAAAGCGGAGAGTGGGGGCGGGCGGGTCGTCAGCGCCTCTGTTCGCGCCCGGAAGCCCGCCCTGCCCTGAGCTGGCGGTCCAGCCGTCCACGGCGGTCGGCCTCCATCCGGGAAGGGTGCCGGGCGGCTGAGTCCCCCCTGGATACGGTCGCCCGAAAGCTCGATCGGAGCCCTGTTCTGGGGTGCGCAGCGTGCCATGCTTCGCCGTCGGGGACGTACGGTGAGGTGACCGGGGTGGCAGACCACGAGCCCGCTGGGGGTGACCCCGGCGCGGCGGCATCCGACCCGCCGAGCCACCGGTGGGAGGCCGACGACCTGCGTCACCCGGCCACGCGGCTGCGCCGCGCGCGGGCCGCGGGTCAGCCGGCTGCTCCAGCCCGATTCTCCGGCGGCGACACCGTCGGCGCCGGCCTTCCCGGCTTCCCCAGCCGCCATCGAGCGGCCGCATCCGGGAGCGCCGCGGTGGAGGCCGCGGGCAACCGCGGGGAGGGGGGACCGACAGCGGGGACCCAGGCCGCCGGTCCCCCGCCTTCACGGGTGGCGACGGACGGCCCGGCTCCGCGCGGGCGGCCCCGCGGGGTAGTGGCGGCGGTCCTCGGCCTGGCGGCCGCGGTCGCGGTGGTCTCCGGAGCCGCCGCGCTGCTGACGCGGAGCGGGGCCCCCACCGCCGCCACCCCACCACCGGCGGCCGGCCCGCCCAACTTCGTCCTGCCGCTGCCGACCGAGTCGCCGTCGAGCACCGCCGTGCCCGGCGACGTGATCGGCAACCTCCGGATGTTCACGGCCACCACGGGCTGGGCCCAGCGGGCCGCCGACGGAGCCATCCTCCACACCACCCAGGGCGTCGACAGTTGGCTGGTCGCATCGCCGCCGAGTGCCGGCGCGCATCCGATCGCCGTCGCCTTCCTCAGCGCCGAGAGCGCCCGCGTGCTCACCGCCGCCGCCGCGGGCCAGGCGTCGCCGGGGGTGGCCGCGGCCGAGGAGGTCGACTGCTGGGCGACCTCCGACGGAGGCGCCGGCTGGAACCGGATGGGCAGCTTCGCGGTGCCGCTGCAACCCCAGCCCGAATACGGCAGCCTCGACTTCGTCGACCCCGAGAACGGTTGGTGGTCGGTGATACCGGGCGGGAGCGGGGAGACGTCCCATCTCTCCCTCTACCGAACCGCGGACGGCGGTGCCCACTGGAGTGAGGTGGCCCGGGCCCCGGGGACCTCCGACGGGAGCGGCGGGCCGGCGACGGCGACGATCCCGGGCGGCTGCAACGCCAATGGTGCGGTCTTCCTCAACGACACCACCGGGTGGCTCACCGGCACCTGCGGGGACCTCCACGACTACTTCTACGTCAGCCACGACGGGGGCGTCACCTGGGCGGCGCAGGCGCTGCCTCCGTCAGGTTCAGCGGGGATCCCGGTGACGACCCCTCCGCGATTCAGCTCGGCCTCGGATGGGGTGATGGTCATGGAGATCGTGGGCGGGTTCTTCCAGAGCGCCTTCCTCTACGTGACCACGGATGGGGGGGGCAGCTGGACCGTCCACCCCACCCCGGCCAACCAGGAGGAATCGGTGGACTTCGTCGATCCGGGCGACGGCTGGCTGCTGATGCTCAATCAGGACGAGGTCATCAATGGGGTCGGGGAGTCGGTGCTGTACACGACCAGCGACGGGGGACGCTCGTGGGCGCCGCTGACCGCCACTGTCGGCCTGGACCTGGGAAACCTCGCCGGACTCGAGCTGGATTTCCTCAACCCGGAGCAGGGGTGGGCGGCGCCAGTCCTGGATGGCCCCGGGATGCCGACGCTCTCCTCGGAGCTCATTCAGACCGCTGACGGCGGAAGCACCTGGTCCGTCGAGGTGCCCCAGATCAGCTGAGCACCATCACCCGGTTGTCCCCCCCGTTTGCGCTGTCACCGACCGGTGGCGCACGGGCGGCATCGTCTCGGCGTCGTGCCGCCCCCCTCCCCGGAAATGGCGTGCGGTCCGGGTCGACCTGCCGCCGGCCCGCCGTCCCCGCCACCCGCCGTCCCGCCGGCGGAGCTACATGATGCCGACCATCATCATCGCCCGGAGCAGGGCCGAGAGCACGTCGGGGTCGGTGCGGACGTCGATCAGCGCCGGCCCGCCGGAGGCGGCTGCCCGCTCCAGCGCCGGGCGCAGGTCGGCGAGATGCTCGACCCGCTCTCCACGGCAGCCGAGGGCCTCGGCGAGCCGGTCGTAGCGGGTGTCGGCGAGGACGCTGGCGACCTCCTTGCCGTACATCTCGCGCTGGTGGTGGCGCACGTCGCCCCAGCCGCCGTTGTTGGCGACCACCACGATCACCGGGAGGTGACAGCGCGCCGCGGTGTCCATCTCCATGGCGCTCAGCCCGAAGGCGCCGTCGCCGGTGAGAAGGACGACGGGCTCCTCCGGCCGGGCCGCCTTCGCGGCCAGGGCGAAGGGGAGGCCCACTCCCAGCGTGCCCAGCGCGGTGGTGGTGGAGAGCAGCCGCCCCGGCGCCTCGGCGTCGAAGTAGGCGAGGGCCCAGGTCAGGGTGTCGCCGCCGTCGGCGACCAGGGTGGAGGCTCCCCCCCAGCTTTCCCGCGCGAACGCGGCGACCTCGCGGGCCAGCGCGCCCGGGTGGACCAGCTCGCCCTGGTAGTCGTCGACCTGCCGGTCCCACATCTCGCGGGAGATCTCGAGCAGCTCGCGGCCCTGGGCCAGCCAGGCCCGGCCGTCACGGCTGCGCATGCCACTCCGGGTGAGCTGAGAGATCACCTCGCGGACGTCGCCCTGGACCGCGATGTCGGCGCGCCGGCTTCCCCCGATCTGATCGGAGGCGATGTCCACCTGGATCAGGGTCTGGTCCTCGTTGAAGAGCGGCGGCCCGCCGTAGACGAGGTTGCCGTTGAACGCGCTGCCGAGCACCAGCACGCAGTCGGAGGCGGCGACAGCGGTGCCGGCGTGGACCAGGGACCCCAGGCACCAGGGGTGCGAATCCGGGACCAGGCCCCGGGCCGAGCTGGTGGTCGTGACCGGGATCTCGGCCGCGGCGCAGAAGGCGGCGATTTCCTGGCCGGCTCCCGACCAGAAGGCGCCCCCGCCGGCGAGGACGATGGGCCGCGACGCCGCCTTGAGGGCCTCGATCGCCCGCTCCAGGTCCGCCGGCGAGGCGGCCGAGCGGGGCGGGGGGGTCGGGAAGCCCCAGGGGCCCGCGGGTGGCTGCACCCGGGCCATGAAGACGTCGTGGGGGACCTCGAGGTAGATCGCCCCGGGCCGGCCGGCGACCGCCTGGTGGAAGGCCTCGTCGGTGAGCCGGGGGAGGGTCTGGGCGCTGTAGGCGACCCCCAGCCACTTGGCGATGGGGGCCAGCATCCCCTGCTGGTCGACGTCCTGGACCGCCCCGCGGCCGCGTCGCTTGAGCGCGGTGCGCCCGGCGATCATGACCAGCGGCACGTTGGAGACGGCGGCGTCGGCGAAGCCCGTCACCGCGTTGGTGAAGCCCGGCCCGGCGGTGACCGCGCAGACCCCGGGGCGGCCGGTGGCGAAGGCGAAGCCCTCCGCCGCCTGGGTCACGGCGCCCTCGTGGCGCATCCCGATGATCCGGAGGCCCTCGTCGGCACAGCCGTCGAGCAGCTCGACGATGTGCCCGCCCCCGAGTGTGAAAAGCGCCTCCACACCATTGGCGCGGAGGCGCTCGGCCACTAGGCGTCCACCGTGAGGCGGGGGGGTGAGGCTCTCAGCGGCAGCCGCCGTCATGTCGTGTCCTTAATTTGCCGAACCGGCGCCGTCACTACCAGGGTCGATAGGCCCGAGTCTCGCTGGGACCTTCGCTGGCCGTCCGTCCGTCCCGGAACGCCCCGCGGCCGGGGCGTCCGAGGGGTGAGCCCATCGAGCCCTGACGCTCCACGCCATCGCGGTGGCCGGGCTCGATATGGTGGACCTCCCATGGCCGACGAGGAGCGAGACCCGTCCGTCCGCCGCCTGCGCCTGCGGGTCGAGGGCGTGGTGCAGGGGGTGGGGTTCCGCCCCTTCGTCCACCGGACCGCCACCGAGCTCGGGCTCGCCGGCCTGGTCGGCAACGACGCGGCCGGCGTCTTCATCGAGGTCGAGGGGGCCCCGGCCGAGCTCGACCGCTTTCGCGCGACGCTGGAGCGGGATGCCCCGCCGCTGGCGGTGATCGACCGGATCGAGACGGCGCCCCTCGAGCCCACCGGGGGCCGCGAGTTCGCGATCGTCGCGAGCGATGCGGGTGGGGAGCATCAGACCCTGATCTCCCCGGACACCGCGACCTGCGACGCCTGCCTCCGGGAGCTGTTCGATCCCGGGGACCGGCGATTCCACCATCCCTTCATCAACTGCACCGACTGCGGGCCGCGTTTCACCATCATCCGAGACGTCCCCTATGACCGGCCGCTCACCACCATGGCCGGCTTCGTGATGTGCGCAGACTGCGCGCGAGAGTACAGCGACCCCGGGGACCGCCGCTTCCACGCCCAGCCGGTCTGCTGCCCCGCCTGCGGTCCCTCGCTGCGCCTGCTCGATCGCGATCGCGCGGCGATCGCCGTCGACCCCCTGGTCGGGGCCGTCGACCTGCTCCGATCCGGCGGCGTGCTGGCGATCAAGGGTGTGGGCGGCTACCACCTCGCCGCCCTCGGGACCTCGGAGCCCGCGGTGGCGGCGCTCAGGTCGCGCAAGCACCGCGAGGACAAGCCCTTCGCCCTGATGGCCGCCGACCTGGCGACCGCCCGCCTGCTCGGGGAGGTCGGCGACGCCGAGGCGCGCGCGCTCACCTCCCCGCGCCGGCCCATTGTGCTGCTGCGCCGGCTCGCCGGTGACGCGGTTGCCCCCTCGGCGGCTCCCGGCAACCGCTTTCTGGGGGTGATGCTCCCCTACAGCCCGCTCCACCACCTGATCGCGCGCGAGCTCACCATCCCCTTCGTCCTGACCAGCGGCAACCGCTCCGACGAGCCCATCGCGTACCAGGACGACGAGGCGCTCGACCGGCTGAGCGGGATCGCCGACGCCTTCCTCACCCACGACCGCCCGATCCACACGCGCACCGACGACTCGGTGGTCCGTGTCAGGGGCGGGAGGGAGACGCCGCTGCGACGGTCGCGCGGATTCGTCCCCCAGCCGGTGACGGTCGCCCATCCCTTCCCCCGGCCGGTGCTCGGCTGCGGTGCGGAGCTGAAGAACACCTTCTGCCTGGCCAAGGGTCGGTGGGCGTTCGTCTCCCACCACATCGGCGACCTCGAGAACTACGAGACCCTCCGCTCCTATCTCGAGGGGATCGAGCACTTCATGCGGCTCTTCGAGGTGCGCCCCGAGGTGGTCGCCCACGACCTGCACCCGGAGTACCTCTCCACCAAGCACGCCCTCGAGCTGGACGGCGTGGAGCGGGTCGCGGTCCAGCATCACCACGCCCACGTGGCCGCCTGCCTCGCCGACAACGGCGAGGCGGGACCGGTGATCGGGGTCGCCTTCGACGGGCTCGGCTTCGGCACTGACGGATCGATGTGGGGCGGCGAGATCCTGGTCGCCGACCTCACGTCGTTCCAGCGGGCTGGGCACCTCGCTCCGGTGCGCATGCCCGGGGGAGCCATGGCCATCCGGGAGCCGTGGAGGATGGCGGCGGCGCACCTCGACGCGGCCTTCGGCGGTGACGTCCCCGCCGGGCTCGATGTGATGCGCGACCACGCCGAGCGCTGGGAGACCGTGGTCGCGATGGCGCGGACGGGGACCTCCAGCCCGATCACCACCAGCGCGGGCCGCCTCTTCGACGCCGTCGCGGCCATCCTCGGCGTCCGCGATCGGATCAACTACGAGGGCCAGGCGGCGGCGGAGCTCGAGCAGCTCGCCGACCCGAGGGAGACCTCCGCGTATCCCGTCGCCATCGTTGACGGGGAGCCGTTCCAGCTCGCCAGCGGAGGGCTGGTGCGGGCGGTGGTCGAGGACCTGCACGCCGGATCGGCGCTGCCGCTGGTGGCGGCCCGCTTCCACAATGGCCTGGCCGACGGTGTGGTCGCCGCCTGCCGGCGGGTCCGTGACGCGACTGGCCTCAGTGTCGTCGCCCTCTCCGGCGGCGTCTTCCAGAACGTGATGCTCACCGAGCGGGTGGTCGCCGGGCTCGCTGCCGCCGGCTTCCGGGTGCTCACCCACTCCCGGGTCCCACCCAACGATGGCGGGATCAGCCTCGGTCAGGCGGTGGTGGCGGGAGCGCGGGACAGCGCGGACCTGATCCCGGGCGAAGGACAAGCTTCAGCTGGCTGAGCGTTGTGACGACAGTCCAGCAGTTACGAGGGCTGGACTCTCGACTACACTCCGGCGGGATCCAAAGTGATCACGGTCAAGATCAGGTGGGGGTGCGCAGCATGTCTGAGGGAGTGCATATCCCCGAGAGCCGCCACGAATTCGCCGCGTGCTTGACCGAGGTTGCCGAGGTCCTGGACGTGAATCTGCGCCTCCCCGACTGGCCCTTCCTGGCGACCACTGGCTACGTCTCCATCGGCCAGTATGTCGCTGAGGAGAAGGCGTAATGGAAGATGTGGTGGCAGTCGAGGTGGTGCTCGAGGACGGTAGCAGCCGCTACTTCATGACCTGGGGCCGCATCCAGGACGTCGTCGACCCGGAGCCCCTGGAGCAGCTCATCCTCAAGCACTCGTCGCGCGTCTCCCTGCGCGGGGTTCCCAAATCAGCCCGGGTTTGCTCCACACTCTCGGAGGCGCAGTCGGGTCCGTACTTCTTCGAGGCCCTGCTGTCCTTCGCGTGGCAACCGATTCCATTTGATGAGCGCCACGAGCCGTGGAGAGAGGAACGGCAGAGGCGCATGGAGAACGACCAGGATATCTACTACCTCGGCTGAGGTCGTCAGCATCGCGGGCTCGCGATGGCTTTGGCGGACGGCCTCGCGTTCGTGGGGCCCCTTCTCAGTTCGCGATTGTCACCTGATGCGCCCGGCCGCAGCGTGGATGCCCCGCGGGGTCGCTCAGCTGGTGGGCCAGGTCTCCGCGTTGCCCAGGAAGGGGACGCGCTCGCCGGCGTTGAATATGATCGGCGCGATCTTGCTCTGGATCATCTGGATGTGGAGGTTGCGCAGGATCCCCAGGACGAGGTTGAAGTGACCGATGTCGGAGTCCGAGGTCGGAGACGAGCTGAGCGAGCTCTTCAGGTTCTCCAGCTCGGTCGGATCCAGAGCGATCGCCGCCGCCGGGTTGCTGGAGACGAACTGCTGGATCTGGGTGAGCTGGTCGGCGGTGACGTTGCCGCTCCCGTCGATGGACGCGGTGGCCCGGTCCAGGGTGACCATGCCGCTCAGCAGGATGAAGATCGCGACCAGGGCGAGGACCAGGCTGATCACCGCGCCGCCCAGCCGGTCCAGGGCGCCCATCCCGGGGATGATCCGGTAGATGCGGGGGGCGATCAGGTGGGCCACCAGGAAGCCGACCACGGCGAAGACGGCGACCACCGCCACTCCCATCACCGGTCGCCAGGCGGCGCTCGGGGCGAAACGCGCCGCCACCCCCGGGTGGCCGAAGCCGACCGCCACCCCGGCGATGATGAAGGCCCAGGTGATCAGCGGCCGGAAGAGGCCCTTGAGCAGGCCGTGGAGCAGGGCCAGCACCAGGATGACCAGGATCACGATGTCGATGACGCTCATGGCCGCGCCATGGTAGCCCGGCGTGGCGGGCGCCGTGGGGTCTGAGGGTCGTCGCCGCGACCGCCGGGCCGGGCGGACGCCGCCTCCCGCTCAGCAGATCCGCGGCAGCGGGTCGCCCACCAGCATGTCGACGATCCGCATCCCGCCGAACTCTGTCCTCACCAAGACCAGCCCGGGCGGGTCGTCGCCGATCCGGCCGATGAGGGCGGCGGCCGCGCCCTCGGGATGGGAGCGCAGCGCCGCCAGGGCGGCGTCGGTGTCGTCGCCGCCCACCACCGCCACGAAGCGGCCCTCGCAGGCGACGTAGAGGGGGTCGATGCCGAGGATCTCCGACGCCCCCCGCACCTCGGGCCGCACCGGGATCGCCTCCTCGTCGAGGATCACCGCGACCCCGGAGGCCTCGGCGAGCTCGTTGCAGATGGTGGCCACCCCACCGCGGGTCGCGTCGCGGATGAATCGCGTCGACGGCGCGGCGTCGAGCAGCAGACCCACCAGCTCGGTGAGCGGCGCGGTGTCCGAGCGCAGGTCGGACTCGATGCCCAGCTCACCGCGGGCAAGCATGATTGTGATCCCATGGTCGCCGATCGGCCCCGAGACGATCACCGCGTCGCCGGGCCGCGCCGCCGAGACCGACAACCGCACCGGGCGCTCCAGCACGCCGATCCCCGCCGTGTTGATGAAGCAGGAATCGGCCTTGCCGCGCTGCACCACCTTGGTGTCCCCGGTCACGATCTGCACCCCCGCCCGTTCGGCGGCGGCGGCCATCGAGGCGACGATCCGGCGCAGGTCGGCGACCGGGAACCCCTCCTCGAGCACGAATCCCGCCGAGAGGTGCAGCGGCCGCGCCCCCGACACCGCCAGGTCGTTGACGGTGCCGTTCACGGCCAGGTCGCCGATGTCGCCACCGGGGAAGAAGAGCGGCGAGACCACGTAGGTGTCGGTGGTGAAGGCGAGCCGCGCCGAACCGATGGTGAAGACCGCCTGGTCCTCCAGGGGCTCCAGCAGCGGGTTGCGGAAGGCATCGAGGAAGAGGGCCTCGATCAGGGTGTGGGTGGCCTTGCCCCCCGAGCCGTGCGAGAGGGTGATCCGCTCGTCGGTGATCTTGGGGGGGCGCCGGCGGATCCTCTCGATCCTCTCCAGGACCTCCTTCTCGGTGCGCTGGGTCACGCCGAGCTCGCCTGCCTGACCCTCAATCGGGTGAACCGCCCGAAGTTGTAGTAGGCGGCGCAGGCGCCCTCCGACGACACCATGCAGGTCCCGATCGGCGTCTCGGGGGTGCACGCGGTCCCGAACACCCTGCACTCCCAGGGCTTGATGGTGCCGCGCAGCACCTCTCCGCACTGGCACGCGGGCGGGTCGGCGACCCGGTTGGCGGGGAGCGTGAAGATCCGCTCGGCGTCGAAGCGTGCGTACTTCTCCCGGACCTGCATCGCCGAGTCGGGGATCCAGCCGAGCCCGCGCCATTCGAAGGTGGGACGCGGCTCCATCACCTCGTCGATGGCCTGGAGCGCCCGCTGGTTCCCCTCCCAGGGGACCACCCGGGTGTACTGGTTCTCGACCTCCGAGCGGCCCTCGTGGAGCTGGAGCAGCAGCATCTGGATGGACTGGAGGATGTCGAGGGGCTCGAAGCCGGCCACCACGAAGGGCCGGCCGCGCTCCTCGGCGATGAAGCGGTACGGCTCGCAGCCGATCACGGTGGAGACGTGGCCGGGGCCGATGAAGCCGTCGATGTGGATGTCCGGCGAGGCCAGGATCGCCTGCAGCGCCGGGATGATGGTGACGTGGTTGCAGAAGACCGAGAAGTTGTCGAGGCCCTCGGCGGCGGCGCGCAGCACGGTCATCGCCGTCGACGGCGTGGTGGTCTCGAAGCCGATGGCCATGAACACCACCCGGCGATCGGGGTTCTCGCGGGCGATCCGCAGCGAGTCGAGAGGGGAGTAGACCATCCGGATGTCGGAGCCGCGCGCCTTGGCGTCGAGGAAGGAGCCGCGCCCGCCCGGGACCCGGAGCAGGTCTCCGAACGAGGTCAGGATGACGCCCTCCTGCTCGGCGATCCAGATGGCGTCATCGACCCGGCCCATCGGGATCACGCAGACCGGGCAGCCCGGGCCGTGGACCAGCTGGACCGCCTCCGGGAGGTAGTCCTCGATCCCGTGCTTGTAGATGGTGTGGGTGTGCCCGCCGCAGATCTCCATCAGGCCGTAGCGCCGTCCCGGCTCGCAGAGGGTCGCGATCTTCGCCGCCAGCGCCTGCGCCTTCTCCCGGTCGCGGTACTCGTCGACGTAGCGCATCGGCATGGGGCTGCCTCAGTCGATCCGCGACTCGGCGAGCGCGCGCAGCTCGTCCCGGTAGGTCTGGCCCATCTCCTCGAGATAGGAGAGGGTGAGCCGCGCCTCCTCCTCGTCGATCTTGGCCAGGGCGAAACCGACGTGGATGAGCACCCAGTCGCCGGGCCCGACCCCGTCGTCCTCGATCAGCATCACGTTGACCTGGCGGCGCGCCCCGCCGACGTTGACGGTGGCCATCCCCGGCCGCTCGGCGTCGAGGCTGACCACCTCTCCGGGGATCCCCAGGCACATGGCTAGGCCCGGGCGACCACGCCGATCGCCTCCCCCGCGTGCACCAGGACCGTGTCGCCGGGACGAGCGTCGACCAGGGCCACGCTGATCACCTCCATGGTTGAGCCGGTGTCCACCAGGGCCAGGCCGGGGTCACGCAGCTCGACCACCCGGCTCGGCACCGCGATGTCGGAGCAGGTGATGCAGACGTCCTCGCCGCACGTGTGTCCGGCGGGCTGGGTGGTGGCCGCCGGGCCGCGCCCATCCCTGCTCTCGGCGCCAGGCGCCGCGTCGCTTCGGTCCAGGGTGCCGGCCACCCCGGCCGCCTCTCGCCCGTCCATCCCCCCCATGCTACGGTCCGCAACCCCCATTCGGGCAGGGCCGAAGGGCCCCTGCTGGCGGGACCCCGGTGGCCGCGTGCCCGGGGCAGCTGCGCCGGTGGGCGGGCGTCAGGCAGCCGCCGGGGTGGGCGGCTGCCGAGGCATCCGCTCTGGGGCGCGCGGGAGAGCGCCGGGGGGAGCGGGCTGGCTGACGATCAGGCGGTCGCGGCGGCGGGTCGGCGCGGCCACTCGCCCCAGGGGGCCGAGCCGCCGCCGGCGGTGGGCGCCGCCGGCCCCGCCTCCGAGCGCGCCCGCACCTCGACGTCCCCGCAGACGTAGCAGCGGCTGATCAGGGCGGTGGGGGTCACGGTGATCAGGCGTTCCGTGTCCCCGCAGTCGACACAGCGGATCGTCCGCACCGACAGAACTCGGGTACCAGCCATGCCCAGACTCTCCACCGGCGGCGCCATGGGGGCCATGGGCCGGTCGCACAAACCCGGGCGGTCGTCGTTTGGTGCTCGCGCCCGCGCCGGGAGCGGCGGGCCCAGGAGAGTGGCGCGGCCCGGCGACCCGCTACCCGGCCTCCCCGAGGTGCACGGCCTCGGCGGGATGGTCGCCGGCCGGGGAGGCCGTCGACGCCACCTGCGCCCCTCGGAAGGGGACGTGGGCGCGGACCGTGAGGCCCTCGCTGCGCAGCTCTCGCTGCACGTCGGTCCGGACGCCGAGCAGCATCTCGAACTCGAACTGGTCCGGCGCCCACCCGCCGGCCCGCGCCACGGCGGCGATCCGGCGCACCAGCGCCGCGTCGTGGGTGGCGAAGAGGGGCCGGAAGCCCGCCTCACGGGCCGCCGGCGCCAGCATCCGGGTGGCCAGCGCCAGGTAGGCCGCGCTGACCGCGCGCCCACCCTGGTGGGCGACCCCGGGACCCGCCGGATGCGCTCCCTTCACCAGCCGCACCGCGGTGGGCTGCTCCAGCAGCGGGCCGAGGTCCTCGGCGGTCCGGTGCAGCCTCGCCTGCAGGGTGATCCCGGCCGGCACGCCCCGCGCCAGCAGCTCGCGATGGAGCCGGAGGGTCGGGTCGACCAGGGCCAGGTCCTCCATGTCCAGCGTGATGAGGTTCAGGCGACCCGGTGGCTGCCCGGCGACGGAGTGGGCGATCAGCTCCGCGTTGCGCAGGCAGGCGTCGGCGTCGGTGAGCAGCCCGATGGCGGTGGGATCGATGGAGAGGTGGGCGGGGAGGCCGGCCGAGCTCATCAGGCGGCAGGCCTCGATGGTGGCGGCCACGGTGCGCTCGACCAGCTGCGGATCGCTGACGTACTCGCCGAGGAAGAAGAGGTCGGCGGCGACCCCCTCGGCGTCGCGGAGGCGCCGAGCCGTCGCCACCGCGGCTTCGGCCCCCGCCGGCACCCTGCCCGCGGCCTCCTCCTCGAAGCCGGACTTCTCGACCCGCTCGTAGATGCGGCGGAGGTCCGGCTCGGAGAGCTCCCGCGCGAAGGCGGAGAGGAGCTCGCCCTCCACCGCCTCCAGGTGACGGCGCAGGAGGCGGACCAGGCTGCTGAGGTGCCGCCGGCAGCCGGCGTTGTCGTGGACGCCACCGCGGTAACGGGCGTGGTCGTGGAGCACCCGGGCCACCTGGCGCTCCAGCTCGTCGCAGTTGTCGGTGAGCCGGCGCAGCAGCCGCGGATCGACCCCGGCCAGCCGCGCGGCCTCGGGGTAGAGCGCGGTGCGCTCGGCGCGCAGGTGGGGGACCACCACGTCCTGCAGGTAATCGGAGACCCTGGCGAAGGCCGCCAGCTTCTCAGCCTCGTCGCCGCGCTCGTGGAGCAGCTCCTCCAGCCGCGAGACCAGCGCGACCCCACTCCGGAGCCGGTCGTGGAGTTGCCGGCGGCGAAAGCTGTCGGCCGGGGTCATCCCCCTCACCATGGCGGTCACCCGCCAAGAGTGCCAGAGGCGGGGCTGCCCGCCTCCACCGGCGGTTCGGCGCCGCCCGGCTGGTGGGCCACCACCCGCCCGTGGTCGAGGCTGACGATCTCGTGCACCGCCTCGGCCAGCGCGGTCTCGTGGCTCACCACCACGATCGTGCGCGATCCGGCCGCCCCCAGCAGCTCGGCGAGCACCTGGGACGACGACCACGGGTCCAGGTGCGAGGTCGGCTCGTCGAGGAGGAGCAGCGGGGCACCCGAGAGCAGGGCCCGGGCCATCCCGAGGCGCTGGCGCTCGCCCGCGCTGACGGCACGGCCGCCGGCGCCGAGGCCGGCTCCCAGCCCGCCGGGCAGGGATCGGTACCAGCCGGCGAGCCCGACCCGGTCGAGGGCCGCGACACAGTCGAGGTCGCTGGCCTCGGGCCTGGCCAGCCGGAGGTTGTCGCCGAGCGAGGCGGCGAAGAGGTGCGTCTCCTCGGCCAGCCAGGCGAGGTGCCGGGCCATGCCGGCACGGGTCATCCGGCGCACGTCGACACCGCCGACGGTCGCCGTCCCGGCGGACGCCTCGAGGAAGTGGAGGAGGACGTGGAGCGCGGTCGACTTGCCGGCGCCGCTCGGCCCGGTCAGGCCCAGCCGCCCTCCCGGGGGGACCGCCAGCGATACGCCGGCGAGCAGCGCGGGGGCGGCCGGACCGCCGCGCGCCGCGACGTCGACGTGGTCGAGCGCGGCCCCCACCGGGCCGGGGGCCGGTCCGGCGTCGACCGCGGGCTCCCGCACCGGCGGTTCTAGCGCGGAGAGCTCCCCGAGCCGGGACGCGGCGGCGTCGCCGGCCGTCCGCCCGGCGAGGGCCGCCGGGAGCGCCGAGACCTGGTCGAGGGCCACCAGCCCGACCAGCACCAGGACGGTGAGCATGATCCCGGAGAGGCGCCCCCCGCGATGGGCGGCGAGGCCGGCGAGGACGACCCCGACCAGCCCGGCGCCGGCGGCCCAGATGGTCACGGTGCGGAGGATCCCGGTGACCAGGGACTGGCGCAGGGCTGCGCTCCGGCCGCGCCGCCGGACCTGCTCGAGCCGCTCCTCGATGATGTCCGCGCGTCCGAAGGCGAGCAGCTCGGGCGCCGAGCGCATGGTCTCGACCACCTGGTCGGCGAGCTCGGCCCGGACGGCGGACGTGGTGGCGGCCGCGGAGCGTCCCAGCCGCGCCACCAGCATCGCCAGCGCAACGCATGCCGCGGCCCCGGCGAGCAGCGCCGCCCCGGCGGTCGGTGCCAGCAGCAGGGCGACCGCCGCCCCCAGCAGGATGCTCGCGCCGAGATCGATGGCCGTCGTGACCCCCTTGGTGAGGGCCTCGGTGACATCCTCGGTGTCGGCGACGAACCCGCTCAGCAGCGACCCGGTGGCCGGCGCGGCCGGCGCCTCCGACCCGGCCCTGGCTGGCGTCAGGCCGTCCGGAACCAGCGGCTCGACGGTGTCGAACAGCCACAGGCGCAGCCGCGAGAGCGTGGTGAGGGAGAGGCCGTGGACCGCCAGCCGCTGCAGATACCGGGCGATGCCGCGACCCAGCGCGAATGCCTGCACGGCGCCGACCGCCACCGCCAGGTCGAAGACGGGCGGTCGCTGCGAGGCGCGAGTGAGCAGCCAGCCGGAGGTCGCGAGCAGCCCGATGGCGCAGACGGCGGAGAGAGCCCCGGCCCCGCCGGCGGCCGCCAGGCCGCGACCCGGTAGGGGCCCCGATCGCCGGGTGAGGCCCGGCGCGGTCGTGCCGTGCCCTTCGAGCCGGGTCACGCCCGCGGGCCCGGGTGTTGGAGGTCCACCGCCGCCGCGCGGGGGGTTCCGGCGCCGGCCCCGGCGCGGGCTCCCGACTGCCCGGCGGTCGCCGGACCGTCTGCCACCTGACACCGCCCGGCATCGAGGGTGATCACCCGGTCGGCGAGGTCGATGACGGCCGGCCGGTGGGTCACGATCAGCGCCGAGCAGCCGGCGAGCGCACCGCGCAGAGCCTCCAGGACAGCGGCCTCGGTGTGGTCGTCGAGATGCGCGGTGGGCTCGTCGAGCAGGTGGAGGGAGGCCGGCCGGAGGAGCGCCCGGGCCAGGGCGATCCGCTGGCGCTCCCCGGCGGAGACCTGCCGCCCGCCCTCCCCGAGCCGGGCAGCGAGTCCGCCCTCGAGCGACGCCAGCAGGCCGGCGCCGCCCATGCGGTCCAGCACCTCGACCAGGCGGGCGTCGCCGGCAGTGGGGTCGGCCAGGCGGAGGTTGTCGGCCAGCGAGCCGGCGAGCAGCGTCGGGCGTTCAGGGAGGTAGCTGATCCACCGGCGCCAGGCTTCCCGGTCCAGGTCGCGGAGGTCGACGCCGTCCACCGTCACCGACCCCCGGGCCGGCTCGGCGAAGCCGAGCAGGAGGGAGAGGATGGTGGACTTGCCGGCCCCGTTGGGGCCGATCAGGACCACCTTCTCGCCGGGCTGGATGGTGAGCGACGCGCCGTCCAGCACCGGCTCCGCGCGTCCCGACCGCTCGAAGCGGACATCGCTCAGCGCCACCGCCACCCGGGCCGGATCACCCGGCGGCAGCGCCTCCGGCCGGGCCACCGGGCCCTGCCCCTGCTCCTGGCCGGGGTGTCTCGCCGCCCTCGACCGCCCGCGGCTCCGGCCACCGGCCGTGGCCCCTCCCTGGATGACGTCCATCGCCCGCCGGGCGGCGGCCAGGCCCTCGGCGCTCTCGTGGAACTGAGCGCTCGCCCGGCGAATGGGGAGGAAGACCTCCGGGGCCACGATCAGCACCGCCAGCGCCGGGGCGAGCCGCACGGATCCGGTGAGCAGGCGGAGCCCCAGGGGGACCGCCACCAGGGCGACCGACACCGAGGCCAGGGTGTCGAGGACCAGCGCCGAGAGGAAGGCCACCCGGAGGGTCGAGAGGCTCGCCTGACGCAGGCCCTCGGCGGCCTCGGCGATTCGCGCCCGCTGACGCACGCTGCGCCCGAATGCCTTGAGCGTGGGCAGCCCCTCGAAGACGTCGGCGATCTGCCGCCCGAAGGCCTCGACCTGGCCCCACCGCCGGGCCGCCAGGCGCCCGCCGGACTCCCCGACCAGGATGCCGAAGACCGGGAAGAGCGCCAGGACGGTGAGGACGATGACGGCCGACGGCCAGTCCAGGGCGCCGACCACGACCACCAGGGCGATCGGCACGGTGGCCGCCAGCACCAGGTCGGGCAGGCAGCGGCCGATGTAGGCGTCGAGGGCGTCGAGGCCGCGACCGGCGAGCGCGGCCACGTCGCCCCCGCCCATCCCGCCACCACCGGCGGCCTGGCTCAGCGCCGCGCTCAGCAGACGCCCGCGGAGCTGCGCCTTGGCGGCCTCCGCACCGTGCCCGGCGACGACCTCGGCGAGGAGGGCGCAGAGGCCGCGCACGGTGAACGCGCCGGCCAGCCAGAGGACCGCGGGCAGCGGATCCTCGTCGGTCCGGCTCATCGCTCCCGCGAGCAGACCGGCGAGGGCCAGCGCCTGGACCACGACGCTGGCGGCGGAGATCACGCCGATGGCGGCGGATGCGGCGATCGAGCGTCGCACCGCCGGCTCCCCGAGCAGGCGCGGTTCCACCGGCCCCGGGTTCCTCACCGGCCTCCGGACGGCGCCGGAGTCCACGGGCAAGGGGTCAGTGCCCGCCGGTGGCCTGGACCGGGGCGGGCACGTCGAGGGGGCGCACCAGGCGGCGCCGGAAGACCCAGTAGGTCCAGCCCTGATAGAGCAGGACGATCGGGGTGAAGATGCCCGCCACGATGGTCATCACGGTGAGCGTGTAGGGGTGCGAGGCGGCCAGCCCGATGGTGATGCCGGGCACCCCGGGGACCACCGCGCCACTGCTCGCCGGGATCGCCATCGGGTACATCAGGCTCCAGACGGCGCCCACCGCGAGCAGGATCGCCGCCCCGGTGGCCACGAAGGCGAGGCCCTCCCGGGACCTGACGATGAGGAGCACGGCGGCGGCCAGGAGCACGGCCGCCACCACCGCCATCAGCAGCGGCGTCACCCCGGGCAGCGCTCCGCTCACGCCCGCCCACGGGCGACCCCCGGCGGCCACCCCGACCAGGGTGGCGGCGAGCAATACCACCGCGGCCAGGCCCGCGGTCCGGGCGGTTCGGCGCGCCCGCTGGCGGAGCTGGCCGCTCGTCTTGAGCGCCAGGAAGACCGAGCCGTGGAAGGCGAAGATGCAGACGGCGGCGAGGCCGCCGACCAGCGCCAGGGGGTTGAGAAGCCCGAACAGGCCTCCGGTGTACCCGGCTCGGGAGAGCGGCAGCCCGTGCGCGAAGTTGGTGAAGGCGACCCCCCACACCAGCGCGGCCACCAGGCTCCCGGCGAAGTTGGCGACGTCCCAGACCCGCCGCCAGCGCCGGTCCTGGAACTTGCCCCGGAACTCGAAGGAGACGCCGCGGACGATGAGGGCCATCAGGACCAGGAAGAGCGCGAGGTAGGCGCCGCTGAAGAGGGACGCGTACCAGAGCGGGAAGGCGGCGAAGGTGGCACCCCCGGCGACCAGCAGCCAGACCTCGTTGCCGTCCCACACCGGGCCGACCGCGTTCATGCAGAGGCGGCGGTCGGTGTCGTCGCGACTCACCAGCGGGCTGACCATGCCGACCCCGAAGTCGAACCCCTCGAGGAAGAAGTAGCCCGCCCAGAGCAGTCCGATGAGGGCGAACCAGAGGGCGCTCAGGCCGGTGAGGGTGGCCATCGGCGGCTCCTCAGTACACCAGCCGGGGAGCGGCGGGAGCCTCTCCCGGTCCGGAGGGCTCGTCGACCCGGTCGAGGGGATGGTGGGCGGCGCACACCACCAGCACCGCGGCGAGGACGGCGAGGATCGAGTACACCAGAACGAAGGCGGCGGTGGTCCCGCCCACGTCGGCGGCGCTGACCGTGGAGACGCCCTTCGCCGTCTGCATCAGCCCGTAGACGATCCAGGGCTGGCGCCCCGCCTCGGTGAAGATCCAGCCGGAGGCGTTGGCGATGATCGGCAGCGCGATGCCGGCGAGCGCGGCGCGCACGAACCACCGGCTCTGCACCAGCCGCTTCCGCCAGCCCAGCCAGACCCCCCACGCCCCGAGCAGGATCATCAGCACCCCGGCCCCCACCATGGCCCGGAAGGACCAGTAGGTGAGCCAGAGCACCGGCGTGTAGTTGCCGGCCCCGTAGCGGGCGGACTCGGCCGCCTGCATCTGGTTGATCCCGAGCACCTGGCCGTTCCAGCTCAGATCGGCGATCAGCGAGAGCAGGTGCGGCACCCGGATCTGGAAGACGGGCTGGCCGCTCAGGTTTCCGATCGTCAGCAGCGAGAAGCTGGCGCCGTTCTGGGTGTTGTAAAGGGCCTCGGCGGCGGCCATCTTCATCGGCTGCTGGACGTCCATGAGCCGGGCCTGGATGTCGCCGGACACCGCCACCAGGATGACCGCGACCAGCACCACCCCGCAGGTGAAGGCTGCGCCACGCCGGAAGGCGTCGCGCTCGACGTCATCGGACGCGCGGTGGGCCCGCCAGATGCTGATCCCCAGGACCAGCGCCCCGCCGGTCGCGATCGCCGCCACCACGGTGTGGACGAATGACGCCCACAGCGTCGAGTTGCCCAGCACCGCCCCGAAATCGGTGAGCACCGCCTGACCGTCCTCGACGGTGTAGCCCACCGGGTGCTGCATCCAGGCGTTGGCGGCCAGGATGAAGAGCGCGGAGAGGATGGTGCCGACGCTGACCATCCAGATGGTGGCCAGGTGGAGGCGGGGCGAGAGGCGCTCCCGTCCGAAGACCCAGAGACCGATGAAGGTCGACTCCAGGAAAAAGGCGAGCAGGCCCTCGATGGCGAGCGGGGCGCCGAAGATGTTGCCCACGAACACCGAGTACGCGGACCAGTTGAGGCCGAACTGGAACTCGAGCACGATCCCGGTGACCACGCCCACGGCCAGGCTGATCAGAAAGATCCGGCCGAAGAACCGGCTGAGCCGGTCCCAGGTCTCGTCCTTGCGGACCAGCGCGAGGGTCTGCATCACCGCGACCATCACCCCGAGGCCGATCGTCATCGGCACGAAGAAGAAGTGGAAGACGGTGACGATCGCGAACTGCCAGCGCGCCAGGTCGAGGGTCATCTCGCCGCCGATTCTCCGGGCTGCGGCCGCGGTCGGGCCAGGGCCCGACGTCCTGACTGACCGAGGTCGGAGGACCCACCCCGGAGGTGCCCGGCCGCGGCCGAGCACCTCCGCGGGGCGAGGTCGGGACTACCGGGTGCCCGGACGGCGCAGGTGACGCGCCTCGGTGATGGGGTCCCGCGTGTAGGGCTCGAGCCGCACCTTGACGTCCACCGCCACGGCTCCGGCCGGGCTGACGATCACCGGGTTGAGGTCCATCTCGGCGATCTCCGGCAGTGCGCTGACCAGCGCGCTGATCCGCTGGATGATGCCGGCCAGGGCCTCGGTGTCGCAGGGTGCGCTGTTGCGGTAGCCGAAGAGGAGCGCCGACCCCCGCGGCTCATGGATCAGCTCGATGACGTCCCGGTCGGTGAGCGGCACCGCTCGGAACGCCTGGTCGCCGGTCAACCCGACCGCCGTGCCGCCCGAGCCGAAGACCAGCAGGGGGCCGAAGTGGCGGTCACGCACCACCCCGACGATGGTCTCCACCCCGGCGCCGAGCATCGGCTGGACGATCGCGCCGCCCATCTCGTCGCCGAGCCGGGCCTGCATGGTGTCGAAGGCGATCCGCAGCGCCTGCGCGGAGGCGAGGTCGGTGAGCACCCCGCCGCGCTCGGTCTTGTGGACCATGTTGGGAGCGGCCGCCTTGAGGACCACCGGGTAACCGAAGCTCTCGGCCACCGCCACCGCCTCGTCGGCGGTGTCGGCGCGGGTCGTCATCGCCACCGGCACGGCGATCGCCTTCATGAGGGCGGCGGCGTCGAGCGGGCCGAGCTGGCAGCCCTCGGGGCTGGCCGCCAGGACGCGCCGGACGATGTCCCGCGCCGCGCTGAGGTTCATGTCGGCGGGCATGACCACGGTGCCCGGGTCGCGCCGGCGCCAGGCGGCGTAGTCGGTGACGGTGCCGAGCGCGTAGGCGGCCGCCTCCGGGAAGGTGAAGACCGGCATGTCCCGGCCCTCGCGGAGCCGCTCCTGCGCGTCCCCGAAGACGGCGGCGAGCACCGGCTTGGTGGCGTCGTGGGCCACCGCGCGGATGGTGTCGGCGATCCCGACGGCGTCGGTGTGGAGGGGTGTGAAGATGGTGATCACCGAGTCCACCGCCGGGTCGGCGAGCACCGCCTCGAGGGCGGCACGGTACTCCTCGGGTCCGCCCATGGCGGTCATGTCGATGGGGTTGCCGATGGCGGCGGCGGCGTTGAGCACCTCGCGCAGCCGAGCGGTGGTCTTCTCCCCCAGCTCGGGGAGCGCCAGCCCGGCGGCCTCGCAGGCGTCGGCGGTGAGGATGCCCGCGCCCCCCGCGTTGCCCACCACGGCGACCCGGTTGCCGGCCGGCAGCGGCGACGTGGCCACCACTCGGGCGACGTCGAAGAGCTGCTCGAGCGAGGCCACCCGGATCACCCCCGACTGGCGGAAGAGGGCGTCCACCGAGACGTCGGGGGAGGCGAGGGCGGCGGTGT
>Ga0187867_10000906_pt1 | contig 26053 bp, 20 predicted proteins | sample June2016WEW_13_1_FD_132976 | JGI IMG/M metagenome (GOLD analysis project Ga0187867, IMG submission 132976) | Peatland microbial communities from SPRUCE experiment site at the Marcell Experimental Forest, Minnesota, USA - June2016WEW_13_10 | ecosystem: Environmental > Terrestrial > Soil >... | reverse complement strand
TGGTCATACGTAGGGCGGTCCGCCTCACTTCGCATAAGCGCCGACACCAACCACGTAATCGCCGACGCGAATGTTATATTGCGTCTTGCTTTCTACCGCTTTGGTTATCGGGTTCTGCCATTTGTAGTTGATCCAGGCTGTGTCCTTGACGGCCTGGATCTCATGATTGAATGGCTTGCCGTCGACATCCTTGAGCTCCAGCACCGAGCGGCCGATCAAGCCGGGATTGGTGCCATGCGCGACAATGACGCCCTTGGAGTCCTGCACCACCACATAAAGATCACGGTCATGCCAGGGTCCGTCCTTGGCGCTGAATTCCGGGAGAGCCTTCTCCGGACCGACGGCCTTCAGGTATTCCGCGGCTTTGATTGCCATCGCCTTGGCGTCGTCCGGGGTCGCCTGGCCGTCGGCAAACGCCGCTGGCGCGATCAGCAGCCAGACAGGCAGGATCAGCCAGGTTAGCAGCCTCATGGCGATGACCTCGGTCAATTGTCTGGAGCACGGTCATAGAGCCAAGAGTTTAATCGGGAGTTAATTCTGACGATGCTGCATGGGCCTGATGCCATCCAACTTCGTGGGACGTTTTCCAGCGACGATCAGGCCGGCATCCGCGTACCTGAATGCCATCCCCGGCGCCAGGATGAGAAGTCGTTGCAGCCCGGGACGGTGTAGCGTCCGTCCCAAGCCGCACCTTCGACCGCTAATCGATCAGTCGCCAATCCCCTCGAACAACGCCGTCGTAATGTAACGCTCGGCGAACGACGGAATGATCGTAACGATCAATTTCCCCGCCATCTCCGGCCGCGCCGCCAGTTTCAATGTCGCCGCCAGTGCCGCGCCCGAGGAAATGCCGGCCGGAATCCCCTCCGCCTTCGCCAGACGGCGCGCATTGGCAAAAGCTTCCTCATTCTCAACCGTAATGATTTCGTCGATCGCCTGCACATCGAGGACATCCGGCACGAAGCCCGCGCCGATGCCCTGGATCGGTTGCGGGCCCGGCTTGCCGCCAGACAGCACCGGACTCGCCGCCGGCTCCACTGCGATCATTTTCAACCCCGGCTTCCTGGGCTTCAGCGCCTGAGCGCACCCGGTCAGCGTCCCGCCGGTGCCGATGCCCGACACGATGGCGTCCACTTCACCGCGCGTGTCGTACCAGATTTCTTCGGCCGTGGTACGGCGGTGGATCTCCGGATTGGCAGGATTTTCGAACTGGCCGGCGATGATCGACCCCGGGTTCGCCGCCTGCAGTTCCTTGGCCTTGGCAATCGCACCACGCACCCCGTCCGCGCGCGGCGTCAGCACCAGTTCAGCACCAAGATAGGCCAGCATCTTGCGCCGCTCGATCGACATGGAATCCGGCATGGTCAGGATCAGCCGGTAGCCGCGAGCGGCCGCCACGAAAGCCAGTCCGATGCCGGTGTTGCCGGACGTCGGCTCGATGATGGTACCGCCCGGCTTCAGCCGGCCGTCCGCCTCGGCCGCCAAAATCATGTTGACGCCGATCCGGTCCTTGACGCTGGCGATGGGATTGAAGAATTCCAGCTTCAGGCAGATGTCGGCCTTTATGCCATCTTCGGCGGTGATGTTCGGGATGCGCACCAGCGGCGTATTGCCGATCGTCTCCGCGATGCTGTCGTAAATCCGGCCGCGCAATGGACGGTCCAGGGTGATCGGCTTGCGGTTTGACGCCATGGGGTTGCCTCCTGCGTTGTGTGATCCGATCGCCATACACAGACCGATTTCCCGCCGCGAAGCAAGGCGGGGCGGCGCCGCAAACGGAGTTTCTCCAGGCGGCCGTGCCGGCACGACATTCTTTCGCGGGCACGGGAAAAGCTGCGACAATGCTCTCCGGCGCGAACGCCAGAGGACGCGCGAGTGCGGAAGCCAAGGCGCTTCCGCAGGCCCCAAGACAAAGCCGCTGTCGCGTGGCAGGATCGCCGGACGATGCACCAGCTTCTGCTCCTGCGGCATGCGAAATCGTCCTGGGACGATGCCGCCATGCCGGACCGGGACCGCCCGCTGAACAAGCGAGGCCGGCGCAGTGCTGTCGCAATCCGTCACGCCATGCAGGAATTCGGCCTGATCCCCGACCTCATTCTGGTTTCCACCGCCAAACGCGCATTGGAAACGATGAACGCGCTGGAACCCTGGGACGACACGCCGCTGGTCGAGCCGCTGGACGATCTTTATCTCGCCAGTGAGGCACTGCAGCTCGCCATTTTGCAGACGGTGACGGAAACAGTCCGTACGGTGCTGCTGATCGGACACAATCCGGGCATGCACGACCTCGCGGTTCTGCTGGCCGATCCGCACGCATCGGCTGCCAAACCACTCGGCCTGGTGCGCGAGGGCTTCCCCACCGGCGCACTGGCGGAATTCACCGTGACCGGTCCGTGGTCGCGACTTGGCGCCGGCGGTGGACGCCTGATGCGCTTCCTCACACCACGCATGCTGGACGCGGACCACGGCTAATGGAGCTCACCCTGCTGCTGGCTTCGGCTGACGCCGCCCGGCTGCAGCGGTTGCCGATCATCAAGGCCGCCCGCAGCGGACGGTCGCGCAGCCAGGCAGTGCAAATCGTTTGGCATGACTCGCTCGACCGGGACCTGGCGTCACAAGGCCTCGCGCTGGCTGAACAACGTGGCAGCTGGCGCCTGGAGCAGCATCGACCCAATGCCGCCGAGCCCTGGCCACCCGCAACCGACCACCGCCTGATGGTCGAAGCCAACGGGCTGGATGCGTTGCGCCACGCTTTGGCAGAGGCCGACGGCGAAGCAATGGACGGCGGGTTGCCGGAAGCAATCACGCCGGTAGCGGCATTCGCCGGCCGGCGCACGATCGTTCCACTGGCCATCGGTGGCGCAACCGTCTCGATGACCCTGCTGGATGGCGTCCTGCGCGCGGTCGCGGCAGAGCAGTCGGCGACCCGGCTGATCCTCGAAGGTCCCGGCCCGGAACTGCGGTCCCTGGCCCTGTCATTAGCCGACACGCTGGCCATCACGCTGCCACAGCACAGTCTTTGGGCCGAAGCACTTCGGCTGGCGGACGGCACCGACCAGGAGAGGCGACGGCGCGGGGCGCCGGTGTTGCCTCCGGATGGAATGTCGGTTCACGCCGCGTTCGCTCATATCGTTGGACATTTGACCGATGTCACGCAGCATCTGGCGCCGATGGTCGCCGACATCGAAGACGGCACGGAAGCCGTGCATCAAATGCGCGTGGCGGTGCGTCGCGCCCGCTCAGCCTTCGCGTTGTTCCCGGCGCTGCCGGATAACGCGGCCCATGCCAGTGCCGCCGAGGGCCTGAAACGGTTGGGTCACGTGCTCGGGCCGGCACGGGACTGGGACGTGTTCATGACCGAGACTGCCCCGCCGGTCGAGGCCGTCCTGCCTGAGCAGCCTGCGTTGCATACCTTGTTGCGTGCCGGTGGGCGCCGGCGCCACGCCGCCCGTGCGACCTTGGTCGAGTATTTGCACAGCCCGGCGTTTCGTCGGCTGGGTCTGGAACTGGCCTGTCTCGCCGCGGCGGACCCTCCGAAGGATCACGAGCTCGCCCCGCCCTTAAGCGAATTCGCTGCCGCCGTGCTGCGGCGCCGCTGGAAGAAACTGGTGAATGCCGGTCGGGCCTTGGAGGATCTGGACAATCAGGCACTGCATGGACTGCGGCTGAAAGCCAAACGGTTGCGCTATGCCGCAGAATTTTTTGCGCCGTTGTTCCCGGAAAAGCCGACCTCGCGTTTCATTCGCCGACTGGCCGTGCTGCAGGAGCGTCTGGGCTTGTTCAACGACACGACAGTGGCCGAGGGGTTACTGCGCGACCTGAACGGCAAACCCGGCTACGCCGCCGGCCTTATTCTCGGCTTCACCGCCGCCCGCGGTGCCCGCTCCCGCCAGAAAATCGCCATTGCCTGGGCGCGGTTCCGCCGCCGCGATCCATTCTGGAATTGAAGCATTCTCGTCTGGTCGGAAAGCCGTGCAGCGACATTTTTCCGTCTGCGCGGACCGTAAGGACGCTGCGAAATGCATGCATCGCGCGAAATAATATTGCGCGAAAGCACCTTCTCAAGCAATGTAAGTTGGTCTCAAATCGCCGGTCCACACGTCGTGTCACGCAATTAACCATAAACTGGTTAATCATGGATATTGCATTGCATCATCACGAACTTCACATGTCCGACGCTTGCCGCGGCGGCCACCCCGTCCTTAGATGGCCTCGTCCCAAGATAGGCAGGGAACTCCGACGAGCAGTTGCGGGGGTCAGAATTATGGCACAAGCGTCGGAAACCAGGAAACCCGACAAGGCCCCAGGCAAAACATTGGCGGGCAAAACATTGGCAAGCAAGACATTGGCAAGCAAGACATTGGCGGGCAAGACATCGGCGAAGGCTCCGGGGAAGGGATCGGCGAAGCAGACCGATCCCGAGGTCGATCGCGCCCAGTTGCTGCGTGCGTACCGAACGATGCTGTTGATCAGACGGTTCGAGGAGAAGGCAGGCCAGCTTTATGGCATGCAGCTGATCGGCGGCTTCTGTCATTTATACATCGGCCAGGAAGCCGTCGTCACCGGCATGCAAATGGCCATTGCCGAGGGCGACGAGGTCATCACGTCGTATCGCGATCATGGCCACATGCTGGCGTCCGGCATGGAGGCGCGCGGGGTGATGGCGGAACTGACCGGCCGCTCGGGCGGGTATTCGCACGGCAAGGGTGGTTCCATGCACATGTTCAGCAAGGAGCGCAATTTTTTCGGCGGGCACGGCATCGTCGGCGCGCAGGTCTCGCTTGGCAACGGGCTGGCATTTTCCAACTGGTATCGTGGCAATGATCGGGTTTGCCTGACCTATTTCGGCGAGGGCGCGTCGAACCAGGGTCAGGTTTATGAGAGTTTCAATCTCGCCGCGCTGTTCAAGTTGCCGGTCGTGTTCATCATTGAAAACAATAAATACGGTATGGGAACCAGCGTCGAGCGCGCCTCGGCGTCGCACGATCTGTCAAAGAATGGCGTGCCCTGGAGCATCACCGGGGCGCAAGTCGACGGCATGGACGTGCTGGCGGTAAAGGCGGCGGCCGAAGTCGCGGTGGCGGCATGTCGCGCCGGCAAAGGACCCTATTTGCTGGAGGCCAAGACCTATCGCTACCGCGGCCATTCAATGTCCGATCCGGCGCGCTACCGGCCGCGCGAAGAGCTGCAGTTGATGCGCTCGCAACACGATTGCATCGATCACGCGCGTCAGCTTTTGGCGACGCTCGGGGTTGAGGATAAGCAATTCAAGGAAATCGACGACGAAGTGAAAGCCATCATCCAGGACGCCGCAGACTACGCACAGGCCAGCCCCGAGCCGGATCCGCCGGAGCTCTGGACCGATGTGCTGCTGGAGGGCTGAGCCATGGCAACGCAAATCCTGATGCCCGCGCTGAGCCCGACGATGACCGAGGGCAAGCTCGCTCGCTGGCTGAAACATGTCGGTGACGACGTGCGCGCGGGTGAGGTGATTGCGGAAATCGAAACCGATAAGGCAACGATGGAAGTCGAGGCGGTCGACGAGGGCAAATTGGCGCAGATCCTGGTCGACGAGGGCACCGAAGGCGTGGCGGTGAACACGCCGATCGCCGTGCTTTCGATGAATGGCGAGACGGTGACAATGGCGCCTCCGGCCGCTGCGCCGTCCAAGCCGGCGGAGGCCCCTGCCACAACGCCGGCCGCAGCGCCGGCCGCAGCGCATGCGGTCGCTCCGATGGCGATTGTCGCCGCGCCGGAAAAAGACTGGGGCACGACCGGGCCGATTACCGTCCGGGAAGCGTTGCGCGATGCCATGGCGGCGGAGATGCGCGCCGACCAGGACGTGTTCCTGATCGGCGAGGAAGTGGCGCAATACCAGGGAGCCTACAAAATCAGCCAGGGTCTGCTGGACGAATTCGGGCCGCGCCGGGTCATCGATACGCCGATCACCGAGCACGGCTTTACCGGGATGGCGGTCGGCGCTGCGCTGAACGGACTGCGGCCAATCGTCGAGTTCATGACGTTCAATTTCGCCATGCAGGCGATGGACCAGATCATCAACTCGGCAGCGAAAACGTTGTATATGTCGGGCGGCCAGATGGGTTGTCCCATTGTGTTCCGCGGGCCCAACGGCGCGGCGGCGCGGGTCGGCGCGCAGCATTCGCAATGCTACGCCAGTTGGTACGCGCATGTGCCGGGATTGAAAGTCGTTTCGCCATGGTCGGCGGCGGATGCCAAGGGATTGTTACGGGCGGCGATCCGCGATCCCAACCCGGTGATCTTCCTGGAGAACGAGATTCTCTATGGCCAGACCTTCGATTGTCCGACCGATCCGGATTTCGTGCTGCCGATCGGTCGGGCGAAGGTCGAACGCGCCGGCACGCAGGTCACCATCGTTGCGTTCAGCATCATGGTCGGCGTGGCAATGAAAGCGGCGGAGGCTCTCGCCGAGCTTGGCATCGACGCCGAGGTGATCAACCTACGGTCGCTGCGCCCACTGGACAGCGAAACCGTTGTTGCCAGCGTGAAGAAAACCAACCGGCTGGTGACCGTCGAGGAAGGCTGGCCGTTCGCCGGCATCGGTGCCGAAGTCACCATGCAGGTGGTCGAGCAGGCGTTCGACTGGCTCGATGCGCCGCCGGTTCGCGTACACGGCGCCGATGTGCCGCTGCCTTATGCCGCCAATCTGGAAAAGCTCGCGTTGCCGCAACCCGACTGGGTTGTCGACGCGGTGCGCAAGCTGATCTGAGCGGGGGGACGCAGAATGGCCACCAATATTCTGATGCCGGCGCTCAGTCCAACCATGACCGAGGGCACGCTGGCGCGCTGGCTGAAAAAGGAAGGCGAAATCATCAAGGCCGGCGATGTGATTGCCGAGATCGAAACCGACAAGGCGACCATGGAGGTCGAGGCGGTCGATGAAGGCGTGCTCGGCCGTATCCTGGTGCAAGACGGCACCGAGGGCGTGAAGGTCAACGAGCCGATCGCAGTGCTGGTTGGTGCCGGCGAGGCGGTGCCGGCGGCGGCGGCGCCCGCGGCGAAGCCCGCACCTGCGCCCGCGGCGAAGGCCGCACCTGCGCCCGCGGCGAAGGCCGCACCTGCAACGGCGGAAGCAAAGTCTGCCGCGCCCACGCCGGTTGCACAGCCGAAGCCCGCACAGGCCGCCGCACCGGCGGTCGGCCCAGATTCGGGCGCAAGCCCAGTACCGGCCACGACGGCCCGATCACCGGCGCCGAACGGGCACGCAGCGGACGGCGAAAGAATCTTTGCGTCCCCGCTGGCTCGGCGGATGGCAGCGCAGGCGGGTATCGACCTGGCGACCTTGAAGGGCAGCGGTCCAAACGGCCGTATTGTGCGGGCCGATATTGAGGCAGCACAGAAAGCCCCGCCTGCCGTCGCACCGGTGCCGGTGCAGGCGCCTGCTGCAGCCCCGCGCACACCTGCACCCGCACCGGCACCCGCTGTCGCGATCAGTGCGCCGCACCGGTTGGTGCCGCACAGTTCGATCCGCAAAGTGATCGCCCGCCGGTTGACCGAAGCAAAATCGTCCATTCCGCACTTCTACGTCTCGATGGACATCGAGATCGACGCGCTGATCGGCCTGCAAAATCAGTTGAACGCCAAATCCCCGGCACGCGATCAACCGGGCGCGTATTTCATCACGATCAACGACCTGGTGATCCGCGCCGCCGGAGCAACCCTGCGCCGGGTCCCCGAGGTCAATGCCAGTTGGACCGATGACGGTATGGTATTTTACGACGATGTCGACATCAGCGTCGCCGTCGCCATTCCGGATGGACTGATCACGCCCATCATTCGCCGCGCCGATCAAAAAGGCCTGCTGACCATCAGCCGCGAAATGCGCGACCTCGCATCCCGCGCGCGGACCGGCAAGCTGAAGCCGGAGGAATTCCAGGGCGGCGGATTTTCCATTTCCAACATGGGCATGTTCGGCGTGTCCGAATTCTCCGCCATCATCAATCCGCCGCAGGCAGCGATCCTTGCTGTTGCAACGGGGGCGAAACGGCCGGTGGTGAAGAACGACGCGCTGACCATTGCCACCGTCATGACCTGCACGCTCAGCGTCGACCACCGTTGCGTCGACGGCGCACTGGGCGCACGCTGGCTGCGCGAGTTCAAAACCATCATCGAAGATCCGTTGAGCTTAATGCTATGATGCCACCTGGCTGTATGCTCCGTCCCGCGGTTCGTTCCGATCTGCCGGATGTCGTTCGTCTCGTCCGCGGCCTCGCCGAATATGAGGAACTAGGCTCCGAATTCACCGCCACGCAAAGCGATTTCGACCGGTTGCTGTTCGCGCCCGATCACGTCGCCGAGGCGACGCTGGTGACGATGCCGGGCCGCCCGCCGGTCGGCGTCGCGCTGTATTATCGGTCGGTGAACACGTTCAAAGGTCAGACCGGCATGTTCCTGGAAGACCTGTTCGTCGAGCCGGACATGCGCGGCAAGGGTATCGGTATCGCTTTGCTGCGGCATCTGGCGAAAATCGCGCTCGACCGCGGCTATAACGTCATCGAGTGGCGGGTATTGAACCGGAACGAACCTTCGATCCGATTCTACGAACGGCTTGGCGCGCCGAGGGACAACCAGTGGCAGGTCAGGCGCCTGTATGGGACCGCGCTGGCCACGCTCGCCGGCGGCGTGGCGAAGTATGACTGAGCAGAGCTTCGACCTGGTCGTCGTCGGCGGTGGGCCCGGCGGCTACGTCGCCGCTATCCGCGCCGCGCAACTGGGCATGCACACTGCGATCGTCGAACGCGAGAACCTCGGCGGCATTTGCCTGAACTGGGGCTGCATCCCGACCAAGGCGCTGCTGCGCACCAGTGAGATCAATCACCTGCTGCATCATGTGCAGGATTATGGTTTCGCACCGGTCACGGCGACCTTCGACATCACGGCAGTGGTGAAACGATCACGCGCGGTGGCGAAACAATTATCCTCGGGTGTCGCGTTCCTGATGCGCAAGCACAAGATCACGGTGTTCGACGGCAGCGCCAAACTGGCGGGCAAGCAAACGCTGACAGTGGAGAAAGACGGCAAGCCGGTCGCCACGCTGAAATCGCCACACATCATCCTGGCCACCGGCGCGCGGGCCCGCGAACTGCCGGGCATGGAGGCAGACGGCAAGCTGATCTGGACCTATCGGCATGCCATGGTTCCGCCAGCAATGCCGAAATCGCTGCTGGTGATTGGTTCCGGCGCGATCGGCATCGAATTCGCCAGCTTCTACCTCAATCTCGGCGTCAAGGTCACGGTCGTCGAAGTGTTGCCGCGCATCCTCCCGGTCGAGGACGAGGAAATTTCCGCTTTCGCCCACAAGGCATTCGTTCGGCAAGGCATGACGATTTTGGCCGGCGCCGCTGTGACGGGAGTAAAGAAAGCCGCCAACAGCGTCACGGTCAGCGTGGAAGCGGACGGCAAATCGCAGGACATCACTGTGGATCGCGTGATCTCCGCGGTCGGCATCGTCGGCAATGTGGAAGGGGTAGGCCTGGAGGGCACCGGGATAAAGGTTGACCGCACGCACGTCGTGATCGACGAATTCTGCCGCACCGGCGAGCCCGGGGTCTATGCGATTGGCGATCTCGCGGGACCGCCTTGGCTGGCGCACAAGGCGATGCATGAGGGCGTGATCTGCGTCGAAACAATCGCCGGTCTGAACGACGTGCATCCGATGAACGTGAGCAACATTCCGGGCTGCACTTATTGCCGGCCGCAAATTGCCTCTGTCGGCCTGACCGAGGCGCGCGCAAAAGAGGCCGGCCACGAGGTCAAGGTCGGCCACTTCCCGTTCATTGGCAACGGCAAGGCAATTGCCATGGGCGAGACGGAGGGCATGGTCAAGACCGTGTTCGATGCCAGAACCGGCGAGTTGCTCGGGGCACACATGATCGGCGCCGAAGTGACCGAAATGATCCAGGGCTACACCATCGCCCGTACTTTGGAAGCGACCGAAGCCGAACTGATGCACACGGTGTTCCCGCACCCGACGATCAGCGAAACCATGCATGAAGCGGTGCTGGAAGCCTACGGTCAGGCACTGCACATCTGAGGCAACCTCCGGGCAATTTTCAGGTTGGCCCCCGCAGTGCCGCCCGGCGTTCACCGAACAAACAGCGGAAATAAGTCTTTTTTCTTGACATTTGTCCGCATAGGCGGATAATAGGCCGCATTGCAGGTTCGCATTCCGGGTCGCCTGTGATTTGATTTGGCGAGCATTTTTAGCCCTCAGGCCGCGCAACCAAGAGACGCTCCGGGTGTCGCCGGCAATGCCGGCGGCTGCCCCGGAGCGTCGATTTCGCGACCAGCAAATGGTTCCCGTGCCGTCAGCGGCGGGACCAGGGGGCAGCGCGGTAGGAAGGCCCACATCGGCACGACGAGCAGAAAACTTGTCCGTATTGGGTTGCGGGTCTATGTCCCGCGGGCAATTTCGCCGGGAACACCAAATGACTCGGTCACCAACGGCCGCGCATGCGCCAGCCCAATACGGGGCCGCTGGTGGCAGCTGACCTCGTGGAAGCTGCGGCGTCCGGCGCCGCCAGTGCCGAACATCGCCAGCGGGACACCATTCTGGTCTACCGGGATCGCCTGGTTCCGCGCTCCGAGTTGCACTTTCTGCAGCGGCTTTACGTCGGGTTCAAGCGGCTCGAGCCGGTCTGGGTCGGCCGCCGACACGACGACGGGTTTGTCGATCTTGGCGGCCGCTCGGTCCTGCTTGGCCGCAACGGGTTACTGGGTACAGTTGATCGCGAGATGTTCAAACATTTCGGCATATTGCCACCGCTTCCCGATTTGCCGGCGTTGCATCCGAAACTCGTCCACGCACATTTCGGACGCAGCGGCGCATTGGCGCTGCCGATCGCGCAGCGTTTGAACGTGCCGCTGGTAGTCAGCTTCTATGGCGGCGATGCGACCAAGGACAAACACTATCAGCGCCAGTTGCTGCCGACGATTTACCAGCGCCGCATGAGTGTTTTGCAAACCGAGGCAGCGTTGTTTCTGTGCGTCTCCGAGTTCATCCGCAATCAGTTGCTCGCGCGCGGATTTCCGCGTGAAAAGCTTTACGTACAGCGCTCGGGGGTCAATCTCGATACACCCATTGAACCCGGCGATCCGGCGCCCGCCGGCTATGTGATGTTCGCCGGCCGGTTTGTCGAAAAGAAAGGCGTCACCTATCTGATTGAGGCAGTGCGGCGCCTCGAAGCCGAGGGCCGGGATGTGCGGTTGTTGCTGGTCGGCGCGGGTCCGCTGGAAGACGGACTGCGACGCGCGACCGCTTCCCTCAAACACGTGGAATTCCGCGGCTGGATGCCGAACAACGAGTTACGCCGTTGGATGCGCGGCGCACTGGCGCTTTGCGTCCCCAGCGTGCATGCATCGGACGGCGACGCCGAGGGCCTGCCGACCGTCGTGATCGAGGCAATGGCCGCCGGCACGCCGGTCATCGGCTCGCATCACGCAGGGATCGGCGAGGCGATCGAGGATGAGCGCACCGGTTTCCTCGTACCGGAACAGGATCCCGACGCCCTGGCGGCCGCCTTACGCCGCCTGCTCGATAACCCTGAACTGCGCCGTCAGCTTGGTGAGAATGCGCGCAGCGCGGCCGTCGAGCACTTCGATATGTTCAAACAATCGTGCCGCCTGGAAGCCCGGCTGCTCGAGATCATTGCGGCAGCACACGGATAGCAAGCCCATTCGTTGCGCCACGATCAGCGAAACAACTGTTCGACGGTCCGGCGTGTTTGGCGTTGCCACTCGATCGTCCTGTCCAGACCTTCGGCGAACGACGTCCGCGGCACCCAGCCAAGGCCATGGGCCGCCCGGTCAATGGCAACTACCGAGACCGGCACATCGAGCGGCCGGCCGGGCTTCCATTGAATTCTTAAGTCAACGCCAAGAGACTGCTGGATTGCGGCGATGACCTCACGCAGGCTGCGCCCTTGTCCGCTGCCAACGTTGAAGACCCGTTCGCCAGCTTGATCAACTGCGGCGGCCAGCAGCGCGTCGACCACATCGCCGACAAACACGAAGTCGCGCACCACCGAGCCGTCGCCCCAGATTTCCACCGGATCGCCACGCAGCGCACGTGCAATCAGCGCCGCGATGACGCCCTGATTCTTTAGCGCAACCTGATACGGTCCGAACGGATTGGTAATCCGCAATACCCGATAATCGAGGCCATGCAGATGATCGAACAACGCGAGGTATTTTTCGATCGCCAGCTTGCTGATGCCATAAGCACAAATCGGTTCGGTCGGTGCGGTCTCGGGCGTCGGTATTTGTTGCGCCTTGCCATAAATCATGCCGCCTGAGGATACGAAGACGACCCGCCCGACGCCCAGGTTACGGCAAAGGTTGAGCAATTCGATCGTCGGAACAACGTTGTTCTGGACGTCTGCGACCATATCGAGATCAGCCGCCTGTGGCATTGTCGCATGGACGAGGTGGAACACAACATCAAACGACTGGATCGCCGCCGCGACCGACACCGCATCGGTGAAGTCGCCCGGAACCCACTCCGCCCCACGCAGGCTGTCGGGAAACAGGCCGCGCCGGCCAAATGCGCGCACCCGGTGGCCGCGCTCAACCAGCCGGCGGCAAAGATTTGTGCCAATAAACCCGCCGCCGCCGAGCACAACGCAAGAGGGCTGTTGAACGACCATCAGGCCCTCCAGAGCAATCCGATATAGCTGGTCCAGCGCGACCCTTTATGCAAGCAGCCATGCCTGAGGCCCGGATTTCGCAAATCGGTCGAACTGCACCTGGCACCATTCTGGGTCCGGCGCAAAGCGTACGCCATCCGCCCAAATGGCAGCAATTGATTCACGTCAGAACTTCAGCCCGCGTGGAAATCCGTTGGGTGGCATCCTTCCCGCCTGCGCCCGCTCGCCGAGCCAGTCGCGCAAATCCATTTCGGTGCGCACACGTTCGCCAAGCCGCCAACTCAATCCGTCGGCGAGACGGAACACCTTTGCATCGGACAGACCGCCATCCTTGTAACGTTGCAGGATCACCCCTGCACCCCGCACCATCTCCGGAACCTGATCCAACGGGAACACCAGCAGCCGGCGATTTTCGCCGATCAACGCGACGTGATCGCCATCCGCCGGGACACAGAACGCCGCCTGCTCGCCCGGTTTCAGGTTCAGGATTTGCTTGCCGGTGCGCTTCTCCGCGCCAAGTTCCGCTCCCGGAACGAGAAAACCGCGGCCGGAGGTGGACGCAACGAGATACCGCATGCCCTCCGCCGGCACGAACAAGGCGGCGGCGTCATCCTCGTTCTGCAAATCGGCCATCAGCCGCAACGCCTGACCGTCGCCGCGGCCCCGCGGCACATCCGCAGCTTTCAACGTGAACGACTTGCCGTTGGTCGCAAACAACACCAGGCGATCCGTGGTGTGACAGGGCAACAGCAGCCGCAGCTTGTCGCCCTCCTTGAATTTCAGTTCGGCCGGATCGGCAACCGCGCCTTTCACGGCGCGGATCCAACCTTTGTCCGACAGAATGACGGTAATTGCCTCGCGCTCGACCAATGCCTCGAAGGCGAAATCGACGGCGGCGGGGGCAACGCCCAGTTCGGTGCGGCGATCGCCTAACGGGCCAGAGCCAAAATTCTTGCGGATGTCTTCCAATTCGACCGAGATACGCTTCCAGCGTGCTTTGTCGCTGTCCAGCAGCGAGCGCAATCCCTTGCGTTCTTTGGTGAGTTTATCGTGTTCGCGGCGGATTTCCATTTCCTCGAGGCGACGCAGGCTACGCAACCGCATGTTCAATATCGCTTCGGCCTGCGGATCGGTCAGGGTAAATCGCGCCACCAGTCGCGGTTTCGGCTCGTCTTCTTCACGAATGATCCGGATTACCTCGTCCAGATTCAGATAGACCAGAAGGTAGCCTTCCAGCACCTCGATGCGGCGGTCGATTGCCGCCAGCCGGTGATTGGACCGCCGTACCAGCACCTCGTGCCGGTGATCGAGCCAGGCCTGCAGCACCTCCTTCAGCGACATCACGCGCGGCGTGCGGGTCGCGTCCAGTACGTTCATGTTCAGCGGGAAACGGGTTTCCAAAGCGGTGGCGCGGAACACCGTCTCCATCAGCACTTCGGGTTCGACGCCACGGGTTTTCGGTTCCAATACCAATCGAATCGTGTCCGAACTTTCGTCGCGTACATCCCCCAGAAGCGGCAGTTTCTTATCTTCCATCAACTGCGCGATTTGCTCGATAAGTTTGGCTTTTTGCACCTGATAAGGGATTTCCGTTACCACGATTTGCCAGGTGCCGTGTTTGCCTTTCTCCACCTCCCACTTCGCGCGCAGCCGGAATCCGCCGCGGCCGGTTTCGTACGCGGCCAACAGAGCGGCCTTGTCCTCGGCCAGCGTACCGCCGGTGGGAAAATCCGGGCCCGGCATGTGTTCCAGCAAATCGGTAGTGGAACACTGCGGATTGGCAATCAGATGCATGGCGGCGGCGCAAACCTCGCCGGCATTGTGCGGCGGGATCGAGGTCGCCATGCCGACGGCGATCCCTGCCGCGCCATTGGCGAGCAGATTGGGAAACGCGCCAGGCAGGACGATGGGTTCGTTTTCCTCGCCGTCATAGGTCGGGCGGAAATCGACGGCGTCTTCATCGATGCCGGCCAGCATGGCGCGGGCGACCTCGGTCAGCCGCGCCTCGGTGTAGCGCATCGCCGCAGGGTTATCGCCGTCGATGTTGCCGAAGTTGCCCTGGCCTTCGACCAACGGGTAACGCGCGGCAAATTCCTGCGCCATGCGGACCATGGCGTCGTAGATCGATTGGTCGCCGTGTGGGTGGTATTTGCCCATCACGTCGCCGACCACCCGGGCGCATTTCTTGAAGCCGGCGGTTGGATCGAGCCGCAATTGGTGCATGGCATAAATCAACCGCCGGTGCACCGGCTTCAGCCCGTCGCGCACATCCGGCAACGAGCGCGACATGATGGTCGACAGCGCGTACGCCAGATAGCGCTCGGACAAAGCGTCCTTGAGTGCGGTGTCCTCTATGTGTCCGGCGAAATCATCCGGCATTGCGTTCCTCCAAATCGGTCCCACCTACGTCTCGTCGTCACGTCCAGGTTCGACCCTGCCATCTTTGCCAGCTTTGTGCCGCGAGAGATGGCCGGGTCAGGCCCGGCCATGACGGGCGGTTCAGGAATCGTGGCCCTCAGTGTCAGCCTCGTCTGGCGGCGAGTCAGCCGTCCATCCGGCCGGCAGCGACTCGGCCGCGAGAGCGACGACCCGGTCGTACAGCATCTGCCGTGCCATGGGCAGCGGCCTGTGACGCGCACCAAAGACGTCGCGCGCCAGGAAATGCCCGGTCAGACGCAAGCCATCGCACCAGTCCTCCGGCCCTCGATCGGTCCCGCCTATCAGGAACGGCGGCAAACTCAGCAACCGGCTGGACCATACGCCGGCGCCCTCCGCTGTCACGGCGCGGCCGGTCTTCGGTGAAATGAAGGCCAGCCCCTCGGTTGCCCCGGTCACTGCACATTGGGAAAGATCCAGCCCATAGCCCAGATCGCTGAGCAGGATCAGTTCCCATTGGATCAGTTCAGGCAACGCAGCCTCACCCAGCGTCAGGCGGGGCAGCAGGCCGATCAATCCGGCGAACACCGCCTCATGCGGCTCCCGCTCCGGCAGCGCATCCTCCGACTGGGCGCACACCGCACTCAGCATCGCCAGCGCGAGAGGATCGTCCATGACGGACGCCGCTGTGGCATGGATCAGTTCGCCGCGAAACGTGCCCAGTTGATCGGAGATCCGCGCGAGCCACCGCGCCTGGACAAAATTCCCCGCCTGCCACAGCCCGCCCTGGGCGCGCGACGCCCCGCCCTTCGCGAGGCCGCGATGCGCGCCATGTTCCGCGGTCATCAGGGTGACGATGAGGTCGCCCTCGCCGTACGGGCGGGTATTCAGGATGATGGCGGGCAGGTCCCAGTCCATGGAACGGGTATATCAGAACCGTGGAAGGAGTGGCACGTGGTCCGCATGACGATCCCATGGCTCATGCTCGATCGCCGCGGGGCGTCGGCTTATCCCCCCGGATCCTCCAACCCGATCGCGCGCAGGCGAGCGCCTTCCTCATCCCAGCCGGCGCGTTCCTTGACATTGAGAAACAGATGCACCGGCCGCTCCAGCAGGCCGGCCAGATCGCGCCGTGCGCGGGCGCCGATGTCGCGGATCTTGCTGCCCTTTTCGCCGATCAGGATCGCCTTGTGGCCGGGCCGGGCAACATAGATCGTTGCCTCGATCCGCACTGAGCCGTCCGGCCGTTCCTTGAAACTCTCGGTTTCCACGGTCGCGGCGTACGGCACCTCATCGTGCGTCTGCAGAAAGATCTGTTCGCGCACCGTCTCCGCAGCGAGCAACCGATCCGGCAGGTCGGTCAGGTCGTCCTCGGGATACAGGAATGGCCCTTCCGGCACTGCGGCGGCCAGAGCACGCGACAGTTCGCCGACGCCGTCGCCAGTGCCGGCACTGACCATGAAGGTCTCCTCGAACCGCGCCAATTCGGTCAGCGAGGCGATCAACGGCAGCAGCGCCGACGCCGGCACGAGGTCGGTCTTGTTCAGCACCAGCCAACACCGCCGTCCCGACGTCCCAAGGGCTTCCGCAATCGCCCGCACCGCTTGGGTCGCACCCGCCTTGGCGTCCACCAGCAGCAATGCGAGGTCGGCATCGGCCGCTCCGCTCCAGGCCGCCGCCACCATCGCCCGGTCGAGCTTGCGCCGCGGCCGAAAAATCCCCGGCGTGTCCACCAGCAGCACCTGGCTGCCATCGCGGATGAAGATGCCTAGTACCCGGAATCGGGTGGTTTGTGCTTTTGGCGAAACGATCGACAGCTTCGCCCCGGTCAACCGGTTCAGCAACGTCGACTTGCCGGCGTTCGGCGCACCGACGATCGCGACGAACCCGCAGCGCGTGCCAGCCGCCGCCGTCATGCCGGGGCTCGACCCAGGCGCAGGTCACGGCAAGACCGACCAACATGGTGTCCGAGTACACGGCCGGAGCAGATTACACGGCCGGAGCAGACGGCTGATTTGCTCGGGTCACGCCCGCCCGCGACGAGGTGGAGCGTCATGCCGGCAGGCTCTGGTGGAGTTGTTCCGCCGCCAGTTGCTCGGCTGCCCGCTTACTGCCTGCGGTGCCTACGCCGTGCCACGAGCCGACGCTGACGGTCACCTCAAACACTGGGGCATGCGGTGGGCCGGAGCGAGCCGACACCGTGTAGGCCGGCAAATCCAGACCGCGTTTCTGGGCCCATTCCTGCACTTTCGTTTTGGCGTCTTTGGGCGGCGCCGCTTGCGCGCACATCGCGCTGCCCCAGGCACGGCGAACGAACTCTCGGGCAGGTTCCAGGCCGCCATCCAGAAAGATCGCTCCCAGAGCCGCCTCCAGCGCATCTGCCAGCACCGTGGCACGGCGTCTGACGCCCGCGCGCGCCTCGCCCGGTGCCACCGCCAGCACCTCGCCCAGACCGATCGTATCGGCGACCTGAGCCAGCACCGACTGCGAGACCAGCGAGGCGAGCCGCCGGCCCAGGTCGCCCTCCTGCTCATCCGGGAAGCGTTCGGCGAGCCATTCCGCGATCAGCAATCCAAGCACCCGATCGCCGATGAACTCCAGCCGTTCGTTGGACCCGCCTGCGGACCCGCCTGCGGACCGCTTGCCCTGTAAAGCCGAGCGATGGGTCAGCGCCTCGCGCGGCAGATCAGAACGCGTGAACCGATAACCGAGGATCGTGTCGAGCGTAGAGCTCACGGGCTCAGTGGACACGCTCGAACAGCCGGTTCCAGCGAATTTCGAAGGGCCACCACCAGATTTCGTACCAGGGGTGTTCGGCGTCGATCGAAAAGAACAGAAACTCGGCGCGGCCAACCAGATTTTCGACGGGGACGAAGCCGACCGCGTTCATGAACCGGCTGTCGGCCGAATTGTCGCGATGATCGCCCATCGCGAAGACATGGTCCGGCGGCACGACGTAGTCGATCGTGTTGTTGGGATCAAACTCCTTCGCCGGGTCGAAGCCGGGCAGCCGGCTGTCTTCAGTGCCGTCGGTCGCCTTCAGGATCTCGTGCCGCACACCATTCGGCAGGGTTTCCATGTACAGCTTCTCGCGCTGAACGTAACCGTTATCGTCGGTATCGTAACTACCCATCGGCTCGCGTGGGCATTCTTGGCCATTGATATAAAGCTGACCGTGCTTCACCTGAATGTGATCGCCCGGCAGGCCGACGATGCGCTTGATGTAATCGACCGACGTATCGCGCGGGTATTTGAAGACCGCGACGTCGCCGCGCTTCGGTAGCGAACCGAAGATGCGGCCGTCGAAGATGTCGGGCGCGAATGGCATCGAATATTTGGAGTAACCGTAGCTGTATTTCGAGACAAACAAATAGTCGCCGACCAGCAAGGTCGGTTCCATACTGCCTGACGGGATGTTGAACGGCTCATACAGGAATGTTCGCACGCCGATGGCAATCAGCCCGGCGTAAACGATGGTCTTGATGTTTTCGACCCAGACGTTCGGTTGACGCCTGACCTTCGATGCCTTGGCAGACGCCATGCAGTATCACTTCCCAATCGAGAACGGTTGCAGAACAGGGGGAAACTTCGCCGGATCAAGCCCGCGGGGTCTCTCCCTGTCAAGGGAAGCCGGGCGCGCCGGCCCCCTCCACATGGGCAGCGCACGGCGACAATCCCAGAGGGAAAGTGCCTACAATCACTGAACCACTGTGACGTTCCGGCCTTCACGCGGCGGCGGGCAGCCCACCGAAGAGTTCCAGCGCCCGGTCGATGCGCAACAGCACGTTCGGTTCCATCCGGAACACGAGACCAAGAATGCCGCTGTCGCTACGCACGACCGTTGCGGGCACCGGTTCGTCCGCCGTGCTCAGAACAACTCCCACCTCGCTGCCGATTGCCAGGGTTTGCGTGTACCGCAACGCTGCCCCGCCGCGCGAAAGGTCCTCCAGCACCACACGCAGCGCGGTCGCTCCAGGCAGGCGGAGTTCGACGGTCGCACCCTGCCCGGCAATCCGTTCGTTACCGCGACGTTCCCCGGTATCGTCATGTATTGCTGTAAGGAACTGGTCCACGTCGACCTGGAATGTCGCCGCCTCCTGACCAATCGCCGCGGCTGCTCGCGAGACGTCCTGGCTCACCTGTCCGGCGCCGGCAGCCAGATCAGCCACCGTCCGCATCGCCTGCACCGTGGCATCGGTCGCATCCGAAACGCCGTGAATGGCCCCGGCGATCGTCCGCGTCGTCGTAGTCTGCTGCTCCATGGCCGCCGCGATGGTGCTGGCGACCACGTCGATTTTGCCGATTACCGCCGCCACTTCGGTCATCGCTGCGATGCTTCGCTCGGTCGCGTCACGGATTCCGGCAATCTGGCCGCCGATTTCGGCAGTCGCCTTGGCAGTTTGGCCGGCCAGAGCCTTGACCTCCCCCGCGACCACGGCGAAGCCCTTGCCCGCGTCGCCGGCGCGCGCTGCCTCGATCGTGGCATTCAGGGCCAGCAGATTGGTCTGACCGGCGATGTCGCTGATCATGTGCACGACGTCGCCAATCTGTGCCGTCGCCTTGGCGAGGCCCCGCATCGTGTCATGCCCGGACTCGGCACGCCGCACCGCTTCACGCGCCACCTCCGTCGCAGTGGCGACCTGCCGCGAAATCTCACCAACGCTGGCGGTCAACTGCTCGACGGCGGCGGCCACGGAGGCGAGGTCTCGTGAGGCCCTCCCCCCACTCTCGACGGTAGCGCCGGCGTGCTGGCGAACCGCCGTTGCGGCGTCGGCCATGGTGACCGCGGCGTGGCGCATCTCGTTCGCGGAACCGGCGAGTGAGGCCATGACGGCGGCAACCGAAGTCCCAAACGCCTCGGTGTGCCGGTCCATCGCCGCCTGTTGCCGTTGCTTCGCGTTTTGCGCTTTGTCGCGCTCGGACGCCAGGGCGTCGGCCCGAATGATGCTGTCCTTGAACACCTGGACCGCAGCGGCCATGCCGCCGATCTCGTCACCGCGTCCCGTCCCGGGTACGCTGGTCTCCAGATCATGATCGGCCAGGCGGCGCATCGCCCACGTCATGGTACTGATCGGGGCGCTGATACGGCGGACTGCAATCAGGTAGCCGCCGATTGTCAGGCTCAGTGCCACCAGCATCTCCAGAGCGCTCAGCAGCAGCATCCACCAGGACCAGGCGGCCTGAGAGGCCGCGAGCACAGTGGCTTCGGCCAGGGCGAGACGAGCAACACTGTTCACACGGTCGTAGGCATCCGAGAAGTAGCCCTGCAATGCGAGGAATGCGACCAGCGGCTGGCCCGGATGATCGGCGATGGTCTTCACGGCTTCGGCAGATTTCTCGTTGAATGCGGCAGGGAACACCTCGCTTGCGCGGGCCATGGCCTGCGTCAATTGGGCGGGCATTTCCGGTCGCGCGGCGATTTGGGTCATCTCCGACCACGCCAGTTCCATGCGACCGCGGTCCGCTGCGGCAGCGACACTTTCCGGCGGCGCCCATGGATGGCCCGAGATTGCCGCGGTCAACGTGTGCAATGCGAGGCTACCGCCGTACAGCCGAACGGCCCATGCTGAGCGCTTCAAAGCGACCAATTGGTCGACTGCGGGATTGAACAGCTTCGTTGCGTTCTCAAGTTGGTCGTTCACCGCATTCAGCGCGTCCTGCCAGGTCAGGCTGATGGCGGCCGCAGAGCGAGCCACGGCGGCATCACGGGCGGGCATGTCCTGGCGAAGCATCATATCGACGTGCGAGCGTAGGGTGATCATGGCCGCTCGGGCGGTGCGCAATCGCGCAATGGAAGTGGCCCATTGCGGGCTGATTGCGGCGATATCGTCCAGCCTCGGGGCAGCCAGCGCAAAGCTCGCCTCGGATTGATCCCGGTTTTCCGTCATGCGGGCAATGCTCGCGGTGTCAGCGGCGCCAGCTGCGGCCAAAGCGCTGACGATGGTGCCCCGCTCGGTGCGCATCCCAACCATCGCGCCGAACACGTGGTCGTCGAGTGCGATGAAGCTCACCACGCGCTCCGCAGCCCGATATCGCCCGATCGCCGACCATAAATTGAACCCGGCCAACAGGATGATGAGCGCACCCATCACCACGATCGTGCTCCCGAGGATGGAGCGAATGGAGAGACGATGAAGCATCGGGCAATCTCCGGGCGCGTTGGGCGCCGGCCAGCCTTAAAGGCCGTTCATTGAGAAAGCGTAAATACGGCAGACCCGGGCGATGCAGGACGTGGTGGAGGGCGTATTTGACGATTGGGCGCAGCCGGGTCCGGACCTGAAATCAGTCAGGTTCAGCGCACAATTTCACGCCGCGGCTGAAATTTTGCCAGGCGCGTCGAGCGCCCGGTCGATGCACGCTGTCACCGCCGGATCCTGTGGGAACACGACGCCGAGCCGCCCTCCGCCACTTCGTACCACGCGCGCGGAAACCGCACCGCCAGCCCCGGGCAATTCGAGCTCGAGCTGGATGCCAGCGGCGAGCGATTGGTCCAATCGCAGCGCTGCCCCACCACGCAAGAGGTCCTCGAGCACCACGCGTTGCGTCTCCCGACCTGGCAGGCGCAGTGGATGGGTTGGATTAGCGAAAAGGTGTTAATCAACGCTTAACGGCAGCAAGGGATTCACGCCGCACGCCGCTGCGCCAACCGCTCCGGCGTCCCGTTGAATCTGGCGGCAGTTGCTTCGTCCAACTCGAACGACAGGCGTAGCGAGTCTTCTTCGCCAAGCCTGACCATGAACGGAAGCGGGAATCCGACGCCATCGAGGTCGAGCGCGCCGCGACTGCCAACCTGCAAGGCTGGCGCGCCTCTGAGATGAGCGCCGGTATCCGAAAGGTCAGCGACCCGTGCACCGTAGGTCCGACCGCCGACGGTCAGCCGGCAAGCGAGGTCGACATCGAAGCGCGTGCCGGCTCGCCGGTCGACTTCAGTGGTTGAGGTGCGCACGGCGCGAATCACCGAGTGGCGCAGTTCCTCCGTCGCATCGTTCAGGCCGGTGGCGTTGTGTCGTACCTCCGCGGCGTGACCTCCGGTTTTGCGGGCCTCTTCTGAGACCTCCGTTGTTCGGGCCTGCATCTCATGGGCTGCGTTCGAGGTCTCGGTGACGTTGCGTGCGATCTCCGCCGTCGCCGCACCTTGCTGCTCCACTGCCGCCGCGATCGAGCCGGAGACGGCATTGATTTCGGTTATGGTTTGTTCGATCCGCATGACCGCCGCAACCGACGCACCGGTGGCGGAGCGGACCTGACCGATGTGCCTGGTGATTTCCTGGGTCGAGCGCGCAGTCTGGGTCGCAAGCTGCTTCACCTCAGCGGCAACAACCGCAAAGCCCCGGCCCGCGTCTCCGGCGCGCGCCGCCTCGATGGTTGCGTTCAGTGCCAGCAAATTTGTTCTGGCGGCAATTTCGCCAATCATATCCGCAACGACACCGATCCGTTCCACTTCCTGATTAAGGGCCTCAATCGTCATCCGGGTCTCGTTGCCAGCCGTAACCGCGCGACCAACGATCGTGTTCGACTTACTCACCTGGCTACCAATTTCGCGGATCGAGGTGGTCAACTGTTCGGCCGCGCTGGCCACGGTCTGCGCGGTGGCCAGGGCCTGGCCCGCGGCAGCAGCAGCGTTCTCGGCCGAAGTGCCGGTGCGGGCCGCGGAGACACTCATCTCATCGGCTGTAGCGGTCATCGCCGTCGTGCGCTGGTGGATGTTGCGCAACGCCGCCAGCGTTTCCGTCTCGATCGTGTCCGCCATGCCGGTCAGGGCGGCCCGCTTCTCCTGCTCCGCACGATGGCGCTCATCGGCCTGTTCGGACTGCAAACGCCGTACCGCCACGGCGCTGTCTTTGAAGACGACAAGGGCGCGCGCCATTTCACCGATTTCGTCGCGTCTGTCGCATTCCGGCACCGCCACCTGGTCGTCTTCGACGAGGCGCAGCATCGCGTCCTCTACACGGCCGAGTGGCCCGGTGATGCTGCGTGCGACGAGCCAGCCGACAAGCAGTGCAACGGCCGCCACACCCGCGACGACAAGCCCGAAGATTATCATCATGCCGGCGAATGCGGTTTTCAAATCGTCGCTGTAGACGCCGGTGCCGATGACCCAGTCCCACGGCTTGAAGTACACGGAATAGGAAATCTTTTCGAACGTGGGACCCTGAGGATCGTTGGGGCGGGGCCAGTCATAGCGGACGAATTCAGGCACCGGCGCCATGCCGCCACGGACCGCCTCACGGATCACGTAGACCCCGTTGCGGTCGCGGATTTCGCTGCCGCTTTTGCCGATGAATGCGCGATTGCCATGCATCACGGCGATCATCTGAGAGGTCCAGATCCACAGATACTCAGAACCGTTGTAGCGGATGGCACCGATCGCCGTGCTCGCCCGTTCCTTGGCGTCGGCTTCACTCATCGCGCCCTTTTGTGCGAGTTCATAATAGCCCTTGGCGATGCTGCCACCGCTTTCGGCGATGAACCGGACGCTGTTCATGCGCTGCTCGACCAGCGCCTGGTTCACGAAATAACCACCGACCGCCGCCGTCAGCCCGGCGGCAGCAACCGACAAGGTAGCAAGGAAGCCAATCTTCCAGCGTAGCGAACGGTTCAACATCGGCATCGTGTTCCCTTGCACGGGCGGCGTGAGAGCCTTGCCGGGATAACGGACCCAGGTTAACGAACCGATAAGACGCCGTCCGGGAGCTGGAGCATCGCCGAGATTTTCACATGCCGGCGCCTCACGGTGGGCACTGCGAGGTCGCGCCTCTGCCTTACGCCGGCACCGCCGAAATGATTACCTGTGCATATGCGTAAGGATACTCATCCGTCATGGTCAGCGCCACCTGGGCCAGCATCCCCGGCGGCGTGATGGCCAGCAGCCGTTGCTCTGCCCCACCGGTCATCTGCAAGGTCGGCTGGCCACTCGGCAAATTCACTACGCCGAGATCGGAGAAGAACACGCCTTTGCGGAAGCCGGTGCCAAGCGCCTTCGAGGCGGCCTCCTTCGCGGCAAACCGTTTGGCATAGGTCGCAGCCTGGATCTTCTCTGACCGGCGCATGGCTTTCGCGCGTTCGGTTTCGGTGAATATACGTTCCAGGAATCGGTCGCCGTATCGCTCGATGGATTTCTCGATGCGGCGGATGTCGCAGATGTCCGAGCCCAGTCCGAGAATCATCTTCCGAGGATCATCTAATGAGTGGCCCGTTCGACGGCCTTGATGCCGCCGGCACCACGCAGGCCGGCGATCACCTTGGACAGATGCGCCGTGTCGCGCACATCGACGTCGATCAGCGTCTCCATGAAGTCCTGCTGGCGATTGACGATTTTCAGATTTGCCACGGCGCCTTCCTGGCGTGCGATGGCATTGGTCATGTTGGCCAGCGCGCCGGTTTCGTTGTCCGAGATCACACTCACGCGCGCGGTATGCGGCACGCCCTTGCCGTCCGGGCCGCCCTTGCCAACAAGTTCATAGTTCCAGTCGATATCGATGAAGCGCTCCGGCGTGGCAGCGAAACCAGCCAGCGTCTGGCACTCCCGGCCATGGATGGTGACGCCTTTGCCGGTGGTGACGATGCCGACGATGTCATCGCCCGGTACGGGATGGCAACAACCGGCGAAGGAATACGCCATGCCGGGGACCAGCCCGGTAACCGGCATGTCGTTGACCAGCCGTGTCGGCGAACGTCCGGTGCGCGGCAGCAGCGATGCCATCATCGGCCGGGCGTGGGATTGCCGCAGCTCGGGCCAGGCCGCGTGCACGATATCCTTCGGCATCGTGTTGCCGTTGCCGACCGAAACGTACAGGTCGTCAAGTCCGGAGAACTTCAGCGTCTTCAACGCCTGTTCCAGCACTTTTTCCGAGCCGTCGACCCCGGCCTGACGGAACGCCTTGGTGAGTTCCGCTTTGCCCGCAGCCCGCGATTGTTCGCGCTGTTCCTGATGGATGAAGCGGCGAATACGGGCGCGCGCCTTGCCGGTGACAACGAACCGCTCCCATTGCGGCGAGGGCGTGCCGCCGCGAGCCGTCATGATCTCGACCTGATCGCCGTTCTGCAATTGATGACGCAATGGCAGCAGGCGGCCGTTTACCTTGGCACCAACACAGGTATCGCCGACCTGGCTATGTACCGCATATGCAAAATCAACCGGCGTCGATCCACTGGGAAGTTGGATCAGCTGCCCCTTCGGCGTGAAGCAGAACACCTGATCGCCGTAGAGTTCCAGCTTGGTGTTTTCCAGGAATTCGTCGGATGACGACGAGTTCTCGAGAATTTCCAACAGATCCTGCACCCAACGGAAGCGCTGAATATCCTTTTTGTCGGCACGGGCGTCGGGGGTTTTGTAAATCCAGTGCGAGGCAACGCCGTTTTCGGCGATATCCTCCATGTCGGCAGTGCGGATCTGGATTTCGATCTTCTGGTTGCGCGGCTCGCGCAGCGTGACGCCGGTGTGCAGGCTTTGATAACCGTTCGATTTCGGTGTCGAAATGTAATCCTTGAACCGGCCGGCGATGACCGGGTAGGCGGAGTGGATGGCGCCCAGTGCAGCGTAGCAGTCGGCTTTGGTTTTGACGACAACCCGGAAGGCCATGATGTCGGAGAGTTGCTCAAACGCCACGTTCCGGCGGTGCATCTTTTCCCAGATCGACCAGGCGGATTTCTCGCGGCCCTGGACCTCGACCGTTTCGACACCGGAGTCGCGGACGACTTTGATCAGTTCGCGGCGCACCTCGTCGATCACATCGGCGCCCTGGCCGCGCAGGAAGTTGAGGCGGGCCTGGATGGTGGCGTAGGCTTCGGGGTCGAGCTGCATGAAGGCCAGGGTTTGCAGCTCGTTCTTCACCTGCTCCATGCCGATGCGTTCGGCGAGCGGGGCGTAAATTTCCATCGTTTCGCGGGCGATGCGTTTGCGCCGGTCCTCGTCGCGCACGAAATGCAGGGTGCGCATGTTGTGCAGGCGGTCGGCCAACTTGACCAACAGCACGCGGATGTCGCGGCTCATC
>Ga0187867_10000905_pt1 | contig 26061 bp, 25 predicted proteins | sample June2016WEW_13_1_FD_132976 | JGI IMG/M metagenome (GOLD analysis project Ga0187867, IMG submission 132976) | Peatland microbial communities from SPRUCE experiment site at the Marcell Experimental Forest, Minnesota, USA - June2016WEW_13_10 | ecosystem: Environmental > Terrestrial > Soil >... | reverse complement strand
GTCGCCAGGAGCACCGGCTGAGGATGGGCACTCGCGGGGCGCCACGTCAAGGGCGGCGCGGCGGCACGCCGGTTGCGGACCGGAACCGGCGCGGGGCGGGACGGGACGCCGCTCCCCATCGGGGTCCCGGGACCCCGGTGGCTCAGACCCCTCGCCGTCCGCCCTTCCGGCTGCGAGAATGGACCGGTGCGCACCACACCTCTGATCGGAACCAAGGCGTGGTTCGGTCCACGCCGGCTGGGCTGGGGGCTCGCGCCGGTCTCTCCGGAGGGCTGGACGGTGACCGCCGTCGCCACCACCGCTTCGCTGGTGGTCCGGAAGAAGGGCGGCGGCCTTCGGGCTCGCCTGCTGCTGGCCGGCGTGCTCCTGCTCGTCGTGATCCTCAAGGGGACCGCGCCGGGAGGACCGGTGGCCCGCCGCGCCTTCGAGGAGGCGCGAAGGGCGGGCGGGGCGGTCACGGCCTAATCGGACCCGGCCGGTCGGATCCCCGCGCCGATCCCATCGCGGCGGCGGCGAATCGGCCGGGGGCTCCGTGCCCGCCGGCGGACCCCGTTCGGTGCTCGCCGGGCTCTGATACCGTGGCGCGATGCCCTTCGGGCTGGCGCTCCTCGCGGCCTTCGGGTGCTCATTGACGAGCGGCGTGGCCGCCGTCCTTCAGAAGGTGAGCGCTGATCAGGAGGAGCGGGCGACGTCGCTCCGGGTCGGGCTGCTCTGGCGGCTCCTCGACGACTGGCCCTACCTGCTCGGGCTCGCGCTCGATGGCGGTTCCTTCCTGCTCACCATCGTCGCCGTCCAGAACCTGCCGCTCTTCGTCGCCGAGCCGATCATCGCCGTCAACGTCGTCATCACCGCCCTGATCGAGAGGCTCATCTTCCAGCGCCGGTTGCGGGCGGTGGCCTGGGTGGCGATCGCCGGAATCCTGGTCGGACTCTCCCTGCTCGCGGTCTCGGGGGCGCCGGAGAAGGCCCACACGGCGGGTGCGGTGGTGCGCTGGGCGGTCATCCTGCTGCCGCTGGGAGTCGCCGGGATCGGCGCCATCGTCGCCACCCGCAATCACCACAGCGCGACCATCGCCCTGGGCGCCCTCGACGGCATCGCCTTCGGCGGCACGGCGATCGCGGGCCGGATGCTGGTGGTGCCCCACCCGTTCTGGCAGATCCTGCTCAGTCCCCTGCTCTGGTCGATGGCGGCGTACGGGCTGGTCGGCCTGCTGCTCTTCACGATTGCGCTGCAGCGCAGCCACGCCAGCGTCGTCGCCGCCGCGACCACCGCGGCGCAGTCGGCCGTCCCGATCGTGATCGGCATCGCCTTCCTGGGGGACACACCGCGGGACGGCGCCTGGGGCCTGGCGGCGGTGGGGATGGTGATGGCGCTGGCCGGGACCCTGGCGATCGCCATCGCCAAGGTGGCCCCTGCCGAGGGCACTCTGGCGCGGCCCTCGGCAGGAGCCCGGTGAGCCCGTCACTCGCCGGGGGCGGGCAGCCTCAGGTGATGGTCACGGACACCGGCGCCGACGCGATCCCGTTCGCGACCACGACCAGGGTGCTCGGGCCGGGCGGCGTTGTCGCGGGGACGGCGAAATCAGTCGACGAGGAGGCGCCGGGGGCGATCGAGACCGACGTCCAGTTGCTGGTGCGGGCGTAGGTGACGACCCCGGACGCCGAGTTGGTGATCCGCACCAGTGGGAAGTTGGTGTTGTCCTGCACGTCGTCACCGTAGGCGGCGCCCTGCGAGAGTCCGGCGAGCTGGGTGCCGGAGAGGCTGGCGGTCCTGCCCGGTGTCAGGAGCGTGGTGCTGATCGAGGTGATCGACGGGTCCCACGCCGGGTTGGGGGTCCCGCCCGCCGTGTAGACCAGCATCTGGTTGCTCTCGTCATCGAAGAGCACCTGGCCGTTGGGCAGAGCCAGCAACCGCGTGTAGTACGGGGCGTCGTTGGCCGCGTTGGGGATGTCGGCGACCGGGCTCAGGGTGTTGGAGCTGGCGTTGTACAGGAAGAAGGCGAGTGGCGAGTTGTAGACGCAGGGACCAGCATCGAAGAGCACGTTGCCATCCGGCAGGATGGACGCCGGCCCGTCGGTCGCGTCGTACTGCAGGCCGCCGATGGTGGGGATCGCGGGACCGTTGAGCCAGCTACCGGCGGCGTAGTCGTAGAGCGCGGTGGAGGCCGGCGCATGAGTGGTGCAGGCGGTCGGTGGTGCGTCGTCAGAGGTCCCGGCCCCGACCACGAAGGTGTTCCCGCCGGGTAGCACGACCTGCGCTCCGATCTCGACCTCGGCGGTGTCAACCGGCGACTTCACCGTGTTCCCCGCGAACGACCAGCTGAGGCTGCTGGGGGTGAAGAGCTCGGTCGTCGGCGTCAGCCACGTGTCGATCGTCAGCAGCTGACCGTTCGGCTCGAGGTTCCAGCCCTCCTCGTCGTTGGGGTCGGTCTTGCCCTCGCCGGGCTGGACCAACCAGTCGTCGCCGGTGGTGTTGAAGAGCGCGAAGTCAGTGGTCAGGATGGGGTCGGACGAGGTGCAGTCCTGGCACGCCTGAGCCAGCATGTAGGTGCCATTGGAGAGCACGTCGCTCTGGGCATCACCGATGTTGGTCCAGCCTGCCGGCGGCGCGACTGACCGCCACCGGTTGGTGACCGGGTTGTAGATGGCACCCTGGTCCGACCACACCGCGTTCTCCCCGATGTACTCTCCGCCCTCCACGATCATCTGGCCGTTGGGCAGGATCGCGGACGCGAAATAGAGGGGGGTGTACGCGGACGGCATCGACGCGATCTGGCTCCACGTCCCATCGACGTAGCTGCCTTTCGAATCCGGCGTGAGCTTGTACCAGGCGCTCGTACCCCCGGTGGTGTTGTTGTCCGGCTCATCGTGGACGAGCACCGTCCCGTCGCTCTCCAGCAGCATGGTGCCGGGCGTCCCGAACGGCGGCTGGTTCTTCAGCGGTGTCCACGGTGACGCTCCCGTCGGAGCCAGCTCCGGCGCCGCGGCGGCCGGCTTCGCCCGCCTGAGCGGGGGGCCGACGATCGGGTGGCCACCCTGGAGCGAGGGGGCGCCTCCGGAGGCGGTGAGTCCAACGGTGGCAAGAGTCACACCGTTGCCGCCCATCAGGCCAACAAGGGCGATCGATGCGACCACCCCAACACCCACGCGAGACCGGCTGCGCAAACCCATCCGAGTCCCCTCCAAACGCGTCCTTCACCCCTGCGGTGGGCCGCGGTCGCGGCAGGACTTCGATGCTATCGCCTCTGAACCGAACGCCGGCTCGGGGAATGGCGCGCAGCCCGATTCGTCGGGTCGTCGGCGCGGGCGCGGCCCCCGGCTTCCCCGGTGGGGGCGCAGCGCACCGGGCGTCAGGGTGCGAAGTGACGCCTTGCCCAGACCTCGGTCAGCTGCCCGGGCGGAACCGCAGCGCCGACCACACCTCGTCGACGGCGATCTGCCGGACCGGGTGGATGCCCTCCCGCATCAGCTGCGCCGCGAGAGTGTCGCGCTTCAGGTCGGTGCCCAGCGCGCCCGCCTTCGGATAGACGACCCAGGCGATGGCGTCGCGGCGGGCGGCGTCGACCAGGGCCGCTCCTCTGGTCAGCAGGTCGTCCGACACTCGAACGAAGAGGATCACGGCATCGGCGGAGCCGGGGTCGACACCCGAACTCTGGGGAATGCCGAGATCGACGTCGCCCGGGACGTCGAGGACCGCGACCCGATGCGCGGGCTTCAGCTGCAGCTTGGCGGCGATCTCCATTCCCCGACTCTCGCACACGCGACCAGCCTCGACCCGGGCGATTCCGAGAGCGGCGCTCGGGTCACCGGCGCTTCGGTCGATGGGTGAGCATTCGGCGCGGCGGTGGACGGGTGTGACGGCCGGCGGGCGGCTACGCGGGCGGTGTCGGCGTTGGCGTTGGCGTGGCAGTTGGTGTTGGCGTGGGTGTTGGGGTGGCAGTTGGTGTTGGCGTTCCGCCCGGCGGTGAGGTGAGCACCACCACGTCCTGCGCGGTTGCCGAGATCTGGCTCGCGCCCTCTCCGCTCAGGACCTCCAGGGGGACGAGGACGGCGCTCTGCTTCACCCCGTTGCCCACCTGACCCTCGACGTCCCAGCCCCAGGCCCAGACGTTGCCGGCGCTGTCGATGGCGTAGCCGGTGGCCCCGCTCATGCCGATCTCCTGGTAGGTGACGCCCTCAGGGGGAACGACCTCGATGGGGAGGTTCTGGTTGGTCGAGCCGCCGTCGCCGAGCTGACCGTAGGTGTCGCTGCCACAGGCCCAGAGGGTGCCATCGGCGAGCCTGACGAGCAGCGATCCGTTGCTCGCCAGACTGCCACCCGCCGCCACCTGGGTCGCCGGAGAGGAATCCGTGAAGGGCACCTGCACCGGCACATCGGAGTCGGCGACCGTGGAGCCGTTGCACAGCTCGTCCTCGGCGTTGCCTCCCCATGCGTAGACGGCGCCGGCCGCGGTGAGCGCGTAGGAGTCCTCCGACGAGGAGTAGAGGCCGACCACGGTCTGGCCGGACAGGTCCGTCACCGCCACGGGCCCCGTGCGCCCGGCGGTGCTGCCGTCACCGAGCTCGCCGAGGGAGTTGCCCCCACAGGCGTAGAGGGTGCCCCCCGCTTCGTACAGCGCGTGGCCACTGGCCGATGAGATCAGGGTCACGTGACTGAGGGGCAGCTCCACCGGGGTCAGGTACTGGGTGTCGCCCATGCAGTCGACCCCGTGGACGTCCTTCCCCCAGGCCCAGACATCGCCGTTGGTGTCGACCGCCAGAGCCCCTGCGTTGGGCATGACGTCGGTCGGCAGGCTGGCGATGGTGACCCCGGCGGGGAAGTCGACCTGGACGGGCGCGGCGGAGTTGATCGTCCCTCCATCTCCGAGCTGACCGGAGGTGCCCATCCCCCAGGCGTAGACCTGACCGGTGGCGGTGAGCGCGTAGAGCGTCGTGTTCGACGAGGCGACCTGAACCACCGTGCCGGGGATCGGCACGGCCGTCGGAGAGAGGTGTGGTTTGCCGAAGGTGAATCCCCAGTAGTACACGCCGCTGGTGGTGGCGGCCGGCGACACGGTCACGGTCATCGCCAGGATGAGGACCGCCGCGGCCCCTGCGAAGAGCGCCAGTCCCAACCGTCTCATTGATGATCCTCCGATCCCACGGCAGCAAATGCAGCATTGCGAGGGGCTGTGCCGCGGCAGTTGGAGTCGCCGTGCCAGCCTCCACCTCGAGGAGCTGCATGCCGGTCAGCAGTCTCGTATCGTCTCAACCGCCCCTATCCCTCTCACCCTCTGCCATCTGGCAGTTGGCCCGGCGCACTCTGACCGAGGTTGCGATCAGGATACCCGTCACCGCGGATTCTGTCGCGGAGGAAGTATCCCCTCCACACCGCCAGCGCCTCGGGCTCAGCCTTTCCCATGGGCCCGCAGCCGGAACGCGGGGTGGACGCCGCGTGGGCCCGAGCAGAAGAGCCTCTGGTTCCAGCTGCCGCCCGTCTGCTAGCATCACGAGCCGGAGGCGACATGCAGATCGTGGAAGCGGCTCTTCCCAGCCTTGTGCTCGTGCTCGCGATCGCGGTGATCGTGGTGCTGGCGCGCCATCTGTTGAATCGGGGAGATCGCCGTTCGTCCTGACGCAGGTCAGGGCGGCTGGAGGCTCCTGTTCAAAGGCGGCCTGGGCATCTCGAGCGAGCGGTGCCAGGCGATGACGTTCGCGGTTCGACAGTCCGGTGTGCAGCAATGGTGCCGAGGGTGGGAGTCGAACCCACACGGGGTTGCCCCCGGCGGTTTTTGAGACCGCTGCGTCTGCCATTCCGCCACCCCGGCGTGCGGCGGCTAGCTTCTCACGTCACCGACGGGGCGTGGGCACGTCCGCACCGCCGTCGCGCGCGAACTCCAGGCCATCTCGGCTATACCAGTCACCAGAACTCAGGAGGATGCACGATGCCGAGTCCGGCCCACACCCAGCTCACCGAGGACCAGGTCGCCCTGCTGCGGGAGAAGGTCCTCGCCCACGTCGCCACGGTCATGCCCGACGGCTCGCCCCAGGTCACCCCGGTCTGGGTCGACACCGACGGCGAGGCCGTCCTCTTCAACACCGCCAAGGGCCGGCTCAAGCACCGCAACCTGAGCCGCGACCCTCGGATCGCGATCTCGATCACCGACCGCAGCGACGACTATCGGACCGTGGTCATCCGGGGGCGGGCGGAGCTGATCGACGAGGGCGCCGACGAGCTGATCGACAGGCTCGCCAAGAAGTACCGGGGGCTGGACCGCTACCCCTTCCGGCAGCCCGGCGAGGAGCGCGTGACCGTCCGGGTCCTACCCGAGAGCATCCACCGGCGAGGCTGAGCCGGCCGTCCGCCGCAGCTCGTGGCCGGGAGTGACAGTCAGGCTCAATTGCCGCAGGTGCAGCCGGTCTCCTCGTAACAGCCGCCACAGCACCAGCGGCCGTCCTCCCCGGCATCGAAGCCGGCCCCGCGCTTCTCCCACCGGGCACGCGGCCGGCCACAGCCGGGGCAGAGCTGGACCTCGCGGGGCACCAGCCCCTCCTCATCCTCCTCGACGGTCAGCGAGAATCCCGGCTCATCGTCCAGAACGGTCATCACGACGCCTCCTCGAAAGCCGTCCGTGTCCACCCCTGGTCGCTGCCTTCCAAGGTACCACGGTGCGCCCGGCCGTTCCGAACCGGGTCCGGGGTGCGGATCGGGCGTCGGGAGGGGCCCAGAGCGAGTGATGCCGTTCGCGATCCCGGGGGCGTCGCCTGGCACAATCAGGGCGCCATGGCCACCCCCCTCCGCGCTGAGATCCAGCTTCCGCCGGCCCGACCCGAGGAGGCGCCGCTCGCCTTCGACTACGACGACATCAGCCTGGTTCCCCGGCACGCCTCGGGGCTCCCGCACCGCTCCGACGCCCACCCGCGGGTGCGCCTGGGCGCGGTGTCACTGGAGGTTCCGATCCTGGCCTCGCCCATGCCCGACGTCTGCGGGCCGGAGATGTGCGAGGCGCTGGCCGAGGCCGGGGCTCTCGGGATCCTGCATCGGTTTCAGAGCGTCGACGAGGAGGTGGCCCAATTCCACGAGGCCGGCCGGGGCAGCGGTCAGGCCGCCGTGGGCGCCGCGGTCGGCGTCACCGGCGACTTCCGCGAGCGCTTCGACGCCCTGGTGGAGGCGGGCTGCCGGATCGTCTGCCTCGACACCGCCAACGGCGCTCACGAGCAGGTGGGGGCGGCCCTCGTCTGGGCGCGGGAGCGCCGCGACGACGTCACCCTGGTCGCCGGCAACGTCGCCTCGGCGGAGGCCTTCGCCTGGCTCGAGGACCGCGGCGCCGACGCCATCCGGGTGGGGATCGCGGGTGGGGCCGTCTGCGAGACCCGCACCGAGACGGGCGTCTTCGTACCCACGCCGTACGCCGTGGCGGAGGCCGCGCGGGTCCGGCGGCGGGCTCTGATCGTCGGCGACAGCGGGGTGCGCGAGCCCGCCGACCTCTGCAAGCTGCTCGCCCTCGGCTCCGACCTGGTCATGGTCGGATCCGCGCTGGCCGGCACCGGGGAGGCGCCGGGGCGGGTGATCATGCTCGACGGCAAGAAGTACAAGATCATGCGCGGCGCCGCCTCCTTCTCGGTGCAGCAGCAGGCGGGCCGCGACGAGCCCGAGTACGTCGAGGGGGCCGAGACCATGGTCCCCTACAAGGGCCATGTCAGCGGTGTGATCGCGCGCTACCTGGCCGGGCTGCGCAGCTCGATGTCCTACATGAACGCCCGAACTCTCGAGGAGTACCGGGCCAACGTCGACTTCGTGCGGCTGCGCTGAGCTCCGGATCAGCCGGCGGCCGGAGCCTCCTCGTCTGAGCCCGGGACGGGCCGCACGGCCGCCGCGAGCCGGTCGACCTGCTTGACCAGGTCCATCACGGTCTCGCTCCCGCAGCGGCCGGCGCTGCCGGTCACCGGGTCCGAGGTCGGCTGGCGGTGCGCCGGCACCCCGGCGTCGACATAGCCGAGGCGGGCATAGAGGCGGCGGGCTCCGGAGTTGAGCGTGCTGACCGCGAGGCTCACCTCGCGTTCTCCCCGGGCGGCGGCGGCGCGCTCCGCAGCCTCCAGAAGAGCGGTGCCGATGCCGAGGTTGCGAAACTCCGGGACCACGAAGACGTCCTCCAGGTAGGGCAGCGGGTCCACCCGGTCCGCCACCCGCAGGGCGGGGGGGCGCCGGCGGTGGAGGAGGGCCTGACCCACCGGGCAGCCCCCCTCCCAGGCCACCAGATAGAGGCATTCGTCCCGCCGCTGCCGTTCGAGGCGGTCGGCGACGACCACCCGATGCCGGAGCGTGGAGGCGACCGCCTGGGCCTCGTCGACGCGCAGAGGGTGAACGTCCATGGCTTCACTCTGACACAGGGCCCCTCGGTGGTCCCCGCCGCGGCGCGGCCGAGCGATGCGGCGGCCGCGGGGGGAGGGCGGATCAGACCGCCGCGGACCCGGGCGGGGAACCATTGGCCGGAGCCCCGCGTATGTTGGGCAGATGGACGACGAGGCGCTCCTCGACCGCTGCCGCCGCGGTGACCGGGACGCCTTCACACCGCTCGTTCATCGCTACCAGGACGAGCTTTACACCATGGCCCTCCGCCTCACCGGCAACCCCGCCGACGCCGCCGACGTCGTCCAGGAGACCTTCACGCGTGCCTTCCGGAGCCTCCCGCGGCTGCGCGGGGCGACCGTCCGCGCCTGGCTCTTCCGGGTCGCGGTCAACTGCGCCCACGACGTCCACCGCCAGCGCGTCCGCCGGCCCACCGACCCGCTCGAGGACCCCGAGGGCCGGGTGCTGGACCTGCCCGACCCCGGGCTGGGGCCGGAGGCGACCGCGCTGCAGCGCGAGCGGGCCGAGGCGGTCCGCCGGGCTCTGATGACGCTTCCCCACGACTTCCGGGTGGCGGTCGTGCTCCGCGACGTCAACCAGCTCTCCTACGAGGAGATGGCCGAGGCGCTCAGCGTGCCCCTGGGGACGGTGAAGTCGAGGATCTCCCGGGCCCGCGTCCTGCTGGCCGCCAGCCTGCGGGGCTCGCCCGCCGTCTTCCCCGAGGCGGAGGCGGCGCGGTGAGCCGCCACGTCGGGGGACTCCTCTCGGCCGCCTATGACGGCGAGCTGAGCCCGGACGCACGGGCGAGCTTCGACCGCCACCTGGCCGAGTGCGCCGGCTGCGCGGCCGCCTTCGCCGAGCTGACCATCGCGGTGGACGTCCTGAGGGAGCAGGGGCCGGCCCGGATGCCGCGCCCCGTCCGCCTTCCCGAGGGCGCGCCGATCGCGCAGCGCCGTTTCGCGAGCCTGCTGGCCCGACCCGGCTGGAGCCGTGGCCTCACCGGGGGTCTGGCCGCCGCGGGGACGGTGGCCGCGGTCGCGGCCGTCGCCGCAGTCGTCGTGGTCGGGCATCTCAACCCGGGACTGGAAGCGCGCTCGCCGGCGGCGGCGCACGGGGCAGGGGGCTCCTACGCGCAGGCCGCGCCTGGCGGCGTGGCCGCTCCCATCAACCCCGCCAGCGGGTGCAATGCGGGCGGCTGTTCGGCGGCGCAGGTCCAGCCTGAGGCCACGCCCGCCGCCTGTGCCGCCACGACGCTCAGCGTCACCGCCTCCTCGGCGGCGCGGATTCCCACCGGCTTCAACAACCACGCCACCAACGACGACGGGTCCACGAAGGTGGTGATCGCCACCCAGGCCTCCAGCTTCACGCCCGGCGAGACGATCGATGTCTACGCCCGGGTCATCGATGACGAGACCGGCGCGGTCTACCTCCCCTGCACCTCCCTGGAGACCTCCGTCTCGGATGCCAAGGCCGCGCTCGCGCTCCCCAACGGGCCGATTCTCGCAACCCCCGCTGCCGGGATCGCGGTGGCGGGAGGGCCGGTCCTCCAGGTGACCATCCCGCTCTCGACAACGCCGGATCAGACCTACCAGATCGTGGTCGAGGTGCCGGTCGCCGCCGGGGAGGCGCAGACCCGCGAAGTGGCCCTCTCCATCCAGGTCACCTGAGCCAGGTCCGATTCATCGGCTGGGGAGGCCGGAGCGGGCGCTGAGGTGGGCGACGGAGGCGGCGGCCGCGGTTCCGCGTGCCGGCGGGTGTGACATCGGGACCATCCTCCGCATGATTCGTGACGAATATTCGTCACGAATTGTTCCGGATCGCCCGCCGATGGAGTGGAGCGCCGCCGCAGCCCCGATGGGCCGATCGCGGTGGTTGGCCCGATGGTGGTTCGCTCGGCATGGCGGATGGCGTGCAGACTCCGGGGACTGTGCTCTCCCGTCGGGCGGGTCTCGCCCTCCTTCTCCTGATCCTCGCCGGCTGCGCGGCCCCGGCCCCTGGCGGCTCCTCCCAGACGGGGCCGCTCCAGGGGGTGGTGGTGGTCACCGCCGGAGGCACGGCCCTGGACAGTGGTGCGGACGACGTCCCGCCCACCCTCGACCTCGGGCTGGAGGGCGAGGGGGTCACCTCCGCGGTGGTCTCGGTCACCCTCGACGGGCACCGGCTCACTCTCGCCGGCTCGAAACAGGGGCTCACGGCGCAGGTCGCTCCCATGGCCTACGCCAGCCAGCACCAGCTCTCCATCGATGTCGCCGGTCGCGTCCCGGAGGTGATCGACTTCCAGGTCGTCGACCGTACCGGGGTGAGCGCCGCCGCCTGGCTCGGGGCGTCCGGCCGGCTCGTCTGCGAGGTCGTCTTCGAGCGCGCCCCCGACCAGGCCGCGATCGCGGCGGCCCTCCCCCAGGCTCGGCTCACCTGGACCGATGACACCCACCTCGCGCTCAGCTGGACCAGCCCACCGGCGGCGCTGACCATCCCCGCCGGTCTGGCGGCGTCGCGAGGGTCGGTCCTCGATGGGCCGCTCCAGCTCTCGCTGCGGGGCCTCCAGTCCGGGCAGCTGAGGCGGGCCACCGTGCCGGCCGCGTCGGCCGCCCCCGCCGGCCTGCGACTCACGCTCTGGACGGACGGGACGGCCGCCTCCCACGCCTCCACCCGGTCGCACGCGGCGGCGGCCGCCATCCTCAGCCCCACCGGCTGGCAGGTCCAGGCCGGTGGCGGTCTCACCGGCTCGCCCGACGCGGTCACCCTGGCCGCCGCGGCGGCGGCGGACCGACCCGTCTGGCCGATCCTCGCCAACGATGACGCGGGTTCGGCGGGGACCGACCAGCTGCTCCACTCCGCCGGCGCCGCCACGGCGTTGATCGATGCGGTGGTCGCCCAGGTGCGGAGCCTCCGCCTCGCCGGGGTGAACCTGGACTTCGAATCCGTGCCGGGGAGCGACCAGGGCCTCCTGACCGCCTTCGCCGGTCAGCTCGCCACCGCCCTCGCTGCGGTCGGGGCGGGGCTCTCCATCGACGTCGTCCCGCACCTGGCCGGGGGGACGAACTCGGCCTCCGCCGCCTATGACGACCCGGCCCTGGCGTCGGTCGCGGACTACCTGGTGGTGATGGCCTACGACGAGTCCACGAGCCCGGGCGCTCCCGGCCCGGTGGCGGGGCTCGACTGGCAGGCGGCGGAGCTGGCCGGCACCATGGGCGGCATCCCGGCGGACAAGATCGTCCTCGGCATCCCCCTCTACGCGCGGCGCTGGTCGGGAGAGACGGTGACCGCCGGAGCCTACGGACCGATGGTCGCCCAGGCCCTCGCCGAACCGGACGTCTCCTACGACTACGACTTCCAGGCCGCGAGTCCGCTCCTCCTCAGCGACCCCGGCGGGGTTGCGACCGAGCTCTGGTTCGACGACGCGGACAGCCTGCTGCGGAAGATCAGCGCGGTCGGCCAGCTCGGGCTCGCCGGCATCGCCGCCTGGGTGGCGGGCGACGAGGATCCCGCCTTCTGGTCGGTGGTCTGACCCGCCCGGGCGTCTCTCGTCGGCGGTCTGACCCGCCCGAGCGTCCCCGGTCGGCGGTCTGACCGGCCCGCGCGCCGTCGAGCCGGGGCCTACGAGGCCTCCGGGTTGCTGCCGAGGTCGGGGAGGTTCAGCTCATTGACCCAGTCGCGGACCTTGGCCATCCGCTCGTCGACCACCTCGTCCAGGTCGCCCGGCTCCCGATCGGCGTCGGGCTCCGGCAGGACCCCGGCCTTCTCGAGGACGTCGGGGGCCACGAAGATCCCGGCCCCGACCCGGACCGCCACCGCGATGGCGTCACTCGGGCGGGAGTCGATCTCCAGCCTCCGGGAGTCCACCCGGGCCAGGATTCGAGCGTAGAAGACCTCGTTGGCGAGCGAGGTGACCACCACCCGCTCGACACTGCAGTCGACGGCGGAGAGGATGTTGGCCAGCAGGTCGTGGGTGATCGGGCGCTCGGGGGTGATCCCCGTGATCCGGAGCGCGATCGCATTGGCCTCGTTGATGCCGATCCAGATCGGGAGGTAGCGCTCCGCCTCCTTCTCCTTGAGGATGACCACGTGCTGGCCGGTCGGCATGTGCACCCTGATGCTGTCGACGGTCATCTCGATGAGGTCGGCCACGGCTCGATCATAGCGCCGGCCCGCGGGGGCGGCCCTAGCCCATCCGGGTGATTCCCGCAGATGCCCGGCATGCCCGGCGCCGCTCGGGGAGACGGGCGCGGCGCCTACCATCTGGGCCGTGCCCAACCACGCGGACGGAGCCGCCCCCGAGCGCCCGACCCTGCTCCTGATCGACGGGCACGCCCTCGTCTACCGCGCCTTCTTCGCGATGCCGGCGCTGACCAACAGCCGGGGGGAGTTGACCAACGCCGCCTATGGATTCACCTCGATGCTGCTGAAGGCCTTCACCGAGTGCCGGCCGGCCTGCGCCATCGCCGCCTTCGACCCGCCCGGCCCGACCTTCCGGCACCAGGAGATGGCCGCCTACAAGGCCCAGCGCCCGGCGATGCCCGCGGAGCTCCGCCCCCAGGTCCAATGGGCGCGCGACATCGTGGCCGCGCTCGGCATCCCCGAGGTCGAGATCCCCACCTATGAGGCGGACGACGTGATCGGGTCGCTCTCGGTCAAGGCGGTGGCCGCCGGCCTGGACGTGATCATCGTCACCGGCGACATCGACACCCTCCAGCTGGTCAACCCGCAGGTGCGGGTCTTCATCAACCGCCGGGGGATCAGTGACACCGTGGTGTACGACGTCGAGGCGGTGCGGGAGCGCTTCGGCTTCGAGCCGCCACTGGTCGCCGATTACAAGGCCCTCCAGGGCGATCCCAGCGACAACATCCCCGGCATCCCCGGCGTCGGGGAGAAGACCGCCATGGCGCTGATCCACGAGCACGGCCCCCTGGAGGCCATCCTCGAGGCGATCCCGGGGATGAAGGCCGGCCGGCTCCGGTCCAACCTCGCCGAGCACGCCGACCAGGCGCGCCTCAGCAAGCGGATGGCCACCATCCAGACCGACCTCGACGTCCCCCTCGACCTGGATCGGGCCCGGGTCGGCGGCTATGACCAGGCCGAGGTGCACGCGCTCTTCGACCGCCTGGAGTTCCGCTCCCTGCTTCCGCGGCTGGGCGAGGCGCTCGGCTACGGCACCGCCCCGCTCACCGGCCCCCCCGGCCAGGGCGAGCTCAGCTTCGACGACGCCGCGCAGCCCGCCGCCGACGTCGAGGTCGCCGCGAGCGCGGAGCAGGTCGGCGAGATGATCGCCGCGGTGCGGTCCGCGGGCAGGGCCGCGATCCGCACCGTGACCGCGGGGCCGGCCCGCACCGGTGCCGCGCTCGGCGTCGCCGTCGCCCCGCTCGGGAGCGCACGGGCGTGGTGGGTGCCACTGCCCCAGCACCGGGACGCCGTCGCCGCCCTGCTCGGGGACCCGACCCTCGTCCTCGACAGCTACGACCTCAAGCGCGAATGCCTGGTCTGGGGGCCGGAGCTGCGGGCCGGCCTCGGATTCGACGTGATGCTCGCCGCCTACGTCGACAACCCGCGATCCCGGGTGCTCTCGCTGAGCGGGCTCGCCGCCGACCTCTGCGGGGCGCGCATCGAGACCGAGGAGGAGCTGCTCGGGAGCGGGCGGCAGCGCCGGCACCTGGAGGACCTGACCACCGCCGAGCTGGCCGCCCACTTCGGCCACTGGGTCGGACTGGTGGAGCCGGTCCGCTCCGTGCTCGGCAAGCAGCTCGCCGCGAGCGGGCTGCTCACGCTCCACGACGAGCTGGAGCTGCCGCTCGTCCCGATCCTCGCCGCCATGGAGCGGGTGGGCATCCTCCTCGACCGCGAGGCGTTGGGCGCCATCTCCGCCGAGATGCAGGCGCGCATCGCCGAGCTGGAGGGCGAGGTCCACGAGCGAGCCGGTCACGCCTTCAACCTGGGAAGCACCCAGCAGCTCGCCACCGTCCTCTATGACGAGCTGGGCCTCGCCGCCGGGCGCAAGACCAAGTTCGGCCGCAGCACCGACGCCGACAGCCTGGAGGCACTCCGCGAGGAGCACCCGGCGGTCGGCCTGGTGCTCGAGTGGCGCCAGCTGACCAAGCTGAAGAGCACCTACGTCGACGCCCTCCCCCAGCTCTGCGACCGGGACGGGCGGGTCCACACCTCCTTCAACCAGGCGGTGGCGGCCACCGGCCGGCTCTCCTCGGCGGACCCCAACCTCCAGAACGTCCCGATCCGCACCGAGTGGGGCCAGCGCATCCGCCGGGCCTTCGTCGCCGACTCCGGCTGGGAGCTGGTCTCCGCCGACTACTCCCAGGTCGAGCTGCGCGTGCTCGCCCACGTGACCGGCGAGGAGGGTCTGATCCAGGCCTTCGCCCGTGGCGAGGACATCCACCGCCGCACCGCCGCCCAGGTCTATGGGATCGACCCCGCGGCGGTGACCCGCGACATGCGCCGGGTGGCCAAGGTCGTCAACTTCGGGGTGGTGTACGGGCTCTCCGACTTCGGCCTGGCCCGGGACACGGGGATGTCCCGGGAGGAGGCGGCGGTCTTCATCCGCACCTACTTCGAGAGCTTTCCGGCGGTGACCCGCTGGCTGGAGCAGACCCGGATGCACGCCCGCGAATGGGGCTGGGTGGAGACCTTCACCGGGCGCCGGCGCCACCTCCCCGACATCCGCGCCGCCAACCGCCAGATCCGCCTCGCCGCCGAGCGGATGGCGGTCAACATGCCGATCCAGGGCGGCGCCGCCGAGATCATGAAGAAGGCGATGATCGACTGCGACCGGGCCCTGAAGGAGAGCGGCTCGGCCGCTCGCGTGCTGCTCCAGGTCCACGACGAGCTGGTCATCGAGGTGCCCCGCGCCGAGGTCCCGACCCTGGTGCCCCTGGTCCGCCGGGCGATGTCCGAGGCCTATCCGCTGGTGGTCCCCCTGGTCGTTGACGTCAAGATCGGCGAGAACTGGCAGGAGATGGCTCCCGTGGATGCCTGAGCTCCCCGAGGTCGAGACCGTGGTGCGCGATCTGCGCGCCGAGCTGGTGGGTCGCTGCTTCGCGAGCGCCTGGGTGAGCCAGCCCGGAGTGCTGCGCTTCCCGATCGCGGAGGTGTTCGTCGCCCTCCTCCCCGAGCACCGCGTCGACGCCGTCGAGCGCCGCGGCAAGTACATCCTCTGCCGGCTCGATCGGGCCGAGGACCTGGTCGTCCACCTGGGGATGACCGGTCACCTCCGCGTGCTGGACGCCGCCGCCCCGACCGTCAAGCACACCCACCTCCGCGCCGGCCTCGACGACGGCCGTGAGCTGCGCTTCGACGACGCCCGGCGCTTCGGACGGCTGATGCTGGGGCCGCAGGCACTGCTGGAGGAGCGCCGCCTGCTCCCCGCCCTCGGGGTCGAGCCGCTCTCCGACGAGTTCACCCCCGAGCGCCTGGACGCCGTGATGAGGCACACCACCCGCACCGTGAAGGCGGTGCTGCTCGACCAGTCTCGGATCGCCGGGCTGGGCAACATCTACGTCGACGAGGCGTGCCACCTGGCGGGGATCAGGCCCACGCGCCGGGCCCCCCGGCTGACCCGGCGCGAGCGGGTCGCCCTGCACGCGGCGATCAGGGCGGTGCTGGCGAAGGCGATCGCCAACCGGGGGACCACCTTCGACGACTATCGCGACCTCTGGAACGCCGAGGGCGCTCATCAGGAGGAGCTGCGCGTCTACGGCAGGGGAGGGGAGCCGTGCCTGGCGTGCGGCACGGTGCTGCGGCGCCGGGTCGTCGCCGGCCGGACCACGGTGTACTGCCCCGTCTGCCAGCGCTGAGAGCCGCTTGTGCTGGCCATCCCCAACCGGCATGGTTAGAGGCGCATGTACCCCTTCGAACACTTCACGGAGGCGGCCAAGAAGGCTCTCACCCTGACCCAGGAGGAGGCCGAGGCGTCCCGCCACTCGTACATCGGCACCGAGCACCTCCTGATCGGCCTGCTGCGCGAGGGCGAGGGGCTGGCGGCCCGGGCCCTCACCAATCTCGGGATGGGGATCGGAGGGCTGCGACGGGGGATCGCGTCGGTTCTCGGCGAGAACGAGCCGACCGTCACCCGTGGAATCGCCCCGACGGCCCGGGTGAAGCGGGTCGTCGAGCTGTCCTTCACCGAGGCCCGGCGGACCGGCACCATCCACGTGGGCACCGACCACCTCCTGCTCGGGCTGCTCCTCGAGGGCGAGGGCATCGCCGCTCACGTCCTCCACGACCTGGGTGCCGACCTGGAGGCGGTTCGGGCCGAGCTGGCCCGGGTGGCGGCGACCGGGATCCGCGAGGAGTTCATCGCGGAGGCGCCGCGATCGTTCCGGGCCGGGCTCGGCTCGCTCCGGGAGGCGGTGGAGATCCTCGGTGCCCCGGGGCTTGCGGCGCCCACCCCGCCCGAGCGTGCGGAGCTGGGCCGGCTCACCGCCGAGCTGACCGAGGTCGAGCGGCGCTGGCGTGCCGGCGGGGAACCGACCGCGGAGGGGCCGGGTCCGGGGGAGGCCGAGCCGTAGACTGGCCGGAGTGCCCCAGTTCCAGCTGACCTCCGACTTCCAGCCCGCCGGCGACCAGCCGCAGGCGATCGCCGGCCTGGTCGAGAGCCTGCGCCAGGGCAACCGGGAGCAGACCCTGCTGGGCGTGACCGGCTCGGGCAAGACCTACAGCGTCGCCCACGTCATCAACCAGCTCCAGCGTCCGACCCTGGTGCTCTCGCCCAACAAGACCCTCGCCGCCCAGCTCTGGGCGGAGTTCCGAGAGTTCTTCCCCCAGAACGCGGTGGAGTTCTTCGTCTCCTACTACGACTACTACCAGCCCGAGGCCTACATCGCGCGCACCGACACCTACATCGAGAAGGACTCCTCGCGCAACGAGGAGATCGACCGCCTCCGCAACAGCGCCACCCGGGCGCTGCTCACCCGCCGCGACGTCATCGTGGTGGCCTCGGTCTCCTGCATCTACGGCATCGGCTCGCCGGAGAACTACCTCGGCGAGTCGATCTCGCTCAAGGTGGGGGAGAGCTGGAGGCGGGACATCCTGCTGCGCAAGCTCGCCGACCTCCAGTACACCCGCAACGACACCGACTTCGCCCGCTCCCGCTTCCGGGTGCGGGGCGACGTGCTCGACGTCCAGCCCGCCTACGAGGAGCTGGCGGTGCGGATCGAGCTATTCGGCGACGAGATCGAGTCGATTCGCGAGTTCGACCCGCTCACCGGCGAGGTGGTGGCCCGGCGCGAGAGCGTCGTCATCTTCCCTGCGTCGCACTACGTCACCCCGGCCGAGCAGATGAAGACCGCGGTCGAGAGGATCGAGGCGGAGCTGGAGGAGAGGGCGGCGCTGCTCGAGGAGCGCGGCCGGCTGCTCGAGGCGCAGCGGCTGCGCCAGCGGACCGGCTTCGACGTGGAGATGATGCGCGAGACCGGCACCTGCGCCGGTATCGAGAACTACTCCCGCCACCTGACCGGCCGGGCCGAGGGCGAGCGCCCCTTCTGCCTGCTCGACTTCCTGCCCGAGGACGCCCTGATCGTGGTCGACGAGTCCCACGTCGCCGTGCCCCAGATCGACGGCATGGCCAAGGGTGACCGGGCTCGCAAGATCCCGCTGGTGGAGTACGGCTTCCGGCTCCCCTCGGCCCTCGACAACCGTCCGCTCACCTTCGCCGAGTGGGACCAGATGGTCGGTCAGGTGATCTATGTCAGCGCCACCCCCGGTCCCTATGAGGAAGCCCACTCCAGCCTGACCGTGGAGCAGATCAACCGCCCCACCGGCCTGGTCGACCCCACCCTCGAGGTCAGGCCCAGCGAGGGACAGATCGACGACCTGCTGGCCCAGGTCCGCCGCCGGGTCGAGCGCGGCCAGCGCTCCCTGATCACCACCCTGACCAAGAAGATGGCCGAGGACCTCACCGACTACCTCCGCGAGGCCGGGGTGCGGACCCGCTACCTGCACAGCGACATCGAGACCATGGAGCGGGTCGAGATCATCCGCGACCTCCGTCTCGGGGTCTTCGACGTGCTGGTCGGGGTCAACCTGCTCCGGGAGGGACTGGACCTCCCCGAGGTCGCCTTCATCGCGATCCTGGATGCCGACAAGGAGGGCTACCTCCGCGGCTTCCGCTCGCTGATCCAGACCATCGGACGGGCGTCGCGCAACCTCGACGGCCACGTGGTCATGTACGCCGACGGGGTGAGCGACGCGATGCGCCGCGCGATGGCCGAGACCGATCGCCGTCGGGCCATCCAGGTGGTGTTCAACGACGAGCACGGGATCACGCCGCAGACGATCGTCAAGGCGGTGTACCAGCTCGAGACCCATCGTGAGGAGCTCAGCTCACGCGCCGCCAGCTTCCAGGAGCAGGCGGGGCTGCCCCCGGACGAGCTGCTCCGCCTCGCCAAGGATGTCGAGAAGGAGATGAAGCGGGCCGCCAAGGACCTGGAGTTCGAGCGCGCGGCGGAGCTTCGCGACCGGCTCACCGAGATCCGGCGGCGGCTGGAGGACGGGGACGGCGCGGAGGCCGCGGCGTCGGTGGCCGCCGGCGCGGGGAGGGGCCGGCCGCGGGGTCGCGCCGGGGGACGGCCGGGCCGGCGCTGATCGCCCGCGCCCCGGGTGGCGCGACCAGGCCCGCGCGGCGCGAACCATGCGCCGGGCAATGCAACCGACTCGCGACAGGCGATCCGCTCCGCGCCCCGCGTCTCGTCACCGCATCGTCATAAGGCCGCCACGGCGGCGATTAGACTGGGAAACGTCCCGGTAACAGTGCGAGGTGATGGCGTGAGAATGTGGAGACGGCCGGCGGCCGGACCGCCGCCGGCGCGGCGGGTTCCGCCGCACACCTCGAGCCTGACCTGGGATCTCGGCGACCTCTACTGCTCGGCGCGGGGTTGCACCCAGAAGACCGGCCTCGCCTGCAGCTACATCGATCGCCACGAGCACCCCTGCCCGACCGGGTGGTGTCCCGAGCATCGCTACATCACCCACGGCGCGGTGTTCTGCCCGACCCACGGCCGTCTCCTCGACGGCACCGCCGGCGAGTTCCGCGAGTCGGTCCGGGTCGACCTCGGCAACGCCGTGCCCGTGGTGCTCTCCTGGATCGCCCAGGAGGTCGACGCCGAGCTCTCGGCGGCGATGCTCCAGCTGGCCATCGAGTGGCATCAGGCGCTGGTGCTCGACCCGGTTCACTTCGCCCTGGTGGGGCCGCACCGGGTGCGCACCTGGGAGCGGGCCTGGAAGATCTGCGAGAACCTCGGTCCGACGCTTCGGGTCTCGATCGTGGTCGAGGAGGCCGAGCCCGGCATCGTCGAGGCTCGCATCAACGCCCGGCCGGTGCTCCGCATCCTGGTCCCCTGGCACGAGAGCCACGGGTTCGGGGAGAGGCCGGCCACCGCGGAGGCGGCGGCGGCCGCGGTCCACAACTTCCGGGAGCGCCTGCTCGCCGCCCTCACCAGGGGCATCGGCGAGTGGCGGCGTGACAACCTCGGCAATCGGGAGGCCGAGGACGCCAGCCTCACCGGCATGGTCTGGCAGGGTTCCGCCGACTCGGCGGCTCCCTGGGGGTTGCGTCACCGCCGCTGACCCGGGGGCGCTCCCGAGGGCCGGCCGAACGCACATCCGTTCGGTATACTGGCCGGATGAGCGCGGGCAGTCGCGGCCAGCCGGTCAAGACCTTCGTCTGCCGCGCGTGCGGCTGGTCCTCGCCCAAGTGGCAGGGCCGCTGCGGGCAGTGCGGCGAGTGGAACGTCATGGCCGAGGAGGTCGTCCGTTCCAGCGGCCCCGGGCGGCCGGGCCCGCGGCCACGCGCCCTGCCCCTGGGGGAGGTCGGGACCCGGCACGCGCCGCGGCGGTCGAGCGGGATGGCCGAGACCGACCGCGTGCTCGGAGGTGGGCTGGTCGAGGGGTCGCTGATCCTGCTGGGCGGTGACCCCGGGATCGGGAAGTCCACGCTCGCCCTCCAGCTCGGCCACCGGGTCGGCACCTCCGAGGCCCCCGCCCTCTACTGCGCCGGGGAGGAGTCGCCGGCCCAGCTCGCCCTCCGGGCGGATCGGTTGGCGTGTCTCGACGACCGGGTGGTGGTGGTCGGCGAGACCGACGTCAACGGCTGTGTGGAGGCGATCGCCGCCCTCCGTCCGCCGCTCGCGGTCGTGGACTCGGTCCAGACCCTGCACGACCAGGAGATTCCCGGGCACCCCGGGAGTCCCTCCCAGGTCAGGTCGGCGGTGACCCGGCTGATGGCGTGCGCCAAGGAGACCGGGGTTCCCATCCTCCTGGTCGGGCACGTGACCAAGGACGGCGCGATCGCCGGCCCCCGCACCCTGGAGCACATGGTCGACGTCGTCCTCTACCTCGAGGGAGATCGGCACGGCGAGAACCGGCTGCTGCGCGGGCTCAAGAATCGCTTCGGCCCGGCATCCGAGCTGGGGCTCTTCCGGCTGGCCGAGGCGGGGATGGTGGAGATCGGCAGCGCCGGCCGTGCCTTCCTCGACGAGCAGAGCCTCAGTGTCCCGGGCAACGTCCTGACGGTGACCTCGGAGGGGTCGCGCGCACTGGTGGTGGAGGTGCAGGCGCTCACCGTGCCGGTCGGGCACGCCATCACCCGCCGCACCGCCTGGGGCTTCGACCCCGCCCGGCTCAACCTGCTGGTCGCCGTCCTGCAGCGCCGGGCGCGGCTGCCCCTCGGCCAGCGCGACGTCTTCCTCAACTGCGCCGGCGGGATTCGCCTGGTCGAGCCCGGTGTCGACCTGGCCGCCGCCCTCGCCGTCTGGGGTGCGGAGACCAACGCCGGCTGGGACCCGGGGACGGTCGCCATCGGTGAGGTGGGACTGGGGGGTGAGATCCGCCGCGTGCGCTGCCTGGAGGCGCGGCTCGCCGAGGCGGCCGCCCTGGGCATCCGGCGCGCCGTCGTCCCCGCCGGCCAGGAGGTCCAGGCGCCGTCGTCGATCGAGTGTCACCCGGTTGCCGACCTGGCCGGGGCGGCGCGCCTCCTGGTCGCCGCCCCGGGCCGTGCCCGACCGGTGCGGGCGATGCCCCGCTGGATGGCGGAGGCGCCTGAAACCGTCGCGTGACGAGGATGCCCCGAGCCCGGCGGTGGTCGCCGGGCTGTGTTTCAATCGGCCCATGATTGCGCCGCAGACCCCGCGGGTTCGGCATGCGCGGATCCTGGCCCGGTTGGTCGGGGCCGTGGTGGGGATGGTGGCCGGGGTGCTGTACGGCGGCTACATCGCCGAGCAGTCATTCGGCCATGGCGCCCTCTCCGGTGGCGACGGCGCGGTGCTCGCCGTGCTGCTCGGCGCCGGGGTCGCGGGCGCCGCGGCACTCGCCCTGGCAGCCCCGCTGCTGACCGTCGAACCCTTCCTCTGGTTGGAGGACATCCTCGACCACGCGCCGGCCGGCGAGCTGCTCGGGGCCCTGGCCGGGGCCACCGCCGGTCTGCTGATCAGCGCCCTGGTCGCCATCCTCCTGCTGCCGCTGCCGTGGGGGATCGGCCTCGGCGTCTCCGGCACCGTCGCCTGCTGCCTCGTCTACGTGGGGATACGGACCGGCACGAGGCGCCGGGACGCCTTCGCGGACGCCCTGCGCCGCCGGGGGAGCTCGGCCCAGGCCGCGGGCGATCCGGAGCCCCAGGACGGGGTCCCGATCGTCCTCGACACCTCCGTCCTCATCGATGGCCGGATCTCCGACGTCGCCGCCAGCGGGTTCATCCAGGGGCGGCTGCTGATCGCCGGATTCGTCCTCGAGGAGCTCCAGAAGGTTGCCGACTCGGGGGACTCGCTGCGCCGCTCGCGCGGCCGGCGGGGCCTGGCCGTGGTCGAGGAGCTGAAGCGTCAGGTCCACGTCACCTGCGACGTCATCGACGACGACTTCCCGGGGACCCCGGAGGTCGACGTCAAGCTGGTCAAGCTGGCGCGTTCCCGCGAGGCGGCGCTGATGACCCAGGACTTCAACCTCAACCGGCTGGCCAGCGTCCAGGGCATCAAGGTCCTCAACCTCAACGACCTGGCCAACGCCCTGAAGCCGATCGTCAGCTCGGGCGAGGGCCTCGAGCTCACCATCGTCAAGGAGGGCAAGGAGCCTCTCCAGGGCGTCGGCTATCTGGACGACGGCACCATGGTGGTGGTGGAGGGAGGGCGCGACCACCTCGACCACCAGGTGCACGTCACCGTCACCTCGGTGCTCCAGACCGCCGCCGGGCGGATGATCTTCGCCACCACCGCGACCGACCTGCGGCCGGGGGTGGAAGGGCGGCACCGGCCGGCGCCGCGCCCGACCCGGGCGGGCACGCGCTGAGCGTCGCGGTCATCGTTCCGGCGGCCGGCCGCGGCGAGCGGGCCGGTGTCGACAAGGTCTGGTCGGACGTGGCCGGCCGCCCCCTCCTGGCCCACGTCCTCGAGCGCGTCGGGGCGGTGGCCTCGGTGGGCTCGGTGGTGGTGGTCTGCCCCGAGGCTCGCCACGATGCCGTCCGCCGCCTGGCCCGCGAGCTCGGGCTCGGTGGGGTGCGCTGCGTGCCGGGCGGCCGGCGCCGGCGTGACTCGGTGGCGGCCGGCCTCGGCGCGGTGGGGGACGCCGAGATCGTCGCCGTCCACGATGCCGCCCGTCCCCTGGTCTCAGCGCAGCTCATCGAGGCGGTGATCGCCGCCGCCCGGCAGCACGGTGCGGCCACGGCCGCGATCCCCTGCGTCGACACCATCAAGCGGGTGGAGGGCGGGATGGTGGTCGAGACCCTGCCCCGGGAGGCGCTGGTCGCGGTCCAGACGCCTCAGGCATTCTCCACCGCGCTGCTCCGGCGGGCCCATGCGCTCCGCCCCTCAGAGGACGCATCGGACGACTGTCTGCTGGTGGAGTGGCTGGGCGAGCCGGTTGCGGTGGTCCCCGGGGAGGTGGGGAACCGGAAGATCACCCACCCGGAGGATCTCCTCTGGCTGATGGATCAGCTGCGATGAGCCTGCGCATCGGACACGGGCTGGACGCCCACCGCCTGACCCCGGGCCGGCCGCTCATGCTCGGAGGGGTGCTGATCCCCTCGGACCACGGGCTGGCCGGGCACTCCGACGGGGATGCGGCGGCTCACGCTCTCGCCGACGCCTGCCTTGGCGCGGCAGGCCTCGGAACCATGGGTGACCACTTCCCCTCGGCCGACGAGCGCTGGCGCGGGGTCAGCGGCCGCGAGTTCCTCGCCCTGGTGGCCGCCAAGCTCGCCGCCGCCGGCGCCCGGGTGCTCAGCGCCCAGGTCGTCCTGGTCTGCGCCCGGCCCCGACTCGGCCCCTTCTTCGCGGCCATGGGGGAGGCGATGTCGGAGGCCCTGGCAGCCCCTCCCGGGACCGTGGTGGTGGGAGCCACCAGCGGTGACGGTCTGGGCGCGGCCGGGCGCGGCGAGGGGATCGTCGCCTCCGCGGTCGCCCTTCTCGAGGTCGGCTGAGGGCCCGGTCGCCGGCCTCCCCAGACCGGACGGGCTAACCGGCGGGCTCGGTCGCGACCATGACCGAGGCGTGCAGCCCGGCGTCGCTGACCAGCCAGAGCCGGAGCGACCCCTCGTCGACCTCGGAGACGACGCGAACCTGGTCCCCCAGGTCCATGGGGAGGCGGTGCTCGCACTCGGAGGTGACCGGCACCCGCCCGGGCAGGCGACGGACCAGCTCGTCCTCGACCGCCTCCCAGTACGCCGCGTTGTTGACGTGGCCGAGCACATCCAGGTCGGTGGCGCGGATCACCCACGGCCGGCCCTCGACGTGCGGAGGTGGCCCGGGGTGGTGCAGCCTGGCTGAGACCGCCCGCGCCCCGGCCCCCCAGACGCGGTGGAATCGCTCGGAGAGCTGGGCCGGCCGGCCGCTGACCGCGTCCACCGCGGCCCAGAGCACCGCCGTCTCCAGCCGGCCCCCGGCGCTCCCCCGCCCCGAGGTTCGCCGCTCCGCCCAGCGCGGCCCCGCGCCGGTGCAGAAGGTGGAGTAGCTGATCCGCTCCAGGTAGCGGGGCCAGCGCTCGATCCGCATCGCCGCCCGCCGCACCACCCAGAAGACGGGCTCCTCGCTCATCCCGGAGTCGGTGCTGTCGTCGGTGGCCACGTCCTGGAGGTGGCGGGCCAGCGCGTCGAGGCGCAGCCGGCCGCGCTCGTCAGCGTCCCCCAGCCGGACCGGACGGCTGGCGCCGAAGACGCGGGCGCGCGGGTCCGGGTCGAGGCCGGTGGAACGGAGCACCCCTCCCGGCTCGGCGTCGCTCACCGGGCCAACGTAGCGGATCGGCGCGAGCCCCCGCTCGCGCGGATATCCTTGAGCGCCCGTGAGCCTTCGCCTCTACGACACCCTCACCCGCCGGCTGCAGCCCGTGGCGCCGCTGGAGCCCGGGCATGTGCGCATCTACACCTGTGGGCCTACGGTCTGGAACCGCGCCCACATCGGCAACTTCCGGACCTTCCTCTTCGAGGACGTGCTCCGTCGCTGGCTGGAGCGTCGCTTCGAACGGGTCACCCACGTCATGAACCTCACCGACGTCGATGACCGGCTGATCCGCAATGCCACCGAACGCGGCCACGACCTCGCCGAGGAGACCGCTCCCTGGGTCGAGGGCTTCTTCGCGGACGTCGACACCCTCGGCATCCGCCGCGCCCACCACTACCCGCGGGCGACCGCCTACATCGAGGAAATGGTCCGCCTCATCGAACGGCTCGAGGCGGCGGGGGTCACCTACCGCAGCGAGGGGGGCATCTACTTCCGGATCGCGGGGTTCCCCCGCTACGGCGCGCTCTCGGGGATCCCCGCGGGGGGGTTGGTGGCGGGCATGAGCGGGCGCGTCGACGCCGACGACTATGCCAAGGAGGACGCGCGCGACTTCGCCCTCTGGAAGGCGGTCGAGCCGGGGGCGATCGGCTGGGAGACCCGGCTGGGCCGGGGCCGCCCGGGCTGGCACATCGAGTGCTCGGCGATGAGCATGGCCCTGCTCGGCGAGAGCCTGGACATCCACTGCGGGGGGGTCGACAACATCTTCCCCCACCACGAGAACGAGATCGCCCAATCGGAGGCGGCCACCGGCAGGACCTTCGTCCGGCTCTGGTGCCACGCCCAGCACCTGACCGTCGACAGCGAGAAGATGGCCAAGCGCTTCGGGAACTTCCTGACCGTGCCCGACCTGCTCGAGGCCGGCTACCGGCCCTCGGCGATCCGCTACCTGCTCATCACCGGGGCCCACTACCGGCGCACCCTGGATTGGAACGAGGAGCCGCTCCGGGCCGCCGACGAGGCGGTGGGGCGGCTGCGCGAGTTCCGCGACCGGGTGCGGGCCCTTCCCGACGGCGTCGGTGGCGAGGGGATCGGGGGGCGGGCCACAGCCGCCACGGCCGATTTCGCGGCGGCGATGGATGACGACCTCAACCTCCCCGAGGCGGTGGGCCGACTCTTCGCCGCCATCCGGGACCTCAACCGGCTGCTCGACGCCACCACCCCCTCGGCGGCGGTCCGGCAGACGCTGGTCGCCATGGTCGACCAGGCCGACGACGTCCTCGGCGTGCTGCCGCTCGCCGATCGCGAGCGCGTTGGCTCGTCGCTCGGCGCCGAGGAGGAGGAGCTTCTCGCCCGCCGGGTGGCCGCGCGGGCCGGTCGGGACTTCGAAGAGTCCGACCGGATCCGCGCTGACCTTCTCCAGCGCGGCATCATCGTCGAGGACACCCCTCAGGGACAGCGCTGGAAGCGCGCCTGAGGGGCCGCCGAAGCAGCGCGATGGACATCCTCTACGGGCGCAACCCGGTGCGCGAGG
>Ga0187867_10000902_pt1 | contig 26114 bp, 22 predicted proteins | sample June2016WEW_13_1_FD_132976 | JGI IMG/M metagenome (GOLD analysis project Ga0187867, IMG submission 132976) | Peatland microbial communities from SPRUCE experiment site at the Marcell Experimental Forest, Minnesota, USA - June2016WEW_13_10 | ecosystem: Environmental > Terrestrial > Soil >... | reverse complement strand
TGCAGCGCGGCGGCGGCTTGCGCGGGCGTCACGCCGGGCTTTAGGCGCGCAATCGACTGCAGCACGCGACCGGTGTTGGGTCTGATCTGGACGGCTTCGTTCAAGACCTGTGGCACGATCAAGTCGGCGTGTTCCAGTGTCGGCATCTCGAACTGCGGCGGCAGGACGCCCAGAATGGTGGCGGACCGCCCATCGAGCGGAATGGTCTTTCCCACCACCTGGCGGTCGCCGCCGAAGCGGCTCTGCCAGAGGCCGTAAGAGAGGAGCGCGACCGGCGGAGCGTTGGGACGGTCCTCATCGCGCGTGAAGTTGCGGCCGGCCAGCGGCTGGATGCCGAGCGTGGGCAGGAAGTTGGCCTCCACGAGCGCGCATTGCACGCGCACCGGGTTGGCGCCGGTCAAGTCGCAATCGTTAATGCCAGCCCAGGAGGTGAGCGATTCGAAGGGCTGTTGCCGTGCGCGCCATTGGACGTAATCGGTGCCCAGCATGAACTCCTGCGGGATGATTGGCGCCACGAAGCCGACAGACACGAGCCGGTCCGCCCCAGAATACGGCAGACTGCGAAACAGGATGCGATCCACCACGCTGAAGACAGCCGTGCCGGCGCCGATGCCCAGTGCAATCGCGAACACCGCGGCCACGGTGAATGTGGGCGTGCGCACCAACCCGCGCGCGGCGTAACGCAGATCCTGCGCGAAAATGTCCATGTTTGCACCGATCTGGCGGCGGATGCTCATTTTGATTTAGAAACCGCCCTGCGGCGGAAGTTCCCAAATACGCTACCATCGGGCGTGGAGCTGGCGCGGCGGCAGATCCGCATTCGCGGCGTGGTGCAGGGCGTGGGTTTCCGGCCGTTTGTGCATAATCTGGCGCGGCGCATGGGCCTCGCCGGATACGTCCTGAATTCGTCGGCCGGAGTGGTGGCCGAAGTGGAAGGCCCGCCCGATTTGCTCGACCGTTTCGTCGCTTGTGTGCGCGGCGAAGCGCCGCCCCTGGCGCGCATTGAAGAACTGCTGGTGGCGGAGATTCCTCCGCTGGGAGAGCGCGATTTTACGATTCGCGAAAGCCAGGCGCAGGCGGGCGAGTTCGTCCTGGTATCGCCCGACGTAGCCACTTGTCCCGACTGTTACCGCGATTTCACCGATCCCGCCAACCGGCGCTATGGCTACGCATTCACCAACTGCACCAATTGCGGTCCGCGCTACACCATCATCCGCGACATCCCTTACGACCGTCCCAACACCACCATGGCGGGCTTTCGCATGTGCGCAGCTTGCCAGGCGGAATATGACGATCCCGCCAATCGCCGTTTTCATGCGCAACCCAATGCGTGCCCGGAATGCGGGCCGCAAACGTCGGCGCCCATCGCGGAAGCGCAGCGGCGGTTGAGCGCCGGCGCTATCGTGGCCATCCGGGGGCTGGGCGGGTTCCATCTGGCCTGCGATCCGCGCAACCATGCGGCGGTCCGGCTGCTGCGCGAGCGCAAACGCCGCAGCGACAAACCATTCGCCCTGATGGCGCGCGATCTGGACGCGGTGGAGGCGTTCTGTGCGGTGTCGGACGACGACCGCCACGCGCTCACCAGCCCGCGGCGGCCCATCGTGATCCTGCCCCGCCGTGGCGATTCCGGTATTTCCCCTGCGGTCGCGCCCGGCAACGACACCATCGGCGTGATGCTGCCCTACACGCCGCTGCATCATCTGCTGTTCACCGGCGCGCCGTACGACGCGCTGGTGATGACCAGCGGCAACCAGAGTGAGGAACCCATCGTGACCTCCAACGACGAGGCGCTCGACCGGCTGCGCCCGCTGGCCGATTGGTTCCTGCTGCACAATCGTGAAATCTACATGCGCGCGGACGATTCCGTGGTGCGCACCTTCGAAGGCGTGGAGCGCGTGCTGCGGCGGTCGCGTGGATTCGTGCCGCAAGCCATCGACCTGGGCATGGAAGTGGCCGAGATCCTGGCGTGCGGGGGTGAGTTGAAGAACACGTTTTGTCTCAGCAAGGGTCGCTACGCGGTGCTCAGCCAGCACATCGGCGACATGGAGAATTACGAAACACTGGTCTTCTTCGAAGAGACGCTCGCCAACTTGAAAAAGCTCTTCCGCGTGGAGCCGCGCGCCGTGGCGCACGATTTGCATCCGCTGTATCTGAGCACGCAATTCGCGCTGCGGGTACCGGATTTGGAGAAGATCGGTGTGCAACACCATCACGCGCACATCGCCAGTTGCATGGCCGAGAACGGATTGCGCGGCAAGGTGATCGGCGTGGCGCTGGATGGCACCGGCTATGGGACCGACGGCCGGGTCTGGGGCGGGGAATTTCTGGTGGCGGACTACGGCGGATTCGAACGCCGCGCGCACCTACGCTACATCCCGCTGGCGGGTGGCGACGCGGCGGTGCGCCAAACCTGGCGGCCGGCGCTCGCGTACCTGGCCGATACCTTCGGACCGGCCGTCGAATTTCCGGAGCTGGCAATTTGGCGCGACGTTCCCGAGAGCCCGCGCAAGCTGGTGCGCAACATGCTCGCGCACCGCGTGAACACCATCGACACGTCGTCGTGCGGACGGCTGTTCGACGCGGTGGCGTCGCTGATCGGGCTGCGCCAGCAGATCAATTTCGAGGGTCAGGCGGCGATCGAGCTGGAGAACATAGCGGCGGAACAAGTGGTGGACGCCTATCCGTTCGGGCTGGATGGAGATACGGTGGACTTCCGGCCGGCGATCGAGCGCATCGTAGCGGAAGTGCGCGCGGGCGCGCCTGCGCCAGAGATTGCGTCGCGGTTTCACAACACCGTAGCCGATGCCGTTACGGAAGTGTGCCGGCGCTTGCGTGTGGAAGAGAACCTGGACCGGGTGTGCCTGAGCGGCGGGACCTTTCAGAATATGAAGCTGCTGGCCCGCACGCTGGCGGGCCTGCGACAAAAGGGCTTCGAAGTCTTCATCCACGCGCAAGTGCCGCCGAACGATGGCGGCATTGCGCTAGGACAGGCCGTAATCGCGGCCGAATTACTGCGCCGCACCTGAAATCAGGGCATCTTGATCGTATCGTCGAAGGGTAGGACGATGTCGGCGGTCTTCCCTGCGTCGATCGCGATCGGCGCGGGCTTGGGGGGCTCCTTGGTGTACAGGCCCGCGGAGGATCCGGACGGAGGCGGCCCGGATTGGCCGTCGTAGCCGCCCGTGGGATCGTAAATGGCGGCGGCGTAAACCGGCGAGGCGGCGATCTCGGAGAAGGTCACCGTTCCGTCCTTGGCGGCAGTCATCTGCATTCCGGCGGGCATCGCGTTGCCCTGCATAAAGTCCGGCGAATCGAACAGGAACACCTGGATTTTGTGTTTATCGTCGACCGTTCCGGAACCGGTGTAATTCACCTTCACCTTCAAGGTGCGGGTAGCAGCCTTGTCCTGCGCTTTTCCGAATTGGAATCCGGATGCCAGGATCAACAGGCCTGCTGCGACATAAAAGCTCTTCTTCATTTTGCGCGGGTCTCCTTTTTGGGGGCACAAGTTGCTATTTTTTCCAGGATCTCACAAATCTTGGCCTGGCATGCACCACCCCGAAGAGTACGCGGAACGATGGCTCCTTGTTCCCGTATTCTTCAGCATGTCGATCTGGAGTGCCTTGCGGTAAATTGAGACTTGGAGCCGGATCCACAATGCGCGCAGGATGAACCGGCATACAGCCCGGACGGCGTCGATTTAACGCTGATCCGGTGGATGTTGTCGCTGACGCCTGCCGAACGGCTGGATGTGCTGCAAGGCTTTGTCAATTCGGTAATGGAGATCCGTGCCAGGAACAGCCAAACCTGAGTTTGCGGCGATACTCATCGAACTCCGCAGGCATCAAGTCGATTTCATCGTGGTCGGGGGCATCGCGGCATGGCTGGAGGGTGTGCCCGCTAACACCATTGATCTCGACATCGTGCACTCCCGCGAACCCGATAACATAGGACGGCTCCTGAGCGCGCTCGATTCGCTGCGCGCCATCTACAGGACGCGGCCTGAACTGGCGCTGAAGCCCGATGCGTCGCACCTCGCTTCTGCGGGCCATCAACTTCTGATGACTCGTTTCGGTCCCCTGGATATCCTGGGCATGATCGGCCGGTCCCGCAACTATGCCGATCTGCTGCCGCATGCGCACGAACTCGAGGTGGCCGATGGATTGCGCGTGCGGGTTCTGGATCTCGAAACGCTCATCGCCGTCAAAGAAGAAGTCGCCGGCGAGCGGGACTTGGCCGTGCTTCCCATCATGCGCCGCACGCTCGAAGAAAAGCGGCGCCGGTAAGGGTCAAGGCGTGGCCTGACGGCGCAATTCGCGCAGTGCGTCGCGGCCGATCCAGCGCGCCGGACGTGAGCCGCTGGCGATCAGCGACTCGGCCGTCTCGATGGCCGCCGCGCGCAACTCGGGGTTGCGCTTGCCGATCTGGCGCAACGCCCAGTTCACCGCCTTCTTCACGAAGTTGCGGTCGTCGCCGGCCGCCTTCGCGATCAGCCGCAGACCCGCGCGGAACTGTTGATCGGTAGCCTTCTTGTCATGGACCGCCAGGCCTGCCAGCAGCGCAAACGCCGCGCGCCGCTCGTACTCTGGCTTGCGCCGGGACCATTCGCGCGCTTTGCGCCAGGCGAACGGCGTCTTCCAGAGCAGCCCGATGCAGGCGGAGTCGCAGACCGCCCAGCAGTCGAATTCGCGCACCCAGCGTTCCACTTCTTCCTCCGTAATCTGCAGCGGGTCGGCGATCATCGCGGCCAGATGCCTGGCTTCCAGCACGTTGGTCGACCATAGCGCGGACGCCAGTTCGGTGTCGCGCCGAAACTCCCTGGCGATCTGCCGGATCGTGGGTGTCGCGACGCCGTAGGCCTTCGCCGGGCGAATTCCGTAGCGGGCCATGCCGTCTACATTGGCGGCGCTACCCGCGGCGCGCAGGCGTTTCAAGATGCCGTTCGTTTTCGTCACATTATTCGAGGGCCAGCATGATCGCTCCGGCCATAATCATCAGTCCGCCGGCGGCGCGCACCAGTGTCAGCCGTTCCCCGAGAAAGAGCGCGGCAAACAAGATCACAAAGGCCACGCTCAGCTTATCCACGGGGGCCACGCGCGAGGCTTCTCCAAGTTGCAGCGCGCGAAAGTAACAGAGCCACGACAAGCCTGTAGCAATGCCGGAAAGGATCAAGAAGAGCCATGTTCGCGGCGTCAGGTTCCGCAGCGCCGAAGGCTGCGCGGTAGCGTAGGCCACGGTCCAACTGAAAACCAGAATCACGGAAGTCCGAATCGCGGTGGCCACGTTCGAGTCCACGCCCGCCACTCCTACCTTGGCGAGAACGGCGGTGGCGCCGGCGAACAGCGCGGAGAGTAGCGACCAATAGATCCAGTTCATCGAGCCCATATTGCATCTTACTGATAAACTGGTCCGATGCAAATCACACCAAGGCTATCCATTGGACTGCTGGGCGTCTGGCTGACGGGCGCGGCGCTATCTCAATCCCTGCCGGTCGCCAACCGTCCCGAGGACGTCGGCATCTCTTCCCAACGGCTGGAACGGGTACACCGGCAGATGCAGGCCGACGTCGAGAGCGGACGCATTCCGGGCGCCGTGCTGCTGGTCGCGCGCAACGGAAAGATCGCGCGCCTCGACGCCGTCGGATTTCAAGAGCGGAAGTCTCAGAAGCCGATGAAAACCGCCTCCATCTTCCGCATCGCATCGATGTCGAAGCCGATTACGACGACGGCCATCATGATCCTCGCCGAGGAAGGAAAACTCGATATCGGCGCGCCCGTGGCGCAGTATCTCCCGGAGTTCAAAGATGTGCGCGTGGGCGTGGAAAAGGCCGCGCCCAAACGGGCCATGACCGTGCAGGATCTGCTGCGCCACACCTCCGGCCTCACCTATGGCATCTTCGGCAACTCACCGGTGGACGATTTGTACAAGAAGAGCGGCATGTTTCTCAGCAAATCGCTGGCCGCAATGGTCGCCACCATAGCTAGCCTGCCGCTGGCGCATCAGCCCGGCGAGTTCTGGGAGTACAGCGTGTCCACCGACGTCCTGGGCCGCATCGTGGAAGTCGTCAGCGGCATGGATCTGGACCGCTTCGTCTCCGAGCGCATCACCGGCCCCCTGAAGATGACCGACACCGGCTTCTATCTGAATCGATCCCAGGCGGAGCGGCTGGCGCGTCCGGATTCGGCTGCCACCACGCCCGGCGATCCCACCGCGAGGCCCGCGATCTTGTCGGGCGGCGGCGGTATGCTCTCGACCGCGAGCGATTATGCGCGCTTCTGCCAGACCATGCTCAACGGAGGCCAACTCGATGGCGTGCGCATCCTCTCTCCCAAGACCGTCGCCCTGATGACCTCCGATCAACTCCCGCCCGCGACCGACCGGCATACCTCCGTGGCGACCTTACTGGACGCGTTCGGCCCCACTCCCGAGATGGGCACCAGCTTCGGCCTGGGCTTCGCGATCCGCACCGATCCGGGCCGGAATCCCGTACCGGGTTCGGTAGGGGACTTCTCGTGGGCCGGCATCTACGGCACTTACTTCTGGGTCGATCCGAAGGAGAAGCTGGCCGCAGTGCTGATGATACAGGTTCCAATGGCTACGAATGTCCCCTATTGGCGGCAAACCCGCACGCTAGTCTATCAATCGTTAGTGAATTAGTGGGGCAGGCTCGTAGCCTGCAGCGGCCTCGCAGGCCGCCTCTGCCCTGTCTCACTCGCTGTAACTAACTTCTAACTTACGCGCCTTAATAGCCGCATAAGCCAATACCAGCGCCGACACTACCAGCAACCCGGGGATGGCCAGCCAGGCGGGTGTCGGCTCCGTCATGGAAGCCAGGAATGCCAACGGTCCATCAGCGGGGATCTCGCCGACCGGGCAAATGGATTTCAAATAGAAAATGATGCTGAACTTCTTCAGCAGCGAGGGCAGGAACGGATTCAGGTTCTCCCAAACGAAGACCACCGCGGCGGGGATCATGGGATTGCGGTACAGCACGCCGGTGAGCATGAAGACCGAGCCATAGCCGACGCAGGCCAACGCGGCAGTCAGTGCGTACCAGCCTAACTGATGCAAGCCGGGTCCGTGAAACAGGTACTGCTGGAAGACCGGGCCCCAGTGCGCGGACATGAAGAGGTAACTCAGCACCACGCTGCCCACGAAGTACACGATGGCGGCGATGAGTCCTGCCAGATACTTACTCACTGCCAGTACCTCGCGGCGCACCGGCGACATGAAGTAATAGTGCAGCGTATGCTCCAGCACCTCGGCGCGGAATAAGTTCGAAAAAATGCCAAGGCAGCCGAAGAAGATCCCCAGGCGCAGGAAGTAGACCTGGAAAGTGGCCGCGAAGATCATGTTGTCGTCGCCCATGGTGTGGCCGCCGCGGTCGCCGCTGAACAGCGAATGCAGTCCGGTAATCGCAACCGGCCCCAGCGTCAGGATGTAGATCCACCAGGCGCGCTTCGAGAACAGGCTTTTCTTCAATTCCAGCCGTAGGATAGCGGCCACCTGGCGGCGCCAGAGCATCCAGGGCTGCGTGGCGATTTGGCTCCAGGTCATGTGGTCCCTCCTTCGGCTCCAATCAAGTATTGATAGACGGAATTCACATCGTCGTCGGCGGGCGCCACGGCTTCCACTTCCAGCCCGTTGTCCAGCACCACGCGGTTCAGCAGCAGATACAAGTTGTCGGCGTCGCGCGTGCGCACCAGCAAGCCTTTGCCGTCTTCGTTAACCTTGGCTTCCACCACATGATCCTGTTCGAAGAGTCGCGAAGCCAGCAGGCCGGGCTTGTCGCAACGCACCAGGATCTGCATGGGCTGGTCTTTCACTTCGCTGCGCACGCCCTGGATCTGGCCCTCGGCCACCACATAGCCGTGGCTGAGCAGGATCACCTGGTCGGAGATGCGGTCCACCTCGTGCAAAATGTGGCTGGAGACGATCACGTGCCGGCCTTCCTCGCCGAATTGCCTGAACAGCGCGATGGTTTCGGCGCGGGCCATGGGATCCAGGCCATTCAAAGGCTCGTCCAGCACCAGCACGGTGGGCCGGTGCGCGATGGCCTGCGCCAGTTTGATACGCTGCCGCATGCCCTTGCTGTAAGCGGCCACCGGGCGCTCGGCGGCTTCCGTCATGGAGACGCGCTGTAGGGCTTCCTGGGTGAGTTTGGCGGCTTCGGACTCGATCATGCCATGCACCAGCAGGAACGAATAGATGAACTGGTATCCCGTAAGGCCTTTGGGAAACGCATCGAACTGCGTGCAGTATCCCATCTTGCGGAACAACTCTTCGGGGCGGCCCGCTGGAATACCCAGCACGCTGATCGAGCCGCGCGAGGGGCGGATAAGGCCCGTCATCAGGTTCATCAGCGTGGTCTTGCCGGAACCGTTCGGGCCGACCAGGCTGGTGATACCCGGCGCGATGGAAAGGTTTACGCGATTGACGCCCAGCACCTCGCCATAGAAGCGGGAGACGTTGTCGAAGACGATGTGGGGCAGGCTCGTAGCCTGCGGCGGGCTCCCAGCCCGCCCCCCTTGTGCCCCCAAAAACTGGGCGGGCTGCGAGGCCGCTGCAGGCTGCGAGCCTGCCCCACCAGCACTCATCGCACTACCTCCGCGCCGCGAATCTTGCGCGACAGCAGATACAGGCACAAGCCGCAAATGGCCAGCAAAGCCACCCAGCAGCACCAGATGGGCGTCTCATCGCCATGCACGCGGAAGAAGACCGCACCCGTGCCCCGATGCATCGGCTGTTCAAACAGCGACGCCCACACTGCGCCGATCAGGTGGCTGAGGTTCAGCAAGTTGCCCCACTGCGTGCGCATGATGCCGTTGATCGCGCCTCCGAATCCGGCGGCTACGAAGAATACGCCGAAGAGCAGGCCGCCGGCCATGGGTTTCCACTTCACCCAGGCCGAAAGCGCCAGCGCCAGCAGAGAGAGCAGTAGAATCCAGATCCAGGCGCCGAAGAATAGCGCGCCCGCGATGCGCAGGTTCTGGCCGAACCAGCCGTTGCCTTCGAGCGAAGCTTGCAGGATAAAGAGCAGCAGGCCGGGAATCCAGGTCATGATGGACATCAGGATCAGCAGCACGGAGAGCTTGCCCAGCACGTACTCGCTGCGGGAGAAAGGCCGCGCCAGATACAGCGGCAGCGCATTGTTGGCCAGGTCCGGCGAGATTTGTCCCGGTCCCACGAAGGCCGCCAGGAAGAAGGCCATCATGCTCTGCACACCCAGGAAGTTCAGGAAGAAGCGCGCGTTGATTTCAATCAGATCGCGGATTTGCAGCATCTTCAGCGCGCTCAGATTGTGCTCGATATAAATGATCAGCGCGTAGACCAGCGGCGCGATCATGGACACCAGGAAGAACATGTTGTAAAAGCGCTTGCGGCGCATCTCTTCGAAGGCGTAGCGCGGCAGGACCAGGAAGCGCGACCAGGCCGGCGTGAGCGGTCCATCGTAGCCCTTGTACGCGTGCTTAAATACCGCCATTGGGCGCCTCCATGGCTTTCAGGAAGATATCTTCGAGCGAATCGCGCTTGTGGTTGAGGCGGCGGATCTGCACGTTCTGTTCGGCGGCCAGCACGTAAAGCTGGCGGATTTCGACGCCGTCCGGCATCACCAGTTTCATGCGGCCATTCGGAAACGCGGCGGCTTCGCAGCCCAGTTGTTCGATGGCGGCGGTGAAGGTGCCGTTGGCGCCGCGGGTTTCCAGCTCCAGAAATTTGCGGTTGGCGCGGCGCTCTTCTTCCAGGTTGCAGGAGGCCGCGATGCGCCCGTCTTTCAGGATCAGCACTTCGTCGCAGCACTCGTCCACGTCGCGCAGCAGGTGCGAGGAGAGGATCAGGCGCAACTCGCCGCGGTCGCGGATTTCCTGAATAAGCTGGATCATGCGGGCGCGCGCGGGCGGATCGAGTCCGTTGGTGGGCTCGTCGAGAAAGAGCAGCTTGGGGCCGTGCGCGATGGCTTGCGCCAGTTTGGCCATTTGTTTCATGCCTAGTGAGTAAGTGCCCAGATTCCGGTAGCGCGCTTCGCCCAGGCCCACCCAGAAGAAGGCTTCGTGCGCCCGCTCCATGGCTTGTTCGGGGGGCAGGCCGGAAAGTTCGGCCATCAGGCGGACGAAGTGTACGCCGGTCATCGACGCGATGAACGAATCGTTTTCGGGCATGTAGCCCAACAGGCTGCGCACGTTCTTCGCGTCGGTGCGGATGTCTTTGCCGAAAATGCGGGCCGTGCCGGCGTAGGGCTGGTAGAAACCGAGCAGGGTGTTGATGAGGGTCGACTTTCCGGCGCCGTTCGGTCCCAGCAAACCGATGGAACGGCCGGTGAGCGAACCATTCAGTTGCTTTAGAATGGTTCGCTCACCGAAGCGGACTTCGAGATTGTCCAGTTCAATTACGGGCGTCACTGATTGTTACCGAGAGCCGGCTGAAAGCCGGCTGCGGGCATAATTGCCCGCCCTCCTCATCTAATACGGACATTAATGTAGCTGTGTTCCGGGCTTTTCCAGTAATTGCAGCAGGCTCATATTACCGAAGGTCGTGAAGAGGCTGCCGCTGGTGGCAAAGGTGATCCGGTCGTTTTCGCCGTATGCCGCGATCAGCGTGGGCTTCAGGTTCGCCGCGAGCTGCTGCACGGCCGGCTGCTTGCTGAACTGCTCCAGCAGCGGCGTAAGAGTCGATGCGTTGTAATAAATCGCCGCGGAAAAGTTCGCGTATTGGTCGTGCGGGATCAGCGCCGTAAACGTCGCGGAGCGCGGCAGCGTGTAGCCGCTGGCGCGATTCTGAATCGCCGCATCCAGCAGCGACTGGCTGGAGCCCGCCAGCAGGTAGCCGTCCGTGTAGGTGTAACAGACCGTGGTGAACGGCGAGCCGCTCTGGCTGGACAGCGTGTAGTAAGTGCGGCCGTTGGCGGTGGATTGCTGGAGTTGCACTCCAGCCGATCCCTTCGTCGCGGCTAAGGCGTTGGCGGCCGCCAGCAGCTTCTGAATAGTGGCTTGCAGCATCACCGGATCGTACACCTCGACCGCGATTTTCCAGGAGGGCATCGGCAGCAGCGGGCCATCCTGCGCCATGGCGACCTCGCCTCCCAACGCCGCCGCCAGATCGTTGCGCAGATTCACGCCCAGCAGCGCCTGCACTTCGGCCAGGTGCTGCGCGAACGCCGGGTTGGATTGCTGCATGGTCATGATTTCGTCGATGATCGCGGTGGGCTGCTTCACGGCCGCGACCCAGGCCAGGGTGGCTTGCGGCGAAATGAAATCCAGCGCCCCCAGCGGCGCGGGAGCCGCCAGCCAGGAAGCTACCCCGGTGCGCTGCCCGTTGAAGATCAGCGCGGCGCGCGTTTCGGCGGCGCCCGCATTGCCGGTTTGCTGCACCATGAAGTACTGAACATTAGGCGCATGGCCATGGCCGGCCGGCGCGATGGCCTGCACATCCGCCGCCAACAACAGGCCCACTCCCGCGCCATAGGCCGCCGCGATCTGCGATCCGAATTCGCTGGTGGCGAACGTGGAAGGCGCGCCGCCGGCGATCTGCTGCAGAGCGGCGGCATCCGGCGAAAGCGCCACCAGGTGCGGCAGGATCAGCAGGACGCATTGGCCCTGCGGGATCGCGCCAATAGCCGATGGATCGGTGACAATGCGCAACTTCTGCCCGTTCGCGCCGCTGGATAGCTTGGCCACTTCGGCCTGCGCGAAGGCTTCGAAACCGGGCTGCTTCAACTCCGCCATGATCACCGGCTGTCCCGCGTGGCCGCTGGAATCGAGCGAGGCGGCGATCACCATCTCGTTGCCCAGATAGCCGCTCATGGTGCTCATATCGGCGATCGTTTGATCCAGGTGATTCTGCTGCCACCATTGGCTGAGCGTGGCATTTTGTTGGATCTTGGGCACAAAGACCTGCTGCACCTCGATGAGCGCCTGGCTGAGGTTGGGAATGCTGGCGTACACCACCGTGCCGGCCGGCGCGATCGTCAACAATGTGCTCGTATAGCGCAGGGCGGGGAATTGGTCCTGATCGAGCTTCGCGTTGAGGGCGGTGACGGCGTTCAGCATCGCGATATATGCGGGGGCGTTCTGGCTCCAGGAAATCTCCAGGGGCACCGGCGTATTGCCCATGGCGGAACTGGTGGACGACTGGTCGCCCGCATGCAGCACGCTTTCATGGCGGTCCTGTGCCACCAGCACCGTGCCTTCGATCACCGTAACACGCGATCCCTTCAGTCCGCTGTTCACGCTGAAGACCGTGCCCGTAACGGCGACGCGGCAGTCGCGCGTAGAGACGTAAAGATGGCCCGAGTGCCGCTTGGCCGCCTGCACGATGATCGCGCCGCGGTCCAGGCCGATGGTCATATCGTGGCCGCGTTCGGATACGGAGAGGCCCGAGCGCTCGCGCATTTCAACGTGCGAGCCGTCCCGCAGGCGCAGGATGGCGTGGGCATCGCGAGCCGTGCGGATGTCCGCTCCAGCGGCCACTTCCGCGCCGCGGATGAGCGGAGCGGTGCCCGTATCGGAGACCCGATAGATCAGCCCGTCGGCGGATTCGACCACGGCTTCCGGACCGCTGTACGCGGGACGCAGGCGGTCCCCAAAGGCCCAGAACGATAAACCCGCGGCGCCCACCAGCCCAGCGGCCAGGGCCCAGCGGAAAAACAGCGGGTGCCGGGTGCTGGGCGCCAGGTGCTGCGCCGCGATCGGCGGCTTGGATTTCAGCGCCTTGTAGCAGGCCACGCATTCGTGGGTGTGGTCTTTCAACAATAAGGCGCGCGCCGGACTGAGCTTGCCGGCGCGGTAGTCGGGCATGAGTGCCTGGAAATCTTCGCAATTGTGCAGCGTATGATGTTCCGCCAGACGCGCCCGGACCCGGCCGGCAGCGGCTTCGATTACGGCCGGATCGATAGGCTCGTCGCGGATTTCGGCGATCGCTTGTTCCAAGAGTGGATCGAGGCTCGGATCTTGTGGCGTCATCTGATTTCTCCCATGTATGAACGGAATTCCTGCTGGATGCGATCGCGTGTCCGGGACAGCGTCACCGCTACGCTGGCTGGCGTGGTACCGAGGGCTTGGGCGATTTCCGGATTGTCGCGGCCTTCAAAAAACCGAAGGGCGAACATTTCGGCAGCCCGCGGACTGAGCCGGGCGACGGCCTCTCGCAGCCAGTGGCGGATTTCGGTGGACCGGTGCAAACGATCGGGAGCCAGCGAGGCGTTTTCGGAAAGCAGGGGGGCTACATCGTCCAGGGGGACTTGCGGGGCGGCCTGCCGGGAGCGGATCAGGTCCAGCGCCGCGTTTACGGCTGCACGCCGCAGATAGCCTTCCATGTTGCCCACGGTTTCGGCGTCCGGGTGGCGGCGCAGCAGGCGCATGAAGACGGTCTGCAGAACGTCTTCAGCGTCGCTGGCGTTGCCCGTGACGCGGTAGGCCGCGCGGAACACGCTGGCGTGGTGCTCCCGGAAAATCAGGTCCAAATCCAGGTCCGCCGGTGGGGCGGGCTGGAGTGGAGTGGTCTGGAACGTTTCCAGTTGGGCGGTGGCCTCCACGTTTTCTTTCCTCCCTTGCTCTTCATACATGAGACGGCTCCAGGGGCGGGTGTTTAACAAACCCGGTAGGGATAACGGCGAGGGCGGGGGAAAAGTTCCGGGTGCCTGGTGGGTCCGTTACCGAACGGTCTATCCCGCCGCGACCTGCGGTCCGACGCCGTGTCACGCGTTTTACGGTATCAGCTGAAATACGACTCCACACCCGCCCGAACACGCGGTCGAGCCTCCGCCGTAGGTCGTGCCGTAGAGACGGCCCTTCGCGTCTCGGAGCAGTCCTGCGTATGGGTTTGCGCCATCGGCCCCGCCCGTGAAACTGTACAGGGTCGTCTCGTTGCCGGACGCGTCCACCATGAAGACGACTCCTTTTCCCGACGCGCCGCCATTAACCGTAGTTCCATACACGTTCCCCGCCGGGTCCCGGATCAAGCTGGCGTAAGGGTTCGCGCCATCGGCTCCTCCCGTGAAGCTGTGCAGAACGGTCTCCGTGCCCGCGGCAATGTCCAGCATGAACACGACGCCATATCCCGAAGCACCACCATCGGACGTGGTCCCGTAGAGAGTGTCCGCGGAATACAGGAGCACTGCGGCGTTGGGGTGCTCGCCATCGGGTCCGGAAAAGTGGTGGAGGTCGGTTTCATTGCCCGCCGAATCGAGTTTGAAAACCACTCCGCAGCCGCTCTGTCCCGCGCAGGGGCCGCCTGTCCCCCCTCCGCCGCCCTCGGTTGTGGTGCCGTAGAGGTTGCCGGACGAGTCTCGAATCAGACCCGCGTTGGGGTGCTTCCCGGTTGCAGGGTGAAAGACATATTGGACGTTGAGACTGTTGGGCGTGGTTCCCAGCGTGTATACGATGCCGCTCTGAAACCCGCCGCCGGCAGGAGCGGTGCCGCAAAGGCCGAGTGCCGTGTCCCAGATGAGGCCCGAGTTGGGGTTCTCGCCTTCGTACGCGGTCGCTGAGTTGTCGAAGGTGTTCACCACGGTTTCCGTACCGGCGGTATCCAACTTGAACACCGTTCCGCAACCACATAAAGGACCGTTGCATGAACAGCCCCCGCCCGCGCCGCCATAAACCGTGGTGCCGTACAGGTTTCCCGACGAGTCCCTCAGCAGGGCGGCCTGCGGGTTGGCCCCACCTTTCACTCCCATGAAGCTGTAGAGCACCGTCTCATTGCCGGCCGAATCCAGCATGTACACCACGCCGTCGCCTCCGGCGCCGCCGTAGAAAGCCGTGCCGTACAGGTTTCCCGACGAGTCTCCGATCAGGCCGGCATATGGGTTCGCACCGTCCGGCGTGCCCGTGAAGGTATGCAGGAGGTTGTAAGTCTGGGCCCGTGCAGGTGGCGTCACGTTCAGGGCTGCCAACAAGGCGAGGGCGGCCGGTGAGAACGAGATGCCCAATTCCCGCCAGCGTCCCAGGTTATGGCGACCAGATCGTGGCATTGAACTCCTCCTTTCGGAAATAGTAGCACGGCCGCCTTCAGTACCAACAAGATCACGGCGGACCGGGAGAAAGGTTCCGAGGGACGTTTTTGAACGAACCAAGCCAATAAGTGATTTTTATTCTGTGAGTTATATTTTTGAGCGAAGCCAATTTGGAGGGCGCCATGGCCGGTTGTTCCGGGGGGAAGTGGGCCGGCGCGGGCGCAATTTTGATGTCGCATTAGATCTGTACTGACGAGCTGGTCCGGTTGCCGATCCCAGCGTAGCACGCAAGCGGTTGCGGAGCGGTGTCTTGCGGGTGAATGTGGGCTGTATACAAATGAAAAAACGGAGTGAATTGCAGGCGGAGCTTCTTTCCGGGAGGTGTGATCGGGGAAGGTCCCGGCGATTCTTAACTATTTTGCCGATGAGAGACTCGTATGCACACAGATCTTAACGAGCGGCAGCCGCAGCCGGTCGCTCAGGACCCCGAGGTCAGGCGTTTGGTATCCGCAATGACGCTGCGTGAGATGGAATTGGAATCCGTCTGGAATGCCCGCCGGCAAGCGAGGCGGACCGCCAAACATGTCGACGTCTGCCTGGTGGAGGACGACGAGTTCCTGGTCCAAATCGTGCGGATTTTGCTGGAATCGGCGGGTATCGATCTGCTGTCCGTGGATAGTTGCGAGGGCGCCATCTGTGCCTTAGGCGAAACTCGCCCGCGTTTGCTGCTCGTGGATCTGGGCTTGCCGGACCGCAGCGGGCTGGAGATCGCCCGGGTGGTCCGCGGATGGTACGGCTATCCCCACATACCGATCGTGGCTCTCACCGCCAGCGTGGAAAGAGCCGGGGCAGCGTGGCGGGCAGGCTTTTCCGGGTTCATCCCCAAGCCATTTGTGCCGAAGACGTTCCAAACCATGGTGAAGAGTTGGGTTGCGGCACAGACGCATTAACCTGGCTTAAGCTACGTTACATTATTTATTGCGTCTCCTGACTGCATTCTTCGCCGTAGCGCTCGCGGCAGCACGGGCGCAGGGCAACTATGAGGTCCAAGTCTACGGCTCGGACCTGGTGCCGCCCCACAACACCATGGTGGAATTGCATTCCAATTTCACCGTGCAAGGAAGCAAAACCATCATCGACGGCATGCTTCCCACAGAGCACCAGGAGCACGAAACCCTGGAGATCACCCACGGTTGGAGCGAGTGGTTTGAAACCGGCCTCTATCAATTCACCGACCACCAGCCCGGCGGCGGTTGGATGTGGGTGGGCACGCACATCCGCCCGCGCGTCGCCGTACCCGAACGCTACCACCTGCCGGTGGGAATCAGCCTGTCAACCGAAATCGGCTATCAACGCGCCCTGTTCTCCGCGGATACCTGGACCTGGGAAATCCGGCCCATTATCGATAAGAAGCTGGGGCGTTGGTATAGCGCGTTCAACCCCTCTCTGGATCGCGCATTTCACGGTCCCGACACCCGCCGGGGCCTGGAGTTCTCGCCCAACTTCAAGGTCAGCTACGACATCACGCCGAAGATCGCCGGCGGGCTCGAGTACTATGGCGCGCTGGGTCCCGTCGGCGGCTTCGATCCCCTGCGCGATCAGCAGCAGCAGATCGTGCCCGCAATAGACCTGAATCTGAGTCCGAAATGGGAGTTTAATCTCGGCGTGGGCGTAGGCGTTACCCACGGCACCGACCACCTGCTGGTAAAGATGATCCTGGGCTACCGGTTGAGCCGCTAGGCGTCCACCCCTGGGAAACCTCTCAAATCTTTTATGAAACAAATTTCCCGTCCCACTCACCATATACAGCAGTGAGGACTGGATTCCGGTCCCGTTGTATCCGCGGTCATCGGCCGTTCCCCCCTCATTTCAACAGATCGAAAAGGAGCATTCCATGTCAGATAATGTGAACCGCGTGGCGCTTCCCGGCAGCGAGCGGGCCGCCCGCCGTCAAGCCCGCGCCGTGGGCGCACCGGATCCCAACGAGCAAATCAAAATCACGGTCATCGTGCGGCCACGCCAAGCGTTGCAGGCGCTGGCCTCCGCCAAGGAGCTGACCGCCACCCCGCCGCACCAGCGCAAGTATATGAGCCGCGAGCAGTTCGCCGCCAACTATGGCGCCAACCCCGACGACCTGGCCCAAATCGAGGCTTTCGCCCACCAGCACAATCTGACCGTCGCCGAAATCAGCCAGGCCCGGCGTACCGTGGTCCTTTCCGGAGCCATATCCGCGCTGAGCGCTGCATTCGGTGTGTATCTGGCCAACTACGAGCATCCCGATGGCAACTTCCGGGGCCGCACCGGTCCCATCTACATACCGGCGGACCTGGCAGGCATCATACAGGGCGTCTTCGGGTTCGATAACCGGCCGCAGGCCCGCCCCCATTTCCGGCACAAGAGGCTCACCAACGGCGCCGGGCAGGAAGCTGCCCGCCAAACTCGTCCGACGGGTTACACGCCGCTCCAGGTGGCCCAACTGTATAATTTTCCCGCCGGAACGGACGGCACCGGCGAGTGCATAGGAATCCTCGAGTTCGGCGGAGGTTACAGCACCACCGACCTGAACAACTACTTTCAGCAATTGGGGATTCCCACTCCATCCATTACGGCTATGTCCGTCGATGGCGCCGCCAATCAGCCCGCTCCCGGCCAGGACAGTCCCGACACCGAAGTCATGCTGGATATCGAAGTGGCGGGCGCGGTTGCGCCGGGCGCCAACATCGTGGTCTACTTTTCGAACTTCACCGAGCAAGGTTGGGTGGACGCGATCACCACCGCCGTTCACGACAACGTCCATAAGCCCTCCGTTCTCTCTATCAGTTGGGGGTTCGCGGAAGGCCAGATGATCTGGTCGAACCAGGCTATCCAAGCCGTAAACGAGGCTTTCCAGGCAGCGGCCGCCATGGGCGTTACGGTCTGTTGCGCGGCTGGAGACGATGGCTCGCGGGACCAGGTCGACGACGGCTTGGCGCACTGCGATTTTCCGGCTTCCAGCGCCTTCGTATTGGCCTGTGGCGGCACTACCCTGCAAGGCTCCGGTAACAACATCACCAGCGAAACGGTTTGGAACGACGGTCCCGACGGAGGCGCCACCGGCGGCGGCATTAGCGATACCATAGATCTGCCCACCTACCAGGCCACTGCCAATGTGCCGCCCTCTGTGAATCCCGGCGGACGGATCGGCCGCGGTGTCCCGGATGTGGCCGGCAACGCCGATCCGGAAACCGGATATCTGATCCTGGCCGATGGTCAACAAGGCACGGTTGGGGGCACCAGCGCGGTCGCTCCGCTATGGGCTGGCTTGATTGCCCGCATCAATCAAAAGTTGGGGACGCCCGCCGGCTTCCTTAATCCTCTGCTTTACACTCAGCTTGCCAACGCTAACGCTCTGAAAGACATCACGACCGGAAACAACGATATCACCGGCCACATCGGGGGCTACTCGGCTGGTCCCGGGTGGGACGCCTGCACCGGAGTGGGAAGCCCCAACGGCACCGCCATCGGTAACGCGATGACGGGCGCCACGGCCGCCGCTCCGGGCCACTAAAGACCGCTCAAAAATCACGCCGGACATGGCGGGTACCATCCCCGGTACCCGCCAATCTCGCAATTAATATCCTTTTTTCATAGAGTTACAGACTTCGTACTGGCGGTAACTAATTTCCATAGACACGATGGATTGATCTGCGCTAGAATGGCTCAACACTCGGCGGAACTCCGGGTTCTTCATGACAGAAATTCTGGTTGGCTTCCTGGTCGCGGCTGGCGTTGGACTGACTGGCGTTGGCGCGGGCTCTCTCCTGGCGCCTGTGCTCATGCTGTTTTTCAACGTTCCGCCCGCCGCCGCAGTCGGTACCGCGCTGGCATTCTCGGCGGTCATCAAGCTCACCATTGCCCCGGTCTATATCGTCCGCAAACAGATTCATTATCCGACCCTGCTGCGGCTCTGCTGCGGCGGCGTCCCGGGAGTCCTGTTGGGCTTCTATGCCATGAATTTACTTGACGCCAAACATCATAAGGGCGTCCTGTTCATGGGCATCGGCGTACTTGTCGCCAGCATGGCGCTCTATAATCTGATCCGCACCCTTCGCCGCAGCGCGCACGACCGCACGATGACCGACCGCTCCGGCTGGCTGCCCATCATCGCCCTCGGGATCGGTACCGAAGTAGGTTTCTCTTCCGCCGGGGCAGGCGCTCTGGGCGGCGTTGCTTTGTTGAATCTGACGTCCCTGTCGCCAGCGCGCGTGGTCGGCACTGATGTTATGTTCGGCTTGGCTTGTTCCTTGATCGGTGGCGGCTTCCACCTGTCCGCCGGACACTTTCAGTCCGCCATCCTGATTCACCTCATCATCGGCGGCGTCTTCGGTGCGCTGATCGGCGCCAATCTGCTGGCTGTTCTACCCTCCCGGCCTCTCCGCGTAGCACTCTCCGCCTGGCTCACCTGCATGGGCGTGCAGCTCTGCTGGCAAGCCTTCGGTTAAGCTAAGCCATTTTTCCCTAACAACTTAGGCTTTGTTCGTCCCGGCGTCCCAACTCCTGAGGATGCCTTTGTGCCTTTGTGCTCAACAATACTTGACAATTACACACTAATATTTTATTATTGTAATAGGATGAAGTTAAGTCCCACATCTTCAACACATCTTGAACAAAAGGAGCAACACAATTACAATGTCCATCACCCATTCCGATCCATTGGCCAACCTCCGTTTCTTTGAAGACGCTTTCACCCGGATGCTCAGTGAGCCGCGCACAGGCCGGCCGTGGTCCCCTGCGGTGGACATCTTCGAAACCGAGGACGACTTGGTCCTCAAAGCGGATGTCCCCGAAGTCGAGCTCAAAGATATCGACGTACGCGTCGAAAACCAGACCCTGACCCTGTCCGGCGAACGCAAGTTCGACAAAGAGGACACCAGCAAGGGCTACCATCGCATCGAACGCGCCTATGGCCAGTTCACCCGCAGCTTCACGCTGCCGCAAACCGTCGACACGGAAAAAGTCGGCGCCGAGTATCACAATGGCGTCCTGACCGTGAAACTGCCCAAGAAGGCGGCCGCCAAACCGCGGCAAGTCAAAATCGACGTCAAACAGTAAGTGGGGCGGGCTCGCAGCCTGCGGGCGGCCTCGGAGGCCGCCCTCTCCCCAATCCGTTATCCTAAAAAGGAGAGTAGGTCCCTGTGATCCGATTCGACAAATTCACCCAAAAAGCCCAGGAGGCTTTGCAGCAGTCGCAGGAAGTGGCCGGTAAATCCGACGGCCAAGTGCTCTATCCGCTGCATCTGCTGGTGGCCCTCGCCCAGGAACGCGAAGGCATTGTGCGCCCGGTCCTGGAAAAATGTGGCGTGCAGCCGGACGCCATCGTCGCCGAAGGCGAGCGCCAATTGCAAAGCATCCCCAAGGTCAGCATGCCGCCCCAGCCTGGCCTGTACGCATCGCAGCCCCTGAACGAAGTGCTGGAGCGCGCCTTCGACGAAGCCAGCCGCTTCAAAGACGAGTTTGTTTCCACCGAGCATATGCTGCTGGCCATCTCCGCGCAGAAGCGCGATCCCGCCGCGCAATTGCTGGAGCGCGCCGGCGCCACTCACGAAGCCATTCTCAAAGCACTGGTCTCCATCCGCGGCACGCAGCGCGTGACAGATCCCAACCCCGAAACGAAATACCAGGCCCTGGAACGCTACGCCGTCGATCTGACCAAGTCGGCCCGCGATGGCAAGCTCGACCCGGTCATCGGCCGCGAAGACGAAATCCGCCGCCTGATGCAGGTCCTCAGCCGCCGCACCAAGAACAATCCGGTGCTGATCGGCGAGCCCGGTGTCGGCAAGACCGCCATCGTGGAAGGTCTCGCCCAGCGCATCGTTAAAGGCGACGTGCCCGATCAATTGCAGCACAAAAAGCTGGTCGCGCTCGATCTCGGTTCCATGGTGGCCGGCACCAAGTTCCGCGGCGAATTCGAAGACCGCCTGAAAGCCGTATTGAAGGAAATCACCGAATCGAGCGGCGAGATCATCTGTTTCATCGATGAGCTGCATACGCTGGTGGGCGCAGGCTCCGCCGAGGGCGCCATCGACGCGGCCAACATGTTGAAGCCCGCGCTGGCCCGCGGAGATCTGCGCTGCATCGGCGCCACCACGCTCTCCGAATACAAGCGCGTGGAAAAAGACGCCGCCCTGGCGCGCCGCTTCCAAACCGTCTTCGTGGGCGAACCCACCGTGGACGACACCGTCGCCATCCTGCGCGGACTGAAGGAAAAGTTCGAAATCCATCACGGAGTGCGCATCAAGGATGCGGCCATTGTGGCGGCCGCCCTGCTTTCGCAGCGCTACATCACCGACCGCTTCCTGCCCGATAAAGCCATCGACTTGATCGACGAGGCCGGCGCCGCCCTCCGCTTGCAGATCGGCTCCATGCCCATCGAAATCGACGAAAAGGACCGCCGCATCACGCATCTGGAGATCGAGCGCCAGGCGCTGGGTCTGGAGCGGGATGCCGCCTCCAAGGAGCGTCTGCGCCACGTCGAAAACGAGCTGGAACAATTGCGCGGCGAAACCGCGACTTTGAAAGAGCGTTGGAACCGCGAGAAAGCCGCCATTCACGGCGTGCGCCAGCTTAAGGAAGAGCAGGAGCAACTGCGCAAGGACGAAGAGCAGGCCACCCGCCAGGGCGACTGGGAAAGAGCCGCGCAAATCCGTTATGGCCGGCTGGCGCAAATCGAGAAGGACATTCAAGCCGCCGAGCAAGACCTGGAAGCCATCAAGGATTCCGCTTTGCTCAAGGAAGAGATCGACGACGAAGATATCGCCCGCATCGTGGCCAAGTCCACCGGCATTCCGGTGACGCGCATGCTGCAGGGCGAAGCCCAGAAACTGGTCCGCATGCCCGACAGCCTCAAGGACCGCGTGGTGGGCCAGGACGAAGCCGTGCGCCTGGTCTCCAACGCCATCCTGCGCAACCGCGCGGGCTTGAGCGATCCCAACCGGCCCATCGGCAGCTTCATTTTCCTGGGACCCAGCGGCGTCGGCAAAACCGAGTTAGTGCGCGCGCTGGCCGAGTATCTCTTCGACGACGAGAAGGCCATGATCCGCGTGGATATGTCCGAGTACATGGAGAAGCACTCGGTGGCCCGCATGATCGGCGCGCCGCCCGGATACGTGGGCTATGACGAAGGCGGACAACTTACCGAACAGGTGCGCCGCAGGCCGTACTCCGTGGTGCTGTTCGATGAAATCGAAAAGGCGCATCCGGATGTATTCCACTCCATGCTGCAAATCCTGGACGACGGACGCCTGACCGACGGCCAGGGCCGCACCGTGAGCTTCAAGAACACGGTCATCGTGATGACCTCCAACGTGGGTTCGAGCAGCATGCGCGAAGTCGGTCCGATCGGATTCTCGGTACACACCAAGACATCCGCCAACGAGGCCACGCGCACGCGCCTGCTGGATGCGCTGCGCACCACCTTCCGCCCGGAGTTCCTGAACCGGATCGACGACATCATCGTGTTCAATTCGCTCAGCCGGGAGCATCTCGCCATGATCATCGATATCCAGTTGCGGCGCGTCGCCAAGCTGCTGAAAGACCGCGGACTCAGCCTGGAGCTTACCGCGGGCGCCCGCGAACTGCTGATCAAGGAAGGTTACGACCCGCAGTACGGCGCGCGTCCCATGCGGCGCGCGATCCAGCGGCTGATTCAGGATCCGCTGGCGCTCAAGCTGCTCAACGGCGATTTCCAGGAAGGCGATACCATCGAAGTGGACGCCGATCCCGCCGCCAACGAGCTCCGTTTCCAGTCAGTGGGGCAGGCTCGTAGCCTGCAGCCGGCCTCGTAGGCCGGCTTCTTGGCTAATTAAATGACCGCTACGAACACGATGAAAACGGTGCTCCTCCTAGGCCTGCTAAGCGCCATGCTCCTGTTCGCGGGCGAGGCGATAGCCGGCCGCCAGGGCCTCTACATGGGCCTTGGCCTAGCGGTGTTGATGAACTTCTCGGGCTACTTCTTCTCCGACAAAATCGCGCTGGCATCTTATGACGCGCAGCCGGTCACCGAGTCGGAGAACCCGGAAGTCTACCGCCGCGTCGCGCCCATCGTGCGCGGACTGTGCCAGCGCATGGAACTGCCGATGCCGCGCCTGTGGCTGCTCCCGGAAGAGAGCCCCAACGCCTTCGCCACCGGACGCAATCCGGCGCACGCATCGGTGGCGTTTACGGTGGGTATTCTGCGGCTGATGGACGATCGCGAAATCGAAGGGGTGGTAGCGCACGAGCTGGGCCACGTATTGCACCGCGACATCCTGATCAGCTCAGTGGCCGCCACCATTGCCGCGGCCATCATGTTCATCTCCCGCATGGCCTTCTGGTTCGGCGGCTCGCGCGACGATGAAGACAGCGGCGGCGGCAATGCCATCGCCGGCTTCCTGATGATGATCCTGGGACCCATCGCTGCCATGCTGATCCAGATGGCTATCTCCAGATCCCGAGAGTACTCCGCCGACGAGGCTTCCGCTAAGTACACGCACCAGCCGAATGAGCTGATTTCCGCGTTGGGTAAGTTGGATACTTACTCGAAGCGCATCCCCATGGAAGCCAGCCCTTCGACAGCGCACTTATTCATCATCAAGCCGTTCACGGGCCAGTGGTTCTCGAATATGTTTTCGACCCACCCTTCGACGGCGGATCGCATCGCACGCTTGCAGCAAATGCGGTAACGCGCGCTGGTACGGAGCGCCCAGATTCGTCGCGGAACGCCGGAAGGGGCCAATGCCTGCCATCGACCGACTAAGGCGCGGGCAAAGTGTTTGTATTATATGCGACTGCCGGCGGCATTCGGTCATGAGCTCCGCCGGCCTGTCGTAGATTCTTTGCGGGATGGCATCTACGAACTGGGGCCTTCGCATCAGGGCGTTCCGTACCGCATTCTATATTTTTTCAATGGCCAGGACGTCGTCGTTTTGTCGCACGGCATCACGAAAGGGCAGAAGGTCCGGATGAGGAGATCCGGCGTACGATCCAATCGCTAGATTGCAGCGGATAGATTCTCCATCGCGTCGACGGGTGCAAACGGTATACTGGAAACGGGAAGTCAATGGGTGTAATGCGCGAGGTCGAAGATCTGTTGCCGTCTCTCACCCGGGCGGAAAAGGCCCAGTTGCTTCGAATAGTCGTTCAGGATCTTGACGACGACTTCCCGGGCATCGAGTCGACGCCGGGTGTATGTGGCGGCGAACCTTGTATCGTGCGGACCCGCATCCCCGTCTGGGCGCTAGAACAGGCCAGACGGGTGGGAGTGAGTGAAGAGGACCTGCTGCGCTCGTACCCGGCTCTCCGCGCCGCGGACTTGGCTAACGCCTGGGCTTATGTTCGTTCCCACCGCACGGAGATCGGAGACCAGATCCGCGATAACGAAGGCGCATGATGGCTCGCCTGTACGCGAACGAGAACTTCCCGCTCCCGGTTGTCGGCGAACGGCGGCACCTGGGTCACGACGTGGTGACTGTGCGCGAAACCGGCAAAGCCAATCGCGCCGTTCCCGATACCGAGATCCTCGAATTCGCCCGCGCGGAAGGCCGGGCAGTGTTGACATTGAACCGGAAACACTTCATGCGCTCCACGCATTGACGCCCGATCATGCTGGCATTGTAGTATGCACGGTCGACCCGGACTTCGCGGGTCAGGCGCAGAGCATCCACGCATCACTCGCTATTCATGCGGACCTGCTGGGACTCCTCGTACGGGTGAATCGCCCGGCCGGTTCCAGTTCGTCCTGACGAACGTTCGAAAAAAAGGACAGGCCGGGAGGCAGCCGGGAGGCCTGTCCTACCAAAGCTACGCAGTGCGCATGGATTCCGACTTATCGCCGGAAATGGCCGCTTGCGCCGCCGCCAGCCTGGCGATCGGCACGCGATAGGGCGAGCAGGACACGTAGTTCAGTCCTACCCGATAGAAGAACTGCACCGAATTCGGCTCGCCGCCGTGCTCGCCGCAGACGCCGATATCAAGGCCGGGGTGCGTCTGCCGGCCAAGCTTCACGCACATCTCGACCAGCTTACCCACGCCTTGCTGATCCAACACCGCGAACGGATCGTGCTTGAAGATCTTAGCGTCTTCATACGTCTTCTGGAACTTCGTGTAATCGTCGCGTGAAAGTCCCATGGTAGTCTGAGTCAGATCGTTGGTGCCGAAGCTGAAGAAGTCGGCTTCTTTGGCTATTAAGTCGGCAGTAAGTGCGGCGCGTGGTATCTCGATCATACATCCGACCTTATACTTGAAGTCTTTCATGCCGGCCTTGCCCAGCACTTCCTCGGCGACCTGGACCACGATCTTCTTCTGATCCGCGAACTCCTCCACCGACCCGATCAGCGGGATCTCGATCTCCGGAGTGACTTTCACGCCCTTCTTGGCCACCTGCACGGCCGCTTCGAAAATGGCGCGCGACTGCATTTCAGTGATCTCCGGATACATGATGCCCAAGCGGCATCCGCGGAGGCCCAGCATGGGGTTGAACTCGTGCAGTTGCTCCACGCGCTCCAGCAACCCGGTCAGAACCTTCTTCAGATCCTTCACCGTGGCGCCGAGGCGCGCGTACCGGCTGACCATTTCCTTCTTGGCCTTCAGATCGGCGGCGGGCAGCTTGGCCAGATCGACCATCAGCACTTCGCGCTTGGTCAGGAACTCGTGCAGCGGCGGATCGAGCGTGCGCACCAGCACGGGGAATCCGTCCATGGCTTTGAACAGGCCGGCGAAATCGGCGCGCTGCATGGGCAGCAGCTTCGCCAGCGCTTTGCGGCGGCTCTTCTCGTCCTGCGCCAGGATCATGGCTTGCATATGCGCAATGCGGTCTTCAGCGAAGAACATGTGTTCGGTGCGGCACAGGCCGATGCCTTCTGCGCCGAACTTACGCGCAGCTTTGGCATCGCGCGGAATGTCCGCATTGGCGCGCACCGCGAAACCGCCGCGGAACACATCCGCCCAGGCCATGAACGTCGCCATGATGCCGGACGATGGATCGGCGTCCAGCGTGTTGGCCTGCCCGGCGAAGACCTCGCCGGTGGAACCATCGAGCGACAGCCAGTCGCCTTCCTTCAGCGTCATCTTCTTGCCACCCACCGAGACGCCGATTTCCTTGCGCTGTGCGTTGACGTCGATGTCGCCCGCGCCGGCCACGCACGGGGTG